>Ga0210396_10006083_pt1 | contig 11605 bp, 8 predicted proteins | sample IncBWH17OmetaG_FD_155466 | JGI IMG/M metagenome (GOLD analysis project Ga0210396, IMG submission 155466) | Forest soil microbial communities from Barre Woods Harvard Forest LTER site, Petersham, Massachusetts, United States - Inc-BW-H-17-O ...
CGGGGTGGGGGGGTGGTTTTTGATTGGTTTTTGGGGGGGGGGGGGGGGGGCGTTGTAGTTTGAGGATTGGACTATGCCGTACGCGCCGGTGGCCCAGATGGCGACGTGATCGCCGGAGTGGACTTCGTCGAGGGGCCAATTTTCGAGGAAGCAGTCGCCGGTTTCGCAGACCGGGCCGACGATGTCGACGCGTTGGCGGGACTTGTCGCTTGCGCGACTCGGGCGCTTGATGGTGGTGATCGGATGAGGAGCATCGTAGAGGACTGGGCGGATCAGGTCGTTCATGGCGGCGTCGAGGATGACGAAGGATTTTTTGGAATTGTGCTTGGAGGCAATGACGCTGGAGAGAAGGACGCAAGCGGGCGCGATGATGGAGCGGCCCGGCTCGAGGAGTAGTTGGACGCCGAGGGGGCGAGCGATTTTCGCGACCATGCGGGCGTAGGCGGTGCGGGAGATGGGTTTTTCGTTGGTGTAGCGGACGCCGAGACCTCCGCCAAAGTCGAGATAGTCGAGCGCGATACCGTTCTTGCGAAGATCGGTGAGATAGCTGCCGAGGCGCTGGAGCGCGCTGCGAAAAGGCGCGAGATCGGTGATTTGCGAACCGATGTGGGCGCTGATTCCCTGCCAACGAATAAATTTTGAATCTTTGTGGGCGAGATAGAGGACGCGTGCGTGCGGCCAACCGAGGCCGAATTTGTGATGCTGCCGGCCGGTGGAGATATGGGGATGGCCGCCGGCGTTGACGTCGGGATTGACGCGAATGGAAAGGCCGGGAAGACGTTTCGATACACGCGCGGCGTGGCGAGAAGATTCTTCGAGAAGGATTTCTAGTTCGGCTTCGGACTCGATGTTGAATTGGAGGATGCCGGGGTGGTCGGATTTTTTGACTTTGTAGCGAAGCGCTTCGCGAATTTCTTCGCGGGTTTTACCTACACCGGAAAAGACGATGTGATTGCCCGGAACGGAAATGCGGGCGAGATGATCGAGTTCACCGGCGGAAACGATATCGAAGCCGCTGCCGCGAGAGGCGAGTAATTTAAGGATGGAGAGGTTGCCATTGGCTTTCACGGCGAAACAGAGGCGATGGGGAACGGCCTTCAGTCCCGATTCAAGTTCGTTGTAGGCGTCGACGATGGCCTTCTGGCTATAAACATATGCCGGCGTGCCGAATTGTTTAGCGATGGATGAAAGAGCGACGCCTTCGCAGAAAACTTCCTGCGCCGCCGCGCCGGTAGATTTCCAGGAAAAATGCGGAGTGAAGGTGGCGGGATCGATGTAGGGCAGATTGCGGCGGCACTTGGTGTGAACGCTCATTTCACTTTGAGGACGACGAGGGTGCGATCGTCGGAGAGCGGCGCGCTTTGCGCAAACCAGTCAACTTCGCGAAGAATGATATCGGCCATTTCTGCGGCGGTGACTTCGTGATGCTGCTCGATGAGGCGCTTGATGCGGCTTGTGCCGAAGAATTGGCCTTCGGAATTGGCGGTTTCGGCAATGCCGTCGGAATGGAACATAAGGATGTCGCCGCTTTCGAGAGTGACGCCCCACTCGTCGTATTGCACTTCTTCGAAGATGCCGAGGGGAAAGCCGGCGAGTTCGATGCGATCGCAGCGGCCATCTTTGTAAAGTAGCGGTTGCGACTGGCCGGCGTTGGCGACGCGGAGTTTCTGGCGACCTTTTTGCCAGGTGGCGAAACAGGCGGTCATAAAGCGACCTTCGATGCGACGCTCGCCAACGAGTTTATTCATTTCGCGCAACATTTCGGCGGGCTGAAGCTTTTGCGGGGCGAGACTGCGCATGATGCCGATAACGACGGCGCCGTAGAGAGCGGCGGCGGTGCCTTTGCCGCTGACATCACCGAGGGCGATGCCCAATTGTTGCGGGCCGTAGCGGAGGAATTCATAGAGATCACCGCAAACTTCGCGCGCGGAGAGATAGCGGGCGGCTAGATCAACGCCAAAATCCTCGCTGGGGACGGGGCGGAGGAGAGCGCCCTGAATGCGCTTGGCGGCTTGGAGATCGCGTTCAAGGCGAGCTTCGTCTTGGGCGACTTGTTCGTAGAGGCGGGCGTTTTCGAGAAAGACAGCAAGGTTGGCGGCGAGAATGGTGAGCGTTTGCACGTGCTCGTCGGTGAAGTAATTGAGTTGCGGACTCTCGAGATCGAGAACGCCGATGACGCGATTTTTGTGCATCATCGGGATGGCAAGCTCGGAGCGAGTCTCGGGATTCACCATGAGATAGCGAGGATCGGCGGTGACATCGGGAACGATGACGGGTTCACGAAGGGTGGCGGCGGCACCGACGATGCCTTCACTGGCAGCGACGCGGAGTTTTCCCTGGACGCGCTGGCCGTGTTTGACATCGACGCGATGACGGAAGACATGCTGGGCTTCGTCGTACAGCATGATGCTGAGGATCTGGTAATCGATGACGCGCTTGACGAGTTCAGCGGCGCGGCGAAGAAGCTCTTCGACATCGAGAATGGAGCTGATTTCGCGGCTGACTTCGTTGAGGAGGAGAAGGGTTTCGGCCTGGGTGCGAACTTTTTGGAAGAGGCGGGCGTTTTCAATGGCGACGGCGAGTCGGCTGGCGAGGAGAGTGAGGATATTTTGCTGATCGGTGGTGAAGTAGTCGAGGTGACGGCTCTGGATGTCGAGGACGCCGGTACATTTGCCGCGAAGCATGAGAGGGACGGCGAGCTCGGAGCGAACGCTATCGATGGCATTGATGTAGCGCGGATCGACGGTGACATCGCTGACGCGGACGGAATGGCCGGTGGCTGCGGCGGTGCCGGTAATTCCCTGTCCGATGGGGACGCGAAGATTTTCTGCGAGACCGGCGGGATAGCCGATGGCGAAACGGTGGACGAGATAGTTGCCGTCGGCCATGAGGACGCCGAAGAGTTCGTAATCGATGTGGCGTTTGATTAGAACGGCAGTGTGCGCGAGCACCTCGTCGAGATCGAGCGAGGCGTTGACCTCTTCGCCGATTTCCGCAAGGGTAGCGATGACTTCTGCGGGAACTTCGGGTTGAGGGGGCTCGAGACTTTGCAGTTTAGGGTCAGTTGAATCCATGAATGATGAATATTATAGCAGGGGAATCTGAAAGGACTGGATTTCAAGATGGGGATATAGGTTGGTTTGAAGGCCTCCCAAGAGTTTACAAATTGAGTCTACTTTTGCCCGCCGATATTTAGCGATAAGAAGTGCTCTCTGCTCTGAGGGTAGGAGCAAACCTTCTGAGCTACCTCCGGAAGATATTTCTGCAGAGCTGTGAGGATTTCGATCGACTCCGTTTCGGATAAATCTTCGAAGAGTTTTATGGTTCTCAAGCGTACCTTACAGTTCAAGCCCGCGGGCGAATGTTCTGTTCCGGTTGACCATTCCAATTCAGCGCAGTCCTCGACTTTATATCGACTCCTTCTTTCCCAGCCACGGAAGTCCTTGCATTTGGCTATATATAGCGAGTCAAACTGAATCGATTGCGTGACAGAGAGACGATAGAGAGCGGACAGACAATCAGTGACGATCACCCCAACGAAGAGTGCATGAAGTAAGGAAGACGTTATTGGCCAGAGAACATAGGCGGTTATAACGATAGCCGCGAGCGCCACGATTTCTATTGAAAGCCAAGCCCAGGAACGTCTTGGAGGGATGCTGACGCAAAGTGTTCCTGAACTGAACACGATGTTCGTTCTTTTTGTGGGCTGGAATAATTTCATGAAGGCTCGGATTATAGCAGGGGTTGTCGGGGCGTTCGCGCGGGTCGATGTTGCCACGATCCCTCCGCTGCGGCCCGCAAGGGGCGCGGGCCTCCGGTCGGGATGACATCAAAAACTAGGGCTAGAGGTTGAGGACGCAGACGTCGGGGAGGTTGCGATAGCGTTCGTCGTAGTCGAGGCCGTAGCCGACCACGAATTCGTTGGGAATGACGAAGCCGAAGTAATCGGCGCGAATGTCGGCGATGCGGCGTTCGACCTTGTCGAGAAGGACAGCAACGCGGAGATGTTTGGGCTTGCGCTCTTCGAAGAGACGAAGGAGATATTTGAGGGTGAGCCCGGTGTCGAGAATATCTTCGATGACGAGGACGGAACGGCCTTCGATGCTGACGTCGAGATCTTTGTTGAGTTTCACTTCGCCGGTGGAATCGGTGCCCTTGCCGTAGCTGGAGACGGAGATGAAGTCGAAGGAAACTTCGCCACCGAGTTCGCGAGCGAGATCGGCGAGGAAAAAGATGGAACCTTTGAGGACGCCGATGAGATGGAGAGGTTCCTTGGGGAAATCATTGCGGATTTGTTTGGCCATTTCTTTGACGCGGTGGCGAATGTCGGCGTGATGGAGAAGGACGCGAATAGATTCGTTGGAACGCAAGCCGGATTTTTGTTTGATGGGGCGCGGTTTGTGAGTGGTGGGCAAGGCGAGCTCCTCGAAATTTATTTAGATAATTATATTAATCGTTTTGGGGTCGGGGGCGAAACGTGGCGTGGGCGCGGTGGGGAGTTGTGGGATCGGCAAAGTAAAGGAGGCCGCGGATAATTGGAGAAGAAGGTGCCGCACCTACGGCGCTCAGATTCTCGTTGTTAGTTACCCAGCGCTTACGCGCTGGGCTAACCTATATCGCGCCTACGGCGCTGGTTGTGTAGAAATCCGACCGACTCGATTGTCTTGCCCAAAATTGTCTACCCTGAAAATGGACGCCCCTACTCAAAAACCGCGTGGCTGCGGCAATTCAGATTAGTCGAGCCAGTCGGCTAGGAAGATGTTGGTTTCGTGGGGGGCGTGGCCGTTGCGATTGGAGGCCCAGACCAGGCGCTTGCCGTCGGACGTGAACATGGGGAAGCCATCGAAATCGGGATGAAAGGTGATGCGCTGCTGGTTGGTGCCGTCTTCATTGATGACGTAGAGATCGAAGTCGCGACCATTTTTTGGGTCGGCTTGATTGGAGGCGAAGATGATGCGGTGGCCGTCGGGGAGAAAGTAGGGGCCGAAGTTGGCGGCGCCGTTGCGGGTGACTTGATGCTTGTTGGAGCCATCGGAGTTCATGACCCAGATTTCGAGATTGCCTGGACGGATGAGGCCCTGGGCGTAGAGATCTTTGTAATCTTTTATTTCTTGCGGAGTTTTGGGATGCTCGGCGCGGTAGACGATTTTGGTGCCGTCGTAGGACCAGAAGGGGCCACCATCGTAGCCAAGTTCGTTGGTGAGTTGGCGGACGTGGGAGCCGTCGGCATCCATGGTGAAAATATCGAGATCGCCGTTGCGGGTGGAAGTGAAGACGATGTGCTTACCATCGCGAGTGATGGTGGATTCGGCGTTGTAGCCAGGGGCGTTGGTAAGTTGGCGGAGATCGGAGCCATCGGGATTCGCAATGTAGATTTGGTAGGTGTTGTAGATGGGCCAGACGTAGCCGCGAGAATAATCGGGCTTGGGAGGACAATCGGGACTGGCAGCGTGCGTTGAGGAGAAAAGTATTTTGTTGCCGGCGGGAAAAAAGTAGCTGCAGGTGGTGCGGCCTTTGCCGGTGCTGACGAGTTTGGGGACGGCGGGCTGGCCGTCGGGCGTGTCGACGGGCATGGTGTAAATCTGATCGCAGGGGACAGCTTCGCCCTGGTGCTGGAAGATGAGTTGCTTGTCGTCGGAGGAGAAATAGGCTTCGGCGTTTTGGCCGCCGAAGGTGAGTTGGCGGACGTTTTTGAGATGTTTTTGTTCTTCGGGGAGGAGGAGGGGGGAGTCGGGAGTGGAGGAGGCGTTCACGGAGTGGTGGGGCGCGTAGTGAAGGGCTGCGGCGAGTGCGGCGATGGCGAAGGCGCAGGAGGCTAGGATTTTTGTTGTGGAGGGAACCCAAGAGAAGAGGGATTTCTCACTCCGCGGACTCCGTTCGAAATGACGGGTCGGAGGCGTATGGGTGAGTTGTGGCGACATTCGCGATTGGTTCGGTTCCGATGCGTTGGGCACGGGGCGGTTCCCTTTCGGCTATTTGCGTTGTTCTAGTTTTACGTCGACTTTAAGTTCTTTGCCGTCACGGAGGATGGTGACGGGGACGACATCACCAATTTTGCTGCGACGAAGCGCGTCGGTGAAGTCGTAAAGATTCTTGATGGGCCTATCGCCGAACTGGACGAGGACATCGCCGGCTTTGAGGCCGGCTTTGGCGGCGGGCGAACTGGGCTTCACATCGGAGAATTTGACGCCATTTTCGGTTTGACCGAAGTCGGGGATGGAACCGAAGTACGGGCCGTAGCCTCCGGTGACTCCGCTGGTGACGTTGCCGGTATGCGGATTATTTTCCATCACGGTGATGAAGGCGGGTTTTTGCGGCTCGGAGGCAATATCGACGGTGGCGGTGGCGACTACATTGAGAAGGCGCGCGGCGGATTGGGGATCAATTTTCTCCCAGGTGTCGGAAGGCTTGTGATAGTCGGAGTGGAGTCCGGAAAAGAAAAACAACACGGGAATCTGTTTGACGACAAAGGAAGTGTGATCGCTGGAGGAGTAGCCGCCGGGAGAGATTTCGAATTGTAGATGGGAATCATCTTTGGCAGCGTCGAGAACTTTTTGGAACGTGGAACCGGTACCGACGCCACCGATGTAGATTTTGTTGTCTTTGATTCTGCCAATCATGTCCATGTTGAGCATGGCGACGGCCTTGTCGAGAGGCTTGGTGGGTTCTTTGACCCAGGCGGCAGAACCGAGGAGGCCGAGTTCTTCACCAGCGAAGGAGGCGAAGAGAATGCCGCGCTGGAGTTGGCCTTTTATGGGGGCGAGGAGGCGGGCGAGTTCGAGGAGGCCGGCAGTGCCGGAAGCGTTGTCGTCGGCACCGGGATGGATCTGGCCGATTTGCGAAGGAGCGAGCGAATCGAAATTGCCGCGCCCGAGGTGGTCGTAGTGAGCGCCGAGGATAACGTATTCATCGGTTTTGCCGGGGAGATAGGCGAGGACGTTGTTGACGGTAGCGCGGGTGGTTTGGATGCTGATGGTGAGCATGGCGGCTTGAGCGGAGGGAAAGGCGAAGGAGGCGGGCTTGGTGGCGGAGTTGATCTGTTCGTGAAGATCTTTTAGAGATTTGCCGAGCGGCTGGAGCCAAGCGTCGGCTGCGGAATTTTTGATTTGGGCGCAGAGGATGCCGACGTTTTCGGGGCCGCTGACACTGCCGAAACGGGTGAGAAGATCTTCTTCGCCGTTCGCGAGTTTGCCATTGATAAGGATGATGGCTTTCGCGCCGTGATTGCGGGCATTGATGGCTTTGGAGATGAGTTGGGCGTGGCCGGTGGGACCTTGATGATTGGTCTTGGCGATGAAACCGAGAGGCTCGTCGCGGAGGATGAGGACTACTTTGTCTTTAACGTCTAGGCCGGCGTAATCGTCGTAATTAAATTCTTCGGCGGTGATGCCATAGCCAGTGAAGACGATTGGCGCGTTGACGGAGCCGGAGGCGGAAAAGCTGAAGGGGACGTAATCTTGATTGAGTGAGAGGGCGCGGTAAGTGCTGGCGTTGGTGAGAATGAAGGAATTTTTGCCGTGAAGTTTCGAGCCGGTAGTTACGGTGAAGGATTCGAGGTAGCCTTTTTTGCCGGCAGGTTCGAGGCCAAGACTCTTGTAACGATCGGCGATGACGTGTTCTGCGCGGACCAGACCTTTGGTGCCCTCGCCTCGACCTTCCATTTTTGGCTGGGTGAGAGTTTTGATGTCGTTGAGATAGCGATCGGGATCGGCAGGAGCGATGGTGGCGGTGGGGGCGGCGGCGAGAAGGGCGACGGAAAGAAAGACGGCGAGATTGATCAGCCGAGCGGAGACTTTGTGGAGCGACACGAAGGCCTCTTTCCTGAGTTGGGTGGCGAGTTTTTTAATGCTATGGGTAAGGTGAGGAACTGTCAATTGAAGTGGTCGTGGTGCGGTGGCGAGTAGGAGTGCGGAATGAGTGAAGATAAAGTGACCGGGCCGGAACCATGGCTGCGCGAGACGTTGACAGACGTGGAGCCGGTGGCGCGGGGTGTGTTGCACGCGCTGGAATTGGCGGGTGAGGACCTGCGGAAATGGTGCGGGTCGTTGAGCGATGAGCAATTGAACCGGCGGCCTGCGGGGCTGGCTTCGGTGGCGTTTCAGTTGCGGCATATCAGCAGGAGTTTGGATCGATTGCTGACATATGCGGAGGGGTTGGCACTGAATGAGGAACAATTGCGAGCGTTGAGAATGGAGATGGAGGAAAGCGCGACGCGGGAAGAGTTATTTCGGGAACTTGAGGCGGCGCTGGTGAGGAGTGCGCGGCGCGTGCGGGCATTGGCGGGGTGTGATTATTCCTCAGTGCGGGTGGTGGGAAAGAAACAATTGAAGACAACGCTGGGAGGATTGCTGGTGCATGTGGCGGATCACACGCAGCGGCATGTGGGGCAGGCGATTATTACGGCGAAACTTGCTGGGAGAGTGGAAAGTTTGTAGATATACTTGCGCCTGCTTATTATGTTTCCATTGATCAAATCGACGCTGCTGATTATCACCGCGCTGTTTCCAATTGTGAATCCGCTGGGATCGGCGCCGATTTTTCTTTCGCTGACGCAGTACTACACGGCCGAACAGCGGAAAATACTTTCGTGGCGGATTGCAATGAACAGTTTCGCGCTGCTGGTGGCGTCGTACTTCGTGGGCACGCACATACTGGCGTTTTTTGGGATTTCGCTGCCGGTGGTGCAGGTGGGCGGTGGACTGGTGGTGGCGACGACCGGCTGGGCGATTTTGAAGCAGAGGGAGGACGAGCCTCCGCCGAATAAGGACGTACACGGAGCAGTGGATATGCGTGGGTTGTTTCAGCAGGCGTTTTATCCGTTGACGTTGCCGCTGACGGTAGGACCGGGATCGATCTCGATTGCGATAACGCTGGGGGCGAATGAGCCGCACGGAACGCACCGGCTGATTTATTCGGTAATTGGGGCGGTGATTGGATCATTTCTGATCGCGGTGAGTGTGTACTTTTGTTACGCGTTTTCGGATCGGCTGGCGAGGGCGCTGGGCGCAACATCGATGAGCGTGATCATGAAGTTGTCGGCGTTTTTGCTGGTGTGCATTGGCGTGCAGATTATCTGGAATGGAATGTCGGCTCTGTTGAAGAATTTACTGGACACGTATCACTGAGGGGCGCATGCGCCGCGTTATCACTCGCTACTTCAGGCTATTTCCCCTTACCAATTGGGTAGCTGCCTTCTGCCGAGCATGACATCGGCGGCCCACGTACCTAAATAAACGGATTGGGCAACACCGTGTCCGGCAAAGGCGCCGAGGACGATGGCGTTATCGCTTTCGGGATGATGCTCGAAGACTGGAGTCCAATCCTCGCCAATGCAGATAGGACCACCCCAACAGTGGGGAAAAGTGATATTGCGCAGCGCGGGATGAAGTGCGAGGATGCGGCGTTCAAGATTGGTGAATAGATCCGCGGCGGCGCGGGTGTTGATATCGAGAGTGCGAAGTTCCTGCCAGTGTTCCGGGTGAAGCAGGCCGCTGCCAAAGATGAGCGCGTTGGTGCCGAAGGAACGACCCCAGAGATAAGGAAGATCGACGGTGTAGAAGGGCTTTCGTTCGGCGAGGCCAACTTGAAGAATGGCTTCGTCGGAAAGTTCATCGGTGGCGACGGCTAAGGTGAATTTTGGTTGGGCGCGGTGAGCGAGTTCGGTGAGTTCGAGAGAAAAAGCATTGGTGGCGAAGAGAACTTTTTTGACGGAGACGGGACCGCGACTGGTGTGGAGAGAGATGTGCGGCTTGAAGTCGGCACGCTCGACGGGAGTGTCTTCGAAGAGAAGAACTCCAGCGTGATCGGCGGCGCGGGCGAGACCGCTAACGACTTTACCGGGATTAATGGTGCCACCGGGAACTTTTTTAACGGCGCACAGGGTGCCGGAATCGGTCCAGCGAATTGGGGAATTTTTGAGTGCGGTGGCGCGGCCGAGTTCGTACGCGCCGGGGAGAGTGAGGTCGGTATCGACATTTAGTTCGCGAACGATTTGTTGGTAGCCGGCGAGAACGTCACCCAGGCCGGGAAGATCGCCGACAGCGGTTTCCGCGAGGGCTACGCCCCCAGTATGGCCGCTGGAACCTGCGCCAAAGGATTCGGCTTCGAAGAGGGCAACAGAGAATTCAGGAGCGACGTGTTTGAGCCAGGCCGCGGCGGTTAGGCCGGTGAAGCCACCGCCGACGATGGCGAAGTCGATGGATGAGGCTAGGTCACGTTTGGAGGAGTGGAAGTCGATGGTCCAGGGGCGGTTGCCCCAGTTTTTAGTTGCCATTCGGGAGTGGCCTCAGGGATTGGATGATTGGGGGAAGGGATTCGGCGCGTGGGAAGAGGGATTCATGGCGCATAAGGCGCGCGATGGCGCAGAGGTCCTCACTACGTTCGGAATGACGTGGGTGGTTGGCATGTTGGAGTGTGCTGAGTTTGATTTGAGGTTTCGGGGCGCCGGGCTGAAGCCCGGTCCCTACAGCTAGCCGTTTAGGGCTATGGGAGGGGGCCGAAGACGGCTACGGATTTGGAAGTGCCTACGTAGACTTTGCCGTTGGCGATCATGGGAGTGATGAATTTGTTGTTGGAGAAATTGTCGCGGCCGGAGGGGGCTTGATTGGAATTGTAGAGTTCGGTGGCGAGATTGGTGGCATCGTAGGCGTGGAGAACGGCGACGGGATTGGTATTTTCGACGGCCCAGACGATGGCGTTGGTGGTGCCGCTGGCGGAGATGATGGGATTGGAGCCGGGATACGTGAAGGTGTGCGGTGATTGAGAAGACGGGCCGGTGGCTAACTTGCCGGCAGAAATTGGGAAGGCTTTGATGGCGTCGCCTACAGCACCGTAGTAGACGGTGCCGTTAAAGTAGCTGGGCTTGGAATAAACGCCGCCGGTAAGTTGCCCGTTGATCTGCTGATAGATGTTGTCGGAATTGGCGTTGAACTTACCCATATTGTCGCGATCAACGACATAGATGTTGGCATCTTTGCCGGAGCCGACACCGAGGTGACGCGTCTTGCCGGTGGCGTCGAGAATGTCGGGCAGGAGGAGTTCTCCACCCGAGCCGAAGTCGGTGTCGGACAGGGATTCGGACTGGGTGTTTAGAGGCGTGAAGTAATCCAAGAGCGTGAGTGGGGCGGTGGAAGAAATTTTGGCGAAACAATTGCCGCAATTGCCGTTGGCGGGGAAGGCGCTGCTGTTGAGTGTGGTGTCGAAGGTGCCGTTGCCCATGATGAAATAAATGTTGCCGGAAGCGTCGGCGCCGGGCGCTCCACCTGACATCCAGGTGGCACCGTCATTGCCATTGGGAACGAGATTGAGGACGCCACTTTGCGCGAGGGAATCGGCGTTGTAGGCGATGACCCATGCGGTGTAAGGGCTGATATCGCAATGCGAAGCCCAGGTGGTGTAGATGGTGCCGCCAAGCTGGAGGAGACCGGCGCGTTCTTTGTATTGTTTGGGATCGAAGACGACATTGCCGTTGGAAGAATTTGCGCCGGTGCCGGGAAAGGTGGCCTGGATGGTGGTGGGCCCGCCGAAGAGTTCCTTGCCGGTGGTGAGATCGAGAGCGTGGAGGCGCTGGAAGTAATTGCCTTGCGAGTCTTTGGACATGGCGACG
>Ga0210396_10006085_pt1 | contig 11604 bp, 9 predicted proteins | sample IncBWH17OmetaG_FD_155466 | JGI IMG/M metagenome (GOLD analysis project Ga0210396, IMG submission 155466) | Forest soil microbial communities from Barre Woods Harvard Forest LTER site, Petersham, Massachusetts, United States - Inc-BW-H-17-O ...
TCGTCCAAACAAAAGACCTCCCCGGTCCGGGCCAGACCGTCCTCGGCGGACAGTTCTTTATGAACCCCGGCGGCAAAGGCGCGAACCAGGCCGTCGCCGCCGCCCGGCTGCAAGGTCGCGTGACGTTCCTCACAAAATTAGGCGCCGACAGCCTCGGTGCCCAGGCGCGCGAACAGTTGACAAAAGAGGGCATCGATCCCCGTTATATCCTCACCGACCCCACCGCGCCGTCCGGCGTGGCCCTGATCACCGTCGACGAAAAAGGCGAGAACTGTATCGTCGTAGCGCCCGGCGCCAACGCACACCTCGACACCCGGGATATCGAAAATGCCCGCGAAGCCATCGAAGCCGCCGATATCCTCCTCGTGCAGCTCGAGATCCCGCTCGACACCGTAATCGCGCTCGTTGAAAAAGCCGTGAAATACAACAAACGGATCATCCTGACCCCGGCCCCTGCCCGTCCGCTGTCCGACAATCTTCTGAAACAGATCACCATCCTCACCCCCAACGAAAAAGAAGCAGAAGCACTCACCGGCATTCCCGTCACCGATATCGACACCGCGACGAAAGCCGCCAAAGCCTTGCGCGCCCGCGGCGTGCAAACCGTCATCATCACCCTGGGAAAAAATGGCGCCCTCCTAAGCGACGCCACCACCATCCACCTGCCCGCTCCGCCCGTCGAAGCCGTCGACACGACCGCCGCCGGCGATGTCTTCAACGGCGCCCTGGCCACCGCCCTCGCGGCCAACCAATCCCTCCACGAAGCGGTCCGTTTCGCCAACTACGCCGCCGCGCTCTCCGTGACCCGCCTCGGCGCCCAAAGCTCCGCCCCCACTAAAGCCGAGGTCGACGCCTTCTTGCAGCAATTCCGACAATAAAAACCCGCACGCGGCGAGCACCCCAACTTGATGTCGCATTTTGCGATTTCAAGTTTCGGATCGGGTATCTTTCTTTACCTCTCCCTGAGAGCGGGATTCATTGTATTTTCTTCTAACTTCCTCGATAGAATTGAGGTCTCGTTCCTTCGTTTGAGCGGGAGAATGTATACCCAGGACATTGGGCAAAAAATTGAAGGCGGTTCCGCGGCTATCTCGTCCGAATTAATAATAGGGCGCACCATCAGTCATGCTTGACTGTTTCCACGTGGCCGTCGGGATGCTCCGCCATCAAAATGCCATCTCTTGTGAAATAGATGGGCAACCCTTTAGAAAAGGCCTTCTCCTTGGCTCTCCGAAGAATATTCTTCGCGGTCTGATCCAGTTCCTCGCTGGTCATCTCAAAGGTAGACTTCTTGGCCCCGCCATAGCGCAAATAATTCGGTGTTATCGGAGTGCCGCTCATACGCTTTCTTTCCATCAAATTTACATAACAATAGCATTCCTTTCATTCCCCTTCTAGATCCTCATTCTCAGAAGAGACCATAAAAAAATGTCACAAGTAAATGAAAATCTGGATTTTTGAAATGTAACCGCGAAAATGCCAAAAGAAAAAACTACTTTGGTTGAAATAAAATGCAAGATGACACCGCCAACAATAGATGTGCGATATGAGCCCCTATTGTTCCGTAATAATGGCTCCGATAATTTTACAGGAAAACAAGCTATAGTAATAACGAACTGGGAATGGATATAGCATCATTCAGTACGCTAAATGAATAGAGCAACCTTTTTATCCGCCGTTACCGGCTTGCTATTGCTCTCTGCGTGTCATAGCGCACAAAGAGCAGTGCCCATTCCGCATCGGGATACTACTACCGTTCAAGGGGTCATCGACAATTTTGGCAACCAATTGCGGGAGGAACATCTCAGGGACACGACAGGCAGCCTGTCCGCCATCGTTTTCATAGGCCATGAGATCGCCTGGTCCAGGGCTTTGGGGAAAGCGGACAACGAGAAGGGGATCGACGCCGATACCAGCACTGTTTACCGGATCGGCTCCATCTCGAAGACCTTCACCGCCTATCTTATGCTATTGCTGGTTCAAGACGGGACCATCGGGCTCGATGATCCCATCGCCAAATATCTCCCAGAGATCAAGCAGTTGAAAGGTAGGCAGGCGAGTGATACCAGTGAAATTACATTTCGGGAACTGGCCAGTCACACGGGAGGTCTGGCGATGGAACCCGGGCTCCCGGATGCGGCAGCCGGGTCTATCGGGGATTGGGAAAACAAGGTGTTGAGCTCCATCCCTACCACCGATGTTCTATTCTCCCCGGGCACCCAATTTTCCTATAGCAATATTGGTTATGGCATTCTCGGCCTGGCGTTGTCCCGGGCCGCGCATAAGCCTTTTATGCAGATGGTGGCAGAGAGGATATTCAAGCCCCTGCATATGACCAGTAGTTTTTATATCATACCCGCCGGTTATGAAGGTCGCGTTGCCGTGGGCTATCATCGAAACGGCTTTGGCGGCAAGCCCGATGGCGAGAGGGCTAAGGCCGAGTATTTCGGCCGGGGTTATAAGGTCCCTAATGGCGGGATCTATAGCACGGTAGGCGACCTGGCGAATTTCGTCATGGCGCAATACAGCGATTCCGACCAATTGGCGAAAAAATACAGAGACATGATGCAAACCATCCAGACGCCGGCGGATCCTCACTACGCTTATGGCTTTGGGTTGTTCGTCATTCACACCGACGATGGATCTGTCATAGCCGATCATAGCGGCTCTGTCGCAGGCTATACCGCCTTTATGGAATTCAGCCCCGGATCAAAACTGGGAGCGATCGTTATGCGAAACTGCGATTATGGCGTAGAGCACATCCCGGCCGATGTGCGGAAAGTAGTGGTGGAGTTGGCGAAGGCGGTAGATAAATAGTGATCTTGCTTGTCCTAGTCATAAAAAAACCCGCACAGCCAAGCCATGCGGGTCAGACTTAAGGAGTGGGGCAAGACTAATGTCCGATCCTTCTGCTATTGTGATTGAGCTGCTGATTCAACGAACGTTGGTCGGCCCGGGTGAGATGACCATTGTCGGCGCGCCGCATATCGTGTTTCTCCTGGTTGACGCTGCGAAGATTGCGGCGATCCTGACGGGCCTGCCGGCCAGAGAGCTGTCCGTCACGACGCTCGGTGTTGATGCGCCGTTCCTGGTTATCGATACGGCCATTGACCTGGTTTACCCGGGGATGATCTTGCAAATGGGTCGGTTGATGACCGGGACCCTGAGCAAAAGAAGTACCAATAAGAAACATGGCAACAGTAGATAGAATTAACGTTTTCATTTTAGTAGATTTTAAGTTGTATATATAGGATCGCCCGGGAAAGCAAGGGTTTAACTTCAGATATTGCTTTTGGCCATCCGTTAACAAATCCGCCCCGCAATCTGTTTGATTGTCATAACTTTAGACTATGAAGCAGCTCAATGATCACTTGTCAATGGCCCCGCAAACCCGGCCACATCGCCGGATCGCCACCCGGCTGACCGCGGCTCCGCTCACTGCACGGCTGCTCGCCACCCTGCTCACCGCCCTCCTGCTGATCACAGCGACTACTCACGCCCAAAACAAACCCCTACCCGTGATCTTCGACACGGACATGGGCCCCGACTACGACGACGTAGGCGCGATCACCCTATTGCATGCCTTCGCGGACAGCGGCAAGGCCAACATCCTCGCCACGATAGCCAGCACCCGTTACGAAGGCGTCGCCGCCGTGATCGATGTATTCAACACCTGGTTCCATCGCCCTAACATCCCCATTGGCGTTCCCAAAACATGGGCCGTCGGCCAAAAAGACTGGCAGCACTGGACCGACACCATCCTCGCCAACTACCCCCACGCCATCCGCAACAACACCCAGGCCGAAAATGCCGTCACGCTCTATCGGCGCATCCTGGCCAACCAGCCGGATCATAGTGTCGTGATCATCACCACGGGGTTTCTCACCAATCTCTCCAACCTGCTGCAAAGCCCCCCGGACAGCTTCTCGCCGCGAGACGGCAAACAGCTGGTCCGGCAAAAAGTAAAAAAGCTTGTGTCCATGGCCGGTAAATTCCCGCAGGGCAAGGAGTTCAATGTCGCCAAAGACAGCGTAGCCTCCGCGTATGTCTTCGACAACTGGCCGACGCCCATCTTATTGAGCGGATTCGAGATCGGCGTAAAGATCAAAACCGGGCTCCCGCTGGTGATGAACGCAGACATGCAAAACAGTCCTGTCAAAGACGTCTTCCGCATCTGTCTGCCAATGGCGAAAGAAGATGCAAAGGGACGCAGCAGCTGGGACGAGACCGCCGTACTCGTCGGCATCGCCGGCTATAAACCCTGGTATTCCACCCTGTCGGGCCGCATCCATGTGTTGCCTGATGGCAGCAATACCTGGGAACCTTCCGCCTCGGGCCGCCATGCTTATCTCGTCGAGACCCCTGCCTCCGGCGAGGTACAAGATTTGATTAATGATCTTATAATGCACCGGCCCCGCTGATAGGCCAGAATCGGGCAAACCGACTACAGCGGCCTCAGGCAGCGCCGGGGTATAAAAATTGAAGCACATGGAAACACTAAAGAAAAAAGCCCGCGCCGTCAAATACGACAAATTTGGCGGGATCGATGTATTACACATTGAGGAAGTGCCGGTACCCGTCCCCCAAAACGACCAGGTCCTCGTAAAGGTCAAAGCCGCGGGCATCAACCCCGGCGAGGCCACCATCCGGCAAGGGCTGCTGGCCAAACAATGGCCTTCTACCTTCCCCAGTGGCCAGGGCAGCGATTTTGCGGGCGTGGTAGAACGCGTCGGCGATAAGGTGGAAAACTTCAAAACCGGCGACGAGGTCATCGGGTTCAGCGACGATCGCGACAGCCAGGCCGAATATGTGACCGTGGACGCCGGTCATCTCATCCATCGTCCACAGCATGTCTCCTGGGAACAGGCCGGATCGCTCTTTGTTGTGGGGACTACCGCATACGCCGCTATACACGCGGTGGGCTTGCAGAAAGACGAGACCCTCGTGGTCTCCGGCGCGGCCGGCGGCGTAGGTTCCATCGTCGTACAGCTGGCCCGGAATATCGGCGCCCGCGTCATCGGCCTGGCCAGCGAGCGCAACCACGCCTGGATCTCCAAACACGGCGGCATCCCCGTGGCCTATGGCGAAGGCATGGCGGATCGTATCAAAGCCGCCGCGGCGCAAGCGGCCCAAGCCACCACGGCCAACAGCGCCGCCCCAGCCACCACCGCAGCCGGCGAACCCCGGCAGGCCGCCGCGACCCAGCAGACCACCGACATCCAACCAGCCGCTCAACCCCGAATCGACGCCTTCATCGACACCTACGGCCATGGCTATGTCGACCTCGCCCTCGCACTAGGCGTCAAGCCGGAACGTATCGACACCATCATCGATTTCGAGGCCGCAAAAAAATACCACGTCAAAACGGAAGGCAACGCCCAGGGCGCCAAAGCCGGCGTCCTCGCCGAGCTCGCCAACCTCATCGACAAGGGCCGCCTCGAGATCCCCATCGCCAAAGTCTACAACCTCAATGACGTCCGCGATGCCTACCAGGAACTCGAGCAACACCACACCCACGGCAAGATCGTGCTGGTACCCTGAGCAAGCGTTTACCGATTTTCAAACGGCAGCGCGAAAACCTAAATTGCTTTGGAAAATTTTTTTCTTGTATTCATCACGCTGGCATTCCTTAAATGAGAATTAACCGGCGAGACGAGCTTGTAAGGTCTATTGAAAAGCTCCTGGCTCACTTTGAAACGAAGTGCTAATTTTCGAATCACCTCCCGGGATAGACCGCGCCGGTAATTAAGGATATCCGACACCAAACTTTTCCCTACCCCTAAATCGGCAGCCAGGTCTACAGCCTTGACATTATTCTCTTTCATGAGAAAACTCAGTACCTCTATGGGGTCTGTTTCAGAAAAAGTATTATGCGCCTGATCCCATTTTTCGATCAACAGGGTCAAAAGATCTATGGCATCCTGCTGATTTTGAGTCTTTTTCTTCGTCACTACCAGTTCCTCCAGGAAACTGCAATATTCCTTGTACTGCCTCGCCGATTTTATAACTTTATAAGGTAAAGCTTCCATAGTCAATGTTTAATAGATACTTATTGTATACTGCTTATTCTCTCTACAAAGCTTGGAATACTCCGCATGGGTACCGATCCAACAAATAAATAGGTGAACTTGCTTATCGCCAAAAACATAGTGACAGATCATCCTATAACTATTGCCGCCGATATCGAATACAACCCGGCAGCAGCCGTTGCCCAATAAATCCGCCGATCCAAACGTATCCAAAATATCCTCCGGACCGCACCAATCCGCACAATGTAAAGTTAACAACCACAGTCTGAATGAGGATCTGCTCCGGGCATTCTCTATAACAAACTCCTCGATCGTCTGGCGCCTGACCAAATGTACCTTCATAGGCTCGCAATTATAAAGTTACAACAAAGTTCGCAAATTGCGTACTCCCTCCAAATAAATCTTTCCACCGCCCAAAAACACCAAAAACCCGGAACGAATCCGGGTTTAAAGATGCTACGTGGTACCCTTAAGGCAAATTCAAAAAGTGACTCACCTGGTCATAATTCCCGACGTCGACGTTCTGCTGCTTCATCTGCGCCGTCAGGCTCCCGCTGATCACCACCAGTTTAAACGTATAGGTCGGGATCGTATACGTCGAAAGCACCGGTAGCGTACCAGCGCTATTGATCTGTTGGAAGAAATACCCCAATTCCACTTGCCCCACGGATACCTGGAAAACCACGTCATAGAAAAAATTGCCCGACCCATCCAGGAACTGAAAGGGTAACGGCGTCCAATTAACGGGAATAGTCAGCGGATTAGGAATGAAATAGGCCAGCACCATGCCGCTATCGATGATCCCCTGCGTCACGGCCGGTAGCGCGACATCGTGATACCGCGTAAAATATTCGACATACGTGCCGGGTGCCGTCTCGAGAGAATATTGAGAATTCCAGGCCCACTTCGAACTCGTCAGCGTAAACGTATCGACCATCACATTGGCATTGCCTTCCGGCCCCTTGGGACCACCAGGGCCCGTAGCCCCCGTGGAGCCTTGCGATCCTTGCGCTCCCGCCGGCCCTGCCGGTCCCGCAGGCCCCGTCTTACCACAACCGGCAACCATTAAAGCCAGACACACCAAACCTGAAAACAAAAAAGAGACATTCCGTTTCATATTGATTAGAGTTTTGCCGCAAGGTAGAAGAATGCAAAACCTCTTACAATACAACGATGTGGCATCACCGCTTCAGGCATCACCGGTCCATGGTATAACGAGCACACACACGCGCAGCGTCATCCGGCAAACCGGCTCAGGAGAGACGACTGCCACCCCTTCCACTGCCCCCGCCGGATAAAATCGCCGATGACCCGCCGATACCTATCCTGCGCATAAAAGTAACCAAGCAGGTCTCCCGCCGGCCCGGCCAGCCGTGTATTGGGATTCAGGATCGCGTCGACCAGATAGCCGGCCAACGGCTGCGCAAAATAATCGATTCGCCGCAGGGCCGCCATGGCATTCACCCGCGTCCGGAATTCATAAGAAGCCGAAGTCAGCGATACCAGCTCGTCGGCATACGTTTTCTTACCATAAGCCAGGTAAGCGAGCTCCAGCCAGCGCACCCGCACGTTGCGACCCAACACCCCATCGACCCCCTGGGTAGCCATAAGATATTCACGCAAATGTTCCGGCCGCGCATCGGCTAGCTTCTGCAAGGCCGTCTCTACGATATCATAGCTGCTGTCGTGCAACAAGCCGGTTAACGCCGGCAAGAGCGCCTCGATAGAAACCCCATGCACATCGACCAGCGCCAAAGCGCCCTTGCGCACGGCCACATCCGAATCCCGAAGCGCCTCGCCGATCAACGCAACACCGGCCCCGCCGTTTAGCCCGCCGCTGACCCCGCCGCCACCGGCCAGCTGTCCAAGCGCCTCGGTGCGCAAAGCAAAAAAATGTTCATGCCGGAAACAGGCCTGCAACACCTCCGCCTTCTGCGTCAGCGGCACACCCCGCAGGGCGACCAACGCATCATAGCGATCCAACATTTCCGGCGCATCGGTGGCCTGCGCCAGCAACATAGCCGTCGGCTTTGGGAACGAGATGGTTTTAAGTATCCGCCCTCCTGGGTCGAACAACACAAAAGCCAGCTGACCCCCCGGCTTCTTAGGAAGCTCGATGAGCTGTGTAGCCTGATCTATGCGGAAAGTCCCGCGCGATACGCTGCCATCGGTGTAATGCAATTCGATGACTACCGGCATCCGGAAAAGACCTTCCTTATACCCCGTTAACCCATTGGACCCGGGCAACACGATCTGGCTGATCACGAGCGAGCTCTGATCCGGATGATCTTCCAGCGCCACCTGGTAAGTAGGCTCGCCGCCGCGATCCAACCACTCCTCCCAAAACCATTGCAGATCCATCCCCGTGGTTTCTTCGATATCGACCAGCAGCTCATGCGTATCGACATTGCTATAAGGATGATGCACCAGGTAATGTTGGATCGCCTTGTTGTACGCCTCTCGGCCCCCGAGGACATATTTCAGCATGTCCAGCACAAAAGCGCCTTTCCCATAGACCCGTACACTGCCCGATTCACTGTTGGCGACGCCATATAGATTGCGATGCGACTCCTCGATCGCGGCATTGCCCGAGCCTCTCCGCTCCCACTCGAAAAAATCTTCCCCATAGACTTCGCGGTCGAAAAGCTGGCTATAATAGGTGGCAAAACTCTCCTGCAGCCAGCCATGCGCGTCGCTGCGGGCGGTGACATCATCGCCAAACCATTGATGCGCCAGCTCGTGTGCATTCACGGACAGGAAAGGGCGGTCCAGCGCCCCACGCCGGTCGTTCAGATAAAAATCGCCATAGACCGTCGCCGTGGTGTTCTCCATGGCGCCATACATATAGTCCTGCACCGGCAGCACGGAATAGCTTTCCCAGGGAAATTTGACGCCGGTCTCTTTCTCCAGGAAATCCATCATGGCCTCGCTGTGAACGTAGGTCGGCGCTACGCGGTCGGACCATTCCGGATAGTAGTAAAGATGCATCGGCACGCCGCCGGCGGAATGCGTATCCCTGACGGCATATTTCCCGATCCCCAGCATGATCAGGTAGTCGGCATGCGGGTGAGACATCCGGTAGTGCCAGGTCTTCGTACCATCTGCGTTGTCGACGGCGCTCACCAGCTGTCCGTTGGAAAGTACGGAGTAAGCTTTATCGAAATGCACGATCAGCTCGGAGATCAATTTGTCGTTCGGCTCGTCGTACAGGGGGATCCACCAACGGTTGTCGGTGGCCTCGCCCTGGCTCCAGATCTGCTTGCGGCTCAGATTACGCGGATCGAGCCAACCGATAAAGTATAACCCATGCCGCGGCGTAGCCGAATATTCGATGGTCAGGCTGTCCTCGGAATCCCAGGACAGCGGCGTGGCCGGCACCACCGTGATCCCCGCGCTGTCGACATGATACGGCACCGGCCGGCCGTTCAACGTCACCGACTGCACGTCCATCAGGATGCCGTCCAGGAAAAAGCTGTCCACTTCCCGCCGCAAAGGGCGAAAGGTATGCGTCACCTTCCCCGTGATCTTTCCTTCGGCCGGCTGCAGCCAGCATTCCAGCCGCAGATGCGTAAAATCCAGCGAATGTTCATGCGGACTCGAATGCGGATCGTCTAAATAGGTTCTTTCTAAGGTCTGCGCGAATGCTTGAGAAAAGAGGATCGGCAACAAAAGGAAGACAAAGGGAAGAAACAACTTTTTCATGCGTGTAAATATAACCCCAAATCCGTAGCTTTAAGGGAAGACCACTAACATGGACAAAAGAACCTTTTTGAAAGACATAACCCTGACGAGTCTCGGTTTGCCGCTGGCCATAAAAAGCATCGCCGGCACCAGCATCGGCGCCACCAGCACCACCCCCCTATCCACCCACCTCGCCCCCCATCAGCAAACCCCCGCCGACGTCCTCGCCCGCGACGAAGAATTCTGGACCGGCGTCCGCTCCGGCTACAAGCTCAAACCCGACTACATCAACCTCGAGAACGGCTATTATAATATCCAGCCCCAGGAGATTCTCCAGGCCTATATGCGCCATGTCGAAGCCATCAACTACGAAGGCTCCTATTATATGCGTACCGTGCAATTCGAACGGAAGAAAGCGATCGCCGCGAGACTGGCCCAACTCGCCGGCTGCGCCCCCGACGAGCTCATCATTACCCGCAATACCACCGAATCCCTGGACATGATCATCGGCGGCTATCCCTGGAAAGAAGGCGATGAGGCGATCATGGCCCACCAGGACTATGGCGCCATGCTGGCGATGTTCAGGCAGGTAGCAAAGCGCCAGGGCATCAACGTCAAAACAGTCTCCGTCCCCAACCACCCGCAAACCGATGAAGACATCGTCAACGTCTACGAACAGGCGATCACCCCGCGAACCCGGCTGTTGATGGTCTGTCACATGGTCAATATTACCGGTCAGATCCTGCCCGTACGAAAGATCTGCGATATGGCCCATGCCCGCGGCGTCGAGGTCATGGTCGATGGGGCGCATGCCTATGCGCATCTCCGTTATACCATCCCGGAGCTGGATTGCGACTACTATGCTGCGAGTCTGCACAAATGGCTCAGCGCACCCCTCGGCGCCGGGCTGCTCTATATAAAGAAAGGGCACACCGACAAGATCTGGCCCCTGCTGGCCGAACCCAACGAAGCGGCGGCGGGGATCGACCGGCTCAATCACACCGGCACTCTGCCCGTGCACACCGATCTGGCCATCGGCGATGCGCTCGACTTCTACCACAATCTCGGCGCGGAACGCAAGGAGACGCGGCTGCGTTATCTGCAACAGTATTGGACCACTAAAGTGCGAGACATCCCGAATATCGTCCTCAATACCCCCAGGGACCCGGCCCGCTCCTGCGGCATCGCGAATGTGGGCATCAAGGGCATCCCGCCCGCCGATCTCGCGAAACAATTGCTCGATCAATATAAGATCTATACCGTGGCCATCGATTCCCCCGTCGCGAACGTGCAGGGTTGCCGGATCACGCCCAACGTCTATACGCTCACGAGCGAGCTCGACACCCTCGTAACCGCCCTCCGCGCAATGGCCGCCAAAGCCTAGCCCCGCCCCGGCGCCCGGCCGCCGCCCAAAAGACCCGGCCCACGCGAGAGCCCACCGCCCCCCGGCAGCCGCGAGAACCCGGCCCACCCCCGGCGCGCACAAAAAGGCCGCCCGAAAAAGGCGGCCCCAGCTAAGGTCACTTGAAGGTTTAAATTGGCCGACGCACTACCGGTGAACGGTCCCGGCCCCAATAGGCAGGTCATGGTTATGGAAATCACACGGACTCAAAGCCGTTTCATATTCTTTTGCTGATCAAGTTTGTTCTGTTCACGAAAATCGAATTCCGCATCCAGCAAGAGCAACATCTCTCTCCTGCTGAGACTACAAAGATTACCAATAACAAGGAGGTCTTTTACGGTGAAGTTCTCCAGACGATCCAAAAGGTCATTCAGCCGCTTTAAATTCTTACCTATGTCTTGTGCAAGGACAGTTTTCGGGATATACGTAAAGATATCCGTCAATTTTTTTATTCTTCCTTGGTCCAGCATAGGTTTAATGGTCGGATACCGA
>Ga0210396_10006087_pt1 | contig 11603 bp, 13 predicted proteins | sample IncBWH17OmetaG_FD_155466 | JGI IMG/M metagenome (GOLD analysis project Ga0210396, IMG submission 155466) | Forest soil microbial communities from Barre Woods Harvard Forest LTER site, Petersham, Massachusetts, United States - Inc-BW-H-17-O ...
TCCACTCGTTCCATGGTTGCGGTCACATTGGCGCTCGAACAATGTGGTAACGGTCAAACACCGCTCGCCTTTTGCGGCCTGAAGTCCGCAAAACAACTCGTCTTGGAACGTCCCAGCGTTTACGAGGTTGCGAATCGCGGAGCACCGCAAATCGTGAACGATAAAACTATTATACCGATGACAAGCGTATCCGTCTTTTGGGGTAACAAGCTCCGCATTCCTTGGCGAGGGCCACTCCAAGGCGCGTAGTGCGTGGCGCGGGATGCTGCACTGGCGGTAGATGTGTCATTGATTTCCAAGGAATAGTGCGCCCAGGGCTGCTGAGTTCTCTCACAGCCAGTTTTCGAGCGACTTAGGGTGGGCATACCTTGTTCTGATTGTTCTTGGCAGCCATGTGTACCTTGGCCTTGGTTGATCGCTCGCTCACGCTGCCGCCGATGAACACTGTGTTATGCCTGAAGTGCCCCGGCCATCTCGGGAGCCACGTATGGAGCCGTCCCCATAGTCATCATGTGAACGATGGCCAGATAAGTGGTGCGAGCTGGCAACCTCTTGGCGCCAATTTCTGGTATCGCTTTTCGACGTCCAACACGCCCTTGCCAAGAAGCCAGTCCGCCAGATGGCGATAGATTTCGTACACCTGTTGCTCAAGTTCCCCGGGCGGGCCGTTGCGGTAGCCGGGGAGCAATGGGGAGTTTTGTGTCTTTTCGAGGAGCCCTACCGCCGGGGCCTCAGAGTGTTTTCGACCAACCGCAGAAGTCGATACGCGAGCATCATCGCCGCCGCTCCTTACACTATTACGATTGTTCGAGCTTAGCTTTCGAAGCGGATAGTGCAGAGCGCACAGCTAGCTGTGATCTCGGTCACAGAGGGCAATTGGTTGAAGTCCAGGAGCTTTGACATGACCCTGCTCCCTACTAGGCGGCATGTCGACACAGTTGCCGGCCACTCCGCATCCGCAGCCAGAAGAGTGTGCAGCTAGGAATTCTGGCGACAATCTCGAACGCAGTGGATAGACTACGTGCGGTTCGAGGAGGCCTTATGAAACGTTCCTCTGGGACCCGTAAGACAGCCGAGCTTTGCAACTCAACCCAGCAATATCTCAACTGATGCCAGGAAGCAGACGACCGCCAGTCGTGTGTCATACCGAGATCACCGAATTCATTTCCACCGACACCAAGCCAACCCAACGACAATTGGACAAACGTGAGCATCATGTGATGGATCCGTGGATTGCCACAACCGAGCCCACACATGCCTTTGACCTTCCTGACAACGCTGTGGAAAGCAGACCGGGGTGGCCGCGGCTGTTTCGCACTCAGGCAGTGCATTGCTCATCCTTATTTTAGGCTTATGTTTACGCACCAGACGATTCCGGACGTCGCGGCGTCGTAAACAGTTTTGCTGTGATAGTTCACATCCAGATAGCGACCCGCTTGCAGTGTCCACTTTGGTTTACCTTGTAACCGAGGAGGCCAAAATCTGATAATCGAGTTGCGAGCCCGTACCAGCCGCCTACATGGCCCCAATAGCTACGCTTACTTTGGGTGTGAGAGCTCCCAGAATTCGCCCGCTCACCAGCGCGTCTACCCAGTTTTGCGAGCCGGAAAAATTCAGTCCCAGACGCGAAGGGCTAAACTGCAGATTCTGCCCAAGGTGCCAGTATCGGAATCCTGTAAGGCGCCAATCCTAATCTTTTCCTGATCGAGCAACTGGTAACCGACCCTTGGAGTCAGGATGAATTCGGTCACCTTCACGTCTGCGGTTGTCGCAATTACGTTCGGTAAAGGAAGCGCCTTGTCTTCGCCGAACCTGGTCCAGACCATGTCGAGTGGCAGCAGATTCGTTTGTGGTCCGCTTCTACCAATCCCATGAGTCCGAAACGAAAATGCGAAAAAATCTCATCGGGGGTCGCATAGACGTGGACTTCCCGGTCGAGTGCGCCAACAGTTCCATACATCAACGGTATCAGAGATATGGAGCCACGACGAAATGCCAGCCGTCGTCTGCCGTAGCGGTGCTTGGGGAAGTGCCCGCGATTGGCCTTCGCCGCTCGGTGCTTCCGCGACCGTCAGCTCGCCGGTATTGGTCGCGACAGTTTCCTGGGCCGAGCTCAGCGAAGTTGCGCCAACCACGGCGGCCACCAGGGCGATTACGAAGATTCGTAGAAACTGGTTATGCTTCATAGCCTGTGGCTGCTAGAAGCGGAATAATTTCGATCACTGCCTTTTCTCGCGCTCGTTGCCAGTTGGGAACGGGCGCGGAAGTACGGAGCATTTCAATTGTTGTCTTCAATCCCTTGCTGCAGTTTCTGCATCACCTGATCCAGACTGAAACTGGCTGCTTTCTGCCGCGGCGGGAAATCCTTGAACGTCATCAGGAACTGCCCGACGTACGCCTGCGCCGGAACCAGCAGGTAAATGCGATCGATCAGCCAATGGTCATAGTCAGAGGCTTCATAGGAGGCTCGCTCGTACGGATCGGCACGCAAGTCTTCGATCCACGGAACCCGCAGAGGAATAAAAGGATTACTCCACACGCTGAATCCATGCTCGCGTTGTTCCAGGAAAACCAGTTTCCATTTTTCGTACCTGAGTCCGGCGAGCTCGCCGTCGTCAGTCCAATAGAAGAACTCTTTGCGTGGTCCAGGAGCTTTGCCGGCCAGCATGTCAGTAAGGTCGTAGCCATCAAGATGGACTTTGAAGGTCCTCCCGTTCGACTGGTAGCCGGTCAGCAGCTTCTGCTTGACGTCAGGCTCGCCCGCCGCAGACAGTAGCGTGGTCGCCCAATCTTCGTGAGCGCAGATATCGTTGATGATTGTCCCGGATTTGATTACGCCGGGCCAGCGAATGATGAAAGGCACGCGATAGCCGCCTTCCCAGTTGGTGTTCTTCTCGCCGCGGAAGGGAGTGGTGCCGCCGTCGGGCCAGGAGAATGTCTCGGCGCCGTTGTCGGTGGTGATAATGACGATGGTGTTGTCGGCGATTCCCAGGTCATCCAACTTCTTGAGCATCACGCCGATGTTGTCGTCGAATTCGGTCATACCAGCGCCATAGAGACCTTTTTCCGCAATCATCGCCTGGTAGTTTGGCTGCAGGTGGGTCCAAATATGCATGCGGGTAGTGTTATGCCAGATGAAAAACGGCTTGCCCGCCTTCACCGAACTGTCCATATCGGCAAGCGTCTCGGCGAGAAATTCTTCATCCGCGGTTTCCATGCGCTGCTTTGTCAACGGGCCGGTGTCGACACAGGTCTGCTTGCCCCACGGACCAAAACGTGGGTCGGGTGGTGCTGGATTGTCCGTGGCGGTGGCCTTGCACTTGAAGACGCCCCGCGGCCCGAACTTCGCCATGAATGCGGGGTTCTTCGGATAGTCCACGTTCTCCGGCTCTTCTTCGGCGTTCAAGTGATAGAAGTTGCCGAAGAACTCGTCAAAACCGTGGACCGTGGGGAGAAATTCATTCCGGTCCCCCAGATGATTCTTGCCGTTCTGGAAGGTCATGTACCCGCGGCTCTTCAGCAAATCCGCAATCGTAGGATCCTGGGGCTGCAAACCAAGATCGGCACCAGGGAGTCCGACTTTCAGGAGCCCTGTGCGGAACGGACTCTGTCCAGTGATGAAGGCCGCCCGGCCCGCCGTGCAGCTCTGTTGCGCGTAATAGTCGGTAAAGAGCGCGCCCTGTCGCGCCACCCGGTCGATATTGGGTGTGTGGTAGCCCATCATGCCCAGGTTGTAGGCGCTGATGTTGGAATAGCCGATATCGTCACCAAAAATGACGAGGATATTTGGCTTCTTGCCGCCGGCTTGCGCCTGAGCGGTCGCAGCGCCGCCCGCAAGAAAGGTCGAGAGGGCAAGAGCTCCAAGCATGACTCTTCGAACACCTGCACCTAAATCCATCATTTCCTCTTTCCAAACCCCGATTAGCTCCCGGGCTGGGATTGTACTTTGTCCTTCATCTTTCCAACGATGTCGGCGTTTGGGAACTAGTAATTGAGCCAGTGGCTGGCTCCTACATTTTCGAGACGTTGGATCATTTTCTGCAGAGTGAAAAGCGCGTTGGTTGGACTCAGCCCCGAGTGTGTCATTGAACGTGCCAGCTTGGGCTCCGGTCCACGGACCTATTCGCGGACCGCGTCATCGTGATGCACCCGCAGCAACAGGCGTGCTCCGTCACCGCCCTGGGTGTATTCCAACACTTTCTGGTGACAAAGAGCAGAACGGAACAGAGGATGGTGGTTAACGTACCACCGGCAGCTCTTCGACTCGTTATTCCTCTTGCATGACGTCGGGTGGGCGGGTCACTCCTTGCTGCGACCCGCCCAGCGGCCCTGATGTGGTTTACTGGGCCGCGTGCGACGCCATTTTCTTCTCGAGCTCCTCTTTCAGTTGTTGCAAGTTGAAGCTCGCGCCCTTTTGCATCGGCGGGAAATCAAGCGCGGTCTGTGCGAGTTTCCCAACCACCTGCTGGACGAACACGAAGCGCCAGAACTCATACACGAACCAGTCTTTGTAGAATATGGATCCGGATGTTCCCGTTGGCATACCGGTGCGCTCGAATGGATCCAGCCGCAGGTTGACTAGAATCGGCCAATCCACGTGGACCGTTCCACCAAACCAGCCATTCGGCTGATCGGTGAAGCGATATTTGAAGTCGTTAATTCGCACGGCCGAGAGCGTGCCCTCGGTGAAGTAGAAGATCTCGTGCCGGGCTGACGGGCCTTTTCCGGTAATCAGGTCCATCTGGTTGCACCTTATAGCTTGTGTCGCCGAGCTGTTTGCCCTTTAACAATTCGGCACTGATGTTGGGATCGCCGGCCGCTGCTACGAACGTCGGGAACCAGTCGAGGCCAGAGAATATTCCGTTCTCAACCTTTCCAGCAGGCACCTTGCTTGGCCAGCGAATAATCGCCGGGCATCGGAAACCTCCTTCGAGTGCTGTACCCTTGCCGCCGGCGAATGGAGTTTGTCCGCCGTCCGGCCAGGAGAAGTTTTCGGTTCCGTTATCGGTGGTGAAAACGACGATGGTGTTGTCGTCAACGCCCATGTCCTTCAGCTTTTGCATGGTCGCGCCCACGATGTCGTCCAGTTGCATTCCCGCCTCTTCGATGGACCAGCCATTCTCGGGTGTGCGCAATGCCTCATACTTTGGCGACAGATGCGTCACGACGTGCATGCGTGTAGGATTAAGCCAGAGGAAGAACGGCTTTCCGTCGCTCTTGGCTTTGTCGAGAAACGTCATCGCATTCGCCAGGATTTCGTCATCGATTGTTTCCATGCGTTTCGGAAAGAGTTCCCCATCGTCCTGAATCTCCTGCTTGCCGATCTTGCCCCAGCGCGGTTGCACGGTTGGGCAATTTCGCCGTGCTGGCGCATGAGGCGCAGCAAATCGCATGCCGCAGGAAGACTGATCTCGGACGGCTCCTGGGTCTCGGCTGTGGCTTCATATTGGCGCCCCGAAACTACAGTGGCGACTCCTAGTGGGCAACCGCGCTCAACGATTCGACGCTCTCTTCTGCTCTCAATTCCAACGCCGGGAGATCAAGGCCGCGCCCTACCAACTGAGGGGATCACGACCGATTTCACTTCCGTCCACAATTTCGTGATCTCCTCCAACGACCGGCCTTTGGTCTCGGGAACCAGCCAGGCGACGAGTACGACTGTCAGAAGTGCGCCGCCGCTGAAAAGCCAGAAGGTGCCATCGGATCCCAGACGCTTTTGCATGATCGGAAACAGTTGGTTGCCCAGGTAGCCCACTAGCCAGAGAGCGGTCGTAGCGATGGACATCCCGCGGCCGCGAACCTTGGTAGGATAAATTTCCGAGATGATGACCCAGCACGCCACTCCATTGCCAAAGGCGTGACCGGCGACGAAACTCATCACAAAGATCAAGACTGCCAGACCGCTGCCGTGGATGTGATAAAACCAACCAACTAATACGAAAGAGATGAATTGCACGGTGGTGCCGGTGAGGATTAACGTCTTGCGCCCGGCGCGGTCGACCAGCCATAGGGCGAATAGCGTAAACAAAAGATTGATGAGACTGACCAGCACAGACTGGGAAAATGCGTCGCTGGTCGCGGTTCCAGCGGCACGAAAAATCTCCGGCAAAAAGGAAAAGAGCGGCGTGATTCCGCTGATCTGTTGCAGTCCCGCGAGCATGATGCCAAGCAGCAGTGGGCGACGGAAGGTGGTGAAGAGTTCCGAGATGTGACCCTCCTCAATGGCCAGCGAGTTCTCAATCTCCGCAGCTTCACTCCTTGCAACGTCAGCGCCGTTGATCTTGGCAAGGACTTCAATGGCCTGATCCCGCCGGCCCATTTTCATCAGCCAGCGCGGACTTTCGACTGCAGGCAAAATCATCAGTCCGAACAGCATCGCTGGTACGACGCCGGCGAGAAACATCCAACGCCAGCCGGTGGATGTGTTCCAGGCTTCATCACCCATGCGTTGAATGAGCATGTTGACGAAGACGGCCGCGAGAATTCCAACCACAATGCCAAGTTGATAGAGAGTCACGCAGCGGCCGCGAACTCGCGTGGGAGCAATCTCCGCGATGTAGTTGGGAGAAATCACTGACGCAGCCCCGATCCCCACGCCACCAATCAGCCGCCATAGAACGAACTGCTGAAGATCGGAGGCAAAAATCATGCCAACCGAGGAGAGAGCGAAACAAAGGGCACACAACGCCAGACCCTTTTTCTTGCCTAGATAGTCGGCAACGGTTCCTGCTGCGACGCAGCCGGCGATGCACCCGATCAACGCGCATCCCGCGGCCCACCCGATGCCCGCTGCGTCCAGTTGAAACAGCTGGCTCAAGAATCCAATTGCGCCGCTGATCACAATGTTGTCGTATCCAAACAGAAAACCGCCAAGCGTGGCGACAGTGGCTGCAATAACTAGAGGGGCTCGAGAATGCGATGGGCCGGCTAGGGAGTTCAGGTTATTGGCCTCTGGGCGCGAGGGGCCGCGTCGCATGGATGGGAAGATTCGACGACCGCCTTTGCCGCCAGCATAAAGCCGAGAGTGTGAGCCATCCCAGCATGCCAGGGAGCTGAGCAGGTCATTTGCGGAGTGTGGTCGGGAATAAGCACACCGTCGAAGTGGTTGCGGTGCAGAATTGCAAGAATGCGAATCATGTCCACATCGCCCTCGTCGATGAAAGTCTCACGATAGTGCGGCACCTTCCCCACGACATTGCGGAGATGAATATAAGCGATCTTGCCTTGTTTGCTGTATTGGTCGACCGCGTCGTAAATATTGCCTTCGGTCATTTCGGCTAGAGTTCCCACGCAAAGCTCGAGGGCGTTGCTGCGGCTTGGAGCCAGATCAATCAGCGTCTGGTACATGTGAGGCTGGTAAACAAGGCGCGGCTGCTGTCGCATGGTCGGCATAGGAGGATCGTCAGGATGGGCGGCTAACCGCACCCCAGCCTGCTCGGCTACGGGAATCACTTCTTCCAGAAATCTTTGCAGGCGCCGCCAGAGTTCTTCGTGCGAAGTCGAGGGCACAGTGCCGACAGGTGCGTTGCGGTTGTAGACCATGTTCCAGACCGTGCCATTCGGAATGGCCACGTCTTCAGCGGGACCGTCCATGCCCAGAGTGATCGCATGGCCGCGTCCCAACGGGGCGGTCACCCGACCGCAGACGCCGGCCAAACTGAAGTTGTAGCCGAGTACCGGAATACCAGCTTCGCCGAGGCGGCGAATGATGGTCTTCACCTTTTCGATCTGTTGCGGACGTTGCGGACCATCGAGCAGAATGTCGTGCCAGTGCGCGGGATCGAGGTTCTCGATCGCGGCTAAGACCAGTCCGGCATCTTCAATCTCCGCGCGAAGGCCCGTGAGTTCCTTAGTCGTCCAAAGCTGATTGGGATCGCCGGCGACTCCCCACGGTTCGTATTTTCCGCCCGTGGGTTGGTTGTTGCGCGGGTTTGAAGGGCCCTGATTAAAGTAATCGACCAGATGGGCCACGACGTGGGTGCAACCGGCTTGGCGCGCGAAGTCGTAATAGTCGCCGGTCAGCATGTGACGATAGAGGCCGAGGCCAATCTTCATAGCCGATTCCCGATGCCTCCGCCATAGTCGGGGCTGAGGATTTGCCCGTTGATCTCGCGGGCCAGTGGCGAGCAAAGAAAAACGAATGCGTCAGCAACCGACTGCGGGCTGTTTCTTCTGCCGAGCGAGACTCGAAACACAAATTCCCGGTATGCGGGATCTTCCTCGAAAACTTTCAGCGAGCTGCCGGCCGCGACGTTTCCCGGCGAAACTACATTCACGCGAATCCCCGCCGGCGCATATTCCAGCGCGAGGCTGCGCGCGAAGTTTTCCAGCGCCGCTTTGGCCGAGGCATACGAAGAGATCTGCGAGTGCGGCATTCGAGCTACGTAGGAGGATGTAAAGATCAAGTGCCCGGCAATGTTGCGCCGCATCCATTGCGCGAGCACCGACCGCGCAAGGTAAGTTTGTGCAAAATAGTTGAAGCGGAAGATGCGCTCGTAATCAGCTTCCGAGGTGCTGGCGAACGGATGCAATCCACAGCCGCCGGCATGGCCAATGACCGTATCCATGCCCGCGAACTTTTCGAAAGCCGAGCTCACTACGCGGTCAACCTGGCTGGAGTCGGTAATGTCGGCGGCAAAATATAAGTAAGACGAAGGGGGAATCTGCCAATCGTCGAGCGTACGCCGTGCGTCGTCTGCCGGCTTTATGTCGGTGAGCACCAGCGTGGCGCCGCTTTCAGCCAGCCTGCGCACCATGTGCTCGGCAATCGCGCCCAATGCTCCAGTGATGAGAATCGTCTTGCCGGAGAGATCAATGCTGATCACTGCTGCTCGCTCCCCTCAATTCTCGAAAGCACTTCGTGACCTGATTCGGTTACCAGAATGTTGTCCTCGATGCGCGCGCCGCAGCCGCGTTCGGGAACGTACACTCCCGGCTCGAGTGTAATCACCATGCCGGACTCAAGCTTGGCGGATTCTCCAGGGAGCATCAAAAATCCGGGATCGTGATAGCGGAAGCCAACATGGTGGCCTGTGTGATGGGTGAAGAAAGACGAGAGTCCTTGCGCTGCGATTTTGTCCCTCGCCAGAGCGTCAATGTGGCCCGCTGAGACACCGGGACGTATACCATCGACCGCCGCCTGCTGCGCATCTGTAGCAATCGCGAGAATTTGCTCAACTTCAGGCTTGAGAGAACCTACCGCCGCAGTGCGTGTTAGGTCGCTCCAATATCCGTTGACGCAAGTCGCCAATTCGATCAAGACCAGGTCGCCGTCTCTTAACCGCCGTCCGCTCGAGCGGTTAAATCGTCCTGCATCGGCGCTGTTGGGACCAGATTGAACCATGGCCCACCCTCGGGAATGGAATATGCCGTCGCGGCCAATTTGACGATGAATCGCTGACTCCACCTCGGCCGCGACATCCGCCTCCGTGATGCCTGGTCGCAGATTCTCCAAGAAAGCTTGCAGGCCAACATTCGCAACCCGGTTTGCTTGCCGGATTGCGACGATTTCTTCTGGAGTTTTTCTTAGATAGAGATTTGCAAAACCGGCCTGGCACCGAGGGTGTAGTTTCGCGGTGAGCGCAGATAGCTGTCCTGAGAAGCCTTCAGGGATAGGAATTTGCTCGGCGGCTTGAATCGGCAGCGAAATTCTGGAGGCGCTGGCATTTATTCCAACTTGTTCGCTTTTTACTTTTGCTTTGACTAGTTCATTGCCAACCGCCGACACGAGAACTGAATACGGGTCGCCGCATTTGAGGTCGCCCCAGGGATATTCTCGAACCCGCAACCCGGCGGGAATATGGTCCCTTGGCTCAAGCAGCGGAACGAAAAGCATGGGCTCCGCGTCCGCGAAGCAAATTAGCAATGAAGCGCCCCAGTACGGAAAATACCCGGAGAGCATGAGGAGTTCGTCGGGCCTCCACGCGATCCAGGCACGCAAATCATGTTGCTGGAGAAAGGTGTGTATCTGTTGCGCACGAGAGATCGTGCTTGCCGTTACGAGGCTTGTACTCACGATCGGGTTCCCCATTTTCCGTTACATGATTCCATACTTCTCGAACGCTTCGACCGCACTGCTTCCTTCTTCAATGGCTTTTCTCACCAGCTTTTCGCCCCGGGCCTTTTCGAGAGCCCGCGTGAAAACCTCAGCTTCGGCTTCAGCGGGTACGACCAAGACCCCATCCATGTCGCCAAAAAGAATATCTCCGGGACGAACGCGCACCGATCCGATCTCTACCGGAATGCGGAAGTCGACCACTTTGTAGCGTGGGGCTGCGTCTTGCCCGTAGGAGCCGAAACCGAATGTAGGGAAGCTCATATTCAGAATGGCCTTGGTATCTCTCACGTACCCGCTCAACACCGCGCCCCGGCTGCCTAGTCTTCGGGCGCGGGTGCTCATGAGTTCTCCCCACAGTGCGTTTCGTGGCGAGGATCCGGTGTTAACGTAGACTTCGTTACTGCGGAGGTCGTCGAGTGCTTCCAGCATGAGACCAAACGATTTCTCCATTAATTTGTTGGCGCTGCCAGAGATTTTTTCGGCAAACACATCTACCGAGAGAACCGGCATCGCGCGCCCGATCACGACCATATCCGGCCGTAGAGGCCGAATTTGCGGGGGAAGGAACTGATGCTGAAGATCGAGCTTGTCCATCACATCGCCCACGACGCAGGTGAAAAGTTCGCGCTGCACGATAGCGAAGAGTTCGTCGTCGGATTTCCATAAGCTCGTGTTGCTCATTGGACGCTTGCTGCCTCAGGCTTGAAGCGAACCCATGCGAAGTACCATACGGTTTTAGCATAACCCGGCATTGCTATGGGTTGCACGCCGCTATTCAAAGAATGGTTCTCCCTTGCGCGCATAGCGCCGAGCTACCTCCTCATTCAACTTGACGCCGAGCCCAGGCTTTTCCGGGATGGAAATGAATCCGTTCCGAATGACTGGCGCGGGTAATCCTTCGACAAGGTCATTCCAGAAAGGAACGTCAGAAGCATGAAACTCAAGAGCAAGAAAGTTCGGGATCGCCGCGCAGAAGTGGGCCGCTGCTAAAGTGCCAACCGGACTGCTGATATTGTGCGGAGCAACCGGCATCGTATGCACGTCGGCAAACTGTGCAATGCTTTGTGCGACGGACAAGCCCCCCACTTTCTGAAGGTCGGGAGTAACAATGCTTAGCGCGTGTTGCGCGACGATTTCCTGAAAGCCTTCAAAGAGGAAAAGATTCTCCCCGGTCGCGATCGGCACCCGCACTTTCGAGCTCACTTCTTTTAGCGCGGCAGTGTTGTTAGGCGGAACCGGATCTTCGAGCCACAACAGCCGGAAAGGTTCCAACTCGCGCGCCACTTTCACAACGTCGCTGGCGTTGTAGCGCCAGTGGCAATCAACCGCGATAGCGGTATCGCTACCTACCACGTCGTGAACCGCGCCGATCAAACTCACCATGTGGTCGATCGCGCGATTATTGAGCACTCGATTGTGAGGATCGGAGCCTTCCGTGCCCGGCACATCCAGGTCGAACTTGAGAGCGGTGAATCCTTCCGCTCTCTTTGCCAGCGCCTGGCGGCGATAGTCGTCGGGCGAAGCAGGAGAATCTTCGCCCGCCTCG
>Ga0210396_10006088_pt1 | contig 11601 bp, 9 predicted proteins | sample IncBWH17OmetaG_FD_155466 | JGI IMG/M metagenome (GOLD analysis project Ga0210396, IMG submission 155466) | Forest soil microbial communities from Barre Woods Harvard Forest LTER site, Petersham, Massachusetts, United States - Inc-BW-H-17-O ...
CTATCTGATCGACCTCGGCACCACCGTGCTGATCTATGTGATGCTAGGCTGGGGACTCAATGTCGTCGTCGGGCTCGCCGGTCTGCTCGATCTCGGCTACGTCGCCTTTTATGCGGTCGGCGCCTATACTTTCGGGTTGCTGGCGCAGGATTTGGGCTTCACGTTTTGGGAAGCATTGCCGTTTTCGGGCCTGGTGGCGGCGAGCTTCGGCATCCTTCTCGGCTTTCCGGTATTGCGGCTGCGCGGGGATTACCTTGCGATCGTCACTCTCGGCTTTGGCGAGATCATCCGGATCGTGCTGCTGAACTGGGCGCCCGTTACCGGCGGGCCGAACGGCATCGGGGAGATCCCGCGGCCGTCCTTCTTCGGGTTGCCGTTCGCCCGCTCGGCGCCCGAGGGTGGCACCACCTTTCATCAGTTCTTCGGTCTCGAATTCTCGCCCGACCACCGCGTCATCTTCCTCTACTTCGTGATCTTGGCGATGGCGCTGGTCACCAATTTGTTCACCTTGCGCATCCGCAAATTGCCGGTCGGCCGCGCGTGGGAGGCCTTGCGCGAGGACGAGGTCGCCTGCCGCGCGCTCGGCATCAACCCGACCACCGTCAAGCTCTCCGCCTTTGCGATTGGCGCAATGTTCGGCGGCTTTGCCGGCTGCTTTTTCGCGACCCGGCAAGGGTTCATCAGCCCGGAGAGCTTTACGTTCATCGAGTCGGCGACAATCCTCGCGATCGTCGTGCTCGGCGGGATTGGGAGCCAGCTGGGCGTCGTGCTCGCCGCGATCCTGCTCGTCAGCCTGCCCGAATTCGGCCGCGCCCTTGCCGAGTTCCGCATGCTGATCTTTGGCGCGGCGATGGTCGGTGTCATGGTGTGGCGGCCTCGTGGACTGATCTCGCATCGCGAGCCGACCGTGCGTCTCGGCGCCGGCCGGGCGCGATGACCGGTGCCGAGACTGCGGCGCCGCTGCTCGCCGTCGAGCACCTGACGATGCGGTTCGGCGGGCTGGTTGCGGTCGACGATGTATCGTTTACGGCCTATCGCAGGGAAATCACCGCGATCATCGGTCCGAACGGCGCCGGCAAGACCACCGTCTTCAACTGCCTGACCGGCTTTTATCGGCCCAGCACGGGTCGGCTCGCCATGCACAGGGACGGCGAGGTTCTGCAGCTCGAGCGTATCGAGGGGTTTCGGATCGCGCGCCGCGCCGGCATTGCCCGCACCTTCCAGAACATCCGGCTGTTCGCCGGGATGACCGTTCTCGAAAACCTGATCGTTGCCCAGCACAACCAGTTGATGAAGGCGAGCCTCTTTTCGCTCGCCGGGCTCTTCGGGTTGCCGCGCTATCGCGCGGCGGAGCGGGCCGCCGTCGAGCGCGCGCGGCATTGGCTCGACCGGATTGGTTTGACCGACCGTGCGGACTGGCTGGCCACGGCATTGCCCTACGGCGCGCAGCGCCGGCTGGAGATCGCCAGAGCGTTGTGCACCGGCCCCGCCCTGCTGTGCCTCGATGAGCCCGCCGCTGGTCTCAATCCGCGCGAATCCGCCGAGCTCAACGACCTTCTGCTCGGCGTCCGCACCGAGGAGGAGATCGGGATCCTGCTGATCGAGCACGACATGAGCGTCGTGATGGGCATCTCCGACCATGTCGTCGTGCTCGATTACGGCCGCAAGATCGCCGACGGCACCCCGGCCGAGGTGCGCGCCGACCCGGAAGTGATCAAGGCCTATCTCGGCGAGGACGAGGTCGATAGTGTCGGGGCTGCAGCGCAGTCCCGCGTGCTTCGAGACGCGCCCTCCGGGCGCTCCTCAGCATGAGGTATGTCGCTTATGGCATTGCGAAAAGTCCTCATCCTGAGGAAGCCGCGGAGCGGCTGTCTCGAAGGACGTACCGCGCTCTTCCGGATTAGGCTGTGATGCTCGCGATTTCGGGCGTTCACGCGTTTTACGGCAATATCGAAGCGTTAAAAGGGGTGGATCTCGAGGTCGGCGCCGGCGAGATCGTGGCTTTGATCGGCGCCAACGGGGCCGGCAAATCGACCTTGCTGATGACCGTCTGCGGCCGGCCGCGGCCGGCGCGCGGCCGGGTTCTGTTCGATGGGCATGACATCACCCGGCTCGAAACGTTCGAAATCGTTCGGCGCGGGATCGCCCAGGTACCGGAAGGACGGCGAATCTTCCCGCGAATGACCGTGCTCGAAAACCTGCAGATGGGCGCGACTTCCGCCGACCCCGCCTGCTTCGACGAGGATTTGGCTCGCGTCTTCGGGTTGTTCCCGATCCTGCAGCAGCGGCAAGTGCAGCGCGGCGGCACGTTGTCGGGCGGCGAGCAGCAGATGCTGGCGATCGCGCGGGCGTTGATGAGCCGGCCCCGCCTCCTGCTGCTCGACGAGCCTTCGCTCGGCTTGGCGCCGCTGGTCGTCAAGCAGATCTTCGGCGTAATCCGAGAGATCAACGAGCGGCAGAACATGACCGTGCTCCTCGTCGAGCAGAACGCCCATCACGCGCTGCGTCTCGCTCATCGCGGCTATGTGATGCAGACCGGGCGTATCATGCTGAGCGGCACCGGGCGCGACCTCCTGGCCGACCCCGATGTACGGGCCGCCTATCTCGAAGGAGGTCGGCACTAAACGTCCACTCGTGCTACTGTTAACCCGAAATGCGTACCGGGGAGGGTCTCATGAAGGATTTGGTCCGATCGATCGTCGTGGCGGCTGCGCTCGTATTCGGCGCCGGCGCCGCTGGCGCGCAAACTGTCCCGATCGCCGTCGTCGGCCCGCTCACCGGTTCGAATGCCGCGCTCGGCGAGCAGATGAAGCGGGGCGCCGAGATGGCGGTCGCCGACATCAATGCCAAGGGCGGGGTGCTCGGCAAGAAACTCGACCTGATCGTTGCCGATGACGCTTGCGATCCGAAGCAGGCGGTGGCGGCGGCCAATGACGTGGTCGGGAAGAAGGTCGTCTTTGTCGCCGGGCATTACTGCTCTTCGGCGTCGATCCCGGCTTCGGCGGTCTATAACGAGGGGGGTGTGCTGCAGATGACGCCGGCCTCGACCAACCCGGCCTTGACCGACGACGCCGCAAAGAAGGGCTGGAACAACGTCTTCCGCGCCTGCGGGCGCGACGATGCGCAGGGCGCCGTCGCCGGCAAGTTTCTCGCCGACCATTACAAAGGAAAAAAGGTGGCTATCGTTCACGATAAAACCGCGTACGGCAAAGGCATCGCCGACGAGACGATGAAGGCGATGAACGCGGCGGGCCTCAAGGAGACGATGTACGAGGCGATCACCCAGGGTGACAAGGATTTCTCGGCGCTGGTCAGCAAGATGAAGCAGGCGAATATCGATGTGATCTATTTCGGCGGCTACCAGACCGAGGGCGGGCTGATCGTCCGCCAGGCGCGCGACCAGGGCTTTAAGGCGCAGTTCATCGGTGCCGACGCGCTCGTTACCGAGGAGTTTTGGAAGATCACCGGACCTTCGGGTGAGGGAACGCTGATGACCTTCCCGCCCGATCCGCGCAAGGTTCCGGCCGCCAAGGCGGTCGTCGACAAGTTCATGGCAGAAAAGCCGCCGTACAACCCCGAGGGCTACACGCTCTACACTTACGCCGCGATACAGGCCTTCGCCGCAGCGGCGGAGAAGGCCAAATCGGTCAAGGTCGACGATCTGTCAAAGGCTTTGCATTCGACGACCGTGCCGACCGTCGTCGGCCCCTTGACCTGGGACAAGAAGGGCGACGTCACCGACCCGAAATACGTGTTTTACATCTGGAAGAACGGCACCTACGCCGAGATGTAAGAATACTCCGACATTGTGGACTGTCTTCTGCGCCGAAGACGTCGGCAAGGGCCCGTGGAAGCCGATCTAGCCGCCCACCGACTGCGCCCAGGCCGAAAGCACTGTGCGAGCCAAAAACCAATAGCTGCCAAGGCCGATAATCACGGCGGATATCGTATAGACCGGCAGCGCTGAGCGGTCCGGCAGCGCCCCCCGCCCATTGCTGGTCGTCAGCACGCGATCCATTCCCAGCAAAGCCGGAACAACAAGGGAGACAATGGCGATCTGCCCGACCTCGACGCCTAGATTGAATGAGGCGAGGGCCGGGATGAGGGCGCTTCGCGGCAAACCGAATTCCTGCAAGGCGCTCGCAAAGCCGAAGCCGTGGATCAGGCCGAAGCCGAAGGTGTCGCGCCAGCGCTTGTCGATATCGCGGGAGAGGAAGTTCTCGGCGGCGACGTAAACGATCGAGGCGGCTATTGCCGGCTCGATAATGCTGCTCGGGATTCGCACGATGTCGAGCGCGGCAAGCGAAAGCGTGATCGAGTGCGCGATCGTGAAAGCGGTCACAATTTTAACGACCGGCCACAACCGCCGCGCCCACAGTACCACCGCAGCGAGAAAGGCGATGTGGTCATAGCCGAGGAAGATGTGTGCGATCCCGGCCTCGAGATAGCGCCCGATCACCTGCAGGAGCCTCGGCGGCGCTGCGGCCGTCAGGGTCGTCTCGGTCCGGCTCGCGTCCAGAAGATCCTGTGCAGCGTCGGGACCGCCGATCAGCACGACCTGCCGGGCATCGGGCGAGACGTCGGTCAGCACCGTCGAGCGATAGCGCAGCGGGTCCGCGATGGCGGCACAGAACCAAGGCATGCGGACTGCGACGCCGTCGCCATCCGGCGCGATCTCGGGCGCGCCCGGCCGGCACCGGGCGCCGTCCTCACCGAGCACCGCGACGTGCCGCTCGATATACGCTGCGATCGGCGCAGACGCTTCGGCGAGCGCCGTGGGCCGGACGAGACCGGTTGCGTCGTCGAACACCTTGGTGCCGGCCGCACGATCGGTATCGCTTCCCTTCATGGCGATCTCGACATCGACCGTGCGGTCCGGGAGGACTACAAGGCGAGCATTCGTCAGATTGATCTGATGCCCTTGTGCGGTGACGGAACAGCCGAGGAATGTGATCAGCGCTACCAGTATGGCAACGCTCACGACGGCGTACCGGCGAGCTGCAGCAAGGTGGCGAGATGCTGTACGGCGTCATCCGGAACGATGACCAACGTGTCACTCTGCTGGATCCGGGCGTAGCGACCGAGGCCGTCTGCGGCCGCGTTCCCCAGCTCGATACGCGCCACCGGCCCGGCTGTATCACGGCTGTAGAGCAGCAGGATCGTCGAGGGATGCTCGAGGCCAATGCCGGCGAGCGCCGTCGCATTGGGATGCCGGGTCACAATGCGCACAACCGGCACACGCTCGAGCACGGCAAGCTCGGACGCGATCAACGGTGCCAGCGCAGAGTCCGCATGATGGACGAAGCCACCGGGAGCATGAACGTGCAGACCGACATGGTGGAACCAAAAACCTGCCGGATCGCGCTCGAATCGATAGAGCGTGCCGCGGCTTACGATCTCGATCGCCCATATTCGCACGATGGAAACGGGCAGCAACAGATTAGGGTCGCGCTCGCCCATGTCGCGCGCGAGCTGCCATTCTTCGCCGACGTCGCGCGGCAGGAGATAGAGCTCCGGGCGGCCGATGATACTGACATACTGCGCGTTCTGCGCCGGCGTGGCTTCGCCGAAGCACAAGCGTGTGGTGCTGCCGCGGGCCTCCGCAACGGCAAGCGCGAAGCGCGGCGGATCGAGACCGTACTCCGCAAGCTGATCACGGCTGTATTCGCTCGCCGAAAGCACGCGCCGCGGCGCGGCGATCGTGAGCAGCCGAACGGCCGTATCGATGTGGCCGGCAATCGCGGGCTCGGTCGGGGCGTCATTGAAGAGCCACTCCGCCTGAGAATTGCGACTGAAAACGGCCCGCTGCTCACCGCTGGAAAACTCGACGCGCGACACGCGCTCCGGGGCAAGCGACAGGATGCCGCCCGCCTCCACATGGGTGCGCGGGGCATCGACCGGCCAGCGGCCGCTGACCGCAATAGCGCCGAGCAGGCCAGCCATCAGGCAAGCGGCCACGATGCCGAGACTGCTCGCAAAGGCCCGGCTCACCGCCGCCGCCACCACACGGCCGCGCCGAACAGCATGACGCTGACCGGCAGTAATACTTCCACGAGCAGGAAAGTCACCTGCATCTGCCGATGTGTCAGGCGGATTTCCGGGAGGCTATAGGCTTCGGGCTTGAGCAGCGGGGTGGCGGTGTCTTCGGCGAGCCAGCGGATCATCGAAACCGCAAGGTCGCCATTCGACGCGTAAGGGAAGAAGGCGTTGGCGGCGAAGCTGGCGCTGCCGACCAGGACGAGACGGAATGGCGCACGGCCGGCGCCGGGCCAAGCTCCCTGCACCGCAGCAGCAAGCAAGCGCGGGCTCGGCGCTGCAGCCGCATCACCGGCAGTGCCGGTCGGGTGGAGCGGTCGCACGTAACTGTCTTTGCTTGTCGCGACCAGTTCAGCTGCGGTGAGCCCGCCGATAGGCCCAAGCAGTCTGATCGGCCGCGCGCCGGGAAATACGGTGAGCGCGATCTCCTCCGTGATCGGGTGCGGCGGATAATACGGCACCGCCGCCTGTTCGCGGTCGGTGCCGTAATGGTTCAGAGGATCGACCACCACCCCGCTCTCCACCGCGAGCCCAACTTCGCCCAACAATGAGGCCAATTCCGGCGCCACGGAAAAGCGCGGATCGTATGCCAGCAGCAGATGCCCGCCGCGCAGCAGGTAATCCCTCATCGCCTGCACTTCGGCGGGCGCATAGGCGCTGGTGGGCCCAAGGTCGGCGACAACCGCACAATCCTCGGGGATCGCCGGCGAGGCGGCCGGCTCGATTGCGCGATCGCTGTAGCCGATCGTCTCGATCGCCAGCTTGAGCCGGTCGAGCCCGTCCGGCGGTGCTTCTAGCACGTCCGAACGGCCCGGCTGATCCCCACCCAGTCTCTCAACGTGACTGTAATGCACATGACCGGGCGCATAGTGCTCGCCATGCCCGGTGATGAAGCAAATCGTCTGGGTGCGCTGCTGCAGGACGCGTTCGACGGCATAGGCCATCTGGCGCAGATCCACTGTGTTCTCGATCTGCGTGCGGCGTCCTTCCGCCTCGACAACGACGGTATTGTACATTTTCACGCCGTAATCACGCGCCGCAGTGAGTTCCGTGTCGAGGTCCAGCGCCCGCACCCTGAGACGCGGGTGCTGGCGTCCGATTACTGCAAGTACCTGCTTCGCCGCATAGGCGTCGTCATCCTTGTTGTTGTAGAAATAGGTCAGGACAACGTCTTGCTGCAGGCTATTGGCGATCGTCTCCAGTTCCGGAGGCGGCGTGAAACGTCCGCTAACAGTGGCGTCGAAATGCGCGTCGTGGCGATAGAGCGCAATGTTGCCGAGCAGCGCCAAACCCAGTGCAGCACTTACTATGCCTGGATTGGCGACATGCGCCAGACAGCCCCGCAGGTGGAGCGGCAGGCGCAGCCCGAGCGAGAAAATCAGCAGCATTGCCGCGCACCAGGCGCCAAAATAAAGCCCATCGGCGACCGTCTCTTCGACCGGACCCAGCGCCGCCGTCGCGCCGAGGCCAAGGGCTAGCACGAACAGCGCGACTTCAAGCAGTAAACGGACCGAGAGCCGCAGCATGCGATGCTTTCTCAGCGTCTCGCCAGCGCCCGCACGCTGAGGAATAGGGCTAACAACGCTACGCTGATGAAAAAGCCGGCATCGGAGAGGAAGATCGAGCCGGTCGCAAACGGCGTGAAATGCACCAGCAGCGAGAGATTCACCACCAATGCATCGAACGGATCGGGCAGCATCCAGCCGAAATGGTCGATGATCCAGAGCAGCAGGAAGAGGCTCAGCGACAGCAACGCCGCGATGATCTGATTGTTAACCAGGCTCGAGGTCGCCAGCCCGACGGCGACCAGGGCAGCGCCAAGCAGGAACAGACCGAGATAGCCGCTGTAGATCGGCCCCCAATCAGGCTGGCCGAGGATCCCGAGCGTGATCGCATAAGCCCCCGACAGCACCAGCATCAGCACGACGAGGCTGAGGCTCGCCAGATATTTCGCGAATACCACGGCCGGTTCGGAGACCGGGGCGGTGAGCAGTATCTCGATCGTGCGCAGCCGCCGCTCCTCGGCCACCAGCCGCATCGTGATGATCGGCACGGTCAGGAGGAACAGCACGTAGATTTGAAAAAACAGATGCACCAGCGTCGGGACGTGGCTGACGAATAAAGTCACGGTGAAGGTGTAGCCCATGATGATCAGGAACACCGACAGCACGACATAGGCGATTGGCGAAGTGAAGATTGCTTTTTCCTCCTTGAGGAGCAGCGCTGCGAAGCTCCTCATGCGGCGTTCGCTTCCATTCCCGAGGCGTGCCGCGTCAAATCGAGGAACACCCGTTCCAGGTCGGGCTTCACTTCCACTAACTCGGACAGGCCGAAACCCTGGCCGACAACCGCCCGTGCAAGGTCGGCTGCCTGCAGCCGTCCCGGCTCGATCTCGACCACGTATCTTTCGGCGTCATCGCCCGGCGCCGCATCGATGACGCCGGGGATTAGCCGCAGCGCGGCTAGGATCGCCGGAGCCGGCCCGGCGACGTGCAGTCGGAATTGTCGCGCGTGGCCGGCTTCGCGCATTGCATCAGTCGTCAGAAGCCGGCCGTCGAGCAGGATCATTACCCGGCTGGCGACGCGTTCGATCTCCGTCAGCACATGCGAGGCGACCAGCACGGTGCGCCGCCCGGCCAGCGAGCGGACCAGAGCGCGCACCGCGATCACCTGATAGGCATCGAGCGCATTCGTCGGCTCGTCGAGGATCAGCAGTGGCGGGTCATTCACCAGCGCTTGGGCGATGGCCACGCGCTGGCGATAGCCGCGCGACAACCTGCCGATCGGCGTGCCGAGCACTGGCCCGAGGTCCAGCCGCTCGACGGCCGTTGCGACCGCGCCGCGCGTTGCGCGGCCGGCTACGCCCTTGATCGCCGCCATGAAGCGCAGAAACTCGGCCACCCGCATGCCGTCATAGAGGGGGGCATCCTCCGGCACATAGCCGACCTGCATCCGTGCGCCGAGCGAGTCGGTCGCCACGTCGATCCCGGCGATGCATACATTTCCGGCTGACGGCGGCAGATACCCGGCGAGCACGCGCAGAATCGTGCTCTTCCCGGAACCATTCGGCCCAAGCAGACCGATTACCTCACCTTCTTCGATCTCGAACGAAACACCGCGCACCGCAACACGCGGACCGTAGCGCTTCACCAGTCGATCGACGACGACAAGGTCTGGCATTGACCTACAATCACTCGGGCCGCGATGGCCGCGCGGCTAATCTGCTCGCGCGGCCGGACCAGTCTTTATTTCGGCAGTGCAACTGCCCTATTCGTAATATTCCGGTGACTGCTTATGCTTTTTGAAGGTCTCGGCATCGTGAGCGAAGATCACGTCTGCACCTTCCGCCGACATCAGGTGCTTAACCCAGGCATAGCCATCGAGGATCCCTGCGGGATCGTAAGCGAGAGCTACGCTCGGCAGGATGTCCTTCTGCAGATTTTCCATCAGGTAGCAGACATCGCTGGTCAGCACGACCGGGCCAGTCTTGGGCAGGCGCACCAGCACCATCTGGCTTCCCGGGGTGTGCGAGACCTGACGATGGATATAGATGCTGCCGTCGCCAAACAGGTCGAGATCGCCATTGAGCTCGATCACCTTCTGCCGGTTGGGCGAGTTCTGGCCTACATCGTTGCGCAGCATGGCGAAGTCGCCAGTAATATAGGCTCCGCCAAAGCCCGGCTTCGGCCAGAACGCATTTACGATCTCGTCGCGCTGGTAGACGATCGTCGCAGTCGGGAACTTGCCGACATTGCCGGCGTGATCGAGGTGCATATGGCCGAGGACCACGTAGTTGATGTCGGCGGGTTTGACGCCGATCTTGTTGAGCTGAGCATCGATCGCGACATCGGGGCTGCGGCCGGGCTCCAGCGCGGTGGCGAGCGGCCCCCAATAGGTCGGATCGGTGATTATCTTGTCGTTATTTCCGGTATCGAACAGCACATTGCCTTTCGGATGCTTGATCAGGAAAAAGGCGACCGGAACCGTGATCTTCCCGGTGGCTCCGGTTTGCAGCCCCGACTTGTCGAGAGTGAGCCAGCCGGACGAGAACACGTAGAGCCGCATAGCATCTGGCGAGGCCGCGGATGCCCCGGCGACGAGCCAGACGCAGGCCCCGACAGTGGCCAGGCTACCGAGCACGATTCGGAGAATGGACCTCATTCGCTCCTCCCTTTGCAGCCGCGAGGCGGCTCATGTAATCAATCATTCTTGCCGGAACCAGCGGTACCGGCCGATCCTGAGAGAAGGTTAACCGAACACCCTCCGAGAGACAATGTCCCAGGTTTCTCATTCTCGGCGTTACCCGGCCCCACGTCCTGGTGTCACCCGGATCGATGGCATGAGCGGGAGCGGTGCGGGCCAGGGCGAGCAGACAGAGCGAAGCGCGGCCCGCAGCGCTTCACCAGTCGATCGTCGACGACGAGATCTTGCATTGGCCGGCGCGGCTGTTCGCTCACGCGACCGGACTGACGTCAGCCCGGCGGTGCGCCAGCCTATTCGTAAAATTCCGGCGATTGCTTGTGTTTCTTGAAGGTCTCGGCATCGTGCGCGAAGATCACGTCTGCGCCTTCCGCCGACACCATGTGCTTGATCCAGCTATAGGCATCGAGCATCCCGGCGGGATCGTAGGCGAGCGCAATGCTCGGCAAGATGTCCTTCTGCAGGTTCTCCATCAGCAAGCACGCGTCGCTGGTCAGCACCACGAGGCCCGTCTTCGGCAGACGAACCACCACCATCTGGCTGCCGGGGGTGTGCGAGACTGCGCGATGGATGTAGATGCTGCCATCGCCGAACAGATCAAGGTCGCTGTTGAGCTCGATCACCTTCTGCCGGCTGACTTGGTTCTGGCCCCCATCGTTGCGCAGCATCGCGAAGTCGCCAGTGATGTAGAAGTAACCGTAGCCGGGCTTCGGCCAGAACGCGTTGACGATCTCATCGCGCTGATAAACGATCGTCGCACTTGGGAACTTGCCGACATTGCCGGCGTGATCTTGGTGCATATGCCCGAGGATCACGTAATTGATGTCGGAGGGCTTGACCCCGATCTTGTCGAGCTGGGCATCGATCGCGACATCGGGGCTGCGCCCGGGATTGAGCGCGGCGGCCAGCGGCCCCCAATAGGCCGGATCGGTAATGATCTTGTCATTGTTCCCGGTATCGAACAGCACGTTGCCCTTCGGATGCTTGATCAGGAAGAAGGCCACCGGGATCGTGATCTTCCCGGTGGCTCCGGTTTGCAGCCCCGACTTGTCGAGAGTGAGCCAGCCGGAGGAGAAAACGTAGAGCCGCATACCGTCCGGCGAAGCCGCGGATGCGCCGGCGACGAGCCAGACGCAGACCCCGACGGCGGCCAGGCTACCGAGCACGATTCGGAGAATAGACCTCATCTGCTCCTCCCATTGGGCGGCTCATTCATGAGTCTTGCCGAGACCACCGATACCGGCCGATCGTCAAAAGGTTAACCGAACACCCTCCGAGAGACAACGCTCTGGGTTGGAGCGGCGCAGGCCGGGTGGCGCAAACAGAGCCGCCCAAAATTGCTTCCGTCCCGAGCAGCGGCTATGT
>Ga0210396_10006089_pt1 | contig 11600 bp, 9 predicted proteins | sample IncBWH17OmetaG_FD_155466 | JGI IMG/M metagenome (GOLD analysis project Ga0210396, IMG submission 155466) | Forest soil microbial communities from Barre Woods Harvard Forest LTER site, Petersham, Massachusetts, United States - Inc-BW-H-17-O ...
CGGCGGCTTCTGGGCTGGCTACGCAGGTCTTGAAGGTGTCGGGATTCAGGCTGATCTGCGAGGCGTAGTCGGTCAGCTTGGCGTAGGAATTTTCGGGCGAGATGATGTCTTGATTGTCGTAGATGAGGTCGTAAAGCTTCCAGAAGGCCTTGGGCTCCTGGTTATAGGCGCAGCGGCCAGCTATGGCGGCACTGCGGGCCCAGGGATGCTGCTCGAGAGGGAAATCCTTGAACACCAGGCGCACTTGGGGATAGTTGACCAAGAGGCCCTGAAGCACGTCGTGGAGGCTCCTGCAGACCGGGCATTCGAAGTCGGAGAACTCCACCATGGTAATAGTGGCCTTGGGGTCGCCCCAAACGGGCGCGTCCTTGATCTGGAGCTTGGCACGATTCTCTGCCATGGGGTCCTTGGTCAGGTCGGACAGTTCCCCACGCAATAAATATTTGCCGTCTTTGCTGACGTAAAATTGCACGGCTTGAACGTTGTCCTCAATTTTGACGCTGATGTCGGTCGCCATTAGCCCGGAAATGCTGGTTTCCTTGAGGGGCCCGACGGTTACTTGCACATCTGGGCCGAAGGCATAAAGGTTGCGTAGATAGGCTTCCACGGACTTTTGAATTGGCGAGGGTGGAGTGTTCGTTGCGGGAGGTGCCGTTGTGGAAGGTGCCGGCGCCGATGTGGGTGGTTTGGATTGTTGCGCGAAGAGAATCGGCGCCGTGAGAAAACAGATAACCGCGCCGAGATATCGTTTCGTTAAGGTGTTCACGCTTCTCCTATTTAAAGAGCTGACCTCGATCAGGGAATCCAACGCTGCGCGATTGGGAACGGACGACCAAAACCGAACGCACGCGAAGTAATTTTCAGGCCTGGAGCGGCTTGCTTGCGCTTGTACTCATTGCGGTCGACCAGCAGAGCAATGTCGCGCACAAGTTTGAGATCATAGCCGAGGCGATCGGCAATTTCCTGAGGACTTTGTAAATCCTCAATGTAGGCTTTTAGGATACGGTCGAGGACGTCGTAGGGAGGCAAGATGTCTTCGTCCTTTTGGTCGGGACGCAGCTCCGCCGAGGGCGCTTTGTTTATGGTCGATTCAGGGATCAGTTCCCTCTCGCGATTAATCCAATTGGCCAATTCGTAGACCATCAATTTGGGAACGTCGGAAAGAATGGCCAAGCCTCCGGCCATGTCCCCGTACAAAGTGCAATACCCTACCGCAAGTTCGGATTTATTTCCGGTGCTGAGCACCATGGAGCCAAATTTATTGGATAACGCCATCAGATAATTTCCGCGGATGCGCGCCTGAATATTTTCCTCGGTGACGTCTGGCTTCAACGTTTTGAAAACTGGCGCAGTGACTCTTAAGTAGGCGTCGAACACGTCGCCGATAGGCATGGTGATCATGTCGATGCCGAGATTTTTCGCTACGGTTTCCGCGTCGGTCTTGCTTCCCGGCGAAGAATACGGGCCGGGCATGGAAACGCCGAGAACATTTTCTGCTCCGAGCGCATCCACAGCGATGGCGGCGACAACTGCGGAATCGATGCCGCCGCTGAGGCCGACCAACACCTTCTTGAAGCCACATTTTTGGACGTAATCAACGGTGCCGGTCACAATCGCCTGGTAGGCGTAAGCAATTTCTTCATGGGGCTGATCGTGGATTTCGCCTTTGCCGGTCACGGTATCGAAGAACACCAGGTCTTCCTCGAAGGCTCGAGCTTGCGCGGCAACTTTGCCGTCGGCCGTGAGCGCCATGCTGGCGCCGTCAAAGATCAAGCTGTCATCGCCGCCAACCTGATTCACGTAGACAATGGGCCGGTTATGGTGCACGGCGATAGAGCGCAACATCTCAAGGCGCAAGCCTCGTTTGTCGATGGTGTAAGGCGAAGCGGAAATATTGAGAAGGACGGTAGTTCCCTGCGCGATAATTTCGGTTATGGGATCCCGATCATAGCGGCGATTGGCCCAGAAGTTTTTATCGTTCCACGCATCTTCGCAAATGGTGATGCCCAACTGCTCTTGTCCAAGTCCAAAAACGGATTGCCTGTCGGCCGGCTGAAAATACCGCGATTCATCGAAGACGTCGTAGGTGGGCAAAAGCATTTTACTTTGCTCAAAAACGATACGACCTTCGCAAATCAACGCTGCTTTGTTGGCGATGGATTTTCCAATGGATTTTTCGCGGCCGTTTTTCACGCGTCCGGCATAGCCGACGATCGAGGGCAACGGCAGCTTGGCGGCGAGTTCCTTTAGTTCCTTGCGATTGCGGTCGATGAAGGCGGGGCGTTCGAGGAGGTCCTGGGGAAGATAGCCGCAAAGACAAAGCTCGGAAAAAACGGCAAGGTCCGCGCCTCGTCGATGGGCGGTGGTGGCCAGGCTCAAGATGCGAGCGGCATTGCCTGCAAAATCGCCGACGGTGGGATTAAACTGCGCGAGCGCTATTTTCATGCCGGGATTTTAGGATACGGTTCGTTGCGCTTGAAAGCAAATGGCGGGGGATGCGATGTGCAGAATGGAAAAAGATGATGCGTGCGGTTATTCGGAAAGTCCCAGCGACGCTCCTTCCCTGCTGGTTTTTGTACCAATCTTGAAGGACGGATTTGCGGACGGCCCCACCAATTGCATAATGGCCGGCAGCAACTCGGTATACAGGCTCATCTTATCGAGTAAAGCGGCGGCACCGTAACTTGCCGCGAGAGACTTAGCTTCTTCATCGTTAGCAAAGGAGATGGCCAAAGTATATTCAATGCAATTCAGCTGGGACCGAACGATGGGAGCTGGCAGTTCACGCTTTTGCGGCAGGTGCAAATCGAGCAGCAAAAGGTCGGGTTTCGAATCCGCGACTAATTGCATGGCAGTGCCAAAGCAGGAAGCTTCTCCGACAATGTGTATGCGCGCTTCGTCGACGAGAAGCTTTTTGATGGCTTCGCGCATAATTTCGCTGTCGTCGGCTAATAGTACCTTGATAGGTAATACTGGCTTACCGGTCATAATTGTCCTCCCGACGCGCGGAGACGAAAGCGTTATAACAGAAGTGGTGAAACGATGCCAGTTTAGACGCCAATGTAGGGCAGCCGACACTACCCTGATAGAACTGCACGAAATGATGTCTCCCATAAAAAAAAGGGCTCCCGAATGTGAGTCAGGAGCCCGAGACAATTTATAGGTCTCGTCAATTAAACGCTGAAGGAGCTGCCGCAACCGCAAGTGCTCTTCACGTTGGGATTATTGAATTTGAAGCCGGCACCTTCCACGGTTTCGATGTAATCGATTTCAATGCCGTCCAGGTACATGGAACTCATCTGGTCGACGGCAACCTTCAGGCCGTCAAACTCAAAAATCTGGTCGGTATCGTTAGTTTGATTTTCGAACGCCATGTGATATTGAAAACCCGAGCAGCCGCCGCCTACGACGGCAACTCGCAGAGCTATCGGCGAAGGGCTCTGCATAGTCATGATTTCTTTGACTTTGGTGCTGGCAACGGGCGTCAGATTAATCATAATTCCTTTGGCCTCCGGTCGCTGGCTTAGGCCGCGATCCTTGATCCATTATAGCAAACCTTTTGACCTGCTGCACGGCATGGCGTTCCAGGCGCGCACATTGTTGGAAACGGTGCCTGGGACTTTTCTCAAAAACGCCGCACGGTTCGCTTACAATATGATGCATCTATGGCACATAAAGTCACTTTGATACCGGGCGAAGGGATTGGCCCAGAGGTAGCTTCGGCAGTGCGCCGCATCCTGGCGGCGACTGGCGTGAAGATTGAATGGGAAGAGTTGGAAGGCCGCACAGACAAGCGCACCGAAAAGGGTCAGCTGGTTAGCCAGTTGGCGGTTGACTCCGTTAGACGTAATCACGTGGCGCTGAAGGGGCCGATGGCTACCGCTATTGCCGGTGGCGCGCCCAGCGTGAACGTGGCGCTGCGTAAGACGTTGGATTTGTACGCAAACTTACGGCCGGTGAAGAATCTGCCGGGGGTGAAATCGCGATTCGAAGGCGTGGATGTCGTGCTGGTGCGGGAAAACACCGAGGACTTGTATTCCGGGTTGGAGCATGAGGTTGTTCCGGGCGTGGTGGAGAGTCTAAAAATCATCACCGAAAAAGCTTCCACGCGCATTGCGAAGTTTGCGTTCAGTTACGCAAAAAAAATGGGGCGCAAAAAAATACACGCCATTCATAAAGCGAACATCATGAAATTGTCGGACGGCCTTTTTTTGAAGTCGATCCGCACGGTGGCCAAGGAATTTCCTGAGACTGAATATCTGGAAATGATCGTGGATAACGCGTGCATGCAAATTGTGCTGAACCCTCAACAGTTCGACGTGCTGCTGTTGCCCAATTTGTATGGCGACGTAATGAGCGATCTGGCCGCTGGACTGGTCGGAGGGCTAGGTGTGGTTGGAAGCGCAAACATCGGCGATGATGCGGCCATGTTTGAAGCGGTCCACGGCACAGCGCCGGATATCGCCGGGAAAGGATTCGCGAATCCGACCGCGTTACTGTTGAGCAGCATCCTTATGCTGGATCATCTCGGGGAGCGTGGCGCTGCGCGGAGCATCGAGACGGCGCTGGAAAGAGTTTATCGCGAAGGCGTGCACACCACGCGCGACGTGGGCGGACAGGCAGGCACGGATGAATTCACCGAAGCGGTGATCGCCGCGCTAAAGTAGGCGATTTTGTTCCGGTTCCAAATGGAGTATCATTTCCTCCTTAAAGATAAATGAAGAAGCGACGGAAGCACTTCACACATCACTCCGTAAGAGAAAGTTACCGCTCAGAAGCCTTCTCTTGACAACAAAAATGGCTTGAGTAACATTGGCACTCGCTAAGGGAGAGTGGAGTAAGTCCTTGGCAACCCTCCCTCGCATTCCAATCATTTTCTGAAACTTTGAGCTGAAAGCAATGCCGACAAGAGTCTGCGAAATTCGATTTCCTATCGTCACTGATGTCTTTGGGCATCTGCGCTTGTGCTCCAACACCAGGTGAATGCATAGGAGGAAGAACATATTTTTGGCAACGAAGGAGGCAGCGATGAGCACCAAGGCGGTCCGTACTAATGATCTGACCAGCGACGCGGGCGTCGCGAAAGTTGCGATGAAGTTTGAGGTGGTGGTCATCCCTGTCTCGGATGTCGACCGCGCGAAGGAATTCTACGGGAGGCTCGGGTGGCGGCTGGACGCCGACTACGACAACGGTAAAGACTTCCGGGTGATCCAATTCACACCGCCGGGCTCGGGGTGCTCGATCATTTTCGGTAAGAACGTCACTCCGGCGGCAGCCGGCGCCGCACAGGGCCTGTACCTGATCGTCTCCGACATCCAGGCCGCCCGCAACGAACTGCTCAATCGCGGCGTCGAGGTCAGCGAAGTGTTCCACGACGCCGCTGGCGTGTATGCGGGCGCGGACGAGCCTTACCTGTTCGGACGGGTGCGGGTCAGCGGTCCGGATGCCGAGCATCGCAGCTACCGTTCGTTCGCTTCGTTCCGTGATCCGGACGGCAACGGATGGCTGTTCCAGGAAATCACGACGCGGTTGCCGGGTCGCATCGACCCCGCAAGCACGACCTTCGCGTCGGCGAACGATCTGGCGAGCGCATTTAGGCGTGCTGCGGCCGCCCACGGCGAACACGAGAAGCGCATCGGCGCGGCGGATCCCAACTGGCCTGACTGGTACGCCAAATACATGGTGGCTGAGCAAGCCGGGACCGAGCTGCCGACGTAGGCGAAAGCGTGACGTTGACGCTCGCAGGGTTGCGCATGAGTCTGTTAAGGCGCGCGCCTTTGTCTTTACCCATTACGTACCTAAATAGCGAGAATTAAATTCTTGATAAATTTCTGGTGCTTTTCGGATCGCAACATTCATCGAACTGAACAGCAAGTGAACTTCGACAACAATTCGATGAAGCATAGGAGGACATATGGCAACGAGCAAGGTCGCAGTAGCACCAATGAAGGTAGCGGTGATTCCTAAGGCAGGCGCCGACTTCCAGATTGTCGACCGCGAGATTCCCCAACCGGGTCCAGAACAGGTACGGATCAAGGTGCAGGCCTGTGGTGTCTGCCACAGCGATATGTTTACCAAAGAAGGTTTGTGGCCGGGCATCGAATACCCGCGGGTTCCGGGACACGAAATCGCAGGGATTGTAGATGAAGTGGGTGCGGGTGTGTCGGAGTGGAAGAAGGGACAGCGCGTGGGCGTTGGCTGGCATGGCGGCCACGACGGCACGTGTCTCTATTGCCGGCGCGGAGATTTTGGTAATTGTCAGAACGTGAAAGTAGCGGGCATTAGCTATGACGGCGGATACCAGGAATACATGGTGGCTCCGGCGGAGGCGGTGACGGCGATACCGGAAGGGCTAAGCGACGTCGAAGCAGCACCGCTGCTGTGCGCGGGAATCACCACCTATAACGCGCTGCGGCACAGCGGTGCGCTGCCTGGCGATCTTGTCGCGGTGCTGGGTGTCGGCGGCCTGGGTCATCTCGGAATTCAATTCGCGAACAAGTTTGGTTATAAGGTGGCGGCCATCGGGCGCGGATCGGAAAACGGTGCGCTCGCAAAGAAACTTGGAGCGAGCGTATACATCGACAATAAAACGACGAATGCAGCAGAGGCGTTGCAAAAATTGGGTGGCGCGCAAGTAATTCTAGCGACAGCACCAAGCTCGAAAGCAATGTCCGAGGTGATCGATGGTCTAGCGCCGAATGGCAAGCTCATGGTCGTGGGAGCGACAGCGGATTCCCTCGCGGTCACGCCGATACAGCTGATCACTGGTAGCCGCGCGATTCAAGGCTGGGCCTCGGGAACACCCGCCGACGCGGAGGATACGCTGCGCTTCTCCGAACTAACGGGGGTGCGTCCGATGATTGAAACATACCCGCTCGATAAAGCAGCCGAAGCCTACGCGCGCATGATGAGCGGCAACGCGCAGTTCCGTGTCGTTTTGACGATGTGAAAGCCGACGACGGGTGGTTCGCCGAATAACTTTCCAATTCGCGCTGACAAACAAATCTGCTTCACACCAACGCGAGTTCGCTGGCGACAGCGGTTGAGAAGGTGACCGCGGCGACGCGTATCGGCCGCTGGTAAATCCTCGTTTGTATTAAAGGAAATTTATCTTGGCGCAATTTTTGTTCTAGCGCTGGTAGAAACTTAACAAATTCATACGTCTAACGAACGCATGGGAGCATCCAACGATCGTGCGTCCAGGTCTCACAGTTTTATGTTCAATACTATTTGTGTCATCGCTCCCTGCCCGGGCCCAAACGGTCGTGCCCCGGCAAAATGAACCGGCTCAAACGGACAAGAAAGACGCTGGTCAAAGTAAACCGTCGTTGCTGACACCCCTGAAACACTCGACCGTGGACGACACCTATCACCCCATTACTTCACGACAACGGATGCGATGGTTCCTGACCAACACGATTGGCCCGTCGCATCTTGTGGGTGGCTTGTTTACCTCGGCGTTTGGCACTGCGGTGGATAGGCCGAACGAGTATGGGCCCGGCTGGGCGGGATTCGGCGACCGGTATGGCATGCGACTCACCGGTATTTCCACCGGAAACGCTATCGAAGCGAGTGTGGGAGCGGTGTGGGGAGAAGACCCGCGCTATTTCCGCGTGCCGGGCGAATCTTTTAAGCGAAGGCTGAGCAATGCGGTGGAACTTACCTTCGTGGCCCGCAGGCGTGACGGACACTTCGCGCCTGCTTACGCCCGCTATATGGCCATCTCCGGGAACAATTTTCTGTCAAATACTTGGCGAGTTGATAGTGAGGCTGACACTGAACACGCGTTGATCAGGACGGCGGATGGCTTCGCGGGGCGGTTCGCCAGCAACCTATTTGAGGAATTCTGGCCGGATATAAAACAGTTCGCATTTCATCGGTCGCACTGAAGTTGAATTATTAAGTTCGCTATAGCCGGAAATCAGAAGCCGCATAAAGCAAATCGCAGTAATGCCATTAATTTGTTTTTCAGGACTCCGCCGATAGGAGGACCTGTCGCCCTATCCCATCCGCCAAGACCGAAGTCAAAGACCCCACGTGCAAAGACGGCACGTTGGGGCACCCAAATTCGGTTCAGTCAACAATGGGTGGGCCAGCTGCCCGGCCGGGACGAGGAGCCTCTCTAAGAGTTCCAAGCGACTTTAGAGAGCTGCTGTTTGCGGGATTCCCATTCAGAGCCTGAGAGCAGGCGCGGGGCAACGTCAATCAGGCGCGGAATCAGTTTGAAGACCTTGGCGGCGGACCATGGGTGACCGTCGCGGGTGCGATATTCGCGTATGTTAAGGGCATCAGCCATGCTGGTGAAGGAAATATCCTGGACGATCATTTCGGCAAGGAATTTGAGGGTCTGCGTTTCCAGCGGATCGTCTTCCAGATGGCGGCAGTCGGCAGCGATGCGGAGACCGAAGGGGATTTCCTCGGAGCCAAGTTCGGGCGCTGGTTCTTCAGGCTGCTTACCGGAGATTTCGATCTCGCGTTCCCACTCGAGTGCGACGAGGCTCCAGCCAGCGTCGTGCATCTTGGATAGGTAAACGGAAGTGGGGAGAATTGTGACCTTCTCTCGAATGCGGTCTATTTTTTTCACTGGTGTGCCCTCCTGAAGTTTCTTTTCGATCCGGCGCAGCTAGACCTGGCGCAAGAGTAAGAGCAAGCTCACGGCCTATCGATATCCGGCCAGGTTCATGACGCAAATGGTTTTGGAATATGCCAAACACCTGGAAGACTGGGGTTTGTTCTAATAGAGGAGTCAGGTCACCAGGTTGAAAACTCCATCTGTCCGGGTATTAGTGTCCGGTTTTGCGACAACGGCATTCTGAAAACGGACATAGCTGACGTAGAATTTGCTGCCGAAATGTTTACAATGTGGCGGTTAGCATTGGCCCGTACAATGCTACGTTACGTCCAGCGCTACGTTTACTGCATGGGGGAAAACACATGCTCTTCCTCAATGATTTGAAGACCGCGGTGCGCTCGCTCTCCAATGCCAAAGGCCTCACGATCACTGTGGTGCTCACCTTGGCGCTGGGCATCGGGGCTAACGCCGCCATCTTTACGCTGGTTCGCGGCGTGCTGCTGCGGCCGCTGGTAAATCGCGACGAAAACCGCCTGATCTATATTCGGCAGAACGCTCCGGGGTTAAACGCCGACAACACTGCGTTCTCGGTGCCCGAAATCCAAGATTTACGCAACAGTATCAAGAGCGTCAAAGAATTCGGCGATTTCTCCGACTTCCAATTTACCGTGGTTGGTCTCGGCGAGCCTCGCGGAGTTCGAGCCGGGGTCGTTGGCGGGAACTATTTTGAAGTGATGGGACTGCACCCGGTCCTGGGGCGCCTGATCGACATGCGCGATGACGGCCCCAACGCTGCTGGCGCCGCAGTGCTCACTTATCGCTTCTGGAGCGCCGTTCTTAAGAAAGACCCCTCGGTCATCGGTAAGAACATTCGCCTGGAAAGCTTAGGCGCTCGCACCGCAACCGTTGTGGGTGTGCTCGAACCATCCGTACCTTATCCCGACGAAACACAAATGATGGTCAATGTGGTCTGCAGTCCACATCACCTCTCCGCCACCATGGTCACCGGACGAGTCCATCGAATGACCGAACTTTTCGGACGTCTGGCCCCGGGCGCAACACTGGAACAAGCCCGCGCGGAGTTGGTCAGTGTTCACCAGACTATAATGAAAGACCATGCCGACGCGTACCCTGCAAGTGCGAAATTCGGCATCGAAACCAGGCTGTTGCGCGACCAGATTACCTCTGGCGCCAAAACTATTTTGCTGGTGCTTCTCGCCGCGGCCGCGCTGGTGTTCATCATTGCTTGTTCCAACGTGGCGAATTTGATTCTGGCGCGCACGGTTCGCCGTGAAGGAGAGCTTGCCATTCGTGCCGCGCTGGGCGCGACAAATTCCGCACTGCGCCGGACACTTCTTGCGGAAAGCGTATTGCTCTGCGGAGCCGGCGCATTGCTTGGCGTATTGAGCGCGAGGCCGATGGTTTCCATTCTGGGGAGCTATGCATCGCGCTTTTCGGTGCGCGCACTTGATCTGGAAGTGGACTCCAGCATGTTGTGGGTAGGAGCTGGCTTGGCGCTAATCGCCGCGGTGGTGTTGGCGTTTGTGCCGCGCCTGCCATCCGCCGACAGCTCTAATGGTATTGGTCTTCCGAGCGGTAGCGTGCGCATCACTGGCAGCACTAGTCGGCGGCTGCGCTTGTTTGCGGTGACGCAGATCGCCGCGTCCTTCTTGCTTCTGGCAGGCGCCAGCATGCTGATCAAGACTTTGCTGCATCTGCAATATGCGCAGACTGGGCTGGACACCGATCACGTGCTGACGATGGACGTTCCGTTAATGTCCTACGGCAAGACGCCCGAGCAGATCGCCAGCTTCTACCGCGAAACAATCCGTCGCGTCTCGGAGCTACCGGGCGTGGACAAAGTCGCAGTCGCCGTGAGCGTTCCCTGGCGTGACGCAGGCGGGTTTGGTCCCGGCCTGCAATTTACGGCCGAGGGCCGTGTGAAAAATGCTGGCGAAGAGGACCAACGGGCCCACTTTCGAGCTGTCTCGCCGGGATATTTCGCATCCCTGGGCATCCCTATTGTTGAGGGACGTGATTTCAACGAGTCCGATCGCTTAGGCGGAGAACGCGTCGCGATCATCACCCAGAGTGTTGCGCAGCGCATGTTCCCCAATCAGGAGGCGGTTAATCGCCATATTATGTGGACAGACCCAGTGATAAAGTTCATCCCGGGATTCACTCCCGAGCCGATCCGAATCGTGGGCGTGTACGCCGATTTCGATGACGAGCACGTCATACCCGGCCCGCAAATGACTATTTATCATCCCTTCGAGCAATTGATGTTTGGCGGCAACCTGTTTGTGCGTACCAGCGCGAATCCATATGGCCTGATCGCGCCGATTACACGCGTTATCCATGACATGTCGACGGACCAGCCTGTCGAACACCCCAAGACGCTATCGGACGTCCGCTCGGAAGTGCTCTCGGCGGACCGGCTGAACTCGATTGTGTTTGGAGGGTTTGCCATCGTGGCCCTGGCGATTGCGGTTGTTGGCGTTGCCGGCGTGCTGGCGTTCTTGGTCAGTGCGCGGACGCGCGAGTTTGGAATCCGACTGGCGATTGGGTCGCAGCCGAAACGACTCCTCGCCGGCGTCATCGCTCAAGGCGCGGTGATGGCTGCGTTCGGCATAGTTAGCGGCACCGTGTGCGGGTATGCGTTGGCGCGGCTGGCGAACAGATATTTCGATGGTATGCAGATGCCGAGCACGTTGCCAGTGGTAGCCTCCGCGATTGTGTTGTTGGCCGCCGCGGTGGTCGCTTCGGCGCTCCCGGCCGCACGCGCTGCGCGCATCGACGTCATGCAGGCCCTGCGGTCGGATTAATCTTCTATTTTTCGTCCGCGTCTCTTTGTGAGAGACTACCGCCGAATTAAGCTAATTAATTCGAGACGGGAGACGTCACATGAAAACGCTAGCGACGATTGCTCTGACCCTCACACTGTTTACTTCCTTGTTCGCACAGGACGTCATGAAATACGGCGTCAAACACATCAAAGTGTTGGCCGAGGACGACCAGGTTCGCGTCT
>Ga0210396_10006091_pt1 | contig 11599 bp, 14 predicted proteins | sample IncBWH17OmetaG_FD_155466 | JGI IMG/M metagenome (GOLD analysis project Ga0210396, IMG submission 155466) | Forest soil microbial communities from Barre Woods Harvard Forest LTER site, Petersham, Massachusetts, United States - Inc-BW-H-17-O ...
CGGGGAGCTTGCCTTTAGGCGGATCGAGGACGCCTCTATAAATTAGCCCTCTTTGTTCGAGGACGGCGAGAGCGTGGTCAATCTCGCCACTGTCGATGACACCGCGTTCGCTTACGAAATTGTTGAAATGCACGCCGAGTGAGGCGAGGTCATCGTGGATCCGCAGCAACATCTGCTCGACTGCAAAGTCGCGAACCGGCCCGAGCCACTCCGACTCGGGCCGGGCAAGCCACTTCGGTCCGTGGAGGCTGGCGAGGGCCTCGCCAGTCTCGATTAGATATTCGCCGGGATAGAGCCCTTCCGGGATGGGCCCAATCGTCTCGCCCAGAGCCTGGCAATAGCGAAGATAGGCCGAGCGGGCGAGGAGGTCTATCTGGGTGCCGGCATCGTTGACGTAATACTCGCGCTCAACGTAGAATCCGGCCTTGGTCAGCAGCCCCGCCAGGGCATCGCCGACCACCGCTCCGCGGCCGTGTCCGACATGCATTGGCCCGGTGGGATTGGCGGAGACGAATTCGACATTGACGCGCTCGCCTCCGCCCAGTTCTGAAGCGCCAAACGCTGTTCCGGCGCGCAAGATGGCGCGGAGCTGCGCATGCCAAATCTGGCTGGCCAATCGAATATTGATGAAGCCCGGCTTTGCTGTGGCAACAGTGAACGCAGAGCCACGGTAATCGCCAGTGATAAGTTCTCGCCGAATGAGCGCGGCGGCTATCCGTTCGGCCAGTGCCATGGAGTGAGCTTTGTCAATCCCCGGCAAGACCATCGCGGCATTGGTGGCAAGATCGCCATGGGCGGGATCGCGCGGAGGCTCGACCGCAACGCGGCGCAGATCGAGCCCCGGTGGCAGCTCCTGGTTCGCCACGAGATCCTCGATGGCAGCCAGCACGACCCGTCGAAAGTCGGCGAATATATTAGTCATGTCCGGATACCAGGAGCCGGCGTGTTATGGCGTTCAGGCGACGTCGGGTAATGGAACCTCAATCCGACTACCCGCGACTTCGTCCACCAGCACAAATCGTCCGCCATCAGAGGCGCGCAGCTGAGCATTGGCGTTTAGAAGCTCGATGCCGTAAAGGGTTCCGTCCGGGGACAGATCTACGTTCACTTCATCGCTCAACCGAACCGTTTCCACTTGGGTACCGGCGGCCTCGCGCACGCGCAGGTAGGCGATGTTCCGACGAGGATCGTAGCTGAGCTGCACTCTCCAGCCTCCAACTCTTGCTCAAAAGTATTTAACGATCACGCTGATAACCATCCAGTCGTCGTCTTCCCAAGTCGCGAACACCTCGACCTGCTTCATATGGTAGCGACGGCCGCGCCACAGCGCCTTGAAGGGCAAATTACGTCGAAATCCCTGGCGGGCGAACTTCGCCGGAAATCGCTCCCCTTCCCGAATCGTCGCTGCGACCTCTTCCTCGGTTGCTCCTCGCTCCAACATCCGAGCAATCGCGTGAGAGTGTAGCTTCACAACGATTCACGTCCGGGCGTAGGTGTCGAACAAGCGATGATGCTCGTCGAGCGCGAAACGGTCGGTCATCCCGGCGAGGTAGTCGGCCGCGACCCGCGCGGTGAGGGGGTCATCCGGGCCGGCAGCAAGCTCGCGCCACTCGCGCGGCAAAAATTGCGGCTCGGCGAGGTATAGCGCAAACAGGTCGTGGACCACCCTGTGCGCCTTCGAGCTCATGCGGTTGACCCGGTGATGGCGATACATCCGCTCAAACAGAAATTCTTTTAGTGCGCGATCGTTGCTCCGCATCTCATCGGAAAAATCGACGCAAGGCGCGTCTAGCGCCCGCACCTCGTCGGCCGATCTGACGGCGCTGCCGGCGAGCCGGCGGAACGTCTCGCCGATCAGATCCCCAACCATCCGATCGATCACCCGGCGGATCGACTCGTGGATCAGGCGCGGTTCCTCTATCCCCAGATAGCGCGACGCGACTTCATAAAACACCGGACCGACGAGCGGCACATCGGCAAGGTCGGCTACCGCGAACAACCCGGCGCGCAATCCGTCATCGATATCATGGTTGTTGTAGGCGATGTCGTCGGCAAGCGCGGCGACTTGTGCCTCGGCGCTCGGGAAAGTCTCGAGGTCGAGTGAGTAGCGGCGATCGTATTCGGCGATCGTCGGGGGCACCGGCCGCTCGATGCCGGCGCCGCGCAGGGGTCCGTTGTGCTTGACGGTACCTTCCAGCGATTCCCAAGTCAGATTGAGCCCGTCGAACTCGGCATAGCGCCGTTCGAGACAGGTCAGGATTCGCAATGTCTGGTCGTTGTGCGAAAAGCCGCCGAACCGCGCCATCTCGGCGTTGAGCGCCTCCTCGCCGGCGTGGCCAAAAGGTGTGTGGCCGAGATCGTGAGCGAGCGCCAGAGTTTCGGCGAGGTCCTCATCGAGACCGAGCGCGCGGCTGATGGTCCGCGCGATCTGCGCCACCTCGAGGCTGTGCGTCAGCCGCGTCCGATAGTGGTCGCCCTCGTGATAGACAAAGACCTGCGTCTTATGGGTGAGCCTCCGGAACGCGGTCGAATGGATGATGCGGTCGCGGTCGCGCTGAAACGCGGACCGCGTTGGATGCTCGGGCTCCGGATAAAGCCGCCCGCGTGACTCCTCCGGTTTCGATGCATAGGGCGCCACACCGTCCGACCGGACCATCCATCAAATCTAGGCCGCGCCGGTGCTCGCGTCTACTCGCGCGCAAAGCCGGATCAGCAACGCCCCGCTCGAGGGATTGACGAAACGAAGTCAAGTTCGGATATTCTTAGCTAGATTAGCTAGCGATCGGGGCGCTGATGACCGAAATCGTAAACATGCATCAGGCAAAGAGCTCGCTTTCGCGTCTCGTAGAACGAGCGCTCGCAGGCGAGGATGTCGTGATCGCCCGTAATGGTGAGCCACTCGTGCGGCTCGTCCCCCTTCCGAAAAACCGCGAGCCGCGTGTGCCCGGTCGATCGAAGGGACGAGTTTGGATCGCGCCCGATTTCAACACGATGAGCGAGGAGGAACTCGAGGATTGGGAAGGGCATTGAATGCGCCTTCTGCTCGACACGCACGTGCTCGTCTGGTGGCGCGATGACTCTCCGCATTTGTCGGTACGAGCCAAAGCCGAGATTACTGACCCGATAAACGAGATCCTCGTCAGCACGGCCACCCTCTGGGAAATCGTAATAAAGCGCGGTCTCGGAAAACTGACCTTTCCCGACGACCTGGAGGGTGTCCTTGGGGAAGAGTCGTTCAGTCTGATACCGATCAGCTTTCAACACCTGCGCCGCGTGGAGCTTCTTCCGAGGCTGCACCGCGACCCTTTCGACAGGATGCTGATCGCACAGGCGCTTACAGAAGGGGCTCCGCTGGTGACCAACGACCATGCCCTGCTAGCTTACGGTGTCCCCACTCTTTGGTAGAGGCCGCCACTCTGTCTGCCTATGTTGAGGCGTCTAGGGGAAGCGTCATGGAATATATTCGCGTTGATTTTGATCTCCACGACATTCGTGACGTCTTGGCGAATGGCAATGTGGTCGGTCAAACCGAAACTGAGCTGACGCTGCCGTCCAACTATTACGTCATAACTCTGTCCGGCGACGGATACGCCCCGCCCAGCTGGTCGGGGGTGGTTGCCGGCACGCTGCCCGGCAACCCGCAGCGCATTCGGTTTACCAAAATCTGATCGGAACGACTGATGCGTAAACCCTTCCTGTTCGTTGCGTGCGCGCTTGTTTTCAATGCGTGCTCTTCTACGCGCTTTGAGAATGCGCCGCTGCAGGTCGGCGAGGCCAATCCTGAGAGACGCAGCATTGCTCCAGGAAGCCTCGATCGCCCGGCGATATTGATGACCTTCTCCGGCGGCGGATCGCGCGCCGCGGCACTCGCCGAAACCGTCCTGCGCGAATTGTCGCAAACCAGTTACGCCACGTCCGATGGCCCGCATGTGCTGACCGAGGACGTCAAGCTGATCTCGTCGGTGTCGGGCGGCAGCGTCACCGCGGCGTGGTTCGGATTGCAACGCGGACCCGGCCATTGGGACGGCGATCTCGACGGGCTGCGCAACGATTTTTTAACCAAAGACAACATGGCGACGCTCGAACTCGATGCCGTCAACCCGATCACCTGGTTGGGCCTGGTCACTGGCCAGATCACCCGCATCGAGGCCGAGGAGGCGCTGTTCAACTCGCGGCTTTACCATGACGCCCCGCTTGCCGCATTGAACTAGCCGGGCAAACCCTACATCGTGCTGAACGCGACCGATATGGCGGGCGGCGAGACGTTTGCGATGGTGCCGCGGCGGTTCGACGATGTCTGTTCGAAATACGATTTGTTGCCGATAGCCACCGCGGTCTCAGCTTCCGCTGCGTTTCCGATCTTGTTGACCCCGGTCGCCTTCCAGGACTATTCCAATGGCTGTCAGGGCAAATTGCGCAACGGCGAGTGGATTGGGGTCGATCTGTCGAACCCGTACACGCCCTACCTGAACCTCGCCGAGTACAAGGACGCGCGCTATTCCAACGAACTGCGGCACGGGCCCAGCCCCTACCGACGGATCGACTATCTCTATTTTCTCGATGGCGGGCTCGCCGACAATCTCGGAACCCGGTCATTGCGCTCGGCACTGATCGCTCCCTACGACGATGCCCAGGTACTGCGCGCCATCAATGACGGCAAGATCCGCAAGCTCGTCGTTATTGTCGTCAATGCGCGCAGCGATCCGCCGAACAAGCTTTACCAACAGCCGCAGCAGCCGGGCCTCGTCGGTCAGATCCAGGCAGTCACTTCGGTGCCGATCGACGCCAACACCGCGAATTCCGAGACCGCACTGTCCGCGTTGCTCGGCGAACTGGCGCAGGCCGCTGCCGGCGCCACTGGCCAAGCCAAATTCGCCGGCATGCGGATATACGGAATCACTGTCGATTATGACCAGATCCCGGCCGACACGCCTGAGCATCGCGCCTTGCGCGACGCGGCCAAAGACGTGCCGACCAGCTGGACCTTGACGCCACCGCAATTGCAGACGACCGAGGCGGCCGGCCGTTTTCTGCTCCGCCGTCACCCCTGCTACCGCATTCTGCTCGGCGATCTTCATGCGTCGCAACCGCCGGTGGCGGGCGAGCCCGCCGAGCCGGCGATCCCCTGCACAACCAAGATCGATATGGAACGGCAGCCCGCCGCGCCCAGGCCGTCCAGCTAGGCTGCGCGCAGCCTCGCCGTGGCGGAGCGGTCGACCACACCTTCTGCGGTGAGCACGACCCGGTAATCGCGCTCGGCCATCTCGCGCGAAACGAGGCCGTCGGCGACGTCGAGTGCAACTTGCTCGGGATCGCGCTCGGCGGGAGCGCCAAACCCGCCGCCGCCCGGCAGTTCGAGGCGGATGAAATCGCCGCCCGGCACGCTCTGCCGGCCTTTGGGGCCGATCGGCTTGCCCGAGACCAGGGTGACCCGACCTAGTGCCCCTTTGCCGCCGCCATCACGGCCGCGCGCCGGGTTGCCGACGCGCTCGAAATTGCACAGCATCGCAATCGGTGTGCCATCGGCTCCGCCCAGCTCGATGATCTGGCCGAGGCCGCCGCGAAATTCGCCGGCGCCGCCCGAGCCCTCGCGGAACTCGCGCCGTCGAAACATTACCGGCGCCACGGATTCGGTCGCCTCGACCGGGATCGTTCGCACGCCGGAGGGGAATGCGGTCACGTCGAGCCCATCCTTGCCGGGCCGTGCACCCGCGCCGCCACAATGGAAGATCGCAGTGCTGAAGGGCTTTATGTCCGGTGGCACCCTCCCCTCCTCCACCCCGAGTTCATCGAGCACGTCGGCGCCGCCATAGATCTGCGGAATCCACAGCGACGAGGCGCCCTCGGCCGGCACGCCGCCCTCCATGACTTGGTGCAGGCAGCCGAACACGACATCGGGCAGCATGTGGCCGACCGTGTGCCGGGCGGCAACGGCGCGCGGCCGCTTCGCGTTGAGCAGGCAGCCCTCCGGCGCGCCGACTGTGATCGGCGCCAGCGAGCCTGCATTGTTCGGCACCTCGGGAGCGACGAGGCACTTCACCCCGAAGGCGGTGTAGGCGGTGGTGTAGTTCAGCACGACATTGATACCGAAAGCGCTGGCCGGAGAGGTGCCGGCATAATCGACATGGATGCCATCCTCGCCGATCGTCATCTCGGCGGCGAGGGTCAGCGGCCGGTCGTAGCCGTCCATCGTCAGACTGTTGCGGTAGGAGCCCTTCTTCAGCCTGCCGATCGCCTCGATAGTCGCTTGGCGCGAAGTTTCGATGATATGCTCACCGAGCCGGTCGAGATTGGCGATGCCGAACTCCTCCATCATCTCGATGAGCCGGCGGCTGCCCTCGTCGTTGCACGCGGCGAGTGCGTAGACATCGCCCTCGACCTGCAGCGGCTCGCGGACATTGGCGCGGATCACCCGCAACAGGTCGTCGTTCATACGGCCCTCGCGGGCCAACGCCATCAGCGGGATCGACAACCCCTCCTCAAAGACCTGGCGGCCGTCGGGACCCATGCCGAGCCCGCCAATATCGACGACGTGCACCGTGCTGGCGAAGAGCCCCACCGGCTCGCCGCGCAGAAAGGTCGGGCTGACCACAGTCAGATCGTGCAAATGCCCGCAGGTCAGCCACGGATCATTGGTGATGTAGTGGTCGCCGGGCCGCATCGTCTTTAGCGGGAAGGCGTCGAGGAAATGCTGGACCGCCGACGCCATCGAATTGACGTGGCCGGGGGTGCCGGTGACCGCCTGCGCCAGCATGTTGCCGTCGCGGTCGAACACCCCCGCCGAGAGGTCACCCGCCTCGCGCACCGTCGTCGAGAAAGCGGTGCGCACCAGGGTCTGCGCCTGCTCCTCGACCACGGCGATCAGCCGGCTCCACATGATCTGCATGTGAATTTGGGAGAGCGCGGTATTGGGTCTGCCAAGCATTCCTTTTCTCCTTCCGGGCCGGGCATTGTGGTGAGTTACGCCTCGATCCGCAATATCGGCTGCTGCCATCAACAACCTACGCGCGTATGCTCGAACCCGGTTGGCTGTATCTGCAGCAAATCTACAGCGATACCTCGCGCTGAAGTTGAGGTGCTTTGCGTCCGCGTTAGAGTTCTACACCAGGAATGCGGCCATATTGCGGGCCATGGCTAATGCGCGATCGCTTCGAGGGCGAGGCCGCGCGTGCGGGGGCCAAATCCGCCGATTGTCGCCACCACGATGGCCATCGCGAAGGCGATGAAAGCAAACACCGCGTTGACCCCGCCCATATTGAGCAGAAAGGCCACGACGAGGCCCGACAGCGCCGCCGACAGCCGGCTCCAGGAATAGACAAAGCCGATCGCGCGCGAGCGAATGCGGGTCGGGAACAGCTCGGACTGATAGCTGTGGAAGCTGAAGGACATCAGATTGTTGCACAGGGTCACCAGCACGCCCAACAGGATCAGCGCCGCCGGCAGTTGGGCGTTGGCGAAAAACATGCCGAACACGCCGATCCCCACCGCGCCGAGACAGATCTGCCATTTGCGCTCGATCCGGTCGGCGATCAGGGTGCCGAGCAACGGCCCGACCGGGTTGGCGACCGCGATGATGAAGGCGTATTCGAGACTAGTGGTGACTTTGATGCCCTTGGCGATCAGCAAGGTCGGGACCCAGGCGGCAAAGCCGTAATACCCGAACGTTTGGAAGAAATTGAACACCGACATCAGGATCGCCCGCCGGTCGTAGGGCGGCTGCCAGATCTCGGCGAACGTGCCCTCGCCCGTTTCTTCGCGCTCCGGCGGGCCCGGCGGCAACAGTTTGCCGCCGCTTTCCGCGGCGATTCGGTTCTCGATGCGGGCGACGACCCGCTCGGAATCCGCCAGACGTCCGTGCCGCGCCAGCCAGCGCGGCGATTCGGGCAACGAGAGGCGAATGAACCAGATGAAGATCGCGCCGGCCGAGCCGATGAGTACCACCCAGCGCCAGCCGTCGAGCCCGAGGGGCGTTCGAGGCACGAGCAGCCAGGCGAGAAAGGCGACCAACGGCACCGCCAGGAATTGCAAAAACTGGTTAAAGGAATAAGCGCGTCCGCGGTGAGTGCGCGGCACCAGCTCGGACACATAAGTGTCGATCGTCACCAGCTCGATACCGATGCCGATCCCGGCAATGAAGCGCCACAGATCGACGGCGAAACCGGAAGTCTGGAACGCCATGATCGCAGTCGTGATGGAATACCAGATCAATGAGAAGGTGAAGACCGTTCGCCTTCCGTAGCGGTCGGCGAAGTGGCCGAGAAAAATCGCACCGACGAACAACCCGGCGAACATCGCGAAGACAAAGGTGCCGATTCCGGCCACCCCGTAAGGCGCGAGCACGCTGAAGGGGCCGAGAGATTCGGGCGTGAAATAACCGGCCTTGAGCAACCCCGGCGCGATATAGGCGGTCAGGAAAAGGTCATAGAACTCGAAGGCCCCGCCTAGCGAAATCAGCGTGACGAGCACCCAGATATGCCGGGTCATCGGCAGCCGGTCGAGCCGGGCGGCGAGCTCCGCCGCGGTTGCAGTGGCCATTGGCGTCTCCTCCCATCCGGGTTACCCCGACCGATCCGTCTTACGCGGCCCGCCGGGTACAACCATCGCCGGCACGGCGACGGCAATCAGGTAACACTCCGTTTCCGAAATCAGCGTCCGTAATCCGGCATTATCGTCATGCCCGCGAAAGCGTGCATCCAGGGCGCAGTACTCTGCCCTGGCCCCACTCGCTCCCCCGCAATGTAATGCGGGCGAGGAGCTACAGATTTCGCGGTCGCAAAGCCCTCTCCCGCACGACGGGAGAGACAACCAGCGCGCCGCGCGCACTATGCCGGGAGAGAATTTGGAACGCGGCAAAACCCTCACCCGTCTCGCTACGCTCGCCACCCTCTCCCGCAGTGCGGGAAAGGGGCCACGACGCATTCAGCACCAAGCCCCTCTCCCGCACCGCGCAGGGCTGTCCGGGGAAACTTCCCTTGCAAGGACAATGGGTTGTCATCTCTCACATGATCCCCAAGTCGTCTTGCGCGGACTTGATCCGTGCATCCACGCCTTTGTTTCGGCTCCTCGAAGCCGTGGATGGCCGGGACGAGCCCGGCCAAGACGAAGTCATTCAGCCGATTTCCTCACTTGTTCGGCCGCAAAATTTCCCCGGACAGCCCTGCGCACCGCGGGAGAGGGGGGGCCAAGCCCGAAGGGCTTGGGGGGCGAGGGTCTCGGGTGGGAAACATCAGTTCGATTGGACCACTAGGCCGTGAAAGTGAAGCGGCTGCCGGTCGTGCAAAGCACAAGCTTCTCCGGCATCTCCTGCTTGGCGAGATCGATGAAGTTCTGGCCGCTGCAATGCATCGGGAGGACATGTTCGATATCGAACTTCTTCAGCTCGGCCATCACTTGGCGCAGATAATCGTCGGGCGCCGGGGCCAGGTGGAAACCACCGACCAGCGCATAGATTTTCTCGACGCCGGCGACCTCTTGCGCCCGTCGCAGCGTATTGATGATGCCGGCATGGCCGCAGGAGCTGATCACGACCAGCCCGCGGTCGCCCAGGCGGAAACAGGTGGCGTGCTCGTGCCAGTGCTGGTCGGGCTGCGGCTTGCCGGCGAGCTCGTCCGCGGTGAAATGGTGGTTCATGTAGGCGTTCGCGTCGCAGCCGAGGCCGTCCTTCACCCCGACTTCGACCCAGGTGTTGGGCAGAACGTGCTCGATGCTGGTGCGTGGCACCGCGCCCGTCGTGAAAGCGTGGCCCTCGATCACGATGGGGTCCTCGGAGAGTACCGGCTCGACATCCAAAGCCTTCAACCGACGGCGGTCCAGCACGCCAAAGTCGCTCAAGCTGCCGTCGGAGTTGCGATTGAGCCGGTGGCAAAAATTGTCCTCGCCGCCGGTGTAGAGGCGCAGATCCTTGCGCATTCGCGGGCCCTGCGCCTCCAGAAAGCCAATCAAGCCACCGAGATGATCGAAATGCCCGTGGCTGAGGACCAGAGCGTCAACACGGGCAACGTCGATCTTAAGCAGCTCCCAAATTGCTGAGGTACACGGTCGGGGTAAAGCCGAAATCCAACAGGTACCGCCGGGTGTCGTCGCCTTTGTGCGACTCGATATGCAGCGCCAGCCCCCATTCGCTGCTCAAGGTCTTGCGTTGCGCCGCGAACGCCGCCGGCCCGACGCGCTGCACGGAGAGGCCGGGCAGTTCTGCGCCGCGCAAAAAGATATCGTGCGGGCCGTCGGTGACCTCCTGTATCACTACTCGGTCGACAACGGGCGCATCGATGCGCACCGGCGATGCTTCCGCCCCGCAGTGCAGAGGTGCACCGCCTGTCAACACCGCGCCGCCGAGCGCGACGGATCCCTGCAGGAAATGGCGGCGGTCGAATGACGACATGAACTTCTCCCATCGTGACTCGGCAAGGGATTACTCGCACACGGCCGTCGCGTCCATATGCGATGATCCTGCGATCCCCGGTCACAATGAGGACATTCAGGTGACGCCGCGCTCGTTACGATGAGTAGGTCTGCGGGGTCTCCGCGCAGCGCGCGCGGCAAAAAAAGACGCATCAATCGCGATCTCGGGCGTCAACGGAGCCTGCCTGATGCCGACGCCCGCCATTATCCGAGCGAACCAGGTTTTTTGGGTCGGGTATACGAGCACTTTATGGGACGATGGAGCCGCCGTTTGACAGGCCCTTTCTCAATTTGCTGGCGTCGAACCGGATAATCGGGTGCTCGATGTCGGTTGCGGCACGAGCGTAATAAATCTGGCGTTGGCGGAGCCGCGTGCCTCTACGGGGTCGCCTGTCCAACGCTCGTATATGGCTGATTGTAAAAACCGCCGTGTGAGGGGTTTATGTTACCGACATTTATATTCGGCCCGTCGTAAAACCCGCCGCCCGGATTGGGTCCGGCATCGGCATCCCCGACCACCGATGCGCAGCCGGCGAGCAACACCGACAAACAAATGGCAGCCAGTCCTATTTTGAGGTCGCTCATCGATCTGTTCCTCGACATGAAAGCCCTTACCGTGCGGCGCCGAGCCAAACGCGATCCGTTTTGCCGGACCGCGTTCAGCTGGAGTAAGGGCGCCAGCCGCTCAGTGGTCCATTTCAAGCGGTCCGCAGTGCGCGGGACGCCATTGGCTGTGCTTGGCGTACCCTGCCTCCTCCCAACGCCAACCGGGGCCGCAGGTGTCTTCCGCCGGGGTCATTTGCTGAACATCGGTTGTCACCTGGGAATTTAGCTGCCCCGGCCCCGTTGATTGCGCCGGCTGTGCGCCTGCCGAGAGCGGGATTGCTAAAACAGTGAGCGCACCCGTCAGATACAGTGTGTTCAACCGCATTTGGCTTCTCCTATGTGATTGAGACAGAGCGTCGTGCCGAATTTCGGCAAGGCTAGCGCGGCCCCACATACCCGTTCAGCTCACGACCAACCGCCTCTTCCTGCCGGCCGAGACCCGACGGATTCTGTTGCAACAACTCCCGCTGCGCGCCCGTTAGCTCGGTGGCGTAGTCCTGCCGCATCTGCTCCTGAATCGGGCTGTTTGTCGGTGCCGACGTCGACAGACTGGGGTTGACCGCGTGCAATTGCATGCGCGGCTCTATCGCGC
>Ga0210396_10006092_pt1 | contig 11597 bp, 7 predicted proteins | sample IncBWH17OmetaG_FD_155466 | JGI IMG/M metagenome (GOLD analysis project Ga0210396, IMG submission 155466) | Forest soil microbial communities from Barre Woods Harvard Forest LTER site, Petersham, Massachusetts, United States - Inc-BW-H-17-O ...
GCAAGAGAGGGTGCTGTCGGCCAAACAACTCAGGGGAGCGCTCTACGGCGGGATGAATCCGCGCACGAGCGTGCCGATGTTGTTGTCGTTGTATCAGGCAGGCGCATTGAAACTAGACGAGCTGGTCACCCGCCACTACCAGCTCGATCAGATCAACGAGGCGTTCGCCGACCTGCGCGAAGGGCGCAACATTCGCGGAATCATCGATTTCGCCGGCCTCTAAAGCCGAAAGGGCATCAAGCGGGTTCGAAGCGACGCCGGATACCGGCCAACATCTCGATGTTCAGGTACAGGATCGCTCCCGCCAGGCAGTTTGGGAACCTACGCTGGGCGCCGATGCGGAAGCCGCCCACGGCTCTGCGTAGCAGCATATTTCGGTTGTCGCGGCGTCGTGTCTCCCGCTGATGCGGTCTTGGCGCACCTAAACTCACGGTGATCCAGTAGGGAGGGCATCGACGTATCGGCGGCTACTACGGCACCGACCAGGCGAGTGGTCGGAGCACCGCGCAGGCGAGCAAAGGACCGGCCGGGGTCTACCCCGCGCCGGTTCGCTGTGCTCAGCGCTCCCGATGGGTCGCTCCGCCCGTCGGCCGTCAGACCACCACCAGGAGTAGCGATGGTGACGGTCGATCAACGCGCCGTCCCGGTATTCCCGCTCTGGATGGCGTGCGGGCCGTGGCCGTCGCACTGGTGCTCGCCGACCACGGCGGCATTCCCGGCATGGGGGGTGGATTCCTCGGTGTCGATGTGTTTTTCGTACTCAGCGGTTTCCTGATCACCTCGCTGCTACTCGACGAGCTGGGCCGAAGCGGCCGTATTGATCTGGGCGACTTCTGGATTCGGCGTGCCCGTCGCCTGCTACCGGCCCTGGTGTTAATGGTGTTGACCGTCGCTGTTGGGCGGCAGTTGTTCTCGTCCGAAGCAGTTGCCGGCTTGCGTGATGACGCCGTCGCCGCCTTCTTCTGGATGGCCAACTGGATGTTCGTCGCCAACAAGACCGACTATTTCACGCAGGGTGCTCCACCGTCGCCGTTGCAGCACGCGTGGTCGCTCGGTGTCGAGGAGCAGTACTACATCGTCTGGCCCCTGCTGCTGGTCGCGGTGGCGGTGATGCTTGCCGCACGGGCACGTCGTCGGCAGGGGTGGGCCACGCTGGGCGGGGTCCGCTTGACGGTGTTCCTGCTGGCCGTGCTGGGCGTACTGGCATCCGCCGCGGCCGCAATCTTGCTGGCATCCGACGCCACGCGTGACCGGGTCTACTTCGGCACCGATACCCGAGTGCAGGCGCTGTTGGTGGGCGCCGCGGCGTCAGCACTGTTGGTAGGCAACTGGTCGGCGCTCACCCGCGGGTGGTCGCTGATCCGGTCCCGGTGGGGCAAATGGATCGCTCGGGTGCTGCCGGTGATCGGGTTTTCGTTGCTGGGGTTGGCCACCCATTACGCCACCGGCAGCGCTCACGAATTCCACGAAGGCCTGTTCACCGCGGTGGCGATCGCCACGGTGCTGGTGATCGCCCCGGTGGCGCTGGACCAACGCGGACCCGTCGCCGCCGTGCTGGCGTGGCGTCCGCTGGCATGGCTCGGCACCATTTCCTACGGGGTCTACCTGTGGCACTGGCCGATCTTTCTGGTGCTCAACGGTCAGCGGACTGGGTGGTCCGGCCTGTCGTTGTTCGGTGTGAGGTGCGCCGCCACGCTGGGGGTGTCCATTCTGTCGTGGTGGGCGATCGAGCGGCCGGTCAGGAGATGGCGGCCGGTGCAGGTGCCGCTGCTGCCGCTGGCCGGAGCGACGGCCGCGACCGCCGCGGCCGTGACGATGCTGGTTGTTCCGGTCGTGCCTCGGCACGGCGGCGGGCCCCTGGACAGCAGTTTGCCGCCGGGCGTGTCGCAGGTCGCGGTCGTCTCGCCGTCCCCGCCGAAGGAACCGCGATCGGCGCGCGCGGTCGCGCAACGCGATCCGCATCGGCCATTCACCGTGTCGGTCTTCGGCGACTCGATCGGCTGGACCCTGATGCACTACCTACCGCCCACGCCGGGCTTCCAGTTCATCGACCACACCGTCATCGGCTGCAGCCTGGTGCGCGGCGGCCCGTACCGTTACATGGGCCAGACGTTGGATCAGAAGAGCCAGTGCGAGTCGTGGCCGAGCACATGGAGATCGGAGATCGCTATCGACCGGCCCGACGCCATACTGCTGATCGTCGGCCGTTGGGAAACCGTCGATCGGGTCAACGAGGGAACGTGGACCCACATCGGCGACCCGGCGTTCGACTCCTATATCAGCGGTGAATTAGGTCGCGCGGTCGACATTCTCAGCACCGGCGGTGCTCCGGTGACCGTTGCCAACCTGCCCTACAGCCGGCGGGGCGAACGCCCGGACGGGAGCTTGTATCCAGAGGATCAACCCGAGCGGGTGAAAGAGTGGAACGCGTTGTTGGGCAGAACCATCGGACACCGCGCAGGTGTGAGGATTCTGGACTTCAACAAAAAGCTCTGCCCGGACGGGGTTTATACCGCCGATGTCGACGGCATCCAGGTGCGCAGCGACGGTGTACACCTGACACCCGAAGGCGTGCAGTGGCTAACGCCGTGGCTCGAGAAATCGCTGAGATAGCTGCAGCTACGTGCCGACGTGGCAGCTGATCTCCATGCTGTCGCTCTCGCGGGCGGCGAAATTGACACTCACGTAGCCGTTCTCGGCGTTGCGGACGTGGTCGAGGTAGGGCAGCGCATCGGCCATCTCCGTGTTGTCGGCGACGACGAGGGCTCCCGGTGACAGACGTGGTTCGAGCAGCTTGATCACCGGGAGATACAGCTCCTTCCAACCATCAAGCAACACGAAACCAATCGGCCCGTCGAGATCGGCGAGCGTGGAAAGCGCGTCGCCTTCAAGGATGGTGATCAGGTCGTCCAACCCGGTCTCGGCGAATGTCCGCTTCGCAGCGGCGATCTTGTCGGCGCTGAGCTCGGTAGTCACCACACGGCCGCTACCGTTGTCGCGCACCGCTGACGCCAGATGCAGCGCCGAAATACCAAAGGACATACCGAATTCCACAATGGTCGCGGGACGAGTCGCCCGTACCAACGAGTACAGCAATCGGCCGGCTTCTGGCGTTACCGGGATGAAGAAAGTGCTCATCGCGTCGGCGCGCTCTTGTGCTGTCCTCGCTTTAGACATCGCACCGCGCATATCGCGCAGCTTCGGCGTTTGTTCCCTCGTCTGGGCGTACATCCGGTCAAGGGCCGCTGCGACGCGCTGATCCTGCAATGTCGTGGACATACCGTCGAGCCTAGGCCGCCACGAGCGGAAAGTGTTGGCTCCCTATTGCCGGCGACCCGCATTGGACCACCGACCTGAACTGCACCGATACGCGGCTGACCGCAAATTCTTTTCCGATTATGTTTGACCTGCACTGCTTCCGGTGCCAGGATGGACTGGCAAGCACCTCGGTAGGTGAGGCGTCTGCGCGGATACAGGCCACTGACCCCGAACGTCGAGAGACGCCCCGGGTCAGGACAGCTCCTCCCGGGCTAAGGGTTGAGCCCAAGTGGCTTCCGGATGAAAAGCCGGATACGCCGTGCAGTGCCGAAGCTCCGACGAGAGGGGTGCGGCGCCATTGGCGTCGAGTCCCTTATGTGCGCGCACCTGGGTGACACCCGCGTGTGTCCTGGCCGTGAGGAGGTGATGGGCGAGATGAGTCCGAGCGACAGTCCGCATCCGTATTCGAAATCCGTTTCGTCCCAACCCGGTCGCGGCATTCGTTCTGCCTCCTGAGCCTTTCTCGGACGCTACTTCGGTTGTACCTGCGCGTAATTGGTGCGCGGGGCTACGAAGCGTGCGAGAAATTCTTCGGCGGCCGAAACAGCTTGTGGTGATCGGTCGGGCTTCCCGGCAGGAGATGATCATGGAATTCCCTGTCTCACAAGCAGATCGAGGAGGCAGTCATGGCACGGCCTAATCCTGAGCGCCAGATCCACCGAGCCTGCGGAGACGTCCGTGCGGCCCTTCTGGAAGCACTGGAGCTGCTATCGGAAAGCACCGTCCCCGGTGCCGGCTGCGATGACATGTTCAGGGCCTTCAGCGACTTGGGAAGTGTCCAACGCCATGTCGCCATTGCGCTGCATGCAACCAACTTGCTCGACCAGATGGTGGGCACTGCGGAAGAGCAGCGTCCGCCCTGGTCGTATTACCGCAGCCGGATCGGCAAGAAGTCCTTGTTTGTGCTGAATTCGGCTGACGGTGACCACGGCTTCACCAGACGGGCGTCCGCCTCTTAACGAAAGTCACCGCTGCTGACGCTAAGCGAACCTCAAGGCACCAGAACGATTTTGCCGTGGGTGTGGCGCTGCTCGAGCTCCTCGTAAGCGTCGGCGACCCGGTCGAGGGGGTAGGTGGCGGCGACGTCGAAGTCGACCGCGCCGGAGGCGACCAGGTCCGCGATTTCGGTCAGCACCGCCGGGGTCGACGCCTCGGCGCTCCCCTCGGTCTTCGCGCCGACTTCGGCGGCCTTCGCGAAGGAGATGATGGTGTCGATACGCTCGGGCGCCACACCGAGGTCGACGGCGAGCTGCACATAATCCGGCCCGAACAGGTCGATGAAGGCATCAATACCGTCAGGTGCGGCCTCCCGCAGTCGTTCGGCCAACCCGTCGCCGTATTCGACGGGGACGACGCCATGAGCGCGCAGCCACTCGGCATTGTTGGCCGACGCGATGCCCAGCACCCGGACGTCGCGCAGCGCCAGCAGTTGCACGACCAGGCTGCCCACTCCGCCGGCCGCGGCGGACACCGCGATCGTCTCGCCCGGCTGCGGCGTTACGGAGTGCACCGCGGCGTATGCCGTGACTCCGACGACGTACAGCGACCCGGCGGCCTCCCAGCTCAACTGAGCCGGTTTGTGGATCAATTGGTCGACCGGGACAACGGTATGCGTGGCGTGGCTGGAACGCTGGAAACTGAATCCGAGCACCTCGTCTCCGACAGCGAAATCGCTATCCCCGGTTGAAGGACTGCCGACTTCGACGACAACGCCGGCCAGGTCGCTGCCCTCGCCCGAGGGAAACGTGGCGGGGAACTGCTCACGCATTGCGCCGCTGCGGATAGCCGCCTCACCGGGGTTGATCCCGGCGGCGCGAACCTCGACCAGCACCTCGCCTGCGCCGGGAGCCGGCACCTCGATGTCGGCCACGTACAACACATCCCGCCCGCCGTACTGGTCGAAACGGACCGCACGGGCTTGTGTAGCTGTCATGCTGATTTCCTTTCGTGGTTGGCGAGCAGGCCGAGGTGCTTCAGATCGTCGACGTATTTGTCGATCAGCGAAGCCGACAGATGCGGAATATCCCGGTCTGCACCAATTTTCGCCGCGCGTACGGCGTCGCGGAACACCTCGGTGGGTGCCGGAGCACCCAGCAACGGTTGCGTCGGTTCCCGGTATGCGTCCAGCAGTGGCAGCACCGAATGTTGGCGCTGCTTTTCCGGCAACGCGCGCAGCGTGGTCTCGAAACGCGTGAGCCAGTCGGCATAGTCGTCGATGCGTTGGATGCGGTGGCCGGCGTCGATGAGCCAGTCCACGAACACGTCCAGCGAGACTCCGTCGTCGTGCGGGTTCATCACGTCGAAGGAGCGGAACCCCCAAGAAGGCGTTGTGGCACCCTGCTCGCCGAGTGTCGTGATTGATTCCGCGACGAAGTCGACGGGCAGACCGTCGTAATGCGCCCGGGGTCGGTTGCCCGCGGCGTCGGTTTGATAGAACGTGCGCGGCGCGATGCCCGTCGCCAGCAAGCTCAATATCAGACGGGTGAATGCGTCGGGCACATTGAGCTGGCCGGTATAGCGGCTGTGCGCGAGGATCATGTCCGAGCGGAACACCGCGACCGGCAGCCGGCACAGGTCGTGTGCCTCGCGCAGCAGCACCTCGCCCGCCCATTTGCTGTTCGCGTATCCGTTGGCGTACGAGTCGTCGATCGGCCGTACCGGGCTCACGTCGCGGATGTCACCGTCTTCGACGAAGTCACCCGGATCGACCGCCAACGCCACCGCCACCGTCGACAGGTAGGTAACCGGCTTGATCCGGGATGTGATCGCCAGCCGGATCAGCTGCGCCGTGCCAACGACGTTGGGGCCGAACAGCTGGTCATAGGGCAAGACGTGATTGACCAGAGCAGCCGGATGGACGATCAGATCCACAGTCTGCGCGAGCCGCTCCCAAATCGCTTGATCCAGACCGAGATTCGGCTCGCCGATGTCGCCGACAACAACTTCGAGCCGATTGGCCGCCAATTCCCGGAACCGCGACAGCAGTTGCGCGTCGCCGCTGTCGAAGACCGCTTCCAGCCGTCGCGCGGCGGCCTGCGGATCGCTGCCCCGGACTATGGTGATCAACTTCCCGTCCGTCTCGGCGAGCCGTTCCAGCCAATCCAATAAGAGGAACCGGCCGAGGTAACCGTTGGCGCCGGTGAGCAAAACGGTGTGCGGCTCACCGGTGGCCGACGGCAGCGACGGCGCCTCAGCCAGGGTCTGCGGATCGATGAACTTATCCAAAGTCAGCTCAGCAGAACGGATTTGGGTAGCGCCAGCGCCGTGCACGGTCGTGAACGTCGGACGTTTGACGTCGGCGCCACGCTCGGCCTCGATGTAGTCCGCGAGCTGCCGCAGGTTGCCCGCCGGATTGATGATCACCCCGACAGGCACCTCGGCTCCGAAGATCTCCTGCAGCAGGTTGGAAAAGGTCAACGCCGACAGCGAGTCTCCGCCGAGGTCGGTGAAGTGCGCTTCGGGCTCCGGCGCGCCGCCGGTGCCCAGCAGCGCCTGCGCCGCGCCGATCAACGTGTCGAGCACCGGCTGGTCGGCCGCCACTGCTCGCAGTGCGCGCAACTCGTCGACCCGGTTGGCGGCAAGATCGGCGTAGAGCTGCTCGAGCCGTTCGCCGTAGTGCTCTTTGAGACTCGGCCGCAACACTTTTCCAACCCCGGACAACAGCCCGTTGTCGGTGCTGAACGGCTCAGACTCGACCAGAAAGTCGACCGGCAGCTCGTAGGACTGCAGCTCGGCTGTCCGTGCCGTCTCACGCAGCGACTCCCTCAGCGCTGCCTTGAGTCCCGCGTCGTCGCCGGCAAATTTCTGCAACGCGTCGACGGTGGGAACTATGACGGCCAACAGGTACGGGCGTTCACTGTTGCCGTAGACAAAGACCTGACGCACCGACGCCGCGCCGGCGAACACCGCCTCCAGGTGCGCGACGGCGACGAACTCGCCCTGCGAGAGCTTGAGCACGTTGTTGCGGCGGTCCACGTAGGCGACCTGGTTCGGCGCGATCTCGGCCATCACGTCACCGGTCCGGTAGTAACCGTCCTCGTCGAAGACTCCTGCGGTGACCTCGGGGCGTTTGTAATACCCGGGCGTCGCGCTCGCGGACTTCACCAACAATTCGCCTCGCGGATACGGCTTGTCGGTCGCGAAATACCCCAGCTCGGGAACGTCGACGAGTTTGTAGTCGATCACCGGCGGGCGTTTGATGATGCCGTCCGTGGTGACCATGCCGACCTCGGTGAGACCGTAGCCGTCGAGGAGATGCACGCCCAGACACGACTCGATGAAAGCCTTCATCTCGGCAGCGAGCGGCGCCGTTCCGACGAAGCTGGTGAGTACCCGGCCGCCGAGCACCTGCTCGCCCAGTTCGGACTTGGCCTCCGCATCGGCCACCAGCGGCTCGATTCCATCGGCAAGTCGACGGTCAACTCCACTCTGGTAGCGCTGGAACAGCATTTCGACCACGCGCGGTACCAGGCCCATCTCGGTGGGCCGCACCAGATGCCAGTCTTCGAACAGCGTCGACAAATCGCTTTCCGGGACAAAGAAACTGGTGCCGCCGGCCTGAAACGACGTGCCCAACGGGATTCGTCCGCCAAGATGGTTCAGCGGCATGAAGTTGACGTTGACCACCGGCGCCTCAGTCGTCGGCATCACGTCAGAGGTCCAGATGCGCGACACCATGTTCTCGGTGTACATCGCCCCCTTGGGCAGCCCGGTGCTGCCCGACGTGTACATGATCATGGCCAGCCGCTGATCGTCGCCGTCGGTGTAGACGGGCTCGGTCGGCAGCGATCGGCCGCGGGCGATGACGTCCTCCAACGTCTCGACGATCGCGGGCAGACCGGCGTTCTTCAGTTGTGCCCCTGCCCTATCGAGGCTTTCGCGTTGGTCGTCAACTTCCGGCAGGTAGTCGAAGACGACGATGCGACGTACTGACTGACTGCCCAACGCGGATTCGACGGCCAGGTCCAGGTACGCCGCGCTGACCGCCAATACCCGTGGTTCGACTTCGTCGATGATCGGCCGCAGCCGCGAAACCGGAGCGTTGTGCTGCAACGGCACCGCGACCAAGCCGAGGTATCCGCATACCAGATCGATGGTCAGATAGTCGGGGCTGGCGAAACCCACGGTCGCGACGAAATCCCCGGGCGCTACGGGATGTTCCGGATCGTGTCGCCAGGCCGCCGCGGCCGCACGCACGTTGTCCCACAGGTCGCGGTAGGTAATCGTCTCGAATCGCGGCAGCAGCCGACTGGTGGTGCGCCCGGTCGCCGGATCGGTTGTCAGTGTGCGTGCGCGCCACCCGAGTGCCGGACGGTCGGCATAGCCTTCGGCGTAGGTTTGCAGCACCTGCGGTAACCGAAGACCCGGGCGCCGTGCGGCCTCAACGACATCGGGCTTCGGCATGGCTGCACGAATCTGCTCATCGTCCGCGCACAGGTCGACGAGGCGCTCAGCGACGTGCTTTTCGAGACTGCCTCCCGGAGCCGGGCTGGTGCGGTTCTCGTGTCGCGCGTCGCCGGTCATAGGGCACCTTCCGTCGAAACCGTCCTTCTAGGCGGGAACTCAACGGCCCACCCGTCTCTTCCACGCTCGGGTGTGACCGTCGCCACAATGGCACGACGTCAGGCGAGGCGCCCGCTAGGTCACGACGTTGATCGGGTCACCCACATGAACGGTGTTGAAGTACCACTCGGCATTGTCCGGGCTGAGGTTGATGCAGCCGTGGCTGACGTTGGCATACCCCTGTGAATCCACCGACCAGGGCGCCGAATGTACGTACACGCCACTCCAGGTCACCCGGACGGCATACGAGGCGACGATGTCGTATCCCTCCGGCGAGCTCAGCGGGATCCCGATCGTCCGCGAATCCATCCGGACGGTGCGCTCCTTGGACAGGGCGGTGTAGTTGCCCATCGGCGTCGGGCGGGTCGGTTTACCCATCGACGCCGGCATCGTGCGCAGCACCTCGCCATTCTGGCTGACGGTGAACGTGTGCTGCGAGATGCTGGCAACGCCCACCAACTCGTCGCCGGTGTCGAAGCCGGTTGTTAAGGCGTGCACCGTAACACCGACGTGGCTGTGGGCAGGCCAGTAGCCGTCCGGAATCCATTGCACGACATTGTTTTCGACCCAATCGAACCGCCCGGTCATGTGGTTCGGCGCGGTGATCTTGATCGCCCGTTCGGCCGCTGCCCGGTCGTTGACTGGCCCGGTGAACGTGACAATCACCGGGTGGGCCACACCGACCACCGCGCCGTTTGCCGGCTGGATCGAGGCAATGCCCACTGCACCAGGCAGCGGGTTGGGAGGCGCGATCGCTGCCATGCTCGGGGCGCCCGATCCCGCCATGGCCAGCACGGCAACGGCCGCCGCGAGCCACACTTTTCGAATCGCTGTACCCACCGTGTCCACCCCTCCGAGATGGTGCAAGCCCGAAGCGCTCACATTCTGTATCTCTAATATTTACCCTATCTGGTGCTCAGCAAACTGATTGCGAAACGCGCAAGTCGCGATTGGCTGGGTTAAAACCCGTTAACGTGCCTGTTCGGCGTCCAAAAAGAGACCCTAACGTGATCTGACACTCGTCCAGTTACGTGCAAGTTGGCAAGCGTAGACCGCTGTGTTACACCGAACCTATGACCGATCCGTACACGCGGCCGCTGTCTGGTTCGGCGGCACTCGTCCTGATCGACGTCCAACGCGACTTCTATGCCGACGGCGCACCGCTGCCCGTCGAGGGCACCGCCACGGCGATCCCGGCTATGGCCCGGTTGGCCACCGAATTTCGCGATCGCGCACTGCCGATCGTGCATGTCGTCCGGCTCTACCGCCCGGACGGGTCGAACGCCGACATCGTGCGCAAACTTGCGATCGAACAGGGTGCGCGCATTGCCGTCCCGGGCAGCACAGGCTCGCAGATCGCATCGGAGTTGTTGCCCAATCCTGTTGAGCTGGACCATGAATTGCTGCTCAGTGGTGAACTCCAACAGCTTGGTCGGCGCGAACACGTGATGTACAAGCCGCGGTGGGGCGCCTTCTACCGGACCAAGCTCGAGCGGCATCTTCGCGATAGCGGCAGCGACACACTGGTTTTCGCCGGCTGCAACTTCCCGAACTGTCCTCGGACGTCTATCTATGAGGCATCTGAACGAGACTTCCGGACCGTGCTGGTCTCAGATGCGGTGTCCGGCCTTGATGATCGAGGCATCAAGGAGTGCCGGGCGATAGGCGTCGATGTCGCAGACCTGTCGGCGACGCTGGTGTGGCTGAGTCAGGGGTAGGACCCGACGCGTCACTCGGCGGATTTCACCCGGGACGCAGCGGATTCCGGCATGGGCTCGTAGCGGGCGAAGGAACGGGTGAACGAGGCCGCCCCGTGCGAGAGCGAGCGTAAGTCGATGGCGTAACGGGTCAACTCAACCTGCGGCACTTCAGCTCTCACCAAGGCGCGGTCGTTGCCGGCGGTGTCGGTACCCAGCACTCGGCCGCGCCGCCCGGACAAATCGCCCATCACCGCGCCGACCAAATCGTCTGGTATCAGCACCGAGATCTCGTCGATCGGTTCGAGCAGGCTCACCTTGGTCGCCGCCGCAGCCTCCTTCAGTCCGTGCGAACCGGCCATCTGGAACGCGAAATCCGACGAGTCAACGCTGTGCGCCTTCCCGTCGAGCAGCGTGACGCGGATGTCGACCACGGGGTAGCCGGCGTGCACGCCCTTTTCCATCTGAGCGCGCACCCCCTTCTCCACGCTCGGGATGAACTGCCGCGGCACTGCGCCGCCGACCACCTTGTCGACGAACTCGAAACCCGACCCCTCCGGCAACGGTTCGACTTCGATGTCGCAGACCGCGTACTGGCCGTGTCCGCCGGACTGCTTGACATGTCGGCCATGGCCTTTTGCCTTGCCGCCGAACGTCTCCCGCAGGGGCACCCGCAACTCCACGGTGTCCACGGCGACGCCGTAGCGGTTCGCCAGCGCATCGAGTACTACCCCGGCGTGTGCCTCACCCATGCACCACAACACCACCTGGTGCGTCTCCGGATTCTGCTCGATGCGCAGCGTCGGATCCTCGGCGGCCAACCGGCCCAACCCGACCGAGAGTTTGTCCTCGTCGGTCTTGGCGTGTGCCTGGATCGCCACCGGCAGCAGCGATTCCGGCATGCGCCATGGTTTGAGCACCAGCGGTTCGGCCTTGTCCGAGAGCGTGTCTCCGGTTTCCGCGCGGCTCAGCCGGCCGATCGCGCAGAGGTCACCGGGCAGCACCACCGACGCGGGGCGC
>Ga0210396_10006093_pt1 | contig 11597 bp, 12 predicted proteins | sample IncBWH17OmetaG_FD_155466 | JGI IMG/M metagenome (GOLD analysis project Ga0210396, IMG submission 155466) | Forest soil microbial communities from Barre Woods Harvard Forest LTER site, Petersham, Massachusetts, United States - Inc-BW-H-17-O ...
GTATTGCCACTTAAAGTTTTTGAATTGCAGGCGGTTCTTTCCAAATTCGACCGTGTTGACCTGGGCCCTGAGGGAGCCGGAGCAAAAGAGCAATCCTGAAAACAACCAAAGAAAAGAATGTGACTTCAACCTAAACTGATGAAATTGCATACCTGCTACCCTTTAAGTTTTAAAGTTATAACAATCCCCAATACCGGTGAAATAGATTTTAATTGTGATCTTTGTTTAATATGCTGACCGTAAAGACGTTCGAGTTCAACCCTGTACAAGAGAACACATACGTGCTATCCGATGAAAAGGATGCCTGCTGCATCATCGATCCCGGCTGTTATTTCGGGAACGAACGCACGGTTTTACAGGAATATATTGAGCAGCAGGGATTAAGCCCCCGGCTGCTCCTGAACACCCATTGCCACCTCGATCATGTTTTTGGGAACAGGTTCGTCAGCGAAACCTGGGACTTACCCCTCCATCTCCACGAAAAGGAGCGGGAGGTGCTGGCCTGGGCGCCGGATATGGGGCTGCGCTGGGGGATGCCTTTTGAGAACTACCGGGGCGAATTCGTCTTTCTGACACCCGGCCGGTCGATAAGCCTGGGGGACGATGAGCTATCCATCCTCTTCCTGCCCGGACATTCTCCCGGCAGTCTTGGGTTTTACTGCGCCGGAGAGGGCTTTCTCATCGGCGGCGACGTGCTGTTCCGGGAAAGCATTGGCCGGACCGACCTGCCCGGCGGCGATCAGGCGACGCTGTTGCGTTCCATTCGCGAACAGCTCTGGCCCCTGCCGGACGAGACGATCGTCTATCCCGGACACGGAGAACCTACCACTATCGGTTGGGAAAAGAAGCATAACCCCTTCTTACGTTAGCCTAGGCCGCGGCGCCGCCCAGGAACCGGCCTACCACCGGCAGCCGGCGGAACTCCCGCCGCTCTACCCGGAGAATGAATAGCGCATAAGCCCCCAGGAACAACGTGGCCAGCGTGAGCGAAAAGACCCGGCTTTCCCAGATCCCCGTGAGGAATGTATGGAGGAAATAAAGCACGGATACGATGACCATGTAGGCGACGAGTTTCTTCCAGGCATAAGGGACAATATACACCTTCTGGCCCCACACATAGGAGATCACCATCATGCTGCCATAGCAAAGGAAAGTAGCCCAGGCGGAAGCCATAAAGCCCCAGTAGGGGATGAGCAGATAATTGATGACCAGCGTGATCACTGCTCCTATAAGGGTGATATAAGCCCCGGCCCGGGTGCTTTTCGTGATCTTATACCAGATGGACAGATTGTAATAAATACCCAAAAAGATATTAGCGAACAAGAGTATGGGTACCACTTTCAGCCCCACCCACATGCTGTGGTCCGCGATGAAATACTTCCAGACATCGATATACAAGGCCACAAAAAGGAACATCCCGCTTACCAGGATCACAAAGAATTTCATGACCCGCGCATAGGTACGCTGAGCGGTGTCTTCGACGGACTGCCGGAAGAAAAAAGGCTCCGCCCCCATGCGGAATGCCTGCACGAACAGGGTGATCAGCAACGATAGCTTGTAGCAGCCGCTATAAATGCCCACCTGGTAGGTGGCATAGTCATTGGTATGCGGTAATCGCCAGTCGAGCATGATCCGGTCGAATGTCTCATTGATCATCCCTCCGAACCCGGCGATGGTCAAGGGCAAGGCGTAGATCATCACTTCCTTCCAAATGGGGAAATTAAAGGCCCAGCGGATCCCTTTCACCAGGGGAGCAAGCAGTACGAGCTGAAAGAAATTCTGGATGACATTGGCCAGCAGCACATACCCGACAAACCCGAACTTCGGCTGATAGATCAGGGCGATGATACTATTGGGATGCGTTTTTAATAACGACGGGCATACCGATAAAAAGAAAAAGGTCAGCGCGATATTGATCAGGATGCCGGAGACCCGGATAAGCGCGAACTTCCGCGGTCTGCCTTCGTGTCGCAACCGGGCAAAAGGCAGCGCCGACAAAGCATCGAAAGCGATCAGGAGCGCGCTCAGCACGATATAGCTCGGATGGTTCTGTACGTCGATCAGCCGGGCGAAAGGAATACGCAGGGCGATGATCAGCAGCGTGAGCAGCGTCGTGCTGGAAAGCATGGAGATCAGCAGCGTGGGGTAAAGGTATTTTTGCATTTCTTTCCGCTGGATATAGCGGAAATACGCATAGTCCAACCCGAAAAGCACGCCTATGTTTACAAAAGAGATAGCGGCATATACCAGGGCCATTTGGCCATACTCCGGCGTCCCCTTGAATTTATGGGTCAGGTAAGGGGTCAGCATGTAGTTGAGGAACTTGGCAAAAATCGAACTTGCACCGTACCAAATCGTCTCTCCCGCTAATTTTTTAATACTGCTCATGTTGGGTCCTATGTTCAGAGTAACTCCTCCTCCCGGATAATATTGTGTTTCAGGGCGAAGATGACCACGCCGGCGGTATTCTTGACATCCATTTTTTCCAATATCCGCGTCCGGTAGCCTTCCACGGTCCGCTTACTCAGGAAGAGCACCTCGCCGATCTCCTGGGCGGTATGCTGCCTGCAGATAAGGCGGATGATCTCCTTTTCCCGGTCGGTGAACAAGGCGGCGGGCGCTTTCTTTTGCGCTTCGAATTTGCTTTTTACGATCAGGGAAGCCAGGTTGGCCGTCGTATGCTTGCAATAGTAAATATTTCCACTCTCCACGGTTAGAATGGCTTCCAGGATCTCTTTCTTGTCCGCGTTTTTTAACAGGTAACCCCGGGCGCCTGCTTCCAGCATCTCCACGATCAGGTCTTCTTCCTCATGCATCGACAAGGCGATGATCTTAAGCGCAGGATACCGCTGCAACAGGAGCCTGGCTGCCGCAATGCCGTCCATACGCGGCATTTTGATATCGGTGAGCACCATATCGGGCTTTGTCTCATCCACCAGACGTATCAATTCCTGCCCGTCCCCGGCCTGCCCCACCAGATTTACCGTCTCCTGCTTGGCTAACATAAGCGCCAGACCATCCCGAAAGATCTCATGGTCATCTGCGATTATCAGGCTAATGCTATTTTTCATCCGGATAAAATTAGGCTTTTACCGCCAAAAACACGGGACGTGTGCCATTATCGCACCGGGATCCTGATAAAATAGTTTGTGCCTGCCCCCGGCATAGAATCCAGTGTAAGGACACCATTGAGGATCTCACAGCGGCTTTCCAAACTCCGTAGCCCCATACCCGAGGACCCCGCTAAAACTTTTTCTTTATCGAATCCACGTCCGTCGTCCTTGGTAAGACAAAGAAGATGCCCTTCCTCTTCACTGAACCCGATCTGCAGATTGTGCGCATCCGCATGTTTGATCGTATTTAAAACGATCTCTTGTATCATTCTGAAAATATGGATCTCTTTTTCCTTGGGAAGCCGGAATTCCTTGACCACATACAGCTGGATGTTTACGGCCTGCCGGTGGCACACCTGGTTGATGAATTCCCGGATCGCTTCCAGCAGCCCTCTTCTTTCCAGGGTATTGGGCAGCAGGTCAAAACTGATCCGCCGCACGTTGCCGATGATCTCATCGAGGTATCCGCCGGTCTTTTCCAGGAGATCCCTGTCCGTCGGGCTCTCCGTTTCCACATTGCTGATATTCAGTTTAACCGCCGACAGCAGCGGGCCGAGGCCGTCGTAAAGATCGCCGGCTATCCGTTTTCGTTCGTTTTCCCGGATGGTGATCTCCGCCAGGATCTTTTCGCGTTGCAAACGCATATACCTCCGGTGATTCCGGATAATGGACACGAAAAAGTAGAGGATGATGATTGTTATGGCAAACGTTACACCCAGCGAAATATAAAGGACCTTAACTTCCATGCGACTGGGCGCCAAGGTACTATTCATCATATAAAGAAAATCGAGTATAAATTCTGGAATAAAATAGGTAGAAGTACGTATGTTTTTGCGTACTACTGCGCTAGGGAAGCCGGGAAGGATAGGTGAAATTTGTCCAAAACCTAAACCCCGTTCCTGATCAAATACTATTAACGTTAAACACTTGTGAGGTTACCGCCAGCAATCCCGTCGACAGGTCGGGATTTGCTGTTTTTAGTCCTGAGCCGCCCAGGGCGGCTCGTCTGTCAGGACAATCGTTAGTCTCCGCGGAATTTTCTTCGTCCCTCCTTGATCTGGCTTTGTCTTTTCTTATGTCCGATCCGGCGTTCCCTGGCTGCGGCGGACGGTTTGGTGGCGATCCGCCGTTTTTCCTTTTTCAAACCGGCTTCGAGCAGGGCATGCATCTTCCGGATAACTTCCGCCTTGTTGCCCAGTTGTGTCCGGTGTACCTGCGACCGTACCTGGATATAGCCGTCAGCCTGGATGCGGGCGGATAATTTGTGCTCCAGCAGGTTTTTCTGGTCTTCCGTGAGCTGGGCCGAGTCGCGGATCGAGAAATAGCCTTCCACCATGGTCTCCACCTTGTTGACATTTTGTCCGCCTTTTCCGCCGCTGCGTGCCGTCCGAAAAATAATTTCTTTTGTAATATCGATCTTCATGTTATTTTCGACGCGTTAAAGTTAAATTAAAAAGGCCAGGGACGATTGCAAGATGGTCCGGGAATTGCAAATATTTGGAGGTCAGTGTCGGCCGGTCATCACCCTTAAAAATAATGAAGGATATAAGTAAGGATCTGTTCTGGCGCGCACTTCCGCACCTCATAGCTGTCTTTGTGTTCCTGCTGGTAGCTGTAGTCTATTGCAGGCCGATCTTCAACGGCAAGGTCCTGGAACAGGAAGACGTGATGCAGTGGCAGGGAATGGCGCATAATTCCTTTGAATACAAGGAAACACATGGGCATTTCCCCTTGTGGAGCAACGGCATGTTCAGCGGGATGCCGGCGTACCAGATAGCCATGGATACCCAGAGCGTCAGCATCCCGAATCTTTTTTACGGGCTGCTAACGCTGTATCTCAAAAAGCCCGCAAGTTTCTTTTTTCTCGCCTCCCTTTGCTTCTATTTTCTTGCGCTCATATTGGGGATCAACCCCTATATCGGTATCATCGGCGGCCTGGCCTATGCTTACGCGACTTACAATCCCGTGATCGTAGCCGTCGGGCACGATACGAAGATGCAGAGCATCGCCCTGATGCCGGGAGTCATCGGCGCCCTCATCCTGATATGCGAAAAAAAGTACTGGTTGGGGATTGCCCTGACCGCTCTCTTCACGGCCCTGATGGTCTCGTTCAACCACATGCAGATCGTCTACTATACGATGATCATCGCGGGTGGGCTCCTGCTGGGCTATGGCATACCCTGGATCCGCCGGGGTAACAGCCGCCTGTTGCTGCGCACGGTAGCGCTGGCGCTGGGCGCCGGGCTTATCGGCATACTCAGCAATGCCGTCGCCCTTTTTACCACCTTCGACTCTTCCAAGGAGACGATCCGGGGCGGCAGCGAACTGGCCGACGCCCAGGGCAACTATGCCAGGGATGGACTAAGCGAACAATCCGCCTTTGATTTCAGCATGTACAAACTGGAGCCCCTCGTGATGCTGGTGCCGGATATCTATGGCGGCAGTACCGAGCTGCAAATGCCGCCCCAAAGATCACAGGCCGTACGAGCCCTGGACAAAATGCCGGCGAACCTGGCGGCCCTGGTCGGCGAGAACGGGCCGCGGTATTACTGGGGCGGCGTGGGTGAATTCTTCTCGGGTCCACCGTACGCTGGCGCCATTATCATCCTACTGGCGGTCCTCGGTTTTTTTATCCTGGACAACCGCCACAAGTGGTGGATCCTGGGTGTAAGCATCCTCACCATTGCCATGAGCTGGGGAGGCTATTTCCAGGGGTTCAACAGCTTTCTGCTGAAATATCTTCCGATGTACAACAAGTTCCGGGGGCCCAGCATGATCCTTGTTGTACCGACCTTCCTCTTCTGCATGATGGCCGTGATGACCCTGCAAAAGATCCTGGTGGATAAAAACAGCGCAGTGCTATGGCGTCGCTTTGGCTGGGGACTGGCGGCTATGGGTGGCATCTTCCTGATACTCGCAGGACTCTACTTCCGGTTTGATTACTCCAGCCCCTGGGACGGGGAACTGCTGCAAAAAGCCGCCGCGCAGGGCAAAGCCGCAGTTGGGTATATCACGGACTTCGTACATGACCTAAAAACCGACCGGCAGCATCTTTTCCTGCAAAGCATGCTGCGTTCCCTTTGTCTTGTGCTGGCCGCCGCATTGGCCATAACGTTCTATTTGCGCCGGCGGCTCCGGCCGGCCGTGTTGCTGAGCGTTGTCGGCGTGTTGAGTTTTGCCGATGTGCTCTCGATGGATTTCGACTACCTCAATAACGACAACTATAAGGGAACCGCGGAATACCAGCAAAACTTCGCAGCGACGGAGGCGGACCGGGAGATCATGGCCGACAAAGGTTATTTCCGTGTCTTCGATCTGCGGGACAGCATGTCCAATGCGCTGACCTATGGTGCAATGACGGCCTATTTTCACCACTCCATCGGTGGGTATCATGCGGCGCGGCTTTCGATCTACGAAGATCTGATCAACCGTCAGCTTTTTAACTTTCCCAACTGCGCTCCCGTGTTGAATATGCTCAACACGAAGTACATCATTCAGCCCACGGGCGGTGGCGGAGATACCGTCGTTCGCAACAAAGGTTCCTTGGGACCCGTTTGGTTCGTTCGGGATGTGCGGTTCGAACCTACGGCAACGGACGTGATGAATGCGCTTACCCGCTTCCAGCCGAAAGACACCGCCATCGTCTTTTCTCAGGACAGTGCCAAAGTCGCTTACGACGTGACCAAAGACACCACCGGGTTCATACAACTTATCAAGAACGACAACGACGAGATCACCTACCGGTGTGAATCGCCCCATGGCCGCTTTGCCGTCTTTAGCGAGGTCTTTTATAAACGTGGCTGGCGGGCCTGGATCGATGACAAAGAGGTTCCGATCATCCGCACCAACTATGTACTGCGCGGACTGTCCGTACCCAAGGGCCGGCACATCATCCGCTTTTTCTTCCGGCCCCTGTCGTTCTACCTGGGACGACAGATCCAATGGATGGCTTCCATTATTTTCCTGCTGATGGTGGCGGGCATGGCGATCGTTTTCTGGCGGGAGCATCCCTGGCGGACCAAAGGTCCGGGGCTGCAACCGAGCCTCTGGCGTTTCACGGCTGATTGTATCTTCGCATGAAAAAATGCGAGCCGTTATCCAACGCGTCAGCCGGGCTTCCGTTACAATCCAGGGAATAGTCAGATCGTCCATCGCCCAAGGCTTACTGGTACTCGTCGGCATCGAAGACGCCGATACGCAGGAAGATCTCGAATGGTTGAGCGGCAAGATCGTCAACCTCCGTATTTTCAATGATTATGCCGGCGTGATGAACGCCTCCGTAAAAGACGGCAACGGGGATATTCTGGTCGTGAGCCAGTTTACGCTCCATGCAGCCATCAAAAAAGGCAACCGGCCCTCTTATATCCGCGCCAGCAAACCGGATATCGCCATTCCGCTTTATGAAAAATTGGTGGCCTGTCTTGGAACCAACCTGGGTAAGCCGGTCCTTACAGGCGAATTTGGCGCCGATATGAAGGTGGAACTGTTGAACGACGGCCCGGTGACGATCCTCATCGACACGAAGAACAGGGAATGAACCCGGCTAGGTTCGAATTTCGAACTTGTAACCCATCCCATAAAGCGACCGGATATAATCGCCGCACCCCGCCTGTGCCAACTTGCGTTTTAGATTTTTCATGTGGGAATAGATAAAATCCAGATTATCGTAGCTCATCGCCTGCTCCCCGGAAAGATGCTCCGCGATGGCATTTTTGGAGATCACCCGGTTTTTGTTGGAGGCCAGATACAGCAGCAGATCATATTCCTTTCGGGTCAGATCCACCGGTTCCCGTCCTACCATCACGGTCTTACCCACAAGATCTATCGTTAATTCATTTAAAACCAATGTTTTATTTCCTTCGAATCGGCGCCGGCGGATCACCGCCGCGATCCGGGCATTCAATTCCGGCAGATGAAAAGGTTTGCTGAGATAATCGTCCGCGCCCAGGTTGAGGCCGTCGATCTTGTCGTCGATGGAATTCTTGGCGCTAAGAATGATAACACCATCGGTCTTGTTATTGGCTTTCAGCTCTTTAAGCACATTCAATCCGTTCCCATCGGAAAGAGAGATATCCAGCAGGATGCAGTCATAGTCGTATAAATCGATCTTTTCCAGGGCGCTACGGCAGTCGGGGGCCAGCTCGCACAGATAATTTTCCCCTTTGAGATAGGTCGCCATACTTTGCGCCAGGTCTATCTCATCTTCGACGATTAGAATTTTCATGCATATGAAATAACGGCAAAATTCTGTAGACATCCTGTGCCCAACAAAAAAAGGCCGTCCGGAGGACGGCCTTCAAATAAATTAATGTGTGATAATTTATGCCGGTTGAGGGCCTTTGTCAAAATCGAAGGAAGGATTTTGGGCGGCCTGGAAAGCGGCCGGATCGCCATAAGGTCCCAGATAACGGGCATCGCCGAATCCCAGGATCGGATAAAAAATGAATCCCAGGAGCACTAAACCGACGGTAAAGCCTTCGTCTTTACCAAAGCTCTTAGAGATCATGTTGGTCATCCACACGAGGAAAACGACATTTACCCCCGGGATAATGAACATAATGATCCACCATAGCGGTTTGCCCGCGATCTTAAGCATTACGATAAGGTTATAGATGGGAACGATACAAGCCCATCCGGGTTGACCGGCTTTTTCGAAAACTTTCCAAAAAGCTACGATCTCGACGACGAAGACGGCGAGATAAATAAGAGAATAAAAAAGCATAGGCTTAAGTTTTTAGTATGATCCAAGATACCTCCGGTTTTTAATATCTGCAATATATCCGCGTTATTTTAATGGTTTACGGGTAGTTGCGTATTTTTATCCCATGGAACGTCAGGGAATTACCATCGAAGCAGCCCAGGAACTGGTCGACACCTGGATCAGGACTACAGGTGTCCGTTATTTCAGCGAGCTGACCAATATGGCTATCCTTACCGAAGAAGTGGGAGAGGTGGCCAGGCTCATGAGCCGGCTTTATGGAGATCAGTCATTCAAGCCTTCGGATGAAGGAAAACAATTAGCCGACGAACTGGCCGACGTGCTCTGGGTACTCCTATGTATCGCCAACCAAACGGGCGTCGACCTGACGACCGCCCTCGAGAACAATTTCACCAAAAAAAATATCCGGGACGCAACCCGTCATCAGGCCAATGAAAAGCTGCGGTAGAATCCTTTATCTTTGTACGCTATGGCAAACGATACAGCAAGGTTTCAGGCAATAATTTCGCACTGTAAAGAATATGGTTTTATTTTTCCCTCCAGCGAGATCTACGACGGCCTGAGCGCTGTCTACGATTACGGTCAGTATGGTAGCGAGCTCAAGAAAAATATCAAGGACCATTGGTGGAAGAGCATGACCCAGCTCAACGAGAACATCGTGGGTATCGATGCCGCTATTTTTATGCATCCCACGACCTGGAAGGCGAGTGGTCACGTAGATAATTTCAGCGATCCGATGATCGATAACAAGGATAGCAAAAAACGCTATCGGGTCGATCACCTCATTGAAGCCCGCATCGATGAGTTGGAAAAAGAAGGTAAGAAAACCGAGGCGGATGCGCTGCAAAACGAGATGGATAGATTGCTTGCCGCAAGTGATTTCGACGGCTTGAAAAAGCTCATCGAAACACAAAAGATAAAATGCGGCGTCAGCGGCACTTCTAACTGGACCGAGGTCAGACAGTTCAACCTCATGTTCTCGACGCAGCTGGGCAGCGTTTCGGAAGAAGCAAGCGAGATCTATCTCCGGCCGGAGACCGCACAAGGTATTTTTGTCAACTTCCTGAATGTTCAGAAAACCGGCCGGCTGAAGATCCCCTTTGGCATCGCCCAGATCGGTAAGGCCTTTCGCAACGAGATCGTTGCCCGGCAGTTCATCTTCCGGATGCGGGAATTCGAGCAAATGGAAATGCAGTTCTTCATCCGCCCCGGCACGCAAAAAGAATGGTATGAGTATTGGAAAAATGCGCGTATGGCCTGGCATCTGGGCCTGGGTATCCCAGCAGAGAAATATCGTTTCCACGATCATGTCAAACTGGCCCATTATGCGGATGCCGCTTGCGATATCGAATACGATTTTCCCTTCGGGTTCAAAGAAGTGGAGGGCATCCATTCCCGCACGGATTTCGATCTTAAAAATCACCAGGAGTATAGTAGGAAAAAGATCCAGTACTTCGACCCCGAGATCAACCAGAACTATATCCCGTATGTGATCGAGACCTCCATCGGTCTGGACCGGACCGTGCTCATGGTGTTGAGCGAGGCGTATGCGGAAGAATCTCTGGGAACGCCTGAAAAGCCCGACAGCCGGGTGGTTCTGCGGTTCCCGCCGCGGTTGGCGCCCATAAAATTGGCTATACTCCCGCTTACCAAGAAAGATGGGCTTCCGGAGATTGCCCGGGAGATCATGGATTCGTGTAAAACCCAGTTCCGCTGTTTCTACGAAGAAAAAGATGCTATCGGAAAGCGGTATCGCCGGATGGACGCGATCGGTACACCCTTTTGCGTAACTGTTGATCATCAATCGAAAGAAGATGGAACGGTGACCATACGGCACCGCGACAGTATGCAGCAGGAACGCATTCCGATGAGCGAAGTGGCGGCTATCGTTAACCGACAACTGGCTTAAAAATTAAAAGATATTACCTAGGATTTTTTGATTAATTGTATTACTTTGTGGTTATATTTGACCCCGATAGGCAGAATTGTCCTTCGCCTGTATCCCCTGTAAAATCGAGTCGTAGTTTCTTTTGAAGCACCTGCCTTCATACCGAACCTAAAACTTTTTTTGAAAAATGTCATTTACATTAGATCTGATCATTAACCCTATCGTTCTGGCGTTGGCAGGTATCATTGGGATCGTCATCGGTTACCTCATTGCAAAGGCAAGAGTGGCAAAAGCCCAATCAAAGATCAAGAGTCTCGAAATGGATCTGTTGAGTGCGCACCAGGAGATACTGGAAGCACAAAAAGCGCAAGTCGCCCTGGAGTCGCAAATGCAGCAAGGCGAGGCTATTCCCGTTATTCCCATGAAGATCAGTGGTAATGGCAAAGAATCCGCTAAGGAAAAGGCCACGAAATAATTTCTATTCTACCGTCTCTCTCACCCATATAGTTCCTGGTGGATCGATTTGCGATCATAACCTAACGCAAGGATGCGTTCCTTGGCTTCATCGATCATATTCTTCCAGCCGCAAAGAAAGAAATGCGCCGCGCGCGGGGTCTCCTGTTTGGGGCACAGCTCTTCGTAGATCGCGTGTACATACCCGGTGCGTATCTGCGGCAGGGCGGCGTCCATTGACTCCCGGGAAAAAGTGGGGATATAATGAAAGCAGGGGAGCTGCTCTGCCAGCTCCGTCATTTCCTTACGATAGAGTGCATCTTCGAAACGGCGGCATCCGAATATCAGATAGATGTCGCGATGGGCGATATTGTTATTGAGGATGTGATGACTCATGGACCGGAACGGAGCGATCCCGGTTCCC
>Ga0210396_10006095_pt1 | contig 11595 bp, 10 predicted proteins | sample IncBWH17OmetaG_FD_155466 | JGI IMG/M metagenome (GOLD analysis project Ga0210396, IMG submission 155466) | Forest soil microbial communities from Barre Woods Harvard Forest LTER site, Petersham, Massachusetts, United States - Inc-BW-H-17-O ...
CGGCGCCTGCGCGTGCTCGCCGGATTGGAATTGTCCCTGCGTGTGCTGGTCTCCGCGGAAATTATCGCAATCCCTTACTATCGCGCTCTCGGCGCAGCCACCCGATCCCCGCTGCTGCAAGCTATTTGCAATCGAATCCTGGAGGACGAGGCTGCACACTTGCGTTTTCAGGCCTCCACGCTCTCTCGCATATCTGCCCGCCGAACCTTCTTCGCCGATCGTATCGTCTCAGGGATGCATCGGCTGTTTTTGCTGATTACTTGCCTGGTAGTTTGGTTTGAGCACAGTCGTGTTTTTCGCGCGTCAGGTTACGCGCGCGCCGGATTCTTGGCGGAAACATTCTGGGAGTTCGACCGGTTGGACAACGCCATCGGACGTGGACCGCTGCTAGCCCGTTTTCCGGAAGTGGAGGTGCAAGAGGAGCGCAGTTCAAGCGATGTGCGCCGAAAACGTAACGGTGGAGAGTCGCGACTGAACGCGGTACTGAAGCAGTGGTGAACAACTTGGCGAGATGGTCGAGTAACGATCCGCCAGTGCGCCCATCCTTGAAAAACACAAGAATGGGCTACCGGCAAATCCGACTAAAATCCTCGTCGGGTAAAACCTACTGGATGTCAATCGAAAGGCGCACACCTGGGTGAAAGCGGTCGTACATGTAATACCCGCCGTCCGTGTACATGACGTATACGTCATCGTCATAGCCCCAGCCCACTGGCCAGGGCGCGCCGAATCCGAAGTTGTAGCCGCCATAAGCAAAACGGTGACGGTCGTAGTCTCCACGATTCACGTGGAAGCTGTGCTCGCTGCCGAAACTAGCGTTATAGTGCGCTTCTGAAATTCGCCCGTGCGCGCCATTGCCACCGTGGTTTTGCGCTGCCCCATGCGATTGCGTCGCATGAGTCTGATTCGTAGCGGTGTGGCTTTGCGTGTGAGGCGTCGCCGCGTGTTGCGCTGCCGGCTTGGATTCCTGCGCGTGCTGTTGCTTTGCAGGCTGCGCGTGTTCCCGAGCGGGCTTGGCGGCCTGCGCATGCCCTTCCTGCGTGTGTCCCGCCTCCGAATGTCCTTCCTGCCCCTTTTCTTGCCAGCCATAAAGGGAAGCCGTGGTGCCGAAAAGGAAAAGCAATGCGGCCATGAATATAGTGTATTTCATGAATTTCACCTCGAATGGAGATACAGCTAAGTTTATTGCGTCGCGTCATGCGAATCTGTTCCAAACAGGACAGGTTCCAGCAGCGTCTGTCGAGTGATTCGTGGGCGGGAACCGCTCGCGACATCCTGCAGGTCCCTGGTGGCGCGTGTGCGCGCGTCGTTCGTTCCGCATTCAGCCTTCATTCGTCCAGCCACGAGACGAAGAATTGGCATGCGCGGGACAATCATTTGATTTCTCCGCGACAAACGCCCCCGCGGGCGCTTACCGTGCTGACTTCAGCCACGGCTTCCAATTCCACACTAGAGGAGTGTCCTGGATAAAACCAAAGAACCTAAACATCGCAAGGTAGATCGCCTTTCGTTTTTAACGAAGGGCGCGATGGTGACAGGCGCGGCCACGATGGGCGCGACAATCCCGAGCGGCGGGGGAAGGCCGCATCCGGGAAAGACCGCGATGGCCGGCTCACCAAGCTAGACATTGCAATTCTTCACTTCCTGGCTGCAGCGGAAATTTTGGAATCGGATCCGTGGATTCAGTACGCGGAGCTGGGCGGCAGCGGCACGAATCCGCCCATTGAAGTAGACCCCAACCAATCGTTGAACAACTACCAGATAGCATTGTTGAACCGGGCAGTCACTGCAATTCTTCCAAACACTAAAACAATTGGCCCAAGAAGCCGACGCCGCGCGCCGCGAGTTCTAATCGGCTGGAGACGAACGTTTCACGAGCTTGATCCCGCCCTTCATGACCGAGGAGGATGGCGCGGGACCATTTCTCATTCGGATTTTTTCAGGCGAAGCAGCGCTAATCCTGACGCAGGGCTCGTGCTGGGTCAATGCGCAAAACTCTGGCGCCGGGGATGGCGCAGGCGACGGCGGCGACTGCTAGCAAGAAGATGGGCGCGCCCGCGAAGGTGAGCGGGTCAACCGGGGAAATTCCGAACAGAAGTCCGCTGGTGAATTTTTGGGCCGCGAACGCGCCACATAAGCCTATGGCGGCGCCAATTGCGGCCATTTTCAGACCTTGCTTCAGCACTAGCCACAGAACATTCATATGGCTCGCGCCCAGCGCCATGCGCACGGCCAGCTCCTGATTGCGTTGCGCCACGAGAAACGAAATCACACCGTAGATGCCCACGATCGCGAGCGCCACACCGGCCGCGGCGAATAAGATCAACAGAACAGCAGTGAATCGCTGCCCGCCGGTCTGTCGTCCGACGAGTTCGTCCATCGTGCGCACAGCCGAAAACGGGATGTCGGCGTCCAGTTGACGAAGTTGATCGCGTACTTCGGGCACAAGCGTGCGCGGGTCCGAAGCGGTACGAATCACAATGTCCTTGAACCCGTAATTCACCAGAGGATGCTGAGAGTATAAAACAGTAACCTGCGGCTCCGGCGCGAGCGCCAGGCCAACGTTCTTGAAATCGCCGATGACGCCGATGATGGTAACGTCCGCGGAGTCCGTTACGCCCTCGCCCGGGCCGATGTGCAGGAATTGCGGAGGTCCTATGTGTATCGTCCGTCCGATGGGATCTTGGGTTGGGAAATATCGTTTCTGAAATTCGTCGCTAATCAGTGCTACGGACGGACCGCTGACGCCATCCGATTCGGCGAAATCTCTGCCGCGAAAAAGAGGAATTCCCAAAGTTCCAACGAAATGGTAATCAGCAACGCCAAACTGCGCGGACGGAACATCTTGGATTCTGATGGCCGGGCGCCCCGGGATATCCAGCATTTGCGTCCAGCCGTTGTAGGGAGGGTAAATCGTCGTCACGGTCGCATCGCGCACGCCCGGCAGCGTGCGGACTCGCGCGGAAAACTCGTCGCAGAAGCGCGTGATCGTGCCGGGGTCTGAATAGCGCACCGGAGGCAAATAAATTTGGCCTCTGAGCAAATGGTCCTGACGGATTCCCAGGTTCTGGCCTTGCAGACGCAGGATGCTACGCACCAGCAGGCTGGCGCCCACTAGCAACATCAACGACAGCGCCATCTCCGTCACGACCAGGACATTGCGCAAACGCTGACTGCCCGGTCCCGACGTGCCATAACGCCCGCCTTGTTTCAAAGCATCCACCAGATTCAGGCGGGTGCCCACGAATGCCGGAGCCAGTCCGAAAAGCAAACTGGTAATGAGCGATACCGACAGAGTGAAAGTCAGCACGCGCCAGTCAATCCCCACTGAACCCAGTTGCGGGAATTCGTCCGGATGCATCCTCGCCAGAGTCGCGAGACCGAGCCGCGCGAGTCCCATTCCAACCGCGCCGCCGGCCACCGATAGCACGAGAGTTTCGGCAACCAATTGCCGGATGAGTCCTCCTCGGCCCGCGCCCAGAGCAGCGCGCAACGCCAATTCACGCTGCCGCGCGGAATTGCGAGCCAACAGTAAATTCGCCAAGTTGACGCAAGCGATCAGCAAAATCAGGCCGACGGCTCCCATTAGCAGGAACAACATCGGACGCAAAGTTCCCACGCGTGTGTCGGCAACTCTGGTGAGGGATACGCTGACGCCTTGATCTGCCGGGTGCGCTGCCGCCAGTGCAGCCGCGATCGTTGCGAGCTCTGCCTGCGCTTGTTCGAATCTTACACCAGGCTTGATGCGCGCAAGCGCCCCGAAGCCTCTTGCGCCACGCGAACTTTCAGGCAGCTGGTCTGGCGATGGGAAGGGAGTCCACACCTCCGTCGCGCCGACGTGGCCCGGCTCCATCCACTCGGGAATCACGTCGGGCATCACTGCGATGATCGTGTAAGGCTCCGCGTTGATGACGATCTTCCGCCCGAGGATTGCTTTGTCGCCGCCAAAGCGGTTCCTCCACAGCTGTTCGCTGATGAGCACCACGTAGCCTTTGCCTTCCTGGTTTTCTTCCTCTGTGAAGAGGCGCCCCATGATCGGTCGTATATCGAGCACCTCGAAATACGCCGACGGGACGAGGCCAACTTGCATTTGTTCTGGCTCGGCGATGGAATCGCCGAAGCTCACGTTCTTACGCCAGGTGTCGTACACAACTATTTTCTGAAAGCTGTGGCTGTTTTCTGCAAAATCCTGCATGTCCAAAAGCGATGGCCCTCCAGGATAGGCGAATCCCGTGATGGGAACTCCGTTTATGGTTGAATTGATACGCACGAGTTGATCTGCCGCGGGGAACGGCAGAGGCTGCAGCATCAGCGCATTAATTGCGCTGAAGATCGCGGTGTTCGCGCCGATTCCGAGCGCCAGTGTGAGAATAGCAACGCCGGCAAAACCGGGGTTTTTGCGCAGCGAGCGCGCGGCGTATTTCACATCGCGAGCGATGCGTTCCAACCAAACCACGTTCCAGACTTCGCGCACATCGTCCCGGATGAGCGTCGCGTTGCCGAAAGCTCGTCGCGCGGCGTAACTTGCTTCGTCGGGCGGCAAACCAGATTCTCGTTGCTCCTCCGCTTCCAGTGCGAGATGCGCCTCGAACTCGCGTTCCAGCGCGTCGTCGCGATTGCGGCGCTGCCAGACGCGGGCATGGAGCGCGCGCAGCCAGTTTTGAACGCTCATAGCTAGCCTCCGGGCGCGGGCCGCATCACCGTCGCCACGGCCGCCGCGAGCTGTTTCCATCGCGATTGCTCGCGCACCAGCTGTTTTTTGCCCGCCGGCGTCAGTCGGTAATACTTGAACTCGCGATTCCGATCCTTGGCCATCTCCCACTTCGCAGCGATCCAGCCCTTGCGCTCCATGCGATGCAGCGCGGGATAGAGCGAGCCGTGCTCCACCTGCAGCACGTCGTCCGTGGTGCATTGAATATGTTTCGCGATTTGATGGCCGTGAGCAGGGCCGAAGAGCAGCGTGCGCAGAATCAGCATATCCAGCGTGCCTTGCAGGAGTTCGGTTCGGCCGAGAGTCTCCTTAAGTGTCATGATGGTAGCCATTCTACCTCAGTAAGGGTAGACGCACTACCCTCAGCGACGTTAGCGCCGAAGTGCAAGCTCGCGCACGGCGACGCCCACTGAGCTAGAACGCCATGGCTCGGTGCGACATGATTCCAATCGCTCCCTCCCCCGTGTGTTGCCGCGGCCCAGCGCCTGTGATACGTTCTCAGCAATTTTTAAGCTTGCGGAGGTGAATCGTGTGTAGGAAAGTCCACCACCCCGGCCATACTCACAGCGATCGTGACGCGTCCTCGCGCCGCGCATTTATTTCATCATTGATCTCCGCCTGCGCTTTTCTTCCGCTGGCTTCTTACGGACAGCAAAAAGCCCCGGTCGCAATGGCGGAGCAATATCGTCGGATGTCCGAAGAAGCCGAACAGGAAGGCCTGGCCGCGCCGTTCCGTGGAATCACGACGGATCGTGACGTGCTCCCTGGGCTGTTCCACATTAGTCCCAGTGGAGTTTCCACCGAACCAGTTCGCAACGCAGCCGAGCGCTTCATTGCTTCGTTGGATAAAGTGCAGCTCGCGAAGACCATGTTCCCGGTTGACGATGTCCAATGGCGAAAATGGATGAATCAGCACTTTTATGTGCGGCAGGGAATCAGCATGCAGGAAATGACGGAAGCGCAGCGCGAGCTGGCGTTCGGCTTGATGCGCACGTCGCTAAGTACTCGAGGTTTCGAGTTGACGCGCAATGTGATGCGTTTGAACGAAACGCTCGCGGAACTTGCAGCAGACCCCGAATTCCTGGGCGAATGGCTGTATTTCATTACTATCATGGGCCTGCCGTCGACGACCGAACCGTGGGGTTGGCAGTTCAGCGGGCATCACGCCATCATCAATTTTTTCGTGTTGGGCGACCAAGTCGTGATGACGCCGCTGTTCCTGGGTTCCGAGCCAGTCCGCGCTACATCGGGAAAATACAAAGGCCTCGTCGTGCTGCAGCAGGAACAGCAGGATGGGCTCGGCATGGTGCGCGCTCTCACCGCCGCGCAACAGCAGAAAGCAATACTAAACTTTTCCAAGACCGGGAATAACAACCTGACCGAAGCGTTCAAGGACAACGTCATCCTCGAGTATGCCGGTATCCAAACGAAGGATTTGGAAAGTCCCGCGCGCAAGCAGCTGCGCGACCTGGTGCAGTTGTACGTAAGCAACATGGACGACGGCCACGCGCGCGTAAAAATGAGCGAAGTGGAGAAGCACATCGAGAATACCTGGTTCGCATGGGTTGGCGGCACGCAGGAGGACAGCGTGTTCTATTATCGCATTCAGAGCCCGGTAATCCTGATTGAATTCGATCACCAGCGGCCCGCAACTCTGGCAAAATTCGCGAAGGACCCCAACCTACCCTCGCGGCAGCATATTCATTGTGTGGTTCGCACCCCCAACGGCAACGATTACGGCAAGGACCTGCTGCGCCAGCACTATCTGACCCACCCTCACGAAAGCTGAGCCGATCCCGCCCAAGCTGCGCGGCGCGTTTTCGCGCAATCTGACACTTGCGACCTCGACCACGTACAGGTGCGTGGTAAGTCACGCTTTGGGATGTCCGGTTACGGCCGCCAGTTCAACCGGTCGATGCGACACCACCTGAGGCGTTGGTCGACTATGCTTCCCGTCAGGCTACCGATTTATCGGGCTGTGCTCGACTAGGCCCTAGCCAGGGGATGTTCCGGCTGAATCAACCCTCGCGAACGATGCTCGGCCGCTGAAAGCCTTCGGGTTGGATTCGCGTTGATGTGGCATCGACCCATTGAGACCGCCGCGTTAGTCAGGGCTTGGGCGATTGCAATCGCCGATCACTTGACTTGACGCTTCGAAGGAAGCATCTTAGAATTGCGGCGAATACGCCCCTCCCCCGCCTGGGCATACGCAACCCTTCCCAACGTTTGCGATGGAGACCGACTATGGCTCGTTCATTCCATATCAAGTTAAAATCTTTGTCCCCCGTCGTGTGGATTAGCAGCCTCGCAATACTGCTGGTGCTCATAGCTGTGCTGGAGAGCTGCAGCGGCTCGGGTTCAACTATGCAAACGGCCGGAACGGGCAGCATAAATGTAAGCATAACCGACCCACCCAGTTGCAAGTTTCCAAACGGCGATTTCCAGCACGTATACGTGACGATCCGTTCGGTGCAGGCGCACATCAGCGCTACCGCCGACGACAATTCTGCGGGATGGCAGGAATTGGCGCCTCAGCTGAATACGCAGCCCATGCAGATTGACCTGTTCACGGCGGGACCGAACGCATGTCTGCTCACGATGCTAGGATCGAATACCGCGCTTCCCACGGGCACTTATCAGCAAATCCGTTTGCTCCTGGTTCCCAATGACGGAGGTAGTGGTCCCGTCCCCGCAAGCAATGCCTGCGGCGGCCAAGGCTTCAATTGCGCAATTCTGCAAGACGGAACCGTGCATGAACTCCAACTCTCCAGCCAAGCAAACACGGGGTTGAAAATCCCGCCAGGGCAGATTGAAGGCGGACCGATCACCGTCGCAGCCGGACAAGACGTAGATCTCAACATTGATTTCAACGCCTGCGCGTCGATCATCAAGGAAGGCAATGGCAAATTCCGCCTGAAACCGGTGCTGACCGCAGGACAGGTGAGCACGAACAATACGGGCATCAGCGGACAGGTGGTGGACGCAACGACGATGCAGCCAATCTCGGGCGGCACCGTGCTCGTCGCGCTGGAGCAACTAGAAGGTTCCCAGACCGATGTGATCTTTAGGCAGACGGCGGCAGATTCGGCGGGCAACTTCAACTTTTGCCCGCTGCCGACAGCGGCAACATTCGATGTGGTGGTCGTCGCGATTAATGGCGCTGGATTGGCTTATAACGCGACGGTAGCGGTTGGTGTGCTCGGTGGGACGAATATGGGAGCGATCCCGTTGACTCCAGAAACAGGAGCTACGCCGGGGCCCGCGACGCTGCAGGGCTTCGTTACTGCAACAAACGCGTCCGCTGCGGCAACCATTGACGTGTCCGTCTCCGCCTTGCAGACGGTTACCTTGCCCGGCGGAGCGAGCCTTGCAGTAACGATTCCAGCGGAAAGCAACTCTATCCCAAACATTTCCGTGGACGCGAACACGGATTGCCCGGCAACCGCGCCCGCGAACACAAACTGCGCTGAGTACACGCTGATCGAACCAGCAAGCAACCCCAGCGTCGGAGTATTCGCCTCCGGCAAAATCAGTTACGCAGTCCCGGCGTCCGGCGATGTGCTGTATTCGGTGGGCGCGAATGCGTTTGTGCCGTTGGGAGGCGGTGCTGCCGATTGCTCGCCGCCATCAATAACCACCAGCTTGGACGCGAACGGGAATCCGTTGAAGGTAAGTCCCGGCGTGACGGTCACGCCGCAGGAGCTCGATTTCCGGAACTGTTCGTAGCGTAATTCTTGCCGATCATCGCCGATTTCCAGACGCCCACGATACGGGGTTTGCCGTAATGAATGCCAGCGCGGAATTCGGGATTCTTTCGCGCGCGTTAGTGTTCCCGTCCTGCATTCGCGTTGGGCGACGCTGCTTCGGCGATGCGAAACAAAGCCAGCAGAGATTCCAACGCGATCCGGACATAAAGGGTCCAGAAAAAGAACCCCACGAGAGCTCCGATCAAGTTGATAAGCCCCTGGGTAGGGGATGTTTGAAAGCCAACGACCACGACAGCGACAGCGGCAATCAATCCGACCAACAGGTGCAGGCCGTAGAGGAGCTTGCGATTGTTGATCGTCACGCACTCACGAAATGAAAAATCCAGCAACGATTCAAAAAATCCTTTACCTTCCGCCATCCTTCTCTCCTTTCTCATCGGCAGCGCGGCTGAGGCGGCTGCACAGACTCGATTGTCGTTTGTTGGAGTGCCATAGTGGAACTGGCTTGGAGGGCGGGCGTGTCCTAAGATCCAACCAAGCAGATCGGCAAAGGACGGATTGGGCACTCTCCTCTGGTTAGGTTGAGGGCCAACAGCGACGTTGGCGGCCGGCTAACTCCCGTTAGCTCGCATATCCGAATTGTTGGTTTTGCGGTCAATTTCGCTCGACGGTGACGAAGTTCATATTCTCGACCAGCGTTGCTGGGCCGGGGACGAATACGCAATCACCAACGGGGACATCATTTGCGAACAACACCACCGTGAACCTCACTGCGGTCCTAAATCCGGGCGCGACGTTTTCGAGCTGGGGCGGCGCCTGCGCGGCGACGAATTCGACCACGAGCGTTTCGCAGACCTGGCAAAGTTCGCGAAAGACCGCAACCTGCCCACCCAGCAGCACATTTATAGCGTCGTGCGTACGCCCAGCGGCAACGATTCCGGCAAGGACCTCCCGCGCCAGCACTATCTGACCCACTCGCACCAAGCCTGAGCCGATCCTATGACTGCTCGGCCATTAAAATGCCAATAGTCGCTCAGCCTCCGATGGCCGCGTCAATCTCGACGTGAGAAGCTCGGAGTTACGGTTTGCGCTCCGCTCCCAGCAGCGTGACCGCGATCACACAGTTTTCCGCCGACCGGTTGTGCCAAGCGTGGCGGGTCCCGTTCTGAATCACGCAGTCGCCCGCTTTGAGCAGAACTTCCGCTCCGTCGTCCAACTTCAGATACACTTCGCCAGAAATTACCACGTCGAAATCCACCGTGTCGGTCGTATGCATGCCGGGATGATCCGGTTCCAGCACATCCATCATCCCTGGCAACTTTTCCTGCACCTCTTCCAATGCCGACGCTGTGGCGATTCGCTCGCTGCGCGTCTTCGTTGCCGGGGGCAGCGTGAAGAATCCGAAGCGGAAGCCATTGTTGGCGGGGAAGTAGCTCGGTTGCATCGGTGCAGCTCCATCCGACGGAAGTTCCGGCACAGAATCGCTTCCCCACACTCGATGAAACTCGTACCCCGGTAGCAGCGCCACACTCACCGGCGGCACACCCTTGTCGCGCATGATCAGCGACTTTCCGGATGCATTCTGCCCCGTCACCACACAGCGAATATCCATAATCTCTCCCAAATCCACGCGGATTATACACACGATCACTCTGCCGGAGCGCCCCGCCGTTTGAACACGACCCACGCTCTACGCTATATTCGATCGTTTACATCTCATGTCCTGGATCGCACAGAAGGTCCTAGCCTACGAACAGATGCGCTTCGCGCAGGAGCCGGATCGCCGCGTGCTGCCGTTCGCATGGGGGCTGGAACACATTGGCGGCTCGGCGAACGAACGCGATCCGCGCGGCTGGCTGGAAAATTTCGCGCGTGAAACCGTAGCGCACAGCGACGAATGGTTCGCCACCACGCCAGCCGACGATTACTCCCTGAAGGACAACGTGCTCACCTTCAGCAGCGCCATCGAGTCGCCCTGGCCGGAGAACAATCGCGTGCACGCGCAGGTTTTCCGGGCGCGCCGCAGCGGTCCGGCCGTCGTGGTGCTCGCGCAATGGAATTGCCGCTGGGAAGAGCAGCAGAACGTCTGCCGTTGGCTGAACCAACTCGGCATCACTGCCGTGAAACTAAGCCTGCCGTATCACGATCGTCGCGCCGTCCCCAGCCATCCGCGCGCGGACTATATGGTGAGTGCTAACATCGGCCTCACGCTGCAGGCGAATCGTCAGGCCGTCCTGGACACGCGCCGCATCCTGCGCTGGCTCGAACAGCAAGGCTACGCTCGCCTGGGAATCCTCGGCACTAGCATCGGTTCTTGCCTTGCGTTTCTTACCATCGCGCACGAGCCGGCTCTGCGCGCTGGGGCGTTCCTGCATGTCTCCACGTATTTTGGCGATGTAGTCGCTGCCGGGCTCACCACGAGCAACGTGTGGGAAACTCTGCATCACGAAATTTCTCTCGAGGAGGTGCGCCGTTATTTTTCACCGATCAGTCCGTATCCTTATATAGCTCGTCTCCACGGCACGCGAAAAAAAATTCTGGCGATCAGCGGCCGCTACGATCCCACGTTCCCGAGCGAGCTGACGGACGAATTCATCACGGCGATCCGCCGCGATGGCGTCGCGTTCGAAAACCTTTCGCTCCCGTGCGGCCACTATTCGATGGGAGTCCCGCCCTTCAGCTACGCCGTAGGCTACCGCTTCGGTACATTCCTGTTTCAAGCTCTCGCTTAACGCTGAGGGCGAGAAGCGAGCCGGAATTAACGTAGAATTTTACTGAAGTCGCCGGCGGCAATGCGCTTTTCCACCGCGTGAATGTCTGGCGCGAGCGACCGGTCGGCCTCCACCATTTTCGATTCAGCGCGCACGATTGCTTGCGCCTTCGCGGCCTGAGCACCTGTCGCGAGGGGCGCGAGCAGATCAATCCCCTGGCACGCGGCGAGCAGTTCGATCGCCAGCACATTCCGCAAATTCCCCAGCATCGGCTCAATCCTGCGCGCAGCTCCCATCCCCATCGAAACGTAATCTTCCTGATTGGCAGACGTGGGAATCGAATCCACGGAATGGGGCGCTGCCTGCGTCTTCATTTCGCTGGCGAGCGCCGCTGCTGTAACTTGCATGATCATGAATCCGGAATTCAGTCCAGCGTGCCTCACCAGAAATGCGGGAAGCAAACTGG
>Ga0210396_10006096_pt1 | contig 11594 bp, 10 predicted proteins | sample IncBWH17OmetaG_FD_155466 | JGI IMG/M metagenome (GOLD analysis project Ga0210396, IMG submission 155466) | Forest soil microbial communities from Barre Woods Harvard Forest LTER site, Petersham, Massachusetts, United States - Inc-BW-H-17-O ...
AAGGCCGTGGACCTGGAAAGGCACAAGTGATTTGGGTGATGTCTTCGCGGTAGGGGACGCTCCGTACAACGGATGGGCACGGGTTCCAGGCCGTCGCCCAATTACGGCCCCGCAAGTTGGAGAAACAATGATCGACCACCAGAACGGCCATACTGATCGGCTGCAAGAACCCAGGAGATGTGGGGATTTATGTGGGGACAACCCAGAGTATTGGAGAGGAAATGGGAGAGGCGGCGAGCGCTTCCTACGCCTATAAATAAAGGCAGAGAGCACATCATGGAAAGTCGTAGTAAATGATGGCATATCGAGACCCTACGTCTTTGGATCGCCGATGAAGGGCTCCGGGATGGAATTCAACATCAGTCGGTGTTCGGGACGGGCCTTTGCATTATGGCGTTCGATGTACGAGCGGTCCGTCTCCAGGATGTAAGGTGGACCGGCTGACTCGAGACCTAACCAAGGATTGGCGATCATGCGGCAAGGCATAGGCCTGGGGATCTCATCGACTACCCCTTGACGGCGAGGCATTGCTGGCCGGAGAGCGGGATGAACGCCTCCGGCTGATCTGCAAAAAACTCCTGAAACGCTCTCACTACTCCGCTGATCTGCGGGTAGTCGTGCGAAAGCAGGATGCCGACCGGATTCATGCGCGGCCAGAAGAAGCGCAATGCGTCGAGCGTCCCGTCATAGAGGTCCATGTCCAGATGTACGAAAGAGAACCGCAGGTGCTGCGCGAAGTGGCCGGACTCTTTCGGGAAGAGTCCAGGGTGCAGCGTGATGCGATCCTTATAGGCCACGAGCGTATGCTCCACTGACTCGCGTGATCCCGCATACTCGCCTTGTTTGAGATAATCCCCCGACTCTGGCAAACCCGCAAAGGTATCGAAGAGGTGAAGGTGCTTGCCATGCGAGGCGTTAAGCATTACCGCGGCCGTGCCTCCGAGGTAGGCGCCTACCTCGGCCATTTCTCCGGGGATCTTCTGCACCGCTTGCACGGCGTTGTGGATCTCGATGCATTCGAGTGGCGTGGTTGCCGTATAGGCGAGTGACCTGGCCTGCGTGATGCTGGCAAGAGCGGCGGCTCTATCTGCGTGCCGGTAGTTGGTGAGTCCAAAATGCAGTTTGCTCGCCACAACGTGAAGGCTCATTTGGAGCCGCGACTTTACGAAGTTGATCGTAGGTCGGGAAAGGTTGGGGCTGGGCTCGGCGAGAACTTCATCATGCGGGATAGCAAGCGGCTGAGCGGTTTGCATAGGGCTCTTCTTCTGGGATTCGAGCGGTAATGTGCATCAGGCATCACGTGTCTACTAGGCCACAAAGTCATCAGAGATTTGCGAAAGAATGCGAATCGAGGCGAATCCATGAAGGGCCTCGCCGTACTGTTTGGCAAGAGCTGGGCTCGTACGCTCGCGCATTCAATGCCATGCTGCACAGCAAGTCCGGCGTTGGCGAAGGCGGCATGCCCGCTCGGGAGGTTGTTGGCAATTGTTTTCCCGCAATCGGAGCAGACGAGTTTGAATCGTGACCCGGACCGCAGCAACATCATTGGGCTCTCGGCATACCTGTGCTATTTGGCAAGCGAGACGCCAATCTGAAACAAAGGAGTTGGAACAGGGGAGTGTCAACGGCAGTAGACACGTAACTTGGTGAGAGATGTCTCCAGTGAACTAGTTCGGCCCCGGCCGTTTGCGTCCTTGTACGCTAAGGATCATGTAGCCGTAGCGGGTTCGATGCGCACGCTGCCCTGGGGCCGAGGCTCTGGTGGGAGCGATCGTCGCGTAGGGCTTCACGGTTGGCGCCAAGATAGGCGAGCAGCCGGCGCAGCCGTGACTGCATTTCCTCTAGCAGGACCTGGCGGGCCAAGCTTGGTGCGGTAGTCCTGATCCATGCTCGGGGACGCAGATGGGTTTTTGTAGCATAGCCCGCGGTGAAAAGGCGATACGTTTGCTAAGTATGTCTGAAAGAGGAAAGCCGGCCGAAGATTAGGCTGGCTGCGGCGCAACTGAAGTCATGCTCTTTCAAGGAAACAAAATTTTCATCAATCTAGTACACCCAATGATCTCTGACCCTGAAGAATCCGCAATCGATCAATACCAGGTCTGCCTCGTTATTCAGGAGCGGGGCGTAAGGGAACTGTCGCGGTCAAACCTGGCGGCGGCCGGTGAACTGTTTAACGTTGCGTTGCAGATCGCTCAGAGGATGCCGCGCGAGGAGGCTGCCGGCCTGCTTGCGCTGTCGCTCTGCTTCTTGAGCCTTTTGGAGCAGCGCAAGGGACATGCCACTAAGGCAGGCCAATTGCAGGAGCAGGCGATGCCTCTGGTGGACGGGATTTCGCTGGCGCAGCAGACGGTGCCTTTTCACAATCTCATGTCGAACGCCCTTGTGGATCTGCGCGAATGCCGGCGGGCGATCCCGTTCTGCGAGCGAGCGATTCAACTGGTGCTGGAACGGGAGCAGGGCGAGCCGACGGCGGTTGCCGAATTGCTGGCGCGCGAGGGCCGCTGCTATGCGCAAAGCGGATTGAAGGATCATGCGGCGATTCCGTTGCGGGCGGCGCTCAAGATTTTTCGCGATCATCCGGGCGATCCAAGACTGGCCTCCGTCCTGATCACGTTAGGGAATGCGCTGCGCAAGAGTTCGCCTGCGGAGGCGGAGCAGTTTTACCAGGAGGCCGCGGAAATCCATGCAACGAAGGCGCAAATGCAATCGGCGACGACAGCCTGGGTGAACCTGGGGATTCTGTGTTCCGAACAGGGGCGCCATGCCGAATCGCTGTCTCATTATCAACGGGCTTTGCAGGTAAGGGAACAGTTTCCGGGAACTCCGCCTGGGCGCATTGGGTCGCTTCTGAACAACATGGCCAATTGTTATCGGCGGATGGGAGACTTCAGCGAAGCGCTGCGGTTGGTGGACCGCGCGATCAAACTGCTTAAGCCGGAGGACGGTTCTCTTTTTGCCTCTGCCTACGGCACACGCGGGCAGGTTTTTCACGATGCTGGCAGAGATGCGGAGGCGGTGGAGTGGCTGCAGAAGAGTTACGTGGAACGCATGCGAAGCTCCAGCCCGGATCTTGACGCCGTCATCGAGAATCTGGAGATCGAGTACGACTCGCTGAAGCGGCTTGGGAGATTGCAGGAGGCGGAAGCCGTCGAGGGAAGGCTGGCACGGGCAAAGACCGCGAAAGAGGAAGCTCCGCAACCTAACGTGGATGTGAGCGCGCTGAAGGCTCAGGCCGACGGAGCGGTCATGATCGAGCTAGCTTTTGGAGGTCGGTCTGGAAGCTACGGGGTCCAGGATGCGGAAGTTATCGCTGAGCAATTGGCGGAGATACTGGCCGAACAGGGCTCCGGATTCTACGGGGGCCGGGTGGTGATTCCGGAGAGCACGACGTTGTGGTTCTATGGCGCGGATGCTGAAGCGATTTTTCAGGCCATGGAGGAATTTCTAAAGGATCACCTAATTTGCGCAGGAGCGACGGTTGTGATCCGACAGCGGGGCATGACGAGAGAAGTAGTGATTCCGCAGGCGGTAAATTAGGGATCAGGGGTCACTTGTCAAGATCAGAGATCGACAGCCTACTTGCCTCATTCCGGCAGACTGAGCAATTCCAGGAGTTTCGAAGTGCGCTGGATATGGGTCGATCTGCACCGCCAGTCGCGGATCGCCTAAAGTTCCTTCCAACCAACTCCGTAGTTGCGGCAGTTGGGCCAGTAGTGGCGACCGATTGTCTTCCCAAAAAAGGAAATCATGAATTCTGCGTCGACAACGTGGAAACCCATGATCCGCACCGGTTTCCGAGACGGCGCTTACCACTATCGATCCCGCAACTAGCCCAACGTGGCACCTGGCAAACGGAGCATCCGTCAAGACGGCTCAGGATGTGCTGCGCCCCGCGAATCCGACGACGAGCACAAGCGTGGGGCTAGGCCCAGATCACGCCCATGCGAGGCCCGATAGCGAAGCGGAGACGTCCCGCGTTCGCTTAACGGACCGTGTCGTCGCGGACTAGATCAAAATCCGGACTCCAATCGCCAAGTTGAAGAAATAGTAGGCACGAGAAGACTCGAATTGAGCTCTACCGTGTCAAATACTGATCCCGGCTCGGACGACGCGAGACCGAAGAAGCATGAGTAACACAGAATGCCAGCGTTCATGCGCCCTTCGTGGCGGTTTGCTGGCGTTGATTGATACTGAGTGACACCGTCAGATACGGATTGATCCCGGTAGGGATAGGGAGCTCGTGACACAAACAGTGACACAACCGGCAAGCACCTCGACGGCCGCGACCGGCCGCACCGGAAAACCCCAAAGGAGAGGAAGAGGTGTCATCTCCTTTCGGCCCCTCATGCATCTCGACCCTTTGGTTGTCCGGTGATGCTTTCGGCGAAGGCCGAGGCATTTTTTTTTGCCGACTCACAACCTGGGCGGAAAAGTGTCAGGAGGTGAAGATGATCCAACCTGAGGGCTAAGGGCAATTCCTTGGCTGGTGGCCAGAGAGCAGGATGGAAGACAAAAGCGACAATTTGGGCTGAGCGCGGGTCATGATCCTCAAGAAAGCCAAATTCTGTTGACACTGCGACTTGCTTCGCACCAAAGTAGGTGTTCCTCCACTCAAGATGTGTCGTTTTTGCTAAAAGGAACCCTATGAGGCGTTTTACAGTTTTCCTGTTTCTCACGTTCTCTTTGGGGTCTCTAGCTCAGGTCCCGCAACTCCAGAGCGGATCCAACATCTATTCGTGCCATAATTCCGCGAACCTCTAGCTCCATATCCGCACCATCCGAGGAGGAGTCATGCCTCTGTCCCGATTCCTGGGCAAGCAGTTCATCGACGTCATCCAGTGGAATGAGCCCGAGCCGGGCATCCTCGTCTGGCGCTATCCCATGCTCGACTCGGAGATCCAGAACGGCGGCCAGCTCACCGTGCGCGAAGCCGAGATGGCCATGTTCATCGACCAGGGCCGCATCGCAGACATCTTCGGTCCCGGCCTCCACACGTTGAACACCGCGAATCTGCCCATCCTGACCGACCTGAAGAACTGGGCCAAGGACTTTGAGTCGCCCTTCAAGTCCGACGTCTACTTCTTCTCCACGCACTTGCAGATCGACCAGAAGTGGGGCACCGCCACTCCCATCACCTTCCGCGATGCGGAGTTCGGCGCTATCCGGCTGCGTTGTTACGGCATCTACACCTACCGCATCGCTGAACCGCGCACCTTCTTCACCCAAGTCAGCGGCACGCGACAGAGCTACTCCGCTTTCGAGCTCGAAGACCAGCTCCGCAACACCGTCGTCGCGCGCATGACCGACATCTTCGCCAACAGCGGCCTCAAGTACCTAGACATGACCGCCAACGCAACCGTGCTGCAGCAGAAGATCTTCGACGACATGAAGCCCTCCTTCGCTGCGCTCGGGCTGGAGCTCACGCAATTCGTCGTCGAGAACATCTCGCTGCCCGATGATCTGCAGCGCTCGCTCGATCAGCGCATCGGCATGAACATCGTCGGCGACCTCGATAAGTACACACAGTTCGCCGCCGCGCAATCCATGACGGTAGCTGCCGCCAACACCGGAGGAGGAGCAGGCATCGGCATGGGCCTCGGAGCTGGAGCGGCGGTCGCACAGGTGATGGCATCCACGTTGCATGCGCAGCCCGCCGCCGTCGTTCCCGTCACGGTCGAAACCGCGGGCACCTCGACGAAGTTCTGCATCGCATGCGGACACAGCATTCCCCAGGCCTCCCACTTCTGCCCCGACTGCGGAAAGCCCCAGCAATGACCTGTCCATCCTGTGGTGCACAGATGCGCGTCAGCGGCGACACTTTCCAGTGCGACTACTGCCGCACCGTCGTCGTGCCCGCGAAGAACGACGAAGGCATCACTCTCCTCGGTGATGGCCCCGGCGATGAGTGCCCCATCTGCCACATCGCGCTCGCCCAGGGATCCGTGGCCAAAACGTCGCTCCTGTTCTGCTCAAAGTGCAGCGGCCTGCTCATCTCCATGGACCTCTTCCCGCACCTCGTCGAAACCCTGCGCGCACAGCAGAGCAATGCTCAGGTCGGCTCCTCCGCCAACCCCGACGACCTGCATCGCCACCTCACATGCCCGCGCTGCCGCCGCCCCATGGACGCCCACTTCTACGCAGGTCCCGGCAACGCCGTGCTCGACTCATGCGATTTCTGCAATCTAAACTGGCTCGACCACGGCGAGCTCATCCGCATCGCCCGCGCACCGGAGTACTTCGACAACGCCGTGACCGACGACTCCTAAGCACATTTCGCCAGGTAAGCCTTTGGCAGCCCCAGCGCCTTCGCGAACACGTCTGTTTACGTGGCCCGCACTGTCAGAAGCATTTTCCTTATTTTGGGCAAAGCACCAAATGCGACATTTTGGGCTGAAAAGCGGGTCACATTGGACCCCCTCTGAACAAAAGGCGTCGATGCATTTGACTCCTCTGGGCGTGGAGGAAATAGAAAAAAGATCCTTAGGAAATTTGGACGCAACGAACCTTGAGTCCTACCGGAGGCATCACCTCTGTGCTACTAGGAGTGACACTACAGCATTCGGGGCCAATGTCTTCCCGGGCAATGGGCGGATATACCGGCCTTCTGTGCCACGCTGACGCGATGCTCCCGGGCTCATTTTTAGTGTCGATTTGATCCCTAAACGGTGACGTGGGCAAGCGTTTCTTGCTCATCGTCGCAGCCGCTCACTTGCATCTCCACCACTGTTTGCTGAACGGCAAAATGGTTCGATCCGAAAACGTGACGCAGATGGTCTTTACTGGGTATTTCGCTGTTTCAGCACTAACGAGTGAGTACATCTTCGAGTGGGGATCGTCATCTTCAAATGAGCCCCCTGTTTGGACCGTAGGATGTGAACCCAGGTGGTCCCGGATCCGCCGTGATGGATAGTGACGTATTGTGTCGACAGGAGGGGCGTGACAGGAGAGAGAATCGCGGAACCTAAGCATAAGAAAGCGACACCGATTCCTGTAAGCAAAACGCCGGTCACCCAGGGATTCCGGGAAACGACGCGAGCCACGGGCGGAATGATTCATTATCGGGAGCACATCGCGAAGATGTGGGAAGCGAGCCGGAAACCGAAAGGTAGAGGGATCGAATACCTTGGGTTGATGTGAGCCGTCTGGCGGAATTTCCAAGACAGCCATGACGTAGTACCGTAGACTTCCGATTACCTACCACCTGGCATGTGGTCGTCGGAACGGCCTCCGCAAGACCACTTTTGAGATGCAGTTCCGCATGACTGCTACCCTTGGCGCTCCCCTCCTGCTATCTACCGAGAAAAGACGTTTCTTTCACGATGCTCCACAGAAGGTACTACACCACACGGGACACCATGATTAGGTGACGGACTCGGCGAACCTGCCGCGCCAATTCCAGTTTGGCGGTTCAGCTTCTGATCCGGCGGATAAATATTCAGAGAAGGATGAGCGTCTGCTGGAACCCCGCTTCGCAGCCGTTTGGGCCATGTGTCGATTCAGTTCTGTTCAGAGATGAGACCGGGAGCCAATGGGTTCTTTGAGCAGCTGCTGGATGCTGCTCTCAAAGCTGCTTCGGTCGACGACGCCGGTGTGTGAAAGCGCGATCTTTCCCTGGCGATCAATGAGGAGCGTGACCGGCATGGATGTGATGTTGTACTGCTTCGCCATGGCTGGTGTGGCAATGACTACGGGATAAGGCATAGCGATGTCGCTGCCGGTCTCCGGGTCCTTCTTGCGCGCGAGGAATGGGCGGACGGATTTCCAGCCGTCGTCATCCATGGACGCACCGATCGGCGCGAGACCGCGATCTCGATACTGGCGGTAGAAGGCGATATACCAGGGGATTTCCAATTTGCAGCCGCCGCACCATGTGGCCCAGAAGTCGAGAAGAACCACTTTGCCGCGATAGGCCGCGAGCGAAACAGGTCGGCCCTGCGCATCCATGAGCATGAAGCCGGGCGCGGGTTTTCGCTGGGACGCTGGAATCAGAGTGTCGGGCAGCGACTTCGGTGTGGATTGCGCCTGCGCGTGCGCGATGATCACGAGAGACGGCAGTATCGCAAGGAGCAGGGTTAGCGCGCCAAGACCGTGCCGTTTCGTCGGATGATGCGTGATGTATGGGTTCTTCATGCTTTTTGCCTCCGATGGAGCAGACGACTTTGTGCCAGGAAATAGCCTGCCGGCCCCGCGCATGCAAATCCGGCGAGGGCCAGTGGAGGCAGAGCCCAGATGCGCAGCCACCAGAATGTGGAGATGCCGGCCAGCAGCGAAAACGCACAGATGACGATGGAGGCCCAGAGAAGCGTTCGAAGTGGCGATGAGACCTTGGCTGGTTGCTGCCCCTGCCGCATGCCCAGGAATGCGGGGAGCAGAATGCAGAGGCACTGAAAGAGTATCGGAAACACGTTTCGGTAGAAGGCATTCGCGTGGACGGCGGCGTTGTTGTCGAACGCGAGAACCTGTTGCAGTTGCGGCAACGAGAGGGCGTTAGCGCATAGCAACATGAGGCAGAGCAGCGCACCGCTGATCCAGAGGGTGCGTCGCGCGATACCAGCGAGAAGAACTCCAGCCATCCATGCGACGCAACCGAGATGGAGCGAGGGTAGAAGGAGGGCGGGGAGAATCTGCAGCAGCATGTACCAGAAGCCCGCACTGCGCAGAAGGGACAAATTCGCGTTGTTGACTACGAGCCAAAGATAGATCGCGCTCAGGCCCGCATGACTGCGTGAGGTGAACGAGAGCAACACACCAAGTGGCATAAAGAAGAGGAAAAGGACCAGCCAAGGACGCGGATGCCGCCACAGCATCGATTGCCGGTGCATGACGAGAATGAGGACGCTGCGGAGCGCCTGGGCTGCAGAGTCGCAGGATTCGGCCAGATCTCCGCGGACAGCATCGCGCTCTTCTGCATCAAGCAGATGAAGAATCCGATCCACAAGCCACCAAGCAAGCGTGCGTTGGTTGCTCACTCGAACTCCCATGCAACGTTCCGAGTAACTCCCCGGACGGCACTATAGAACGAGGATGCGGCGCGCGCGCCGCGAGGAGTGACACGAACCATGCGCTTTGCACGGCCGCCACGCTGCGGCGTGGGATCGCCCATCCAGGTCTTTACCAGTCCCTTGCTCTCCATTCGATCGAGCGTGATGTAGAGCGCACCGATAGAGCAGTGACGCCCGGTGACACTTTCGATCTGCCGCCGGATCGATGCGCCGTAGGCTTCGTCGCCCAGGCTCGCGGCTGCGGTAAGCAGGAGATATTCGAACTCACCCAACATTAGAATTACAATGTGCTTCTAATGAGGCCTTGTCAACCCGGGTGCAGGGGATATTCGATCCTCGTTTCGCACATGCAAAACTGGTACTACCCGAAGCCACCCCCAGAACCTGCCGTGCAGCCCCACAGGAGTGCCGTTTTGAAGATCGAGAAACGGATGAAGTGGTTTGTAGTTGCTCAACGGATAGTCCGACAGCAACCGGCGGAAACAGCAATGATGACAGCCTTCTTAAACTTGCATTTTCAGTTGAGAAAAATAGCCGGGCCGCTTCGCCCCAACGGATAAAGACGTATCAGACTTTGACTGCCGAACAATCTCAATAAACCGGGGAGCGATGGTATGCGGATGCGGCCGCTCATTTTGACGTGCCATTCTTCTGAGATGAATTGGTCAGTAGCCCCTGAACTTCCTTCAGCTTTTCTTTCCGGACCCAATCGACGAAGCATTTCTTCTTCGGACCGGCCGGATGGGGAAGGTAAAGAAAGACTCGTTCACGCCCAAATGCCATCACCAGTGGTGTGCCGTCTCTTTTGGGGTACGCGGGGCACTGACGGCAGTTGAAGGGAGTTCCAATAGCGGAGCGCTTTTCCTCCCGACTATAACCACTCCCGTCGCGCTGGAATACTGAAGCAGCCTTGGCAGATACCGTGACGCGCAGGTTTCTAGGGCAGAATTCACGCCCTTCTCCCTGACAGATTTGCAGTGAACAATCTCTGATATCGTGTAATCGACGCCCGGGACCGCCTCTCTTCCCAGCAACTCGGCCGCACGATTTCTGATGCATGACCAGTACCGCACGACAGGCCCATAAGATCCGTCGGCATCAAACCGCCGTATAACGGTTGCGGCGTGACATTCATGATGTCGTTCCGAAATGGTTGTGGTTCGTTTTGTTCAACGTCGCCGCTATCGCCTATTTGATTTTTACAAACACTCTGCGCTGGACAACGGTTTCGCTTTCCGGTTGCGCAATCGCGCTCTCGTTGATCAATGGCAGCGCATGGTTGTCGGCGCGCAGATACAAAAACTGGAAATGATGTTTGCTGCGCGAATTGACGTGACGTTTTTAGCGCGTGCGTTGAACACGTGCGTCATGCAGCAACGAAAGAGGGCACTCGGGCATCGACAACTTCGGCGGGTCTCCCAAGGAGGTAACTTGCGTCGACTTTCCCTGTTGAAGGCTCTCTGCCCAGCTATGTTCGGTAGACCGCGGGGTCAAAATCTTGGAGTAGTTCAGCTGTCGATTTTGGTTTCAAATGCCGATTGTGGAGTTCGATCGAAGAGAAGCTCCGGCTCCACATGCGGTCGATATACAACGCCCCTCGTAAGTGATCAATCTCGTGTTGCAGAATGCGGGCATACCAGCCTTCTGCTTCGACCTGCATCGGCTCGCCGGTCTCGTTGAGAGCCCGCACCCTGACCATGCGAGCGCGAGGCACCATCGCCAAAAAGCCAGGCAAACTCAAGCAACCTTCAAAGAAACTCACATCGGGAGACGACAGCAGCTCAATCTCAGGATTGATAAGCACATGAAAGGGAACTGGGCGACGTTCTCGCTCCGCGAGTTCGGCTGGCGTCAGGTTCACTTGATATTCCGGTTTGTCTTCGATGATCGCTAATTGAAGTGATTCACCTACCTGAGGAGCCGCCAAACCGACTCCAGGCGCGTCGGCCAGAGTTTCCCGCATATGAGCGATTAGCTCCCGAATGCGGTCGCTGCCTATTTCTTCCGGAAGAAGCGGCCGCGCCGCGCTGCGCAGGACCGGCTCACCGACACTGGCTATCTTGATCTTCATCTTCTTCCTGCCTACTCGCGTGCGGAAAAGCGCACAACAGCCATGCGGCTTCTATGTAGCCACCTAACCGCTGCAAGCATAGATTAATCTTCTCATCCAATGGGAGACCTGCTTCTTTCGATGAGAATTCTCGGTCCACGCTGATTTCAGTAAGTCGGCCACGCTATTCGTGTCAGCGGCCATAGCAATAAGGTCCATGATCTGAATGCATGGCTTTGTCTGCAGGATCGGTCCTAGCGAGTCTCGCATGGCGGCACAATCGGCAGACCCGATGCTCGCCATGCATGAAATCCACCAACCATGTCTGTCGCGCGCCAGAGTCCGAGTTCCTGCAGAGCTGCGGCTGCGAGGCTTGAGGTATAGCCTTCGGAACAGAACACGATCACCTGGATGTCATGATCGGTCGCGATCGGCAGCCGCGTGTTGGAAGCCGGGTCAAATCGCCACTCGAGCACGTTGCGTTCGACAATCAACGCGCCCGCAATACTGCCCTCGGTTGCGCGCTGGCTCTCGGGACGAAT
>Ga0210396_10006098_pt1 | contig 11592 bp, 4 predicted proteins | sample IncBWH17OmetaG_FD_155466 | JGI IMG/M metagenome (GOLD analysis project Ga0210396, IMG submission 155466) | Forest soil microbial communities from Barre Woods Harvard Forest LTER site, Petersham, Massachusetts, United States - Inc-BW-H-17-O ...
TTGGTATAGGCTTCGAGACAATGCGTCAACGCGTCGAGACCTGTGGCCGCGGTGATATCGGGTGGTACGCTGACGGTGAGCAGGGGGTCGACGTAGACGATGTCGGGAACGAGAAAGGGGCTGATGATCCCTTTTTTCTGATCGTCGGCGTCATCCACCAGGATGGCGTTGGGAGACACCTCGCTACCCGTGCCCGAGGTGGCGGGGATACAGACGAGTTTGCGCGCCCTCTTCTTCAGCAGCCCGACCCCGACGTATTCGGCAAGTGTTTGGTCGTTACCGAGCTGTGCCGCCATGAGTTTAGCGATATCGAGTACGCTGCCGCCGCCGATGCCGAGTACTATGTCCGGGTTGAAAGGAGTCGCTTCGGCCATGATGCGGTGAAAATCCTGGAACGAGGGTTCGCGGACGATACCGGTATTTGTAACGACATGAATGCCTTTTTTCTCCAGGGAATGGATAAGCCCCCGGATCGCAGGCAATAATGGAGCGATGGTGACAATAAAGACACGGGAAGGGGTAAGCGCGGCGATCTCATCGGGCAGCTGTTGAAGACAGCCGTTACCAAAAACCAATTTGCCCGGGAAATGAATAGTTAGTGTCGACATATTGTATTAAATAGGTGGATCCAAGGGCATTTTTGGGCGGACCAGGCGACCGGTCGCGACGGGTTGTATATCCAACCGTTCGCACCAGCCCAAAAAGCTTTTATAGATATCATCCAGCGTTTGTTTTTGTTGGACGGTGAGTTCCAGGGCATGTGCGCGGCTGATGGTGCGAACGGGTAGTCCTCTTTTTTGCAGGAAATATTTAGCGCTCATGGGATACGCCACATGGATCAGTGGGTCTACGCGGCTCAGCTCTCCCTGCAACCAGCGAACGTCGTCCTGCCGGTCGGGATCGGTGGCATTGTCGACCATCCAGACCAGGATCTCCGGATAGAAATTACCCGAGATGGAAGACATACCGGTAGCGCCCATCTGCAGGGAATACATGGCGTTGGGCGTATGCGCGTCATAGAACTCGAGGCCATGCGGGTCCTGTTTCAGGACTTCGAGTTTGGCTTTGACTTTTTCCAGGTCGATGGAAGTATCCTTGTGATAGATGAGCCTACCGGTATCGAGTAATCTGCCGAACACCTCCGGAGTGATGATCCGTTTATAGGGGGCCGGGCATTCGTAGAGCCCCATGGGGATCTCATGGGTGAGCCGGAACATCTTGTCGAAATTGCGGAGCAGGATATCGTCACTGTCTTCGACGTTGGCGTAATGACCGGTGATCAGGATCACCGCATCGATGCCGGTGTCGTAGATCCGGGCGGCGAAATCCGCTTTATCTTCGATGGTCAGGCCAAAAGAGCCGGTGGCGACGACGGGCGCTCGGCCGGCAACGGAGCTGACCACATGCCGGGTGAGTTCGAGCCGTTCGTCTTCGCTGATGCTGTACATCTCGCTGCTAAGGCAGTTGGCGAAAAACCCTTTGACGCCGGCTTCGAGGTAGAAGTCTACCAGTACCGACACGGCGTCCAGATCGACCTTAGCCTTCAGGTTGAAGGGGGTGATCATTACAGGAACGAATTTCTTTTCCATAGTTTATTTTTTTATGGCATCCGGCCAGCTGCCGTTCTCTATTTTTTCAGTCGGCAATTTGGACGGGTCGAGTTCCACGTATTTAATCTTTTTCCGGTGCCAGGTATAGACGATATGGACCTTACCATCTTTAGACTGGATCACGGACGGATAGGAGTACTGCCCGGTGTGGTCGTCTTCCAGCACCAGGGAGGCGTACCAGGTCTGCCCATCGGGGGATACCGATACGTTGAGCGGTGATCTTTCTCCCTTGGTCTCACCGGCCGGCGGTAAGACATGGTTGTACACCAGCAGCTGGCGGCCGTCTGCCAGGGTGGTGCCGTCGATACCGGAGTTGTTATTGGGCAGCGTTGTCGGCGCCAGGGGCGACCAGGTCTTACCGTTATCTTTTGAGGTCGTAGACAGGATCGCGCGGTTGTCGCTGCGGCAAAGCGCCTCGAGGGTGCCGTCCTTTAAAAAAAGGATCGTCGGCTGGATGGCCCGGAGGGAGTCGGCGGCGGGCACGGGTCCGGCCATTTCCCATTTACGGGCGTCATGATGTGCCAGCTCGAAATGGACTTTCCAGCCGTTGCCTTCGACGCTTGTCGGGCAGAGCAGGGTGCCGTCCGGCAGTGCGACCGGCTGATCTTTGATGGGGCCGAGAAAACCTTCCGGAAGGGCCCAGGGTTTGGACCAGGTGATGCCGCCGTCTTTGGAGCGGATGAGCCAGCCTTTCCATTTGGCGGGGCTGGGTCCAACCTTATAGAACAGCAGCAGGTCGCCGCCGGGGACCTGGTAGAGCACGGGGTTCCAGCAGGCGTAGCGCAACGTGCTGTTCTGGATGCCGTTGGCCACGTTCACCGGCGCGGTCCATTTGCCGGATCCCTGGTCTTTGCGGCTGACATAAATACACACATCGGGGTTGCGTTCCTCGGTGCCGCCGAAGAAGGCCGTCACAAGGCCGGTGGTTGTTTCGGCGATGGTAGCGGCGTGGCATTCGGGGAAGGGCGCTGTATCGTAGATGAACCCGGAGGCGAGGATGGCCTTTTTCTCCTTTTGGGTATTGACATAAGTTTTGAACAGCATGTGCCAGTTGCGTCCATTGGCGTTCAGGAATTGTTCGCATTTTGTTTTGTAAATCTCGAAGATCGCCGAGATCTGTTTGGCGTTCTTGTAGTCGATGGCCTGTTCACGTGCCTGTTGCAGGTTGGCCAGGATAGTAGCCTCTTCCTGCGGGGAGAGGTCGGGAACGATGGCCTTGTAGCCGTTGAGCGTAAAGGCGACCTTGCCGATGGTATATTTATCCAGGATGGAGCCTACTTGGTCGGGGGTGAGCTCTCTGCGGAGGCCGTTCATGAGGCTATCGTGGACGGATCGGGGCATCGACGAAACGGCGATGATCTGCCGGTCCATGGTAGACAGCGGTTTGCCGGTAGCGGGGTCGATGCCCGCGGGGACGGTCGTATAGGGATGTTCGTTGTTCCAATCGCGCACCTCGGTGAGATGGGTGGCAATCAGGGCCGTCACGCGGGCTTCTTTTTCGGGGCTGTTTAGCTGTAGCGAAGCCACCCAGACAGAAGCTTTTTTTTCGATGGCGGAATCAGCCGGCGGAGCCTGCGGCGCGGCGCCAAAAACGGATGCGGCGGAGGCGCCAAAAAGCAAAAGAAAAAAAATCAACCTTCGTATCATATCGTTTTGTTGGTTTGTAGCGTAAAATGATAATTGCCGGAGCCTACGCTGGTCTTTTCGCCGGATGGCAGGAAGACCAGGGCCCGGGTATTGGGAGGGACCGTGACATCCCAGGATATCGTGTTCTGTTCCCGTTGCCAATGGCTTTTCACCCATCCGTAAGGTGTTTCATAAGAAGCAGTGAGGCTATCCAGGCCGGGTGGAAACACGGGCTGCATGCGGATTGTTTTGAAGCCGGGCGCCGCGGGAGCGATGCCGGCCAGATCGCGGAAACACCAGGTAAGCAGGTCGCCCAGCAGCATCACATGGTTTTGCGAATTCATCGCCGGGTCCGCGGTATTACCGTTCCAAAGTTCCCATATGGTGGTAGCGCCTTGTTCCACCATATAGCCCCAGCCGGGGTACGCTTTTGTAGTAGCCAATTGCCAGGCTAAATCGGGGCGGTCGAACTCCGTGAGCCCATGCATGAGCCATTGGGTGCCGATGACGCCGGTGCTGATGTGGCCCGACTGTGCGACCTTTTCCAGCAAATGTTTTGTCACGACGGCCCGCTCCTTTTCCGGCACCATCCCAAAGCATAGCGGGAGCAGGTCGGCGGTAACGGTATTGTTGGAATACCCGCCCGCATGCAAAAACTTCCGGTTGAATGCCACCCTGACGACCGCGGCTTTTGCGGTGAACCCATCCGGCTCGTGGAGCAAGGTTGCAAACCCGCTCATGATGCCCAGCAAATGGTAGTAATAGGCGGTTGCGATGAGTTCGCCACCGGTGATGCGGGAAGAATCCCGGGAATGGATGAGCCCGGGCGATTCGGGCGGTACACACCAGTCGCCATATTTATCCTTGGTCATCAAGCCGTCGCGTTCGTATTTATCGCTCATATAATGCAGCCATTTCTTCATGGAAGCATAATGGCGCCGGATGGGTTGCTGGTCGCCGAACTGCTGGTACAGCATCTGTGCGATGAGGATATAGGTACCCGGCCAGGTGATATTATCCGAATAGTAGTTCCAGTAAGCCGGGGCTACATCGGGGAGGGCGCCGTCGGGTTTTTGGGCTTCTTCGATGTCGTCGAGCCATTTCGCGTAGAGGTTTTCGTTGTCGAAGAGATAGCTTTCGCCCAGGGAGCCGGTGGCGCGGTCGCCCAGCCAGGGCATGCGTTCGTTGCGTTGCGGGCAATCGATGGGCATGCCTTTGTAGTTAGCGTTGATGCCCCACCAGGCGTTGCGGAGGATATGGTTCAGCAGGGTATCGGAGGTCTCGATGCGGCCGATGGTGGCGAGATCGTCGTAGACGACCTGTCCTTCGAAATCGTTGAGTTCGGGTGTGCCGGGGTAGCCCGTGACCGACACATAGCGAAAGCCATGAAAGATGAACACCGGATGCCAGACTTCCACGCCTTGTCCATCGAGTGTATACGTGTCGGTGGCCCTGGCGTCGCGGAGGTTGGCCGTATACAGGTCGCCGTTGGGTTGGAGGGTCTCGGCGTAACGCAGGGTGATGGTTTGTCCGCGGCTGCCTTTAACTTTCAGCTGGAGCCATCCAGCCATATTCTGACCCATATCGAGGATATAGGTTTGGGGGGTGAGTTGGGTGATGGTGCGGGGGGTGATCCGGTCCATGATCTTCATCGGCTCGTCCAGCTGTGCGGAGAGCCGGCCTCCCGGCGATAGGGTATATTCGGGGAGTAACCATTTGCTGTCATCGAAACCGGGAGAGGACCAGCCAGGGAAGGCCCTGGTTGCATCGTATTCTTCGCCATCATATTCGTTGTTGGTTCGGATGGGGCCGTCGGCCGTAAACCGCCAGCTGCTATCGCTGACGACGAGCCGATGATGGCCTTTGTCGTCTTCGAGATCGAGCTGTAAGAGTAATTTGGGGAAGCCGAATTCTTTGATCTTTTGCGGTTTGTATTTGGGGCGCATCGTAAAGAAGCGACCGTTGCCAAGGGTGACGCCTATGGCGTTCGCACCTTGCAAGCAGGCATCCGTGACGTCGAAGGTGTTGTATTTAACGCTTTGGGTATAATCGGTGGGTGATTCCGCGAGTACCTGGTCGCCGATGGGATGGCCGTTGAGCGAGACGAGATAATGACCGAGGCCGGCGATATAGAGGGTTGCTTTTTTTATGGGGGTGGCGGTGGCGAATTCTTTGCGGAAATAGCGGGCGGAGAGGCGAGAGAATTTTGAGACGCTGTCCCAAGCGAAGCCTCGGTCGTAGCCGATCCAGCGCGCGTGCCAATCGGCGGCCTTGAGCAGACCCATGGACCAGCGGGCTGGAAAACTCCAGGCGCCGGCGCTGTGGCGCTGTGCCGCGGGAGTGGCTGCGTCGCTTGTTGTCCAAAGACGCACTTTCCAATAGCAGGACATGCCGCTTTTTAGCGGGCGGCCGGCGTAAACGATCATACGGCATTGGTCGCCGGGCGTCCTGGGCGTCGTCCAGAGATCGCCTTTGTCTTTGGCGAGCAGCTCGGGGGATGAGGCTACGAGTAGTTGCCAGGCGGTTTGACGAATGTTTTGACCATCGCCGCTAAGCTGCCAGCTCAGCCGCGGATGGAGGGCGTCGATGCCCTGCGGGTCGGAGAGCTGTTCACATTGGAGATTGACGGGCTGTACAGCCGGAATTGCAGGCTGTGCGGCCCTGGTGGTGACCGCAAACAAAAGCAGGATAATATGACCAGTGATCGTTTTCATTTTCCTGAAAAATCAAAATACAGTGTCAGCGGTTTTGCGTAGTCCTTGCTATGGCTATAGTCATAATACATGTTCTTTTCGCCGGAGGGTCCCATCTTCTCCGGTTTCTGCGATTTGGTGCCAATGGGCGGGATGGCGTGCATAAACGAGATATCGCCGGCGGGGAAGGGCGGCGCCACATTGTAGGTCTTCACCGGGTCGGCGGGAGTAAAGAGGCGGAGATACACGTCTTCGTCGGCACAGACGATGGTAAAAGGCTGGCCGGCTGTTTCCAGACGCATCCAGTAAAAGCTGGAGAAATACCCTTTGAATTCGGGATAGATCAGGTTGCCCTGGCCGGTGATCGTATTGTTATAGGCTTTATCCCAGATGTCGAAGGTGACACCTTGTTCGCGGTTCTTCCACACGCGGTAGGGGCCGTTGCCGAGCCAGTGGATGCCTTTCACCGAGTCCTTGCCTTTTTCCGGGTAGGAGAAGCTGGCGCCGAGTAAGGTATATTCATATTCGGCGGGGAAGTAGCGAAGCTCCATCTTCAGCCAGCCGGAGGGATATAGGGTCCATTTGAGGGATTGGCAAAGGCTGCCTTTGGGGTAGCTGACTTCGATGACCTGGTTGATGCCTTCGGTGCGTTGGGTAACCTGGCTGGGAACGACGTCACCGGAAGTGAGGATGGGGCCATTGTTGAATGGGATCGGACCTTTCCCATTTTGCACTGCGCGGAGCAGGCCGGTTTTGGTGCCGAAGCTGGCGGTAATGCCGTTGGCGGTCAGTGTATAGAGCGAGTCGGTTTGAGTGGCCGTAGTGGTGGCGGCGCCGATGGTATCCACGAGACGGCGGGCGATGGTGACGGGCCGGCTGATCGGGAAGGTCCATGTATAGAGCTCGCGGCCGCCGGCGTCTTTGGCGGTCAGCGCAAGGATATCATAGTCCTGCCAGTGTTGCGGGAGGTTCAGCTGAAGCGTACCCGACTGTCCCGGGCGGATATCGGGCGCGGTTATCTCACCGGCGGCGCCGTCGGGATGGGAAGCTGCATGGGTCAGCCGCCAGGAAAAGCGACATTGATCGAGGTTGGTATAGAAAAAGCGGTTCTCTACGGTCAGTGTGCCATTGAAAGCTGGGGTGATCTCCCGGTGTTCGATGCGCACGGGGCACCAGATCTCTTTGACGGCAAAAAAGCTGCCTTCTTTTTCGCGATAGGGACCGAGGATCCCATCGGGGCCATGGTCTTTATCGGTATCGAGCTCGCCATTGCGGTCGACACGCACCACGGCTTCGTCGGAGAAATCCCAAAGGAAGCCACCTGCCGAAAGTGGTTCACGCCACATGCGTTCCCAGAAATCATAGAGACCCGCGCCCTGACCACCGTCGTATAGCCCGTGGAGGAATTCGGTGGGGAAGAAGACATCGTGTCCATGCCAATAGGTCCCGTTGCCGTAATCATAATTGATATAGTGCTGGGTGTCCATATGACGGAAGAGGGCCCAGGGATGGATGAGGGGCCGTTGCTGGGGGTCGAGGCGGTCGAACAAAGGATCGAGGTCGAAGTTGAACCCGCCTTCGTTGCCGTTGTCCCAGATCACGATGCTGGGATGGTCGACATCTTTTTCGATCATCTCGTGTACTAATTTCGTGCCGACCTCCGTGTCGTAGGCATGGTGCCAGCCTGTGAGTTCGTCGAGTACGAACACCCCCAGCGAATCACAGACATCGAGGAAATGATCGTCGGGCGGGTAGTGGGACATGCGGACGGCGTTCATGTTCATGTCTTTTATCAGCTCTACGTCTTCGATGCTAATGGATTTGTTGAGCGCACGACCGGTAGTCGGCCAGAAGCTATGGCGACAGATGCCTTTGAATTTGATGCGAACTCCATTGACATAAACGCCATCGCGTTCGCGGAATTCCACGGTGCGGAAACCGAAGCGTTGTTCGACGGTGTGTACCGGGGTGGCGCCCGATAGCAGCGTATATACCACCTTATACAGATGCGGTGTCTCGGGGTTCCAGGTGAGTGGGGCTGGGAAATTGGCCTGGAGCTGAGCGAGGGTGTCACCATAATGCAGGGCGGTGGAGAAGGCGTCGCCAACTTTTTCTCCGTTGAGCGTATACACCTGCGCGGAGAGCCGGTCCGCACCAGTGATGCCTTTGAGCTGGACCAAGGCGTGGAAAAAGCCATTGGCTTTGGCATCGATGGCCTGGCTGGTGATATGTTGCACGGGCGAACATTCGAGGTAGACGGGTCGATAGATGCCGCCGAAGATCCAGAAATCGCAATGCCGTTCGGCCATATTCACGCTATGGTTGGCCGACTCCTTGGCGACGGTGACCTCCAGGAGGTTGGAACGGCCATAATGCAGGAGGTCGGAGATCGCATAGCGGAACCGGTAAAACGAACCCTGGTGGGTCACGCCGGCGGAGCGGCCATTGATCTTTACTTCGGTATCCGTCATGCTGCCATCGAAGACGATCTCCACTACTCTGCCCTTCCAGCTTGCCGGTACCTGGAAACTGTATTTGTACAGTCCTTTTTCATGACCGCGTACGGAATCCTTATCCAGACCGTAATTAAATTTCCCGAAACCTTGCAGTTCCCAATTGGACGGCACGGGGATCGTCGTCCATTTTCCCGAATTACGACCTTCGGTACAAAAGAATTGCCAGTTGACGGTATGGTCGCTGCCAGTACCCGAGAGATATTCTCGTTGGGTAACCTGGCACCAGGCTTCGCCGGATAAAAGGAACAGGGCCGCTATGGTCAGGATATGTTTCATTTCGAATCGTTGATGGCTGCGCGGAAGGACATGGCCGGCAGACCTTCTTTGTTGTATAAATTGGGTTGCGCGGCTTCGTTCCAGCCGAAACGGATCGCCACGGGTTTATTTTTTGCTTTTAGGATGACCTTGTTCTTGCCGTCGATGGTTGCCGCTGCGGCAACAAAGATACCGTCGCGGCCTGCGGTCTCGAACCAGTTGAGCGGTTTGCCATCATGACTGATAAGACCGCTGCCGGTGTTGGTAAAGGTAAGGATGATGGTCTTGCCTTTCACGGAAAGGGATTGAAAGACCGGTCCGGAAGGGACCACAGGCTGATGATAGTCATTTGCCAGGGCCAGTAGAGCGAGACGGCGGCCGATCTCCCACTTATAGGCCGGGTGCAGGTCCTGGATGCTGTCCACCAGATCGGTGGTGATCACCATGCCCGTGTGTGGCAGGGTTAGGACGCTTTCTTGCGCTTCCCAGAAGGCGGGTTCCGTGGTTGGCGTATGCGGTTGATTACCGCCGGTGCTTCGGGAGTAATAAAAGGGGGCTATCTGGACATAATAAAAAGGCAGATTAGAATTTTCCCAGAGCGCACGCCAGCTTTCGATGAGTGTCTTCATTTTTTCCGGATAGCGCAGTGTATCGTTAAGGAAGCAGTTGGATTCGCCCTGGTACCAGAGAAAGCCTTTTAGGGCGTAGGGGGCCAGGGGCTTCACGATAGTTTCGTAGAACTTTCCCGGGGTCCCGCCGGTATCGGCGGGTTTGCCGGCGGAATCGCGGCCGGCCCAATTGCCGGGCAGGAAGGGTTCGATGCGGCTGCCGGGGACGGCGTTAGAGATCAGGCCGATGGGTAGGTGTTCCTGTTCGTAGATGTCTTTGGCAAAGAAATAGCCGGCGGCGGAGAAATCGCGGAGCGGCTCGCCGGCGGCGGCATCCCACCCGCGCCGGATATGGGTGGGGTCGGGTTTGCTGTAGTTGGTACGGACGAGGAAGAGGCGGATATTGGGATTATGGGCGGAGTCAAGCGCATCAGGCGGACCGGAGCCATGCGCTGCTCTTTCGAATTTGCTGTTCTTCCGCATGCTGTATTCCATATTGGACTGGCCGCTGCAGAACCAGACATCGCCGACGAGGATATTTTTTTGCAGGAGTGTGTCTGGACCACTGGAGATCAACAGCGACGCCGGCTGGTCCGAGGCCGGCATGGGGTCGAGGGTGACGCGCCAATGGCCTTTGCCGTCGGCATTGCTCGTTTTCGTTTGTTGTTTAAAGATGACGGTAACCGGAGAACCGGGGCCGGCGTTGCCCCATATGGGTACCGGTGCGTCGCGTTGGAGAACCATGTTGTTGCCGAAGATGTATGGGAGAACCAGTGTGCCGGAGACATGTTCCGGGTAATCACGGGTTGCTTTTAACCAGATGGCGTAGGACCAGGCCGCCGCGTTGCTGTCCGGTTTATGGGCGGGATCGCGGTACCATTTGCCGATATTGGCAAAGGGATAAACGGGGATGGTGATCTTACGGCCGTTGAGCTCCGGGAGAAGTTGTAGCTCATAGCCGGGGCCGAGGATATCGTTACCCGGGCTGGGGAACGGGCGGAGTTTGTTCGCGTCGCCGATGAGCACCCGCATGCTGTCCATCCGGCCCTTGACAAAAATGGAGGTATCGCCCATGTACCAGATGTCGTCGACGGCATACACCACGGGGCCGCGAACGAGGGCATAAGGGGCGTCCGAATCGGCTTGAGCTTTATACGGTTTGCGGTCGGAGGTTTTCTGGTAGTATGCGTGTTTCACCCATTGCGGATGCATCGGCAGATCGAGGATAAGTTTATCACCCGCGCGCCAGGAGCGGGTGATCGTGGCATAGGCGCCGGGATGGATATCCGTGACCGCGGCACCGTTTAGGATAAGGCCTGGACTATCGACCCAATCCGGAATGCGGATGCGGACCGCGAACGTCGCAGGTGTCGCGGGGTTGATGGAGATACGGATGTTACCGTCTTCGGGGAAGCCCGTTTGCTGAGTGATGCGGGTCTTGCCGATCGTCGTCGTAGAGGTGACGAACTGGTTGATATAGATGGTGTGCTTGGGTCCTTCCGCATAGATAAAACCCGGGAGCATGGAAAGCAGCCGGGGTCCGCTGCTCATACAGCAGTCTGGTTCGCGGAAATAGCCTTTTGGCGTATAGCCATTCGGGGGAGTAAAATAGTGATTGGCGTCGCCGTCGATGGTCTGTTCGGCGAAGACATTGTTCCACTGGATGCGTTCGATGGCGTCGGCGTATTTCGGGTCGCCGGTGATATCCAGCAGGGCCTGAGACAGCTGCATCCAGGACATCGTGGCGCAGGTCTCCATCATCTCCCCGGTAAGCGGCAGGATATGGTCGCGCTCATAATGTTCTCCCACACTGACGCCACCGGTGATATAGCGTTGCCTTGCGGCAATGTCGTTCCAGGCGCCGACGACCTTCCGGAGATAGGAGCTATCGCCGCTGACCTGGTACATCCGCAGCAGACCGAGGAAATTCATCTGAAAAGTATGTGCGTGGACATAAGGCTGGATCTTGTCGATGGGCATTTCGCCGGCGGCTACTTTATCCAGGTTAGACCAGGCGTCCCAGCCGCTCCATTTATCGATGCTGCCCACGACCCAGCGGCACCAGTCGAAATAACGGCGATCGCCGGTGAGCTCATACAAGCGCATCAGCGGGTCGATAAGCAGGGTTCCTTCCCAGGAGTAGTGGATACTATGACCGGCGATCTCGGAATGCATCGATCCTTTTAGGGCCTTGTTTTTGTTCTCGGGAGGTCGCATGGGCGACGGCCAGAATTCGGCTTTCCCCGGGCCGATATAGTGCAGGAAATAATCCCCAAGGCGTTCG
>Ga0210396_10006099_pt1 | contig 11591 bp, 6 predicted proteins | sample IncBWH17OmetaG_FD_155466 | JGI IMG/M metagenome (GOLD analysis project Ga0210396, IMG submission 155466) | Forest soil microbial communities from Barre Woods Harvard Forest LTER site, Petersham, Massachusetts, United States - Inc-BW-H-17-O ...
AACAGCGCGATCGTCGCCGGGGCCATGATTTCCTGCGCGCCGTGGGTGATCGCCGTCAGGATGTCTTCGCCCTGCTCCTCCATGTGGCGATTGATGTTTTCGATGGTGACCGTCGCATCGTCGACCAGAATACCGACCGCGAGCGCCAAACCGCCGAGCGTCATCACATTGATCGTCTGGCCAAGCGCCGAAAGTGCGATCAGCGAGCTAAGCACCGCCAGCGGTATCGAAATGGTGATGATGAAGGTCGAGCGCCAACTGCCGAGAAAGACCAGGATCATGAAGCCCGTCAGCGCGGCCGCAATAAGTCCTTCGCGAATGACTGCAGCGACGGAGGATCTGACGAAGCCCGACTGATCGGCGACATATTTGAGATTGACCCCGTCCGGAAGCGTAGCCTGAATGGCCGGCAAGCGCGCTTTTACGGCGGCGATGATGTCGAGGGTCGAGGCGGAGCCGATCTTCAGCACCGACATCAGGACGCCCTTGCGGCCATCCGACTGCACGACATTGGTCTGCGGCGGCGAACCGTTGTGGACATGGGCGACATCGCGCATGAAGACGACCACGCCGTTGACCACTTTAATCGGCAGATTATCGAAATCTTCAATGACTTTTGGAGAATCGTTGAGGTCGATCGTGTATTCGTAGGAACCGATCTTTTCGGTGCCGACCGGCGTGATCAGGTTCTGCCGGGCGAGGGCGTTACCGATGTCGGTCGCCGAGAGGCTGTGGGCGCGCAGCGCGTTTTGGTCGAGGTCGATCTGCACCTGCCGGGCGGCGCCGCCGTAGGCGTTTGGCAACTGGACGCCTGCGATCGTCGCGAGCGCGGGCCTGATGAAATTCACGGCAAGATCGTTGAGCGCCGTCTGGGAAAGAGTGTCGCTCGACAACGCCAGTTGGATGATCGGAACGCTTGAAGCGTCGTAAACCAGCAAGAACGGCGGGGTGATGCCGAGAGGAAGTTGCTTCAAGACGGTTTGCGATATGGATGTGACCTGCGCCTGGGCGGCGCTGATATTCACTGTCGGCTGGAAGAAGACTTTAACGACGCCGTAGCCAGGAAGCGACTGCGACTCGATATGCTCGATGTCATTGACGGTCGTCGATAGCGACCGTTCGTAGATCGCGACGACGCGGTTCGCCATATCGTCCGGCGGCAAGCCGGTATAGCTCCATATTACGGAGATGACCGGGATGTTAATATTCGGAAAAATATCGGTCGGCGTGCCAAACATCGAGCGCACGCCAAAAATCGCGATCAAGATCGCCATGACGACGAAGGTGTAGGGACGCGCAAGAGCTAACCGAACGATAGCACTCATAAGCCAGAGCCCTGAATTTGAAGATCGCACCGTTTATTAACGCTAACGACGATATGTCGAAGCGCCCCGCTTGGCGCGGCCGCCGCAGCGGGTAGAGCAGCACGAACCGGCCCTGAATCTTCAGGCCGAACCCGCGCTTCCACTATACTGGCTGCCAAACAAAGTATACCCGGCCTAAACGCAGGTGCGTGGTCGTTGTATTGCATTGACGGGACCCCTTGCCGCTCATGGTCGAGACTGTGTTTCAGCCACGAACGGCCCAACGATGATGGCGCACATCGCAGTCGGATTTTATTGGCCGATGCTTTGCAAAGCCATTGGAAGACGTCAACCCCTCGCCGGTCTGCGAATCATCGCCCGGCGATTCTGACTTTTTGTTCATCTCAAAAATGCAACGACCTGGAGATTTATTTCTGTAGATGCCCTACGATAGGGCGACCTATCTGGCGGCCGGACTCAAGCTCGAAGGTGGCGTGTGTTTCACCAACTTGACATGGACCCGACAAAAACAATGACCGGCCCGAGACCGGAAAACACTGCAATGGCTGGCATGCAGCGTATTTATTCTTCCTCCAGGGCGAGTCTCCAGAAAACGGGAGTTTTCCTGGATGTTCGGACGCGATCTGTTCTCGCCGATAAATTTTCAGGTGGAGGACGAAATGGCATCAGCTCGGCAGGTGTTTGGCGGGCGCATCATGAGGCCTGGCAGCAGCGCGCGTTGAATCAGCGCGAGCACGCGAGGCACACGGGATTCCGCTGAAGGCTTTACTGGCGAGCGAAGTTCAAAGCCGAGCCGCAGCCCCCCGGTCCGCAAACTGCTCCACCGGCACACCGGGGCTTAAGTCATACCATTGTCATATGACTTACGGCAGCGCGGGACCGTCCTCGAATGGCTCACCCGCGGCGCCCGGCAGACCGGTTCTTTCGCACAGACAATCGAGGAATTGTCGTGGCGTCTCGCGCGAGCTAACATCAGAATTTTCTACTGTCAAGAGTCGAGATACGCCTTCGCGGTCTTCAAGTCGGCAGTTTCAAAGCCCTCGCGGAAGCGATCGTACACCGGCTGCAGAAAACCGCGGACCTCAGCGGCGCGGCCATGATCCTTCTGCAAGCGTGCGAGGCTTGTGGATGTCCGCAGTTCCCATTTGTGGAGGTCCCACAGCCGACAAATCACTTGACGCGCAACTGCTCTTGATACGTCTTTACGAGTTCGTGCATGCTGTTGAACTTGAAGTCGACGCGAGGCAACTGGCCCGGATTCATGGTCGCACCGAAACCCTGCTGCGCGTGGCGCCGGCAGACCCAGCATGACTTCAGCCCGAAATCGTTGGCGGGCTTATGATCGTGGAACACGCTTTCGGCGGTATGGAGGATCTTTTCCTTTTTGACGCCAATTCCATCGAGCTTTTCCAGCATGTATTCGAAGTTGCGCGCGGGCTTATCTCCTCGTTCACCGTCGATATTTATGCACGACTCGCTGGCAACTGGCGCCCAATTCACAGAAGCCCGCCATTGGCAGGCCTTTCTGCAAGTATCAGCGGCACTATCTCTAAGCGCCGGACTGCCTGATAGGATCGACGTTAACATTCTCGTCCAGTTGCAGAAGGACGGGAGCATGACGAACGCGAACCTTGAGGCGGAAATCTCATGCACCTGAAGAAACTACCGAAGGGATGCCGGGCCGGCAACAATGCCTATGCTTTCATCGGCGGCTTCCGCATGTGGAACAGCGCGCACGCACCGATTAACCAGCGCCGCGAAAGGACAAAACTCTCTCTCGCGCGCGCGGAAACAACGCACGTAAACTTCGTTGAAATGATGAGCGTGGAGACACCATTCCCACGGGCGACTGAATCGCGCTAGAATAAGAGGATGAGGTATGGGAAGCAAAAGTGGTGGCCCAGTCATGAGTCGTCTGACGAACAATAGATTACTGCTTGTGGCGGTTTCGGTCGGGTGGCTTGCCATGTGGCTTGGGCCTGCAAGCGCCCAGCAATCGGCGCTAGCGGATACTCCGCATTCGCCACCTTTCACCGCGACATTGTCGAACAATACGCCCCTTGTGTCCGGGATGGGTGTCGAAGGCGCCTCACGGGCGCTTGGCCAACAGCTGCGCTATGTCAGCGGTCCCCCGGGTAGTGAAATCTATCTCGCCATCCGCAACCTTGGCGGCAGCGGATTGTTCGATCACAACGACCGGCTTTATCTGCAGTTCCGCAACGGCAAACTGGCCGGTTGGAAGGGCGACTGGGGTCACAACTGGATGTGGCAATAGGCCACCCACCGCTGATTTATGTCTTCAACTTCGTGCAACTTCATTCGCGCGGTCTGCGGGGCTGCCCGATCAGTAGCGAAATGCGGCTTTCGATCGGGGTAATGCTGTCGCAAATGCTCAGCGGGAAAGGCTTGCGGCTGCGCGGACAGTCCGGTATCGCCTCCCCCGCGGCGGCGCCAGACTAAGCCTCTGATTGTTTTGAACTCGGTCCGCTATAAGCTTAGCGGCCGCGGCCCTTCAATAACTCAAGACCGATCCCGAGTTATTCCGCTGGCGCCCCGATCGCGCCGGTCTCGGATCGCGCCCGCAGCCGGTCGATTAGGAGATAGATCACCGGCGTCGTATAAAGCGTCAAGATCTGCGATACCAACAATCCGCCGATGATGGTGATGCCGAGCGGCCGGCGCAGCTCGGTGCCGGGGCCGACGGCCAGAACCAGCGGTATGCCGGCAAATAGCGCAGCCATCGTCGTCATTAAAATAGGACGAAACCTGGCACTGCACGCCTCGAAAATCGCGTCGGCAGGCGACAATCCGCGGTCGCGTTCGGCATCGAGCGCAAAATCCACGATCATGATGCCGTTCTTTTTGACGATACCGATCAAGAGAATGATGCCGACGAACGCAATGATGGTCAGTGGCGTGTGAGTGATCTGAAGCGCCAGCAACGCCCCGAGACCCGCCGAAGGCAGTGTGGAAATGATCGTCAACGGATGGACGAGGCTCTCATAGAGTACGCCCAGTACGATATACATCGCGATCAGCGCGCCCAGGATCAGCAGCGGCTGGCGGCCCGCGGTCCTGTTGAAGTCGCCGGCGTTGCCGTCGAAGCTGCCGCGAATGCCTTCCGGCATGTGCAGTTCATCGACCGCGCGTTGGATGTTTGACGTGGCGACCTCCAGCGGTACATCCGGCAAAGTGTTGAAGGACACCGTGGTTGAAGGAAATGATTGCGTGTGGGTCACCGCCAACGCCGCCAGGTCGCGGCGGTAGTGCACCAGCGCCGATAGCGGGATTTGCGTGTCGTTGGCGCCGGCTACGAAAATATGCTCAAGGTCGGCCGGATCGTTCTGGTATTTCGGATCGATTTCCAGCACCACCTGATACTGGTTGCGCTGGGTATAGATCGTCGATATCTGGCGCTGGGAGAAGGCGTTGTTAAGGGCATTGTCGATATCCTGCACCTGTGCCCCAACGCTGGCCGCGGCTTTTCTGTCGATCAGCAAGGTAAGCTGAAGTCCGCCGGGATCTCGATCGCTCGACACGTCCGCAATCCCTTCGACGGTTTCCATGCGCTTGGCAACCAGCGGCGCCCATTTCTGCAGCAGATCCAGATTGGTGCTCGACAGCGTATATTGGAAATTGGAGTCGCTCTGACGCCCGCCGGCGCGAATATCCTGCGCCGGGTACATGAACAGCCTGATACCCACCACCGCTGCCAGATTTTGGCGCAGACGATCGATCGCCAGTTGCGTGGTCAATCCTGGCCGCTCTGCAATCGGCTTGAGACTGATGTACATGGTACCGCGATTGGAGCTACCGCCAAGGATCGATCCGACACCCGCTACCGCCGGATCGGCCATCACGATATCGGCGATGCGTTGCTGTAGCCCGCGCATGGACTGGAATGAGATATCAGCGGAGGCCCGCGTCGAGCCGACCACAAAGCCACTGTCGTCGATCGGAAAATATCCTTTTGGGGTTTTGACGTACAACGTCACCGTGAGCGCTATCGTGGCGGCAAACACTATCAACGTCGAATACGGGAAATTCAACACAACGCGCAGCGTTCGTGCATAAAATTCCACTACACGCGAGAGCACCCCTTCGACAATCCGGTCAAGCCAGGTCGCGTCATCCGATGTTGTTTGCTTGATGTAATGCGCACAAATCATCGGCGTGATAGTGAGTGAAACCACGGTGGAAACCACGATGGCGAAAGTCATCGTCAGGGAAAATTCGCGCAATAACCGGCCAACGATCCCGTCCATGAAAATCAGCGGTATGAATGCGGCGATCAGCGACAGGCTGATCGACAACACCGTGAACCCGATCCGCCTGGCGCCTTCGAGCGCCGCCTGGTAGGGCCGCATGCCATGCTCGAGGTTGCGGTACATGTTCTCGATCATGACGATGGCGTCGTCGACCACAAAGCCGACCGATATCGCCAGCGCCATCAGCGAAAGATTGTCGATCGAGAATCCGGCCAGCCACATGCCCGCGCAGGTTCCGGCCAAGGCCAGCGGCACCGATACCCCGGCGGCGACAGTTGGCGAAATCCGGCGCAGGAACGCGAACACGACGACCATTACCAGTATTGCCGTCGCCAACAGCGTGAGCTGCATGTCCTCCACACTGGCGCGGATAGTTCCGGTGCGGTCGACCAGGATTGAAATCTCGACGCCGGCCGGTATCCACCGCTTCAATTCGGGTATCAGCTCCCTGATACGATCAACGGTATCGATGACGTTAGCATCGCCCTGTTTGGTAATTTGAACTAGTACCGCAGACTGCTTGTTGAACCAGGCTATCGAGCGGACGTTCCGGACGGAATCTTCGACGTCCGCGATATCGGAGAGCCGGCAGAAATTGCCGTTCGCACTTTTGATGATGACATCGCGAAATTCCGCAGCGGTTCGCATCTGCCGGTTGATTGACAGCGTCTCGCTCTGGCGGCCACCGTTGAAAATGCCGACCGGGCCAAGCGGATTGGCGTTGACGATCGCGTTTCTGACGTCATCGGTCGACACCCCGGCATTCGATAGCGCCACCGGATTGAGCGCGATGCGGACCGCCGGCTGATCGGCGCCGCTAACGGTCACTTCGCCGACGCCCGGCACTTGCGAGATGCGCTGCGCGATGACCGTATCGGCCACGTCATAGATCGCGCTTGAGGGAAGGGTCTTTGATGTCAGTGCCAGAATAAACACCGGAGCTGCAGCAGGATTGGATTTGCGAAAGTGAGGCAGCGTCGGCAAATCGCTCGGCAGATCGGCGAGCGATGCGTTGATCGCGGCCTGGACATCGCGCGCAGCGCGATCGATGTCACGGCCGATTGCGAATTGCAGCTGAATGCTGGTCGAGCCCAGCGAACTCGTGGACGTGATCTGGTCGATGCCCGCGATCTCGCCGAGTCGCCGCTCCAGCGGCGCGGCGACGGTCGCCGCCATCACGGAAGGATCGGCGCCCGGACGCGACGCGGAAACCCGGATCGACGGAAAATCCACGTTAGGAACCGACGCGACTGGCAGGAATTCGTAGGCCACCCCGCCGACCAAAAAAAGCCCGATCGCCAGCAACGTGGTTCCGACCGGCCGGCGGACGAAAGGCTCCGAGATCGATACCATTACGGCATCCCCTCGGCCGCCCCCGCGGCCGGCGGCACCGGCCGTTCAGGTCCCGCCGGCGGCGCCGCCTTTTCGATCCGGCGGATGAGCCGATCGAGTGCCAAGTAGATCACGGGCGTTGTATAGAGCGTCAGCAACTGACTGAGCAGCAATCCGCCGATGATCGAAATGCCCAGCGGAAACCGTAACTCGGCGCCGGTGCCGCTTTCCACCGCCAACGGCAGCGCACCGAACAGCGCCGCCAGCGTGGTCATCATAATCGGCCGGAAACGCAACAGGCAGGCCTGTACAATCGCCTCGGGCGCCGACATACCCTGATGCCGTTCCGCCTCCAGCGCGAAGTCGATCATCATGATCGCGTTTTTCTTGACGATGCCCATCAACAGGATGATGCCGATCAAGCCGATCACCGACAGATCCTGCCCGAACAGCATCAGCGCAAGAATGGCGCCGACGCCGGCCGACGGCAGCGTCGAGAGAATGGTGATCGGGTGAATGTAACTCTCATAGAGCACGCCGAGCACGATGTAGATGGTGACGAGCGCCGCAAGGATCAGCCACGGCTGCCCGGCCAGCGATTTCGAGAATTCGGCGGCGTCGCCGGCGAACAGTCCGACGATACTGGTGGGCATGCCGATCCGTGTTTCGATGGCCTTGACCTCCTCCACAGCGTCGCCCAGCGCCGCAGCAGGTGCAAGGTTGAAACTGAGCGAAACCGCCGGGAACTGGGCCTGATGTGAAATCACCAGCGGCACCGTCGTCCGCTTCAACGTCGCGATCGCCGACAGCGGCACTTGCACATCGAGCGCGCCTGGCAAGTAGAGCTTCGATAGAATCGAAGGATCCCGCTGATACATCGGCAGGGCTTCGAGCACGACGCGGTACTGGTTGGCCTGTCCGTAGATGGTCGAAATCTGGCGTTGCGCGAAGGCGTCGTTCAGGGTGTCGGTAATGGCCTGCAGGCTGACGCCGAGTTGGCCGGCGCGCAGGCGATCGATATCAAGCGCGGCACGGAGCCCACCTTCCTGCGCTTCCGAAGAGACGTCTCGGAACAGCGGGTCACGGCGCAGTTCGGCAACCAGATTGTTGGCCCAGAGCGTCACCAGCGCGGGGTCGGTCCCGGTCAGCGTGTACTGATATTGCGAACGGCTGGATTGGGTGCTGATTTGCACGTCCTGTACCGGCTGAAAATAAATAGTCATGCCCGGGATCGACGCCACACGCGCCTTCAGGCGCGCAACCACGGCGGAAACGTCATCGCGCCGTTCTCCGCGCGGTTTCAACGTCATCACCAGACGGCCAACGTTCGTCGTCGAGTTGACCGAACCCGCGCCGATCACGGAGACAACGCCGATCACGTCCGGATCGGCCTTGATCGCATCGGCGGCGGCGGCCTGGCGGCTTTGCATTTCGGTAAAGGAGACGTCGGGACCGGCCTCGCTCACCGCGGTAATGGATGCGGTATCCTGCAAGGGCAGAAAGCCCTTGGGCGCGACGACATAGAGAATCAGCGTCGCGACAATGGTTGCGAAGGTGACGACCATCATCATGCGCTGACGCTCGAGCACCCACAATAACGTGCGACGATAGAAATCGACGATGTGGTCGATACCACGGCTGACCGCGCCGAGACCGGGAACCGCAAATTCCTCGCCGACATGCTTCATTAGCCGCGAGCACATCATCGGCGTCAGAGTCAGCGAGACGATTGCCGAGGTGACGACCGCGATCGTCAGCGTAAGCGCAAATTCGCGGAACATGCGTCCGACCAGCCCCGACATGAATAAGAGCGGAATGAACACGGCGATCAAGGACATCGTCAGCGCGATCACGGTAAAGCCGATTTCGCTCGCACCCCTGAGCGACGCCTGCATTGCAGTTTCGCCGTTCTCCATGTGGCGGACGACGTTTTCGATCATTACGATGGCGTCGTCGATCACAAAGCCGGTTCCGATCGTCAACGCCATCAAGGACAGATTGTCGAGGCTGAAGCCGGAAAAATACATGATGCCAAAGCTCGTGATCAGCGACAGCGGCAGCGCCACGCCGGCAATCAGCGTCGCGCGCAACGAGCGAAGAAACAGCAGCACCACAAGCGTCACCAATACGACGCTCAGCACCAGCGTGAATTGCACGTCATGAATCGAAGCACTGATGGTGACGGTGCGGTCGCTGACCACGGTGAGACTAATGCCGGCCGGAATGGCGCGCTGCAGTTTGGGAATTTCGGCGCGGATCTGGCGGATCACCTCGATGACGTTGGCACCGGGCTGGCGCTGAATGTCGATGATGACCGCAGGCGTTCCCTGGTACCAACCTCCGGTGCGGTTATTCTCCAGCCCATCGACGATCTGTGCGACATCCCCGATGGTGACTGGCGAGCCGTTACGGTAGGCGATGATGATGGGCTTGTAAGCGTCGGCCGCCACAATCTGGTCGTTGGCGGCGATCGTGTAAGCCTGCTGGGCGCCGTCGAGCGATCCCTTCGGTCCAGAGACGTTGGCGCCCGCGATGGCGTTGCGCAAATCCTCCATCGCAATTCCGTAGGCCGCAAGCCGCGTCAGATCGGCCTGAACCCGTACCGCCGGCTTGAGCCCCCCGAGCACGACGACCCGTCCGACTCCTGAAATCTGGCTGAGGCGCTGCCCGAGGATGGTATCGGCGAGGTCGCTCATCGACCGCAGCGAAACCGTTTCCGACGTCAACGCCAGCGTCATGACAGGCGTGTCTGCAGGGTTCACCTTGGCGTAGGTCGGCGGATACGGCAGAGTCTTCGGCAAGATACCAGCGGCGGCGTTGATTGCAGCCTGTACATCCTGAGTGGCGCCGTCGATGTCGCGGTTGAGATCGAATTGCAGGGCAATCTGACTGACGCCGAAAGAACTCGTAGACGTCATCAACGACAACGACGGAATCTGCCCGAGCTGACGCTCAAGCGGTGCCGTGATCAGCGAAGCGATCACATCCGGACTGGCGCCTGGCAATTGCGTCGTCACCTGCACCGTCGGGAAGTCGACCTGCGGCAGCGCCGATACGGGCAACGCCCAGTACCCCAGCGCACCACCGATCAACAGCGCTATTCCGAGGAGCGAAGTCGCGATCGGACGACGAATGAACGGTTCAGAGACGCTCATGGATACATGCCCACGTTTGCGAATTCAGGCATTCACCTGATAAATTCCGTAGTCATGGCTGCGACTTCGCGGCGCTGCCCGGCTGCTCGCTTCCTTGCACAAGTCCGATTTGACCCTTTTGATCACCATCGCCCTGATGACGCTCACCTTTCTTGCCGCGGCGTTCGCCTTGCCAGTCCTTGCTGCCCTGACCGCCCCTGGCTTCCCTGCCATCCCGACCGCCCCTGCTCCGTTTGCGCGGCGCGAGATCGGCCGTCGGCGTCTGATCGTCCTTGCCGACGATAACTTTTGCCCCGTCGGACAGGCTGGCAAAGCCGGTCGTCACCACGCGGTCGGAAGTCGACAGTCCGCTCGCTATCACCGCTTCGGTTTCGTTCTGTTGGGTCACGACAACCGGCTTTGCGCTCACGATGTCATCGTCGCCAATGACGTAGCTGAACGTCCCCGCGGGCCCGCGCTGAACAGCTGAAGTCGCTACCACCATCGCCTGCGCGAGTGTTTCGACTCTGAGACGCACATTGACGAATTGTCCCGGCCACAATTGAAGATTGGTGTTCGGAAACTCCGCCTTGAGCTTCAGGGTCCCGGTAGTCGGATCGACCTGGTTATCGATGCCGGCGAGTTTCCCGGTGTCGACTACCGTCGTCCCATCATTGCCGAAAACATCGACCGCGAGCGCTCCCTTTGCTGAGGCCGCATTGACGCGCATGATTTGCTGCTGCGGAAGACTGAACAGCACTGCGATCGGCTGAAGCTGAGTGATGATGGCGATGCCGGTGGCGTCGGCGGCGTGAACGATGTTACCCTGATCGACCTGACGCAGACCGGTGCGACCCGATAACGGCGCAATGATCTTGGTGTAGCCGAGCGTCGCCTGGGCATTGTCGATCGCGGCCTGATCGGCGTTCACCAGCGCTTCCTGTTGGGCGATTACGGCACGCTGCGTATCGTACTGTTGCTTGGAACCAGCATTGGTGGCGGCAAGCTGCTGATAGCGTATGAGATCGAGGCGTTGATTTATAAGTAGCGCCTCATCCTGGGCCTTCTTGGCAACGGCCTGATCGAACTGCGCCTTGTAGATCGCGGGATCGATCTCGCCGAGAATATCGCCCTTCTTGACGTCTTGTCCCTCCACAAAATTGATCGAGACCAGCTTGCCATCGACCTGGGAGCGCACCAACACGTTGTTCAGCGCGCGTACGGCGCCGACGCCTTCGAGATAGACCGGCACGTCCTGGATGCGTGGGGTCACCGCCAGCACCGGTACCGCCAGATTGGGACGCGCCCGGTTGGCGGCCTGCTTCTGCTGCATTGATGCCCAGGCGAAATAGCCGAGGCCACCGAGAACCAGCAGCGTGATCGCGACTAGAACGCTCCGGCGGCGCGCCCGCGAAGCCTCGTGGGCGTCCCGCTTCCTGTCCGCCTTCGCCGTTTCGTCCAAATCTGGTTTAAAGAGCATTGACCGGCTTCTCCATCCTCGGCTCCCAGCCACCCCCCACCGCCTGGTAAAG
>Ga0210396_10006103_pt1 | contig 11582 bp, 9 predicted proteins | sample IncBWH17OmetaG_FD_155466 | JGI IMG/M metagenome (GOLD analysis project Ga0210396, IMG submission 155466) | Forest soil microbial communities from Barre Woods Harvard Forest LTER site, Petersham, Massachusetts, United States - Inc-BW-H-17-O ...
AACGTTCTCGGTGATGTTCGGCCATATCCCTTGATCACGGTGGGATCCGGCGGCTCCTATACCGCGGCACATTACGCCGCACTGCTTCATGAGAGGTATTGTGGAACCGTCGCCCGACCCGCGACACCTCTCGATGCGGCGACATTGGCGCTGCGCGGAACGGACTTGGCGGTAATGCTTCTCACGGCCGGTGGATCAAACCCGGACGTCGTTGGCGTCTTCCGGCATTTGGCCGAAGCGGAGCCAGTTAAATTTACGGTCGTGTGTGGGACGAGAGGAAGTCCACTAGGCGCCCACGCGTCAGCCTACAAGTACGTCGACCTCTTGGAGCTCGAACCACCCGCCGGAAAGGACGGATTCCTTGCGACGAATTCTCTGCTGTATTTCGCGGTCGTGCTCTGCCGCGCCTATCAGCGTTTAGTGAAGCCCGTGGATGATCTGCCGGCGAACCTGGGTGAATTGCTCGCTACAGGCGGTTGTTCCAACTCTGTCGAAGCTCTGCGTAATCGGTGCAAGCCACTGTGGTCGCGACGGACGTTGGCGATTCTTTACGGGCCTGAGACGGCGTCCGCGGCCATTGATCTGGAGTCCAAATTCACCGAAGCGGCGCTCGGCGTCGTGCAACTTGCCGATTTCAGAAGCTTCGCGCACGGGCGCCATCATTGGCTGGCAAAGCATGGGGACGACTCGGCCGTTTTGGCGTTGGCGAGCAAATCAGATTCGGAATTAGCCCGCCGGACCCTCGCTCTCTTGCCGCGCGGCGTTCCGGCTGTCCCGGTTTCTGTCCGGGGGGAAGGGTCCGTTTCGTCGCTGGCCGCGCTGGTCACCGGTTTATTCATCGCGGGATTCGCGGGTGCCGCAAGGGGTATAGACCCGGGCCGGCCAGACGTGCCGTTGTTCGGAAGAAAGATATACCACCTGCGCGCGTTTCGCCGCCCGAGCCGGGCGGCTGGCGCCTTGGCCGCGGCGTCGATCGAGCGAAAGGCGGGGCTCTCGATCGAGCGGCTGAAAGAATGCGGCGAATACCAATTTTTTTTGGACGCTTACCGTGCATTCCTCGGCCGTCTCCGCCGCGCCCGCTTTTCCAGCATCGTATTGGATTACGACGGAACGCTGTGCGAGACGAGGGATCGCCGGGCCGGATTAAACCGTGACATGGCCGACGCGCTCACCCGAGCCGCTCAGGCCGGCCTCACCGTCGGCATCGTGACCGGCCGCGGGAAGTCGGTTCGGCATGATCTGCAGCGCGAACTGCCACGGGCGCTCTGGAGTAAATTCGTCATCGGCTACTACAACGGCAGCGATGTCGCACGTTTGACGGATGGGTCCAGGCCTCATTGCGGCGGGTGCGGCGAGAACCTTGCGGAGGTCGCCCGCTGCCTATCGGGTGAGACCGCGCTTTTTGGTCGGCTTGAGTGCGAAGCGCGACCCTCCCAGATCATGGTGACGCCACACCACACGATTCCGCACACCCGCGTATGGGACGTCTTGCAACAGGTAGTCTCCTCGACGTCCTCGCGGGCAACGATCGTTCGCTCGGGTCATTCGCTCGACGTGCTGGCGGACGGCGTGTCCAAGCGGGCCATCCTGCGCGAGCTGCAGGAAGACGAAGGCGGCGATGTTCTGTGCATCGGTGACAGGGGCCGCTGGCCCGGCAACGACTTCGCGCTTCTCGCGCACGAGTTCTCATTGTCGGTTCACGAGGTGTCTTCCGATCCCCGGACGTGTTGGAACCTGGCGCTCCCCGGCCAGCGTGGGCCCGCGGCCACGCTGAGGTACCTCAGCGCACTCAAGCCCGTGCGGAGAAAGGGTCGGATGGTGGTGCGGCTGCCGGGACACGAAGGGGGGACTCGATGAAACGAGACGTGGCCCTGCGGGTGCTCGGTGACATCATGGCATGGGACGACGAAGCAGCCCGGAAAGAATTTGCTTGGCTGAATCTCATGTCGCGGATGAAATACGACGGCTACCGCGACTTCCTAGCCGGCGTTCGTTTTGTCGAAAGCCTCGTTGATTGGCTCCAGCAGTTTGATCCCTCCGAGCGACGCGCGGCCTACGCGTTCGTAAGAAGCCATCTCGTGTACGTCGGGCCGTCCGAGATGCAACACCTGGTCGATCTGGTGTACCCCGAGAACGTCCGCCGTCGTTTGGCTTCCGCGGTCGCCGCCAGGGCAGGCATTCCCACGCACTTGCTCTGGGCCCGCCCCGATGGGGTCCAGCGATTTCGCTCGTTGCTTCGCCGAACCCTGTTCCTCGGCCTGAGCGATGGCGCGCGGATCGACGGGTTTCGTCGTGTGAACGTAGGGCTGATCAGCAACGAGCAGGTTGTCATGGGATCGCAGCTTGACCGTGAGAAGTGGGATTCGCTCCTCGATGAGCTGAGAAAGGACGAGCAGGATCCAACTGCACAGTTCGAGTTCGCGTACCTGATTGACGACTTCGTGGGGAGCGGCAAGACGCTCTTTCGCAAAAAATCGTCGGGCGGATGGACCGGGAAACTGTGGAAGTTCCGCACTCACATCCGCGACGTGCGCACCACCCATTTCGCCCCGCAGCTGACAGTGTGCGTCCACCACTACATCGCCTCGCACGCGGCGAGCTTGAACGTCGTTCAACGACGCGACGAGGCGACTGCGGAACTGGGAGACCAGTGGTTCCCGAGGAATTCCTTGCACTTCAGCTTCGGCACCGTGCTCCCGGCGGATCTCCCCGTCGATGACGCACGCTTCGGCGAGTTCATGAAACTTGTCCAGAAGTACTACGACCCCGCGGTTGAGTCCCGGCACACGGACATCGGCGAAACGCCGGACGTGCGACTTGGGTTCGGGAACTGTGCACTGCCGCTGATCCTGGAGCACAACACGCCAAACAATTCGGTTGCCCTACTGTGGGCGGATACGGACGGCTTGAATGGTCAGCACGCGATGCGGCCGCTGTTCCGCAGGCGGCAACGCCACGTTTGACGCGCGGAGGTCCGCATGATGAATCCGTTTCTGAAGCGCGCGACCGAGTATCTTCGGAACGAAGAGGCGTTTCTCTCGATCGTGAGCCCCGAGCCCGTCTCCTACTTTCTGGCGCCGCACGGCGTGGACGGGCGGCTGTACGACCGCCTGGTGATGGTCAGAGGGACGCCCGGGAGCGGAAAGACGACGCTGGCGAAACTGTTTGAGTACCCGGCCCTCGCCGCCTTGCGCCGAAACACAAACATCGACACCTATCAGACGCTCGTCGCCGCTCTGACAGAAGCCGGGGCAATGAAGGACGGGGAGCCGCGTGTGCTGGGTTGTCGCCTCGCCCTGGAAACCGATTACCGCGAGTTCTGGGAATTCCCCTACAACGAGGACCTCCGGACCGGCCTTATGACGGCGTTGATCCAGGCGCGATCGGTTCTCGCGTGGCTACGAAATCTCATCGAGGCCGGTCACGTCGTCGAGACCATTTCGATCTTGCCGCGTGGAGACGCCGAGGCCGCGACGATCGCAATTGGGGGCACGAGCGGGTTGTCCCTACTTGAGAAGGCTCGCGCCGTCGAAGCCTCCATTTACTCCATTGTAAGTGCATTAGTCGCACCGGACGTCAAAGATTTGGACCCGGACGCGACAAGCGCTTACCGGCCGTTCGACGTGATCGACCGCTTTCGCGTCGTTTCCAGCGCGGCGACGGGCCCGGGCCCAATCGATTTGATACCGGTGGTCATCCTCGACGATGCACACACGTTACACCCCCAGCAATTCCGGGCACTGCAGCATTGGCTCCTGCGCCGTGAACTCCGTGTCGCACGATGGGTGTTGACCCGGTTGGACGTCCTGCACCCGGGAGAGGCGATCGCCGCGGTTACCGAAGACCGGACCGAACGGGCGGAACTTCCCGGCGTTGGCGTGCGTCGCGAGATCACCGAGATCCTTTTGCAAAGCGGCGAGCGGGACCGCAAGGCTAACCGCAGGACGTTTCGGGCGATGGCCAAGGACATGGCGGATCGCTATCTGCGCCTGATGCCGCTGTTCAGTAGCCGCAGGCTCTCAAGCCTTTCGGACCTGCTGAGCACCGAGCAGGATGGCTTGTCCGACTCTGACCGGCGAGACCTGGAGGCCAGCGTCGACGTCACACTCCGAAAGTGCAAAATCTCCCCCCAGCGCGCCGAGACACTGCGGGCCGCCGTCATGGGGTATCAGCCGGCCGGTAAGCAAATTGGCGAGGACGTGCGGCTCGGAATGCTTCGTGTTCTTGCGCATCGGTATGTGAAGCGCACGGCGGCCCAGCGGGGGCTGTTTGACGGCTCGGGTGATGAGGACCCCGAGCCGGCGCGTCCGTTGTCGGCCGATATCTCGGTTTGCGACGCGGCGCGGCTCCACCTGCTCCACAAGTACAACCGGCCGTACTACAGCGGTATGGACGATCTGTGTGACGCGGCGACGGAAAACGCGGAGCAGTTTCTGCGCCTGGCGGCGACGCTGGTCGACGCCTCGGCGGCGCGTCTCGTGCGTTCAAAGGCACCCTCACTGCGCGCGAAGGACCAGACGAACCTCCTGCGTCGGGCGGCCACAGACATGATGGAGGGATGGAACTTCCCGCAGTCCGATGTCGTGACCCGGTTGGTCAACTTCATGGCAGCGCGCTGCCTCGACATTTCACTGGAACCGAATGCGCCGCTTGGCGCTGGCGCCAACGCCTTCGGAATCCCTCAGGACGAACTGGACGACCTCCCGGAGAAGTACCCCGCGCTCGCGCGGATCCTGCAGTTCGCGATCGCGTACAACGCGATCATGTTGGTCCCCCGGTACGAATGCAAAGGTCGATCGTGGTGCCTTCTGGAACTCGGGGGGATTCCCTCGCTGCACCATGGGTTGACCCTTAAGCGGGGCGGGTTCATCGAAAGCACCGCCGCAGAGCTTCAGGAGGTCGTGCAGGAGGCCAAGCCATGATTGGCGCGCGACGCTGGGACCCGTGCGTCTCTCACAAAGGGGCGGAAGCCACCGGCTTTATTGCGGACTTTTTCCGCGACGCGTCCCGGAAGATCCTGCTGGTGGCCGGCGCGGGATTCGACCCGCGTTCCACGAGTGCATGCGCCGCGATGGCTGTGGCTGCGGGCCCGCGCACGACGGGAGCATTTATCCGGGAACAGCGTCCCGACCCGCAGCCAGAACTGCTCCGCCGCGCGGAAGCGAATTCAGCGACAATGCGGTCCCTCGTCGCGGCGGGGACGGAGGTCTGTATCGACGTGTTCGCGGCTGACGGCGCAGTAATCGGGGGACGCGCCGCAACGTTGGCGATCCAGAAGTTTCCGCTTTCCGACTTCACGGACGTGGTGGTGGACCTCAGCGCGTTATCGGTCGGTGTCGCATACCCACTGGTTCGGTACTTCTTCCAAAGGCTCGCGGCCAAGGCCGCCCCGAATCTTCACATCCTGGTCACCGATGAGCCGACGACAGACGGGGCCATCACAGCAATCGCGTCCGATCGTGTGGGAACGGTCCACGGCTTCCAAGGCGGTTTCGGACTGGACAAGAACGCCAAGGGAGTGAAGTTGTGGCTGCCGCAACTCGTGTCGGGCAAGCGGTCGATTTTGGACAGAATCCGCTCCTACGTAGATCCGCACGAGGTATGTCCGATCCTGCCGTTCCCAGCGATCCACCCGCGCCTTGCGGACGAACTGATCGAGCACTACGGTGAGGAACTGGAGAACACTTGGGAAGTCGATTCGCGAAACGTCCTGTACGCCGACCAGCGAAACCCGCTGGACCTGTATCGAACGGTCCTCCGCATCGATGACGCCCGCAAGCGAATCTTCGAGACCGTCGGCGGTTCGATGGTCATTCTCTCGCCGATCGGCAGCAAGGCGCTCGCGGTGGGAGCCTTGATGGCGGCGATGGAGCGTGACTTTCCGGTAGCCTACGTCGAGGCGATTGATTATCGTGTCGATTTCAACCTCATGGATCAGCGCCACGATGAAGGCCGCGAATTGATACACGTGTGGCTCATGGGAGAAGCCTACCAGCCATGACGCGAAGGCGTGTACACCAAAACAACGGCCGGAAACCCACCATCGTGGGAACCGGGCTGATCGCGCTCGACATCGTCGTGTCCGAATCGTCGACGCGCTCGACCCAGCGTTATGCCGGCGGCACGTGCGGGAACGTCTCGACGATCCTTGCGTTCCTCGGCTGGGACGCGTTTCCGATCGCCAGGACGAACGGTGACTTCACATCGCAATGGGTCCGAGAGGATCTTGCCCGCTTCGGCGTCCGCACCGACTACCTTTCGGTTGAGCCGACCGGACCGGTGCCCGCAATCATCGAATGGCTTGGGGCACGGAAGGATGGAACGCCGTCGCACAGGTATTCGTTTGTCTGTCCCACGTGCGGCTCGCGAAAGCCCGGGCATAAGCCGATTCCTGCCAAGGCCGTTGCGGCGATGCTCCCGTCGATCGAGACGCCGGACGTCTTCTTCTTCGATCGCGTGTCGCGTGCCGCGATAGTTCTCGCGAAGGAGTTTCGAGCCAATGGATCTCTGATTGTGTTTGAGCCGTCCGGCGTGGGGGAACCCAAACTCTTCCGAGAAGCATTGGCGCTAACGCACCTGCTGAAATACTCGACTGATCGCATGGGCGATGTGATGAAAGACCATCGCCGGGACGGCGTGCGGTTGGAAATCGAAACGCTCGGGGAGCATGGGCTGCGTTTCCGCAGCAGGCTTCCGGCCGTCAAGACTCGCGGATGGAAGGGAATGGACGCGTTCCCCATCAAGAACCTGAAAGATGCTGCCGGCGCAGGAGACTGGCTCACCGGGGCGTTACTTAATCGTACTGCCCGATGTGGCGCCGCCGGTTTCAGCGCCACGAGCGAGAAAGATCTCCTCAGCGCGTTTCGCTTTGCGCAAGCGGCTGCCGCATGGAACTGCGGCTTCGAGGCGCCGAGGGGTGGCATGTACTGCTCCAGCGCCGACGATTTCATCAAGGACGTCTCGACGATCCTGCTTGGCAAGGTGCCGGCCCGTAACGCAAGCAGACTTGACCGGCTGGACGGTCACAAGACTTCGCCGGACGGGGCATGCCTGCACTGCCAATCGTCACGGGTCTCCGCGGCGGTGGCCCCGCGACGCTTTCCGAAAGCGCCCTGGTGATCAGGGCAACTGCGACAGTGGAAGGTAAGCGTCCGGCCAACCACGGATCAGCTTTCGATGCGCTCCCGAAGCACCCAGCCAGCGCCGGCCCGGACGCGGTTTACATCGGAGACGACCAGATGCCCGTCGCCCTCACCGGGCTTCGTGCCGAGACGGCTGCGATAATGGTCTTGAAGATCTGGCACTGCGTCTACCAGGACCGAAGACGGACCCAGAAGAGGCGAGTGCGCGGGATGCTGCTGCGTTTGCCCATCGCAGCGTGCTGCGCGCCTACGGCACGGCTCATGACCTGTCACGAACCCGCGCCTTACCCAGCCCATGAAAGCAAACTATCCCGGCACCCAGCTTGGCAAACACCTCAATATCGTTTCCCAGATCATCAAATCCGGAGCCGCCACGCGCGTGTATTACGTATCCCAGGGCGGCTATGACACGCACGTGGCGCAGCTACCCCGGCTTGAGTCACTCCTGGGTGAACTTTCGTCGGCGATTCAAGGCGTTTATGGACGATCTTGGCGAATCCGGTTTATCCCAGCGCGTGTTGTTGATGACCTTTTAGCGAGTTCGAGTACGAAGAAGAGATCTGGGAACGAACGGATGGGCAGCCGCTGATCCTTTTGACAGAGCGAGGTTGGAAGCTTATCCCGGTGAAAGTGCTGGAAAGAGCACCCGAGGCAACTCTCACACGGCTTGGGGACCACGTCCTGAAAGTGCTTCGAGAGCACAACCCGCCTGCTTCGTGGGCGGTCATTCGCATGTCTTTAGTCATCAAAGTCGCTGAAATCGTTCATCCGTGCCGCATCGTCCCCCAATCGCCGTCGATGATCCTCCTCTTGCTTCTGCCGCCGTTCTTCCGTCATTCGCCTCGAACGGTCGTGCTCCTCGAAGCGGCGATTCGTCTCCTTCATGACGAGCTTCAACGTGTTCCGATGATACTTCTCAAATTCGTCAGGGGTCGTTCCATCCAATATGATCCGATCCCCTTCGACCCGAGCAATGCCGGGACGGTGCATGCCCGTGTACTCCGGCGGGTGATTCCATACCTGTTCAAATATCGCAGACCATTCCGAAGATGGATCGCAGGAGAGTTGGAGAGGAATCGCATAGAGGGCACTGCCACGACTGCCGTCATTCCGCGGCGTCGTTACCTCATCGACAACAATGTTGAGGATTCGGATCGACCTATTCTCATCTGCCGGTGCATTGCCGACCGCAGGGACCGCTTCTTGCGGCACGGCAGGCATGTCGTCGGGTTCAAACGGATTCGGGCCTAGCGGTGGGGCTTCTAGTCGCCTTCCGTGCAACGTGCGTAGCAGGTCCATGAACTGCTCCTCCGAGTACGGATCGGCACTCAGGTCAACACCATATTTGCCTGCGAGCCAAGACGGGGAACTATTTTGCCTGCTTCCAGACCGCAGCACCGGAATGAACTTCCGGTTGACCCTTGTCCTGTCGGCGGGATCAGCAAAGCTCTTGCTCTGAGCAAGTTCGCCCGTGATTATGTCGCCCTCATACCCCACTCCGCCAACTCTGCCGTCCGACCTCTCCTTGTATTTTGGGGTGCAAATAATCAGCACGAAATCATTGTCGCGGATCGCACGTTCCATGAATTCCGGCAACTGATCGCCGAGGACCGCGTGCCATTTGTCGAGGGTCACATCTACCCCTTTGCTGCGAAGTCTCGTGGCGAACTCTTTCACCCATTCTTTGTGGGCATCGCTGTCGTATGAATAAGAAATGAACACTCTCGGTGCCTTCGAGGGCATACCGTGTCCTCCTAAATTCGTCTGTGCCTCAACTTTCGTCACCCCCGATGGACCGGCCGAGGCAATGTCCTGTCGGGCCAGTAAAGTTGCGTCCGCGAAGAGTTGAAATCGGGGACTTGATTATCTCGCAGCCTGAATCAGGTCTGGCAGCTTATCGACGGGGGCGTCAGGATGCATACCCTCTTGAAGTGCCAACAGCGGCTCCACATTGGCCGCGTCTTGCCATCGCAACGCCGTCATCGCCCGAGCGAGGTATTGACCGGTTTCGGCGATCCTGCTGACAATCGCCGGTCGGTCTTGCTGAAAGAGACTCAAAGAAAAACCGGCTCTCGCCAATGATGGATCGCTTCTAAGCCTTTGTCGTACCGACTCAAGTGGCGTGCGAGCCCGCAGCACCGCGAAATCTGCCGGCTCGTGGATCGGACGAGGCTTCATCATGTGAGCAAGCAGAGCAGGAAATTCTCGGGCCACGAAGCTGACCGTCGCCCCCATCTCGGCGGTTCGTGCTCGTAGTTCCTCCGTCGCGGCCAAGTATCGGTCCGCATGTTCTCTGATCTTCGATTTGGTGAACTCATCGTCAGGCATCTGAGGTGGTTCAACGTGGATTATACGCGAGACCGCGATCAGTTTGCCGGTTCGACTTCGCGTTCGCCACGATTATGCTCGTCGTGACTGCTCTCGTCATTCTGGGGGCGGTGGTGGTGACGTCGCTCTTCCTCTGGAGGGCCGTCTAATCCGCGAACCGATGCGAAAAGAGACAAGATCTTTCGGAACATTCGATCAGATTCTCGCCCGGCTCCGGTTTGGGCTGCCAGAGTTCAACGTCGGCATCGAGCCATTCACGGTACAGGACGTTCAGGCCGCAGTGGCGGCAAATCAGGTTGATGACCGCGCACATCAGTCGCCCGAACTACAAGCGGCTTACGATGCCGAACGGTCAAAAGGCGCAGATCACGTAAAGGCATGGATGCGCGAATACCACATCCGGCGTACTGCATATTTTGTCACAAATGGCTGGGCCGGCCCCCTCACTCTGGATGCAGCCGGCTGGATTCGGGACGGCGCTCATCGGCTCCTCGCGGCAGCGGTTCGCGGCGATGAATTTGTCGACTGCTCGCAGCCATAACTGTCGCGACGGCGTTTCCTGCCCCGGGGTTGGCGAGCCCAGGAACCAAGAGCACAGACCGACATGCCTGCGCCTCACCGGCTTTTTGGTTTTCAAGACGGTCGGATGGGTCGTCTTCCGCTCATGGGCACCGCGGGCTTCCAGAGCTGGACGGTCGAGATCCAAATGCACGGGAGATCATTCTTCCGGCCGCTCATGTTGCCGCATGACGGTTTTCAAGGTCAGACGAACTGCAGGAATTCGCAGATTTTACGTTGAGCCCCATCGGAATGAGCACGAGCCCTGTGACCCCGTATGAAATCCCCCGCATCGTAACCGCGACACGGGCCAACCGCTGAATTTGGGCTCAAAACGCGTCATAATAGGTGAGGATTGTAGATGAGTGTCCATATTGTTGGCCTGGCGCGACAACGAGGATTGATCGCCACAAAGTGCTGAAATTCGGCCCGAATTGCGTCATAATGATTGAGGAGGGGATCTAGCCTCGCGATCCCGATGCAGGTGCCGAGCGGTATGCCCGTGGAATCCAAGCCCGATCAGGTTGCTGGACCGCGCTTGCGGCCGCGAGAGGCAGTGATGCAACGTCCGCCGGAGTATCGGTGGGAGTTTACACGCCGTCCTGGCGATTACGAGCAGCGGGAGCCTTGACCGATGCCACGACGTGTTCAGACACGGACGGATTTGTTCACAAATACGCTGGGCGTGTGTATACTCGTCAGCGCGTCCACTTCCACGGGATCGGGCAGCCGGCGTGGCAGAGCAATTCAACCCAAAATTGATCGGCTTCGGGATCGCGAACTACCGTAGCTTCGGCGAGAACGGTGTCCGCATTGGGCTGCGATCGCGAATAACCGTCCTAATCGGCAAGAATAATTCTGGCAAGTCTAACGTGTTGCGGTTCCTCCGCTGGTATGACAAGACCGATGGGGGGCGACAAGCAGCCGATTCTGTCACGGAAGTCCACCGCGCCAAACCAGGAAACGTCACCCTGATTAGCATGTGGGATGCCGCCGATATTCTGACCCCGCCCCAAGTTCTTGCACAATACGCCGGCCACAAAAATCCTATTGAGGTCACGACCAATGTTCACAACGGTCAATCCGCCGGATTTACCGTGCCGCAACCGATCAACAGTGGCGCTCTGTTACCCTCTTGGAAGCGCCTCTATCCGAACCAGCACTACACGTCGTTGCCCCCTGTGGCGCAATTATGTCAGCAAATCTCGAATGCTCTCGGTCCACGGGCCGTTTCCCAACTCGGGCAACTGTTGAAGGATTACGTTTACGTTCCAGACTTTCGGCAAATCGGCCAGAGGGAGGACGACAAAGACCCACATCGACTAAGCGGCGCTAACTTGATCGAAGAACTTCACCAAATGCAGCATCCCGTCGCCGGCCAAGAGAATAGTCGACAGCGGTTCACTGAGATTCAGGATTACCTGCGCGAGCTGCTCGGGGAAAGTGACCTACAGATGGAAATCGCGCACGACAAGCGAACCGTGCTTCTGTCGATGCACGGTCATCGTTTGCCGCTGGAATCATTCGGGAGCGGCATCCACCAACTGGTTATTC
>Ga0210396_10006104_pt1 | contig 11581 bp, 12 predicted proteins | sample IncBWH17OmetaG_FD_155466 | JGI IMG/M metagenome (GOLD analysis project Ga0210396, IMG submission 155466) | Forest soil microbial communities from Barre Woods Harvard Forest LTER site, Petersham, Massachusetts, United States - Inc-BW-H-17-O ...
CGATGTCGTGTTCCCGCCGCAGATTCTGCGGCTCAGACGTAGTTGCATTTGCGCTCATAATTTATCTTTTGTTGTGGGCTGGTCTGGCAGCTGCCGAACCAACCGTTGTCAGTTTTGTTCAGTTCCAATCTTAAAGTCCTGTTTTGAAAAAACGGGGCGTCATTCTTTCTCCACAAACGTCGCGAAACTCTCCACGATTTTGTCCCATCCCCGCGCGTGGCTATCCCGGCCCTCCACAGTGGCGAAGCGGCTGTGCGTCAGCACGAACTCCGTGCGCTCACCCCGTTGCAGAAATTCCACCGTGATCAGCGACGTCTTCCCCTCCACCTCGCCAAACTCCGCGCCGCTGCCGTCCTTCTCCCAGTCCCAGGTGTAAACCAGCCGGGTCGGCGCCTTCACCTCCTGAAAGACCCCCACCGCCGTAAAAAATTCTCCGTCCGGCATCTTCATCTGAATGCGGAATTTTCCGCCGACCCGAAGATCCATGCTCGCCCGCGGCACTTCCATCCCCGGATCTGGCCGCATCCATTGCTGGATATGTTCCGCCGATGTCCACGTCTCGAACGCCAGTTCCGGCGTCGCCTTCAACACCCGCCGCACGACCAACGTCGCGTCATCCGGCTTCAGCACTTCATTATTGATCATCATCTTGTTTGGTTTCCTTCGTTTGTAGTTTGTCCAAATATTTTTCGAACTGATCCAGATTCCCCTCCCAAAACTTCCGATACCCGCCAGCGACATCGCGTGCGGTTGCGCCAGAGCCGTCACGCACCCGTCGCCCTTGGCCAATTGCGCGAAAATCCGCCGCCGCGTCGGATCCGCCAGCGCCGCAAAAGTCTGGTCCAACATTTTCGAAACATATTCAACCATGTGGTTGAATATTGTCTGAAGAAAAAACCAACGCAAATAAATTCTTTCATCTTTGGAAATTTCAAGCCCACTCTCTAAACCCCGATCGAAAAACGCTCCCTCAACTTCGCCGGCATTCGGGCGCAAGCCAGGCAGACATTGCACCTGCCCCCAAAACTCATCCAGGTCCATGTCCTCTTACGTTGACGACCATCCGCACTGACGAATTCATTCACGTGAAGGAAGGCGCGAATTAACGGCTGGCCATTTGCCGATCCAAATCCAGATGGTCCGAACGGGCTCGACAACATGCCTTTTGTTCCGACTAAGTACTAAAATGAACAAACTAATACTAACACTGCTGGCCTTCGCCAGCGCGGTAATTCCCGTAATAGGCGGTGAACCGATTGGGCCAGTCTTGGCGAATCCAACGACTTCGGACCAGGACGCTCTGATTCTCCGGATTCTCAAGTCGCTAGAGACCCACGACTACCGCACATTGTTAACCTACACGTTGGATAATGAAACCGATTATTTCGGCCACAAAAATTCGTCCAGTGCCTTCATCCAACAAGATATGACGCAAGACGCTCGATCTTATAAGTGGTGCAGGTTTGTTCCAGATTTATCCACTTTTCAGACTTCGCTCGGGCATGACTCCATTGAATATGATTCTGATGCACTCGATGTTCGAGGCAAAGAGCACAAGGCGCGATGTCGTCTTGACGTTCATTACACGCCTACGACTTCACCCCGACTGCAAGCGCTCTCCTTAAAAGTTTTGCCCAATCATCTGCAAGCCGGCAATTCGGGGTCGACAGTCATCGGTCCTGCCTCGGGGCAGATTGACGAGAGCAGTGTTAAGAACGCCATCGCACAATGTACGGAGATCATCAAGACGGAGATCATTCCCCGTTACGAAACAATGGACGGCTTCACCGCTAAACCGTTGGACATCAAATATCAGGACGATCCAGTGATCGCAAAATGGCTCGATGAATATGGGTCAATCTGGAAACAACTGGACCCCGTCGTCGCCGACGCTTACGTCGACTTTCAGCGGAAGGTAAACGAGCGCAACAAACCTGAAGCCAACAAGTACCGCGCGCTCTTGGCGGACGCTTTTAATCGGGCGGTTGAACTGCGCGGCGGCGGCTCCGCCTCGGTGCAATTATATACCTTCGCGCCAGCGCACGAGGAATGGATCTTCGCCCACTTTGGCACCAAATCCAATAATGTGCCGGATGAGAAATTTATCTCCCGGCTGACCAAGGATCTTACCGTCGGGGCCAGCCCTGAACGCCACGAGGTCCAATCCGTGCTCGCGAAATTGAAGGCCGTCGAGCGGTTTCTTAACCAGGACGATGCGGCATTTCTGAGGGCGGAGTTTCTCTCTTACTTTGAGCGCTAGCCCGCGCCCGGCGCGAACGATAGCTATAAGGAGATGCAATCGCCCGAAACACCTCCGGCAACGATTGTCCGGCTGTCCTGTCCCAAATCGGAAAACGGCGAATACCTGAAAGCAAGCGGTTCGCCCTGAAAGATCAATACGAGATTCCGGCTAAATGAGTCAGTCCAGTCAATCAGTGCGATCGTCTGGTTTATCGCGGAAGTGCGAGATACGGTGACGGCGCGTGCTTGGTCGGAAATGACCAAGGTGACGAGCGAACCGTTAGGTGGCGTCTGCGTGCCGCTAAGAACGTTAAAGCTAAGCGTAACGGATTGAGAAGCTCCTGCCGCGACGTTGCCAAAAGTGTAGCTTAGAGCCGTCCCCGCTGCATAGCCGGTCGTGGAGGTCGTAAATTGCGGAACATGGTAGCCGACAGAAAGATATTGGGCGGCATTCGTCGCGTTGGTTACCGTTAACTTGAACTGAATCGCGTGCCCCGGAATTGCGGGGCCGGACGCCGTCAGACCATAAGAAAAGGCGGGACTCGCATAGACGGCTTTGGCGTCGCTGGCCCGAGCCAGAATCTGACTGCTGCTGTTTGTCCAGGCCGCTTCGATCAGCAGAGCCGCTTGAATGGCGGGCGTGGTGGAACTCTTCAAGCTCAAATGAACTTCCCCTGTTGCCCCCGCTCCGAGCACGCTGGGCGACCAACGAACAACCCCATCCGTACCATTTACGCCGCCCCCGTCCGCGGAGACAAGGGTTGCGCCGACCGGTATCGGCAGGCTCAATTGTGAACCTGATAGGCTGCTCGAGCTCGCATTGTGATAGGCCAGAGTGTAAGAGAAACTTCCTCCCGGAGCCACGCTGCCCTGCTGGGTGGAAAGGTCCAGAGCCGCCGCCGGGGCCGATTTCACCGTCGCGGTGCGCGAAACCGAAGCGCCGCTGGCCTGATTGGAAATCTCAAGAGTAACCAGAGAGCCGTCGGGCGGGTTCTGCGTACTACTCAGAACTTTAAAGTCCAGATCAACCGCTTCAGAGGTCCCCGCAGCAATATAGCCAAAGGTGTAACTCAGAGCTGTCCCCGCTGCATAGCCGTTGATGGAGGTCGTAAATTGCGGAACATGGTAGCCGACAGAAAGATATTGAGCCGCATTCGTCAGATTGCTGGCCGTTAACTTGAACTGTACCACCTGGCCCGGCTTGACCGGATCTGTCGTCGTCAAGGCATAAGAAAGGGCGGGACTCGCGTAGACGGCTTTGGCGTCGCTGGCCTGAGCCAGAATCTGACTGCTGCTGTTTGTCCAAGCCGCTTGGATCGGCAGAGCCGCTTGAATGGCGGGCGTGGTGGAACTCTTCAAGCTCAAATGAACTTCCCCTGTTGCCCCCGCTCCGAGCACGCTGGGCGACCAACGAACAACCCCATCTGTCCCCTTTATGCCGCCCCCGTCCGCGGAGACAAAGGTTGCGCCGACCGGTATCGGCAGGCTCAATTGTGAACCTGATAGGCTGCTCGAGCTCGCGTTGTGATAGGCCAAAGTGTAAGAGAAACTTCCTCCCGGAGCCACGCTGCCTTGCTGGGTGGAAAGGTCCAGGGCCGCCGCCGGCGCCGATTTCACCATCGCGGTGCGCGAAACCGAAGCGCCGGTGGCCTGATCGGAAATCTCAAGAGTAACCAGAGAGCCGTCGGGCGGGTTCTGCGTACTACTCAGAACTTTAAAGTCCAGATAGACCGCTTCAGTGGTCCCCTCAGCAATATAGCCAAAGGTATAACTCAGAGCTGTCCCCGCTGCATAGCCGTTGATGGAGGTCGTAAATTGCGGAACATGGTAGCCGACAGAAAGATATTGAGCCGCATTCGTCAGATTGCTGGCCGTTAACCTGAACTGCACCACCTGGCCCGGCTTGACCGGATCTGTCGTCGTCGTCATGGCATAAGAAAAGGCGGGACTCGCGTAGACGGCTTTGGCGTCGCTGGCCTGAGCCAGAATCTGACTGCTGCTGTTTCTCCAGGCCGCTTGGATCAGCAGAGCCGCTTGAATGGCGGGCGTGGTGGAACTCTTCAAGCTCAAATGAACTTCCCCTGTTGCCCCCGCTCCGAGCGCACTGGGCGACCAACGAACAACCCCATCTGTCCCCTTTACGCCGCCCCCGTCCGCGGAGACAAAGGTTGCGCCGACCGGTATCGGCAGGCTCAATTGTGAACCTGATAAGCTGCTCGAGCTCGCGTTGTGATAGGCCAAAGTGTAAGAGAAACTTCCTCCCGGAGCCACGCTGCCTTGCTGGGTGGAGAGGTCCAGGGCCGCCGGCGCCGATTTCACCATCGCGGTGCGCGAAACCGAAGCACTGCGCGCCGGGTCGGAAACGACCAGATTGACGAGAGAGCCGTCGGGCGGAGCCTGCGTACCATTCAGAACTTTAAAATCCAGATAGATCGATTGGGAAACTCCTGCTGGGATATAGCCGAAGGTGTAAGTCAGAGCTGTGCCAGCTGCATAGCCGTTGATCGAGGTGGTGAATTGCGGAACAAGGTAACCGACCGAAAGGTATTGGGCCGCATTCGTCAGGTTGCTGGCCGTCAACTCGAACTGAACCATCTGACCCGGCCTTGCCGGATCTGTCGTCGTCGTCAGGGCATAGGAGAAGGTGGAACTGGCACTTGCCCGACACGTCAAGACGGCGAACAACGTGATCACTATTGTCGCCAAGGCCACAAGACGCAAGTTGACCCGCGCTATCGCAGGGTTAATCCGCATCTTTGGCACTGCTGGCGTGATAAGGGTCTCGTTAGTCTCGTCGGATTTATACGCTTCTGACGATCTAAACAAACCGGTAAATGTTTCTTCAATTTCCTGGGCGCCTAACATAATTTTTTAAAGGAGTGATCCATTTGTACGTGAGTCGTGAAACTGCTTCGTATTATTTTTGTAGTATCTGCAGATGCTTGCAACTGCGTATGCATTTTATACCCCAAACGGGTTAGCCAAGACGACTGCCCAGCTTCGATTCCACTGATATAGCGCGGATCGCTAAAGCATTTCGCTACATAAATGTAATAGCGTCATTACATTTATGTAATATTAAACATTACACTTCGTTGGTTGGGCGACGTGGATCCACCGCGACGAGGCGACAGCGTAGTGTGGGATAGGCTTCCAGCCTGTCTGGGCTGAAATACTCGATGTCGGCGCGCTTCCAGGCTGGAGCCGCCTTTTCTTCGAATTCTGTACAAAGTTCAGGGCTGAAACCCTCTGAATGGCACGAAGATAAGGACTGTTGGGATGGTTCTTCGTCCCGAGGTGACAGGAGGATCCAGCCCAGGATTGACCCATGGAGCTCTAAGATAATGCGAGGCCCGATGCGATTGGTTTTGTCCCGGATGGGACAGCACGATAGTAGCCAGGCACGAAGTGCCTGGAATCACGAGGAAAATGGCCCCGTCTAGCGGGACGATTGAACCGATTCTGCTGACATTGGGACTGACAATGACTTCGACCGTCCCTCCGGGACGGAGCCGCTTTACGTCGATACCAGGCACTTCGTGCCTGGCTACTATCACCTGTCCCTCCGGGACAAAAGCCATTCAGTTCCTAACTTCGCGCCATTCAACCCTGGGCTTAACCCTAGGCTAAAAGGTGATAGAGTACCTTCTGGAAGTGTTGGCTGGAATGCGCAAACACCAGCAAAGGCATGGTGCCGTCGCCGGCATCTTTCCATACTTGTTTGCCCTGGAGTGCACGTCCGATTGCTGTGCCCTCAGTCGCGACCGCAATTAATTTCTATCCCGGTTCTTTGCTGTGCCTCGGAGAGGCGGATTTAACCCTGTGCGGTGGGACGAATAACTATCTCGCCGATATCAACATCGGCCGGCTGTTCGATCGCGAACGCAATGGCGCGGGCAATCGCATCCGGCGAGATTGCCATCTTGCCCATTCTGTCAACGATCTGAGCCTTCACGTCCGGATTAGTCATGGATTCGGCAAAGTCCGTGTGAACGAAGCCCGGCGAAATGATTGTCACGCGCAGCTTAGCACCGGCTTCCTGGCGCAAACCCTCGGAGATGGCACGCACGGCGAACTTCGTGCCGGAATAGACCGACATGGTCGGCATAGTGATAAGTCCAGCTGTGGAAGCGATGTTGACGAAATGCCCGAATCCCTGCTCGCGGAAGACGGGCAATGCAGCGGCGATGCCGTACAGAACACCTTTGACGTTGACATCGATCATCTCCTCCCAATCCTCAACGCGTAGGTCGTCGAGAGGAGAAATTGGCCCAATGCCAGCATTGTTGACGAAAACATCGAGCTTGCCGTACCGCTCACAGGCCAACTTGACGAGGTTGGATAGGTCGTCGCGCCGTTTTACGTCGGCGGGTGCGTAAGCTGCCTCGCCATCCGCTGCCGCGATACGGTCAGCGATAGCCTTAAGGCGATCCGATCGGCGCGCACCGAGCGCCAGCTTCGCACCGCGCTCAGCAAGCAGGAGCGCAGTCGCCTCGCCGATACCACTGCTTGCCCCCGTGATTACGACTACTTTGTCTTTGATTCCCGATGAAGTCTCCATATTTCCTGCATACCCTCAAAAGGCTAGCCTACAAAGAGATCAAAAAGAAGGGCGAATTTCTCTTGCCCGGTTTTGGCAAGCTGGTGAAGCAGAAAAGGAAAGCGTGCACGGGCTTTAATCCAAAGAAGCAACAGAAGATCAAGATTCCAGCCAAGACCGTCCTCAAATTTCCTGTTGCCAAGGCCGCAAAGGACGGGGTTTTGGAGGTAAGGAAGTAGTCAAGGAGCATCTGACTTCTACCCACGGCGCTTACGTGGCGTGGCCAGACCCATCTTACCGGTCGCCGACGCGGCAGCGCTAACCACGACGTTGCGGGGCAGCAGACGAGGAAGCCAAATGGCGACGTGCACGCTGAACCGTCCAGGATAGGCAACGGACTTTTTCTGATCGAACGACCGCAAGGTACGGCGGACCACCAACTCGGCGCGGTCGAAGGCACCGTCCTTCATCTCGGTTGATACACCTTCGAAGAAACTCGTCGCCGTCGGCCCGGGGCAAACGGCCATCACCTGGACACCTCGTCCCCGGAGTTCGAATTCTAGCGCTTCGCTGAAGTGGAGAACGAAAGCCTTCGCTGCCGCGTAGGTCGCCATATGGGGAAGTGGCTGGAACGCGGAATTGGACGCCAGATTGATAATGCCGCCTGTGCCTCGCGAGACCATCTTGGCGCCCAAGGCATGCGACAGTCCTACCAGCGCCTGCACATTGACCTGGATGCTGGCCAGCTCTTCGGCGAGGTCGTGAGATAGGAAGTCGCCGGTTAGACCCAGCCCTGCATTGTTGATCAGCAGATCGATCTTCAGATCCAGGCACTCGAGCTCCGTCATGATCCGCTTTACGGCGTCCGATGTGGCGAGATCGGCCTGCAGGACGACGCATCTCACGCCATATTGAGCGCCAAGGGAGTCGGCGAGGTTTCGCAGGGTATCGATCGATCGGGCGACCAGAACAAGGTTCATGCCGCGGTCCGCAAGCTCTTTTGCAAAGGCCGCACCCAATCCCTTGGAGGCGCCGGTGATCATCGCAGTCGAATCTTTGTAGGCAAACATCGTGGGCTCCTTTTCTCGTCTGTCTCAATCGGCAACAATCATCACTTCCTTTTGTCGGTTGGGGGATGATCATTTGCTGGCCGCTGCCAGCAGCGCCTCGCGATGACGCGGCGCCACTCGCGCAGCGTCATCCCCGGCCGAGCCAGCAGATCCTGCACGGTCGTCGTGACGACTACAGAATAGTCCATCCGTCCATCAAAGCTCTGATGCGCCCACTCGAGCTGACTCTTCGCGTAGTTCTCTTCCATCCCGGCAGGAGACTTGACGGCTCCCGAAGCGAACGCCGCCACCAGGTCGCTCGGAACGACGGGCGCAATCTGACGCCCGAGGGCTTCCGAAAGGATGGCGGCCGCTTCTACGCCATTCAGAACTTCAGTCGAGAGGAAATAGTTCTTCCCGGCATGCGCTAGAGGGCCCTCGGCAAGCACCGTGGCCGCAACTGCGGCCAAATCCTCGCCGGCGATCCAGCCGACCCGCTTGTCCCCCATGGGCCAACGCAATTGGCCGTTCGGGAGACCGAGGGTAGTAAGGATATTCTGCATGAAGAAATGCGGATGCAAGTGCGCCCAAGCGACTCCGCTGCCTTCGATATAGCGCTCCACCATCTCGTGCCAGGCAAAGTGTGGATCGGTCGACCGACCGTCCCCAAAAATGCCTTGATGGACGATGAAGATCACGCCCGAATCTGCCGCTGCGTCCACGAGCGTCTTGCTCTGATGGAGCATGGCGATCGTGTACCCGGTCAGCAGGAACAGCCGATCAATGCCCTCCAGTGCCGCAGGAAAGGTTCGTGCGTCGTCGAGGTCGAGATAGACTGCCTGTTGGCCTTCGCGTTTCCACGCTTCCACTTGTTCCTTCTTTCGAGCTGCCCGCACGACCTCGATGTCTGCCGGCCCGCGATCGAGAGTCGAAGCGATTGTTCCGCCCGTCAAGCCGCTCGCGCCAAGCACCAGGATCCGATTCTTCCTGCCTGAGGCAGCTTCCGGTCCCACCATAGAACCAGCCAGCAAGGTTAGAAGTTAGGAAGTTTCTCGAGACGTATTGGAATAGATCATTTATTAACTCCAGTTTGATCCAGCTTTAGTGGTGCGTTGTCGCTCTGAAGAAACTCGACGGTGACTTTAAGAGTATTCATAAAACTACGCCTTCATACCTATTGCGCCCATTCTCCACGGCCCGGAGCTCCAACTCTCCGAGCACCACTTTCCTAGGGTACTTCGTAATGAATAAATCGATCGTCTTCATCGGATTTTCTTCTCGTTGATTTTTGCAGTCTAAAAAGTTTCACTTTTAAACGGCGCCGAAAGCTCAGGTTCGCCGGGCGGTTACGAAACAGCAACATCATTATCAAGATGATCAGTCCAAAAAGCGCCTGCCGGAGCCCTTGGCTAACCTGGATACTGACTAATAGGGCGTCTAAAATCACCACGATGATGGATCCGACCAGCGAGCCCAGATAACCTCCCGTACCACCCGACAAGCTGGTTCCACCAAGAACCACGGCCGCGATCGGAATCAAGAGGTACGCATCACCCATTCCCAGGTAAGTCTGACCCGCAAAGCCCGTAAGCAAGAGGCCGACTAACGAAGCGCACAATCCGCTAATAAAAAAGACCCAAAAGTAGATAAGCGAAGGTCGAATTCCAGACATTAGGGTAACCAGCTCGCTGTTTCCGAGCGCATAGATTTCTCGCCCAAATTTGGTTCTGGCCAAGATCAGCATTACCACGATGCTAAGGGTCATCCAGATTAGAACTGAGCCCGGCATCGGGCCGATCGATCCGCCCCCAAGGAACCTTCCTAGCGCTGGAATCGTATGAGAAGGGCTCGCTGTGTTCGCGTAAACCAGAGTGGTCCCTTGGAGCATTAAATTGATGCTAATCGTCCAGATTAGAGAGTGAATCCGGAATAAAGCTACCCCGATTGCGTTAATAATCCCTGTTAGGAGGCCGATGACCACGGCGGTGGCGGTCGCCAGCAAGAGATTGCCGGTTTGTCCGAAGACGTTGGTAGCGACAATCGCGGACAGCGTCAGTTCCATGGAACAGAAAGGTCGATCTGCCCAATGAGTATTGCCAGGGTCTGCCCAATGGCGATCAAGCCAATGAAGGATGCGAGCGTAAGCTGATTTTGAGCGAATCCCAAGTTAAGAACTTAGGATTTACCAGCGCGGCCAGGGCGTAGGTCACTGCCAGGAGCACTATCGAAAAGCCGCCTCGCGAGATTCTGTCACGGAACGCTGAGCGCGCAGTCGGATCCAGAGAAGCAGTGGCCGTTTGAGTCATGACATTTGCCCTCGCACGAAGCGCGTCCAACTGCGCGAACGCAGCAGGGGAAGTCCTGCGCCGATCAGAACAAGTACTAAAATGGAACCTTGGACCAGGTTCTGCCAAAAAGCGGAGATCCCCCACGCTAGGAGGGCGCTGACAATGATCGATAATAGAAATGCGGAGAGCACGGGTCCGAAAGCCGAACCCTTGCCTCCACGCAACGATATGCCGCCAAGAACGACGCAGGCGATCGAGTTCAGCGTATAGATTTGCCCGAGTGCGGCGTCGCCAGAGCCAGTCTGCGCAACTAAAAATAAACCTGCGGCGCTGCTTAGGAGCCCCGAAAATGAATACGCCGCAATTTTCGCACGCTTTGGAGACAAGCCAGACAAGTAAGCGTTCTGTTCGTTGTTTCCGACTGCTTCAATCTCTCGCCCTAGCCCTGATCGCATGACCGGCAACCAGAAGACAAGCAGGCAAACAGCGAGAAGGCACGCGGAAGCGGGAAAGTAACCAAAGCTTCCAGTAAGAGCAGACGAGAACCAAGGCGCCACCGAGCCTCCGGGGGTGGGGCGAAGAATCAACGAGACACCTTGAAAAACGAATGAGGTTGTCAGCGTGGCGATCAGGGGTTCGAGTTTTCCGTGCGCGACCAAAACCCCATTGAGGCTTCCGGCCACGGCGCCAAGCAATAAGGTCGCCAAAATAATACCAACTGCAGTGACAACCGAATCACCCATGTAGGTGGCAGCGAAGCAGGCCGTTAGACCGATCAAAGAACCGACGGATAAGTCAATTGCCCCGCTGACCACCACCAGCGTTTGGGCAATTGCGGCAATGGTCAGCGCAACCGACTGGTTAAACAGGCCGGCGACACCGAAATCGGATAGAATTAAAGGCTGCTGAATCCAATAAAAAAACATCACGACAAACAGGGCCAGACCAGAAGGAATGGCACCACCAATGAATTCTTGAGTTCGACTTAAGTACTTGCGAACGTTAATCATGCCAATACCTCTTCAGGTGGGTGGCCGGCGAAGAAAAGCTTAAGCAGATTGGCTGGCGTGAGACTTTCACCTTGAAGTTCGCCGGCAATCGTTCCTTCAAATAACACCACCACGCGATCAGCGACCGCAACCAACTCTTCCAATTCGGTGGAATATAGAAGGACTGCCTTTCCTTGCTCAGCCAGTCCATGCATCGCGCGGTGCAGTTGATCCTTCGCGCCGACGTCGACGCCGCGACTCGGGTCGCAGAACATAATCACCTTAGGATCTCGCGCCATCCACTTGCCCACCAGGACCTTTTGCTGATTGCCGCCACTCAGGCTGCCGACCGCCACGCGGCTGGAGGCTGATTTGACGTGCAATTTTTGAAGGTAGTCCTCGGTGAGAATCTTTTCTTGCGTTTGGGATAACCATCCGCCCAGTCGGCTTAGCTGACCTAGAACAGTGAAGCTG
>Ga0210396_10006107_pt1 | contig 11578 bp, 11 predicted proteins | sample IncBWH17OmetaG_FD_155466 | JGI IMG/M metagenome (GOLD analysis project Ga0210396, IMG submission 155466) | Forest soil microbial communities from Barre Woods Harvard Forest LTER site, Petersham, Massachusetts, United States - Inc-BW-H-17-O ...
TAGTGTGAACATGCCGGGAAACCATTCGGCAAAGGCGCCGTAATTCGTGAAATGAATGCTGGCGAAGTCATGCACTTCGAAGCTGTTGTAGGTGGCCGTCGCGCCGATGCGGAACATGTCATCGCCGAAGAACGCAGCGCCGCCGCCTCTCCAGACGTTGCCGTTCTCACTGTCGGCAGAGATGTTGCTGTAGCCGACATTGCCTTGCACGTTGAAGCCCGTGCCGGGAAGATTGAAAGCGCCCAGACCGTTGATGTTCCAGAGATTGGCGTCATCGCCATCCGTGCTGATATGCGTGTAGTCGGTGCCGATTGTGCCGGAGAACTGCGCCGAAGCGGGCGCGGCCATGGCGAGCACGCAAGCAGAGACAAACAAAGCAGAGTAGAGTTTCACGTTTATTTCCCTTCTTATGAACTTACGCGGGCGTGCCTAATGGGGTTCGCGCAAGACGTCGATAGGACAAAGACAGATTATGTCCGGAATCCAAATCGACCGTGGCGAATCCGCAACAAATCTTAAGACCTTAGTAACATTTATGGCACGCCGATGACTTTTACATAACGAGCGGATCCATCTGGTACTTGACGCATTTATGCTCATGTGTAGCATAACCCCGTAGCGTACCGGCCCTTGAAGGCCGGTCTTTTTGCCCTACATATATACTCAAATAGAGTATAAAGGAGGCGAAGATGGGTCTGGAGCTGACGAAGCGGCAGAAGGAATTGTCCTTCACGCCTGAGGTGGCCCGCGCCACATCCGCCCTCTATGCCAAGGTCGCCCATGTCGTGCCCGAGATCGAATGGGCCGTGCACGCTCCTTATATCAGCGCGATCAACGCGCTGAAGCGGCAGAAGAACGCCGTCATCCTCGGCCACAATTACATGACGCCGGAGATCTTCCATTGCGTTGCCGATTTCACGGGCGACAGCCTGGCGCTCGCGCGCGAGGCGGCGAAGACCGACGCGAAGATCATTGTGCAGGCGGGCGTGCATTTCATGGCGGAGACGTCGAAGATCGTCTGCCCCGAAAAGACCGTGCTGATCCCCGATCCGAAAGCAGGCTGTTCGCTTGCTGCATCGATCACGGGCGCGGATGTGCGTCTGCTGAAACAGAAATATTCCGGTCTTCCCATCGTCACCTATGTGAACACATCCGCAGAAGTGAAAGCCGAAAGCGATGTGTGCTGCACGTCCTCCAATGCGGTTGCGGTTGTGGAGGACATCGCGCGCGAATGGGGCGTGGATACCGTCATCATGATTCCGGATGAATATCTCGCGCAGAATGTGGCGAACCAGACGCGTGTAAAGATCATCACATGGAAAGGCCGCTGCGAAGTGCATGAGCGCTTCAGCGCCGCCGATATCCGCGAATTCCGCGCCGCCAATCCGGGCGTTGTCGTGCTCGCCCATCCCGAATGCCCGCCGGAAGTGGTGGCGGAATCCGATTTCGCTGGCTCGACCTCCGCGATGATCAACTATGTCGGCAAACATCGCCCAGCGCGCGTGGTGATGGTGACGGAATGTTCGATGAGCGACAATGTCGCCGTCGAATATCCCGATGTCGATTTCGTGCGTCCGTGCAATTTGTGCCCTCACATGAAGCGCATCACGCTGCCGAAGATCCTGCACGCGCTTGAAACGATGAGCGTCGAAGTGCTTGTTGACGCGGATATCGCGGCACGCGCGAAGAAATCCGTGGACCGCATGCTTGCGGTGAAGCTGCCGCAGCAGAAGGCGGCATAAGATGTCCCGCCCCATCGACAACGTGATCGAGGCCAAGGGCGCGCTGATATTGGGCGCAGGCCTTGCCGGTTTGTTCACTGCGTTGAAACTTGCGCCGTTTCCTTCGCTCGTGCTTGCGGGCGCGCGGCCTGGTGCATCGGGATCAAGCGCATGGGCGCAAGGCGGCATCGCGGCGGCAGTGGGCGCAGGCGATACATGGCAATCGCATGCCGCCGACACGCTCGCGGCGGGCGCGGACCTTTGCGATGCAGACATTGCCGCGATGGTTGCGCGCGAGGCCCCTGCCCGCATCAATGATCTCGTCAAGCTCGGCGCGCCGTTCGACCGCAATGCGGATGGCACGCTCGCTGTTGGCCGCGAAGCCGCTCATGGCGCCGCGCGCATCGTGCACGTGAAAGGCGATCGCGCGGGCGCGGAGGTCACGCACATTCTCGCCGAACACGCGCTCGCCACACCGTCAATCAAAGTGCTCGAAGGTTTCCACGCCGTCGAACTTGCGATGGAAGATGGCCGCGTTGCGGGTCTGTTTGCGCGTTATGGCCTCGGTGTCGAAGCGCGGCTTGTGTTGTTCCGCGCGCCTGCGGTCATTTTCGCGACGGGCGGACTCGGCGCGCTTTATTCCGTCACGACAAATCCGCTTGAGTCGCGCGGCGAAGGCCTCGGCATGGCGGCGCGCGCGGGCGCGGTGATCGCCGATGCGGAATTCGTGCAATTCCATCCCACTGCCATCGCCATCGGCCGCGATCCCGCCCCACTTGCGACCGAAGCATTGCGCGGCGAAGGCGCGGTGCTCATCGACGAAACCGGACGCCGCTTCATGGCATCGATCCATACGAATGCGGAATTGGCACCGCGCGATGTCGTGGCGCGCGCTATTCATCGCGAGATCGCAAAAGGCCATCGCGTATTCCTCGATTGCCGTGAAGCGCTTGGTGAGAAATTCGCATCGCACTTCCCGACTGTTTACGCCGCATGCAAGTCCGCAGGCATCGATCCCACGCATGAGCCAATCCCCGTGGCACCTGCCGCGCATTATCACATGGGCGGCATCGCGACCGACGCACGCGGACGTTCCTCGCTCGAAGGATTGTGGGCCGTCGGCGAATGCGCGAGCACGGGGCTGCACGGTGCGAACCGTCTCGCCTCCAACTCGCTGCTTGAAGCGCTCGTGTTTGGAGCACGCGCGGCGGACGATGTGCGTTCCGTCATCGTGCCGCGCGAAGGCCGCGGCCGCCCGCCCGCGCCGGAACGTTTCGCAGCCCCAGCCCCACCTGCCGTTTTACGTGAGGCGATGACGAAGCTCGTCGGCATGGAACGCGACGCTGACGGTTTGCGCAAAGCGCTGGAAACGATTTCGCAGATCGAACGCGCGGGCGGCGCGGAACCCGCGCTTCTCAATATGACGGCTGCCGCGAAACTCACCGCTGCTGCGGCGCTTGCCCGTACTGAAAGCCGTGGCGCGCATTTCCGCAGCGATTATCCGCAGACGGATGAATTCCCTCACCGTTCTTTCCTCACGCTCGGGGATGCGGAGAAGATTGTGCAAGCACGCGAAACCCCGCCTGCGCAAGCAGCACTCTGATTGCGATGAGCCTCGCCCTGCCCTTCACGCGCCCGCCGCATGCGCTGCTCATCGAGCCGATTGTGCGACACGCACTCGAGGAAGATCTAGGCCGCGCGGGCGACATCACGACTGATCTCACAATCCCGGCAACGCAAACTGCGAACGCGCGCATAATCGCGCGCAAAGCCGGAACCATCGCAGGTCTTATCACCGCCGAATGCGCGTTCCGCCTTGTCGATCCGCAGTTGAAATTCACATGTGAAATTCCGGACGGTTCGCAAGTCGCAGCCGACACGACACTCGCGACCGTCGAAGGTTCCGCACGTTCATTGCTCACAGCTGAACGCGTTGCACTGAATTTCCTCGGCCATCTGTCCGGTGTCGCGACGGCAACGCGTGCGCTTGTCGATGCGGTCGTAGGCACGAAGGCTCGCATCGTCTGCACGCGCAAAACGACACCTGGCCTGCGCACACTCGAGAAATATGCGGTGCGTTGCGGCGGCGGATTCAATCACCGCTTTGGTCTCGATGATGCTGTGCTCATCAAGGACAATCACCTCGCGGCCTCTGGCGGCATCGCGCGTGTCATCTCGCGCGTGCGCGAAGGCCTCGGCCATATGACGAAAATCGAAATCGAGGTCGACACGCTCAAGCAGCTTGAGGAAGCACTTGCACTGGGCGTGGACACAATCCTGCTCGACAATATGAGCATTGCCGATCTGACGCGCGCCGCCGCGATGGCCGCGGGCCGCGCCGTGCTCGAAGCCTCCGGCAATGTGACGCTCGCAACGGTGCGCGAGATCGCGGAGACCGGCGTGGACTATATCTCCTCCGGCGCGATCACGCATAGCGCGCCCTCGCTCGACGTCGCCTTGGATTTTTGATAACGCTTTCCCGAGTTTACGGGGAAGATCGTCATGACGGGCAAAGCGCGCGGACGCAAATCCATCTTCATCACTGGTGCTGCGAGCGGCATCGGCCGCGCGACGGCGACGCTCTTCGCATCCAAAGACTGGTTCGTCGGTGCGTTCGATGTGAACGAAGCGGGCCTTGGCGCCCTCGCGCAGGAGATCGGCTCCGACAATTGCCTCACGCGCAAACTCGACGTGACGAACAAAGCCGATTTCGAGACCACGGTCGCGGCATTCTCCGACGAAACCGACGGCAAGCTCGATCTGCTCTTCAACAATGCCGGAATCGGTGAAAGTGGTTGGTTCGAGGACATTCCCTATGAAAACGCGCTGCGCGTCGTACAGGTGAATTTCATCAGCGTACTGACAGGCATCTACACTGCCTTGCCGTTGCTCAAAGCGACACCGAATTCCTTGTGCTTTTCCACATCGTCATCCTCGGCTACTTACGGCATGCCGCGCATTGCCGTTTATGCGGCCACGAAATTCGCAGTGAAGGGATTGACCGAAGCGCTCTCCATCGAATTCGCGCGCCATGGCGTGCGTGTGGCCGACACGCTGCCGGGCCTTATCGATACCGCCATCCTGCGCGCAACGCCCAACCGCTCCGATAGCCGTCGGCCCACGGAAGAGGAATTGCACGCGCGCAAATCAGGCCTGTTCCGCCTCATGCCCGCAAGCGCCGTCGCCGATGTCGTATGGCAGGCCTATCATGGCGACAAGATCCATTATTACGTGCCCGAAGGCATCGCCTGGATCGACCGCATCAAAGCCTTCGCCCCGCGCTTCGTGCGCGGTCTCGTCCATCGCGAGACATCAAAAGTCTTCGCGCGCGAATAAAATGGCGACAGCGGACGAACCGCCGCCGCCAAGCATCACTTATTTCAGGATCATCTCGCGCGTAAGCAGATCGCCGCGCACAGTACGGATAGCATCGCGGTCGATCATTTTCTTGTTGGCGTCCGGGACCGAGCCATAGACCTTTTTCATGAGCGCATCCTGCGCGTCGAGCGGCGCGTCATAGGCCGCCATATCCTTATATTCGACTGCAAGGAAGATATCGGGCTCATTGTCGCGCGGGTCCACGACGTTGTAAACTTTATAGTCCAGCACGGCACCTTGTTTCTTCAACGCCTCTTCCTGCACGCGCCACGTCGTTGCGACGAAGCGCATGTAATCGTCGAAATGGCCGGGCTTGGTCTGGATGGATTGAATGTCCCAGATGGGCCCATTGTCATAAGCCCTTGGTGCATCCTGCGCGGACGCGGCAGTGGAAATCGCAAGCAACGATACGGATGCAAGCATCAATGCAACAGACGTTTTCATGAGCGTCACCCCTTTTGCTTTGGCCCGCGCCATCATTGGCGTTGGGCAAAGCGGCGGGTATGCGAATGAAATCCTATTCACGCCCCGCCGCGAATGATCGAAGCAAAGCCCCCCGCGCGAAGCTACGCAAATGAATTCGGTTCGCACGGGGATATGCGACGGAAAGAATTGGTCGGGGCGGCGAGATTTGAACTCACGACCCCCAGTCCCCCAGACTGGTGCGCTAACCAGGCTGCGCCACGCCCCGACCTATGGCGGCCTAGGCCGCCGGGGCGCGGACTATAGGGATGCGCCCGCCCGCGGGCAAACCCGGCCGGGCCCATCCGGAAGGGAAATTTTGACGCTGCTACTGCGCAGCCGCCCGGCTCAGGACAATATCGCCGTTGATCGTGTGCCCATCTATGGAGGCGTTGCGCAGGCGGATATTCACGGCCTCCACCGCAATGCTCGACGGTTTCAGCGCGCAATCGGGCGTACAGACCAGGGTACCCTCCTCCGCCACCTTGTTGAGCGTTACGGTCACATGCGGACCGTCATAGATCACCGTGTTGGGCGGCGCACTGCCCGAATAGACGACCGGCGACGAGAACAGTGTGCCCATGATGCGCAGCGACCCTATGCTCGAACTGCTCGCGGCAGTGTTCGGCCCCGTAACAATGGTGGTGAAGTTCGCCTGTGTGGAAAGGCCGCTCGCCTGCACAAGCAACGCGGGATAGGGAATGGGCACTGCCATGCCCGGCGGCGGATTGATGTTTATCGTAAGCTTCGCATGCGCAACGGAATTGCTCGACGATGTACTCGTCGTATCGACGGCGATGCCGTTATCTTTCACCTCCGACGAAAGGCCCTTCGCCTCGATGAAGAAATAAGGCGGCAGCGTACCCGTCGCTATGGGATTCACCTCATTCACATGTGCGACACTCGTGCTTTTGTCGTAAGCGCCGTTGTTCTTGTGCGATACCTGACCGATGGGTCCGAAATGGCTCAACACCGTTTCGCTGAAAATACCGGCGCGAATACCAAACGCATCATTGGCCCATGCGCTTGCGGGCACGCCCACGCAAAACGCGGTCAACGCCATCCAAGTCGCGCCCGAAGAAAATCGATTCATGAGCGCCCTCCATCCGGCACGAACTAACATGCGCGGCTCGCCCGATCGAGCTGCGCGGACTTATATCACAGTCCTACTGCGCCGCGGACTCGCCGATGACGATTTCGCCCGTTACTTTATGGCCGTCCACGTCCGCCTTGTTGAGATCGATCGCAAGCGCTGTGACCGTGATGCTGTATGGCGTGTACACACAATTGGGCGAGCACGAGATCAGCCCCACTTGCATTTGCCGATTCAGCGTCACGGTGACGGTTGGGCTATCGTAGAGCACGGTGTTGGGCGGCGCGCTGCCGGAATAAGTGAGTGTTTGGCCGCCGACAAGCGAGCCGATGATCTGGAGATTATGGACGCTCGCCGAACCGTTGGCCGTGACATTGCTCGGAAACACTTTGTTGAAATTGGCTTGCGACGTGAAGTTCTTTCCCGTGATCTGTAGATACGGAAGCGGTGCGACGGGGTTGGCCTCGGGCGGCAGCGGATTCAGATTCAGCATGAGCGACGCATTGCCGACGGACGATGAGGCCTGCGAAGTTTCGGAATCGATCTCGATGCCGCTCGACTTCACCTCGGAATTGACGTTGCCCGCATTGATGAAAATGGTGGGCGTCGGGTTCTGGTCGATGATGGGCGCAGTCTCGTTGATCTTTCCCACATGAACGGTCTTGTCATAGGCGCCGTTATTGTCATGTGAAACCTTGCCGACAGGCCCCAGATGCGTGCCCATGCCGCCGGATTCGAAATGCGTATCGATGCCGACTGCGCTGTCGGAGGAATTGGGCGGCGACGCCGCAGCGGCGGGTATCGCGAACGCAGCGCTCAGTGCCAGAACGGAAGACGCCAGGATAGATGGCGTCATGCGGGGAAGATTACGCGATTGTAATCCGAATTCTTGCTGCCTCATGTGGGGATTCCTCTCAAAGCGATTGCCCCTCGCTTCGCACGCGCCCCTAAAACGCAGACGGTTCCGTTCGGTTCTCCTGAAAATGACACGTGTAAACATGCGCGGCTAGCGCGACGGTTTTGTAACACGGTTCCGAGCGGCGGTGCGAGAGGCAGATGGGAGCCATCCGGGCCACGCAACAGATTTGTTATATCTTCTGCTATGTGGAATGCCCCAGCTCTTCAAGGGCGAGATGTAACTCATCGACCAAAATTCGAATGCAAGATTGATCCGTACCGAAAGACCACTTCGCGCTCTTAAAGGCCGTCCCTGAATATCGAACTTCAAAGATCGTCTTTTCCAACCGTTCTCGTGAGTCTGGAGGCCCTAGATAAAATTCAAGGCTTTGATCTTTGGTATCTCCGCAGAGGTCCTGCAAGATTTCCGCGGGAGAATCGAGCCATTTCACTAGATTATCAATGAGCGTCTCGACCTTTTTTCTAAATACGATTACTTGGGAAAGCGTGACTGTGAAGTCTTTTCGGAGATCGATGAAAGATGATTTTTTCTTAGAACGGTCAATCCACAAACCTGCAATTGATATCTCAGCTAAAATCAGTTCGGAACCGTCGCGGTCTCGCCAAGCGCGCCGAAAATCTCCCCCCAAATATGTTCTTCCATCGGAGCTATATACGTTCCATTGAAACGGGGACTCGAAAACCCGGCTTGTCGTTATCGATTCTCTGAACTAGTCACGAATGTTCAAATAATTGCCGATACTGCACGGAAGGCTTTTTCCACAGCGGCAGGTTCGTGCTTGATTTTAATTCGACCATTACCCCTTGAACAGCGCAACGCTGCTTCCCATATCTCGCTTAATCCCTGAAATTGTGCCGAAAACGAGCCGCCGCCCGGCGGGCCGGAGCCGCTTGCTGCGCTGAATAAAGCGCGGACGGGCTTGCTTAAGCCGCGCGGGCTGTGGTCAGGCGCGTCTTCAACTGAAGGAGTTCGCTGAGCAGAGTTTCGAGGCGTGTGCGCGCCTCTGCGCTAAGCGTTTGATGATGCGGTGTTTCTTCGGAAGCCGATTCAGAACTCGCCCGTATTGGGTCCGAAACGACGTGCAATTTTTTTTGTGTTTCCGGAATTTTCGCCGGCGGCGGTTCCTCCGTGAAATCCACGGCGCGCAATTGCCGATGGAATTTCTCGCGCGGCTGACGATTGGGTTTTCCGTGCAGTGAAGCTTCACCGCGGCCGATCTCGCTCACATAGCGGAGGCCCTTATCGCGCAGGACTTTCTGCACGCCCTTGATCGTCATGCCGTCGACGTAAAGCAGCGCGCGGATGCCGCGCAGCAACGCGACGTCTTCGGGGCGATAGTAACGCCGCCCGCCCGCGCGCTTGATCGGACGCACTTGCTGGAAACGGCTTTCCCAGAAGCGCAGCACATGCTGCGGAACGTCGAGTTCGAGCGATACTTCGCTGATCGTGCGGAACGCTTCGGCGGACTTTTCCGTGGTTTCCGCTGCGGCGGAGGACATGCGTGTCAATCCTCGCCGAGGCCTTCAATCGATTGGCCGTTGATGATCGCCTTGAGCACATGGCTAGGCCGGAACACGAGCACGCGGCGCGGCGCGATGGGAACCTCGTCGCCCGTTTTCGGGTTGCGGCCCATGCGTTGCGATTTCTGACGTACCGCGAATGTGCCGAACGAGGAAAGCTTCACCGTCTCGCCGCGCGAAAGCGCGAGGCAGATTTCCTCCAGCATGTCCTCAACCATCTGCGCGGATTCATTGCGGCTGAGGCCGACGGCCTGAAAAACGGCTTCGGTCAAATCCGCGCGCGTTAGCGTGTTCGTTGTCATCGCCTAGCGACTCCCTGCCCCGTGCTTAACCGTAGGAGGGTTGCAATTTCCCGTCAACGTCAAAGGGATAGGAGACTGACTTGAGATTCGAGATTCACCAACGTAGCAGCGCGGAACCCCAGGTCAGCCCCCCGCCCATGGCCTCCAGCAGCAGGAGGTCGCCGCGTTTGATCCGGCCGTTGCGGACAGCCGTCACGAGCGCGAGCGGAACCGAGGCCGCGGAGGTGTTGCCGTGATCGGCAATCGTGGAAATCACCTTCTCCGGCGGGATCGCGAGTTTCCGCGCGGTGCCATCCAGAATGCGCTGGTTTGCCTGATGCGGCACGAACCAGCCGATATCGGAGATAGCGAGGCCCGCCTCGTCGACAGAGGCATGGATCGCGGCCGAGATGTTCGTCACGGCGTGGCGGAACACTTCGCGACCCTGCATGCGCAGATGGCCCGTGGTGCGCGTCGTGGACGGACCGCCATCGACATAGAGAAGATCGTGCAGACGTCCGTCGGAAAACAACTTGGTGTTGAGCACGCCGCGGTCGGTGTTGCGGCCCTCGCCGTTCTGCGCCTGCAGGACGATCGCGCCTGCACCGTCACCGAACAGCACGCAGGTCGTGCGGTCGTTCCAGTCGAGAATGCGCGACATCGTCTCCGCGCCAATGAGCAGGACATTCCTCGCCTGCCCTGCCTTGATGAAATTATCGGCAATAGCGAGCGCATAGATGAAACCGGAGCAAACCGCTTGCACATCGAACGCAGCACCGCGTGTCATCCCGAGACGCGCCTGAACGGCAGTCGCGACGGCAGGAAATGTTTCGTCCGGTGTCGTCGTAGCGACAATGACGAGATCGAGGTCTTCGACTTCTATACCGGAATCTGCAAGCGCATCCTGCGCCGCGCGCAAGGCAAGATCGGACGTCGTTTCGCCTTCGCGCGCGATGTGTCGGCGGTGAATGCCCGTGCGTTCAACGATCCACTCATCGCTCGTATCGATGCGCGCGGCGATTTCGGCATTCGTCAGGATCGTTTCGGGCAGATATGCGCCGCAGCCAAGCGCAACCGAGCGGATGACGCTCACGACACCGCCGTTTCCGTGGTCACAGGTGTCACACCCGCGCGGTTCGCCACGATGCGCGTGATGATTCCGGCTTTGGCCATATCAATCGCCATATCGAGACCCGTTGCGAAACCCATCGCATCGGTACCGCCATGGCATTTCACGACAACACCGTTAAGGCCGAGAAAAATACCGCCATTTGCCGCGCGCGGATCGAGCTTGCGCCGAAGCACTTGCAATGCTCCGCTTGCGATGAAGGCGCCGATCTTTCCAAGCAGCGAACTGCGCAACGCAGAACGTAGATATTCGACAACGAGCTTCGCCGTGCCCTCTGCTGTTTTGAGTGCGACATTTCCTGTGAAGCCGTCCGTCACGACGACGTCGACTTTGCCTTCGGTGATATCGGTGCCTTCGACGAACCCTGCGAACTCCATCGGTAACTGCACCTTGCGAAGGATCTGCGCTGCGCCGCGTACCGCATCGTTGCCCTTCATCTCTTCGGAGCCGACATTGAGTAGCGCAACACTTGGACGTTCGAGGCTAAACACAACGCGCGCGAATGCCTCCCCCATGATCGCGAAATCGACGAGCTGTTCCGCATCGGTACTGATGTTTGCACCGACATCGAGCAGCACGCTGTGTCCGCGCATCGTGGGAAAGATCGCGGCGATCGCGGGCCGTTCGATGCCTTCGATCAGTCCGAGCTGGTACATCGCCATCGCCATCAGCGCGCCCGTATTGCCGGCGGAGATGACTGCGTCGGCTTCTTTCTTCGCGACGGATTCGATCGCGCGCCACATGCTGGAGCCACGCCCACGGCGCAATGCGATGCTGGGCTTCTCATCCATGCGCACGCGGTCGGCAGCGTGGCGGATCTCCACATGGCTCGTGAGCTTGGGGTGCTTGGCCAGCAAGGTCTCGAGCGTCGCCTTATCGCCATGCAGGAGATAACGCACGGCGGGATGCCTCAGCACCGTTTGCGTAAGCGCGCCTACGACGATTTCCGGCCCGGCATCGCCGCTCATCGCGTCAACCGAAACGGTAAATTCCTGCTTCAAGGGCGGGCCTTAGCTATTCGGACAGTCATCGAATCTGACCAGCCCGGAACCCTATCAGGCTTCAGCCTTGAGAA
>Ga0210396_10006108_pt1 | contig 11575 bp, 11 predicted proteins | sample IncBWH17OmetaG_FD_155466 | JGI IMG/M metagenome (GOLD analysis project Ga0210396, IMG submission 155466) | Forest soil microbial communities from Barre Woods Harvard Forest LTER site, Petersham, Massachusetts, United States - Inc-BW-H-17-O ...
AAAGTAAAGTGCGTCTCTACTCCCCTCCGCTAAGACACGAAATTCGGGGCTGCTGCTGGTTGGGAGACTACACTCTTTGAACCAGTTGACGGTACATACTCAATCCATGGCGGTGAAGTTGCGCCGCGCAGTTCTCCGGGTTGTCAGCCGATCCGCTATCGGCTCACGTTTCATCGATCGATTGCAGATGAGACCCACTTCTATGTATAGCCAACTCTTCGACCAAGTGGTCTTGATATCCACGGTTCGCCGGCCAGGCATGAACGGCAGCATTTGGTTTTTGTAGTTCACAAGCTCCGCGACAATCTGAGGCTTCATCCCCTTATCTGGAAGCGCTAATTCGGGCGCAAGCACCGCCAGCGGACACCCACGCTCGGGGTTCGCAAAATTCCGGCCGCAGGTAGGTTTTCACAATTGCCTTCCACCCCTCCCCAGGGCGCGCCTGTTCAGCGGCACGAATAAAGGTTTCCTCGTAAGCCCCCGAACACCGCGAGCGCGATTGCATACAATGGCGCACTTGGCAAACTGCTGGCGCGATTTTGGGACAAAGACGCTGGCAGACGTGATTTACTCGCCGATCTCCAGAGTGCAACTTTTCGAATGTTCGCGAATCCCATGCGCTGGGCACTTCTTCGGACATCGTAAGTGAGGCCGCCAATTTTCTTGGTGGTTGAAGAAAGACGTTGAATTTTTGTCTAGCCAGCGGGTGCTTAATTATTTTCCGGACTCGATTATCAACCGGGACAGAACTTGAGCCGGACGAGGAGGGCGACATTATGCGCGTCAGGTTTACAATCATGCTTTTGGCTGCCATTTGTTTTCTAGCTCTACAGTCGCTTCAACGCCTTCGGGCTGCAAGCACGCGGGAAAGCATAACTGGCAGCGACAATTCGCGCACACCTGTGCTTGTGGAATTGTTTACGTCCGAGGGGTGTTCCGATTGCCCTCCTGCGGATGCGCTTCTCGAAAGATTAGACCGGTCCCAACCGGTACGCGGCGTCGAATTGATCGTTTTGAGTGAACACGTGGATTACTGGAATGATATCGGATGGCGCGACCCATACTCCTTGCATGAATACAGCCAGAGACAAGGCGCATATGCCGGACACTTCGGCATCGGGAGTGTGTACACGCCGCAGATGGTCGTTGATGGACACTTTGAGTTCGTGGGCAGCGACGAGAGAGGTGCGATCGAGGCAATCGAAGGCGCAGCGAAAACGGCAAAGATACCGGTCAGTATCTCTTCGGTTCATTTGGAGGCTGGCAACGCGGTTACTCTGCACGTTGAAGCTGGTCGGTTGCCCTCCTCCTCCGCAGTAAGATCTGCGGATGTATTGATAGCAACGGCCGATGAAAGCGATGAATCACACGTGAGTCGCGGGGAAAACGCGGGAAGGACCCTGAAGCACATTTCGGTCTTACGGACCCTTACCCGAGTCGGAACGGTGGATCAGTCCGGCGAATTTTCTCAAGACGTGAGGATCCGTACCAATCGTGTGAATGCCGGGAACTTAAGGGTCGTCGCGATCGTTCAGGAGGCGCCAATCGGAAGGGTTTTAGGAGCGGGATCGGCGCGACTCTCAAATTAACCTGTTCTGCGCGTCGCAGTCAGCGTCCAGGTCCAGTGGCCGGCTACGCCATCACAACTGAATCCGAGAGGAGCCAATGAAATACGGATTTGCGTTTGGATTGTCCTTGGCCATCCTTGCGCTCGCGAATATGCAGGGAATGTCAGCAAGCAAGCGGACAGACTCAATCCCAATCGGATTGAGGGTTGGACAAAGCGCACCGGCGTTTGCATCACGCGATCAGTTTGGTCATGACCAGTCAAGCGAGACACTGAGAGGGTCGAACGGCACCGTTCTTTTATTCTTCCGTTCCGCCGATTGGTGACCCTTCTGCAAAGCGCAGCTCGTGCAGCTGCAAAATGCCAAACAAAGATTTGAGAAGCAGGAAATCAAATTGGCTGCGATCAGTTACGATAGCCCGGATATCCTCAAGGACTTCGCTGAGCGGCACCAAATCGACTTTCCGCTATTGTCCGACAGCGATTCCAGGATTATTCGGAGCTTCAACGTCCTGAACGCAGAGGCGAACGGGAAGGAAAAGGGAATGGCGCATCCCGGATTCTTCTATATCGACTCGAGTGGCGTAATTCGCGAGAAGTACTTCGAAGCAAAGTACACCGATCGATTCACGCCGAACAACGTCATCGGGAAACTGTTCCCAGAACTGACCGAGGAAGTGAGGGAAAATATCGAAGCGCCTCATCTTCGGCTGACACTTGAGCAATCGGATCGTGACGTCGTGCCCGGCAGCCGGGTGAGTCTGATTGTGGAAATCGAGCTTCCGCCAGACACCCACGTTTATTCTCCCGGAGTGCAAGGTTACAAACCGGTTCAGCTCATATTGCACGAAGTACCTGGGATCGAACTGGCACCTGTGAGTTACCCGGTCTCTAAGGACCTTTATTTGGAGGCTATCCAAGAACACGTGCCGGTTTTTGAAGGAAAGTTCCGTATCTCCCAGGACGTCACGGTAAAATTCTCTCCAACTTCCGATATCGTCCGCTCGTTCGTTTCTACTGGGAAGAAGATCTCGATTACCGGAGAGTTGAAGTATCAGGCTTGCGACAAGTCGGTTTGCTATCCGCCGACGTCCGTGCCTGTGACGTGGAGTTTGCAGGTCCTCCCCCTGGACCTTAAGCGATCTCCTGACGCAATTCGGCACAAGTAGCATTTGTTGACGCCCTACCGAAACCTTTTGGCGATCTGGGAATCGTACGGTCAGCGGTCGCATTAAGTGAGAGGCCTTCAGTCTCCAGCGATCTTCACGGTGGAAGTTCGGTTGAAGGACATGTTGTTGATCACAATCTTTCGGACAGGAGAAATTTCAGCAATGACAAAGTCAAAGAAAGCCTTGATGGCGGGCGCCGCACTGGCGGGTTTACTCGCTGGCAGTGGTGCAACTATCCAGGCATCGAACCTTTTCCCTGGCCTGAAGTCTTCGCTACACGCGCAAGATCAGTCTCAGGACCAAAACACGGTGAAGGAAAAGCACGCTTGCAAAGGCCAGAACTCGTGTAAGGGCAAGGGTGGCTGCAAGGCCAGTGACAACGGTTGCAAAGGCAAGAACTCCTGCAAGGGCAAGGGTGGTTGCGCTACGGACGGCTCCAAGCCTCCGGCAGGCAACTAGCACCCATAGCGGTAGTTTCAGACTCAAATTCATCTCCTCCTGAGGGGCGGTGAACTTTTACCGCCCCCCTCTGGAGGCCGAGTTTGCAACGCTGACAAATAAATATAACAACTTCACTGAAATGCGGTGTCCCTATCGTGCTGCGAGTGGCGCACTATGAGGCTCACACAATCGTGAATCGGAAGCCCACGGCGGTGTGGTTCGGAATCGTCTTCTAAGGATTGCAAGATCGATAGCCCAGGTCATTTGTCTGGAGATCATTGTCTAAAGGAGTGTCGATTCAGATATGAAGAGCGCAACGATTCTGGTTAAGAAACTTCATGATTGGTTCGTGATCTCAGTGTCCAATCTGCAGTCGCCTTTTCTAATTGTAGTGCGGCTGTATTGGGGCTGGCAGATTTCGCAGAACGGTTGGGCGAAGCTGCACAGCATTCCCCGTGTTACCGAATTTTTTGCCAGTCTGGGTTTGCCAGCCCCCGGTCTCACTGCGATATTCGTCTCTTCGACGGAGTTGGTCGTGGGCATCCTGCTGGCCGTCGGGCTGCTCTCGCGCATCGCCGCTTTCGCGCTTACCATTGATATGATCGTGGCCTACATCACCGCGGACCGCGTGGCGCTACTCTCCTTTTTCTCGGATCCCGGAAAGTTCTACAATGCCGATCCCTATACGTTTCTCTTTGCCGCTCTGCTCATTCTTATTTTTGGACCCGGAAAGCTTTCTGTGGATACTTTGGTGGAGCGTCTCGTCAGGAAGGCGAATTTCCCTGAGGCGCACGCATCGGCAGTCTGATCGCTTAGGGATCACACGCCTCGCGTTCCGATGCCGCCCGCTCGCTGCAATGCTTCAGGCGATTATGTACGGCAAAGCCCAAGCTCCGTCCAGATTAAAACCGACATTCGGCACGAAGCGGACTGCGGGTCCCAGTACGCGCTTCCGGCAATCAATTATTGATTTGATTTCGACGGAGTAACAGAGCAGCATCCTTCATCCTGGCCGTCAACGTCGCCACAGTAAACGCAATGAACCTATTCCTCAGAAGAGGCTTAATCGGGATGCTGGCGGGAGCGGCGGCCAGTGTGGCTCTCGCGCCTACTCTCGGCCATCCGTTATTGAGCGTCATCTGGGGCATTGCGGTGGGCATTGGCTATTCCGCGAGCCTTCGTCCTTCGGGTCATGCCTACGTCGATAACCTAATGACAGGCGCCGCACTGGGGATCCCAATGTGGGGCGTGATCAGCGTAATCGCGCTCCCTCTCCTTTCCGGCCAAACGCCCCAGTGGAGCGCAGACCAGATGCGTATGCATTTCCCCGCGCTTGTTGGCTGGGTGCTGTATGGCGCTTTGCTGGGGCTATTTACCCAGGGTTTGACCGATATCAGCGAGACAGTTCTCGGCCCGGAAGCTGAGGGATTGTCGCCCGAGCCACCGGAAAAGAAACGGATCGTGATACTAGGTGGCGGCTTCGCCGGGATGCGCACAGCCGAGTGCCTGGAAGACCAGCTTCAAGATGAAACTGCGGTTTCGATCACGCTGGTCAGTGATACGAATGCGCTTCTTTTCACTCCAATGCTTGCCGAAGTGGCTGGAAGCAGCCTCGAACCCAGTCACATTAGCACGCCTTTGCGCAGCAGCCTCTATCGCACGGAGTTCATCCGCGGACGCGCCAATAAGATCGATCTCGAAGGGCGCCGCGTGATTCTTGAGAGTGATCTTGCTTCCGATGGGAGCAAACCGCCGCGCGAAATTCCTTACGACCAACTGGTTCTGGCCCTCGGTTCAGTTTCGAACTACTTGGGGATGGTGAACATTGAGAAGTATGCGTTTAACTTCAAGAGCCTCCTCGACGCCATCCAAATTCGCAATCACGTCATCGAGATGTTTGAGCGTGCCGATCGCGAGTCTGAATCTGCTCTTCGGAGCATTCTTCTTACTTTTGTAATCGCGGGCGGAGGCTTTGCGGGCGTCGAACTCGCGGGTGCTCTTAATGACTTCGCGCACGGGATTCTGGCTGATTATCCAAACTTACATCGAGAGGACTTGAGCGTCGTGCTAGTCCATTCCCGCGACCGTATCTTGCCAGAACTGAGTGAGTCGCTGGCGCGCTATGCACAGATCAGGATGGAATCACGTGGAGTTACTTTCCGCCTGAATACTCGTGTAACGGATGCGAATTTCAGCGGTGTGGTCCTAAGCGACGGTGAGATCCGTACGCGGACTCTTGTGTGGACTGCGGGAACAGCTCCGAATCCCATATTGAAGTCGCTTCCAGTCGAAAAGGACAAGCGCGGCGCACTCGTAGTGCAGAACACGCTCGACCTCCCTGGTCATCCAGGGCTGTGGGCATTGGGCGACTGTGCTGCAGTCGTCGATGCAAAAACGAGCAAGCCATGTCCGCCCACCGCCCAATTCGCTCTGCGAGAAGCGGAAGTCGTTGCGAAGAACATTTGCGCTGAGCTGCAGGGCCGACCCAAGCGACTCTTTCACTTTGTTTCTTTGGGCGCGCTTTGCGTCGTCGGGCATCAGACCGCATGTGCCGAACTGACGGTTCCGTTTATGAAAAGCAAGTCCATGCGCTTTTCGGGATTGTTCGCCTGGCTGATGTGGCGAGGAATTTATCTTTCAAAATTGCCAGGTCTGGAGAGAAAGATTCGCGTACTCATGGATTGGACGATCGAACTTTTCTTTCCGCGCGATATCGTTCAAACGATCGACTTGCAGTGATAAGAAAAGTTGAGAAATCCAAGCTCAAGACGGCCGCACAGGTGAATAAAGGCACCAAGTCACTCGACTGGATAGACCCGCTGTTCGGTCTCGGGGTTGGCTGTGCGGGTGGCGCACTTGGGAGTGCGCTCCTCACCGGACCGCTTCTTAGTGGCACCTTGTTTGGCGCCCTATTCGGAGTTGCTTTTGGCCTTTTCTTTGCGCACCGAGCCACCAGCTCCGGTGCGGGATTAATGTGGGGGCTGGGCGCGGCCTTTCTGCTGTGGGTGGTTCTCCCGGCGGGCGTCTTGCCTCTGCTTGCTGGTTCTGACCACTCCATGGCAAAGGTCGCAGATGCCCGTAATCAGTTTCCACAACTGGTGGAGTATTTGCTTTGCCTCGGAATGCCGGTGGGAGTGACGCTCGGAATTCGTGGTGTTTCACGCGGGAAGCCGGCGAACGCGCCGTTTCATTGGTGGCGAGCCATCATCGTGGGGGGAGTTGCCGGCGTGATCGGTGGAACGATTATGGGGCGTTGGTCCTCTGCGGGCGAGTTCTTCCCTTTGATCGCCGGGCTCAGCGTGCCCAACTCTCGGTTTGTAACCGTAGCCCTCCAGTTTGGCATTGCCATACTAATTGGTTCCAGCTTCGGACTACTCTTCCAGCGCGACGTCCGGGGCTACGGTTCGTCAATGGCCTGGGGACTGGGGTTTGCCATCTTCTGGTGGTTCTTGGGACCGCTCACTCTTTTCTCGCTCGTCTCCCGTCTGCCGCTGGATTGGTCAGCCGATTATGGAGGTGATCTTTTCGGTTCATTGGTAGGGCACATTCTTTACGGTCTTATTCTGGGAGTCGCGTACGCCACGATCGACCGTTTGTGGGTGAAGTTATTCATCGAGTCTGATCCGCTGAATCGGGAACCCGAAGGCCCTGGCCTTCTCGTATTGCGTTCACTCAGTTGGGGAGCTCTTGCTGGTCTCGTCGGCGGACTCGTTTCGAGTCCTGTGATGATCGCTACGGGAGTGCTGCCTAAGATCGCTGGTTTCGACACTCCGCTCTCCATCTTTCGAGCACTATTTCTTCACCTTTTGGTGAGCGCGCTGATCGGTATGACGTTCGGCCTCCTGTTTCGGCGGGAATCTTCAAGCCTTGGGCTCGGTGTGATGTGGGGATGGCTGTTCGGTTTGATTTGGTGGTATCTGGGGCCGATGACCTTCTTGCCATTGCTCCTCACCGGCGAGATCGACTGGCGCACGAGCGCGGCTTCAGCTCTGCTTCCATCCCTCATGGCCCATTTGATCTATGGTGCCACAACGGCCCTTGCGTTCCTGTTACTCGAACGGAGCTACACTCGCAGGCTACTTCTCAATCCGCGAACCGCAGCTTACGAACTCCGTCGTGTCCGCCCCGTGGGAACTCCCGCACCCGCTTTGTGGTTTTTTGCGATGGGTATGGGAGTCCTTGTACCCATTCTCCTCGGGTAATCTGCTAACGCTCCAAAAAGCGACCGCCGGCAGCGCCAATTGAACCTGGAACTTTCCCCTTTTTCCTGAATCCCACTAGTGTCACAACTGGATTCCGTCGAGTTTCGGGCAGTTGCTCTGTGGGAACAGCCAGATTTTCTGAGTCACGTGGGAAACCTTTCGGATGGAAGCTGGGATGGACAGCGAAAGTATGGTCAGAGTTCTTCTGGTGGGAGGAGACCCGCGAGAATTTTTCGAATCTCAATCGACTGTGAAACTTTCAGCTTCATTCCAAATCTCACAGGGGCAGCAATTTCTACAAGACAGGGAGTACTAATGGATACGAGTGCAGATGAGCTGATCGCGCTGTCTTATCGGTCCCTACGTGCCCAGTTAAAGCTGGAGGCACTGGGAGCCTGGATTATGAGGTACGGATTGGTCGTAGTTTTCTTGCTGATTGGATTCTTGAAGTTCACGGCAGCAGAGGCCGCGGGGATACAGCCGCTGGTCGCGCACAGTCCGCTCATGTCTTGGATGTACGCGGTGCTGAGTGTCCAGGGCGTATCGAATCTGATCGGTGTAATTGAGATCGCTATTGCTGTCCTTTTGGCGCTCCGGCCAATTTCTGCAAGAGCGTCGTTCGTGGGAAGCGTAGGTAGCGTCGTGACGTTTCTGCTGACAACGAGCTTTCTGTTGTCGACGCCTGGTGCCGTACAGCTGAGCCATGGATTGCCGGTATTGGGCGACGCGGGGCAGTTTTTGATTAAGGATTTGGTGCTGCTGGGCGCATCGTTCTGGACTGCGGCGGAGGCGTTGGCCGCGGTGTAGAAGAGTCGAGTGTTCATTGCGTGGTTTCATTCGACAAAGACGGTGGTTTCGCTTAGACCCCGATTGGCGATGTCGGGAACCTGGGCATCCTCCGCCGGAAATTTAACGGAAAGAAGTATGTAAGGTTTCTCATCACCGCTGAAGGACTTGGTTGAGAAACTAATCGGGCTCGGTGTGAGCCAATGGCTTTCACCACAGCCACGCGCGCCCTTGTTTTCATTTCTAACTCTCCGGATGTTTAGCAATCGCCCGTGACAGGATCTCACTTAGATTAGATTGAATGTTGGCTCTTGGGTTTCATTCGACGATCAGATTAAGGATCATCCGTCAGACCGCTAGATTTTTGCCTTTGGTGCACGTTCGGTTCTTCTGACCTTGTAACTTTTGTGCTGCCTTCCGAATCTACCTCGTGAGTTCGAAAGGGGAGAAATATGGAGCGATTCGGTGGACTTTTCATAGCTCTCGTTATTTTGTCAATTCCGACCTCGGCCCAGGAAAAAAATGAAGTAGGGCTCAACATCGGGGCAACTCTTACCCCGAGTGAGAGTTTGGCGCCCGGCACGTCCCTCATTGGGCCAAGCGGCAATGTCCTACCGAACCGTAGTTTGAATTTCGATTCAAGCCTCGCGTTGGGAGCGGAATACAATCGTCGCATTGTTTCGGGCAGTCGCGTAGCGTTCTATGGTGGTATCGATTTCCTGGCATCCCCCAAAGACGTTCAACTGAGCCAAGTCACACAAAACGCTCCAAAGTCATATGCGTATATTTTTCTGACGCCGCACGTTCGAGCAAAATTCAATCCTCAACGAGGACTGTCGCCGTGGCTTGAGTTGGGCGGGGGCTATGCGCGATTCCTGTCGGCCGTACCTCCAGCGGCGACGGCGTTTGAACGCGGGCGAAACACCGGCGCGTTTGAGTTCGGCGGCGGTGTTGACACTCACAGCGTCTTCCACGTGTTCAAAATTCCGATTGGGTTTCGACTGGAGGTACGAGACTTCTATTCCGGGCTGCCCGACTACAATGTGAAGGTAACGGGCAATCTGCAGAACAATGTGGCGTTCAGTGCTGGACTTCTGATCAGATTTTAACACTTCTACGCGTATCAAGGAGGCAAAGAAAACCGAAGAAGGCTAGGTAGTTATGCTTGAAGATAGACTCACCCTTCATGGCGTCGAGAAACCGATCAATCTGCAAATCCGTCTCACTACGAGGGAAAGGGAGTTGCGTGCGGAGGGGAAGTCTCATTGCTCCAAAGCGACTTCGGCATAACACGGATTAGAGTTGGCGGGGGAACGGTGAAAGTTAAAGACAATATTCGGATCCGCTTTGATGTAGTGGCGGATGCACTGAGACTGTAATGGACCGCTGGCTAATCGCGTTTCTCCTATTCTGGTTGGTATCAAACGTCACTGCAGCCTATGGTCAGCCGCGGGCGCCCGCTGTGGAAGCAGCGAAGCCTGCTCTCCTTTTTTCTGCTCCGGAAATTGACTCAGGTTTTCGGGAACTCTACCAGCTCAGATTCTCCGAGGGACGCGACCAGTTCGCGGTGTGGCAAGAGCAGCACCCAGACGACCCGCTTGGTGATGTTTCCATCGCGGCCAGCTATTTATTTGAAGAGTTCTACCGCCAGGGTGTTCTTTCCTCTTCCTTTTTTCTGAATGACAAACGTCTTCTCGGAGGCATTGAGGGAAAGCCAGACGAGACCCGCGCCGCGAACTTCAAAAACGCGAACCAGCACGCGAAAGAGCTTGCACTGGAGCGCCTCAGACTCAATCCGCATGATCCCAGCGCACTCTATGCGCTGACGCTTGCGACAGGAATGGAAGCTGATTATTCGGGCATTCTCGAGAAGCATCACCTAGAGAGTCTTCGCTTGATCAAGCAAGCCGACGGTTACGCGAAGGAGTTGTTGGCGGTCCAACCGGATGCGGAAGACGCCTGGCTCGCGTTAGGTGCAGCAGATTACATTATCGGCAGTCTACCCGCACACAAGAGGTTCTTTCTGCGGTTTGGAGGTATTCACGGAGACAAGAAAGTGGGCCTCGATGAGCTCAGGCAAGCGGCCGAGAAGGGCCACTACCTTAAACCCTATGCCAAAATGTTGTTGGGACTTGCCGCCCTTCGCGAAATGCAAGATGAAGTTGCGCGAAAGGAGTTCGCCGATCTAGCGATCGAATTCCCTGACAATCCGCTTTTCGCTTTGGAGCTCGCACGGTTGAAGCGCGAAGCTTCGCCCGTTGTGAATGCCCAGTAGGCTTGGAACGTTGCCTCTTCCCGCAAACCACGGAGAGAAGCATCGGACAGCAACGGAATAGTGAAATTGTCGTTTCGTGGCTTGTTAGCGCCGCCTTAGTGTGCCGTAACCCTACGCTAAGGCGTCAGCCAAATCAGTGAGCGATTTCAAGGTGACATCGGGCGCGATACTGAGCTCATCTGCTGGAACGCCGGTGCGGTTGATCCAATGTGTTCGAAGCCCAAAAGCTTTGGCGCCGGCGCCATCCCAGAAATTCGCAGAAACAAAGCCGATGTTGCCCTTGTCGACGCTCGTCTTCTTCATGACAAGCTCGTAAACGGCGGGAGCAGGCTTATAGGTTCTTACCTCATCAACGCTGATGATGTGAGTGAAGATTCCCTGCAGCCCCGCGCTTTCCACCACGGCGTTCAGCATTTTCGGATTGCCATTGGAAAGTATCGAAAGCGGAAGATGCGAAAGTGCCTCCAGCGACTGCTTCACTTCGGGAAAGGACTTCAGGTGAAGATAAGATTCCATCAATTGGGCTCGCGCAGCAGCATCGAGCGACAGCTTCAGGGCATTGCACGTGGCGACGAGCGCGGACTCGGTAACTCGCCAGAAGTCCTCGTACCGGCCCATCAGGGAGCGAAGCCAGGTGTATTCCAATTGTCTGGTGCGCCAGGCGGCACTGACGGCCGCGCCTTGACCTGGAAATTTCTGGTTCACGACCGAAATCACCGACTGCACATCAAACAAGGTCCCATACGCATCAAAAGCCAGCGCCTTTATCGGCCTTTTTGCCATCTGCATCGTTTCCACCTCTCCCGAAAACCGACCTTGGGCAACTCCCGCCTTGCCAATAGCGTAACCAGACAGACCGCCTCATACAGCGGCCCGACCGAATTGGATTACCTAGAGTTTGCCAGAGTATTACGTCGCAAGAGCCGCTTGGGTGGCAGCGGACACAAGCAGACCGCGACGAGGCTATTTGCTAAATCCCGGTGTGTCTAATTTTGACCACTGCCTTTCGTTGACTCGGCTCCGACCGATTCTTTTCCTATCGACAACTCGTACTTCTTGCCGGGAAAATAGATGCTGGTCAGAGATGTTGTTCCGTCTTCTTCCTTTCGTGTCCCGTACCCCTGGCCCGGACCTG
>Ga0210396_10006110_pt1 | contig 11575 bp, 12 predicted proteins | sample IncBWH17OmetaG_FD_155466 | JGI IMG/M metagenome (GOLD analysis project Ga0210396, IMG submission 155466) | Forest soil microbial communities from Barre Woods Harvard Forest LTER site, Petersham, Massachusetts, United States - Inc-BW-H-17-O ...
TATGAGAAGCAGGGGAAATCAGCTGATGCGGAATGTTCTGATCCGCGCCCTGTCGTTTTCGGCTGCCGCCGCGATGACGCTTAATCCGGCCCTGGCTCCGGCCGTGGCGGCCGACAGCAGCACCGCGGCGCCGGTTGCCGCCAGCGTGCAAACGAAGGTTCGCTTTCTTGCGCTCGGCATCGGCAAATCCGTGATCATCGATCTGCCGCGCGACGTCAAGGATGTGCTGGTCGCCGACCCGAAGATTGCAAACGCCGTGATCCGCTCGCCGCAACGCGCCTACATCATCGGCGCGACCGTCGGTCAGACCAACGTCGTGTTCTTCGATTCCGAAGGTCAGCAGATTGCGGCCTATGACATCGCCGTCAAGCGCGACCTCAACGGTGTGCGCGCCGCGCTGAAGCAAATGCTGCCCGCGGCGGGGATCCAGGCCGAAGGCATCGGCGACAGCGTCATGCTGACCGGTTCGGTATCCAGTCCGATCGAGGCGCAGCAGGCCGGCGACGTCGTCGCGCGGCTGGTGGGCGGCGCCGACAAGGTCGTCAACTCCATCGTGGTCCGTGGCCGCGACCAGGTGATGTTGAAGGTCACGGTCGCGGAAGTGCGGCGGGACATCATCAAGCAGTTGGGCGTCGATCTCAGTGCCAACATGAATGTCGGCACCGCGGTGGTAAATTTCAACAATAGCAATCCGTTCACCGCCAATAGCGGCCCAATCACCGCCAACTCGCTGACCACGTCGGCCTTGAACAGAGCCGGTGTGCCGACGGTCACTGCTACCCTGCGTGCGATGGAGAGCGCCGGCGTGGTGCGAACGCTGGCGGAGCCCAATCTGACGGCCATTTCCGGTGAGTCCGCGACATTCATCGTGGGCGGCGAATTTCCCTTTCCAACCGGCGTGACGTGCCAAACGAATCCGGCGGGCGCGGTCGGGCAGTGCTCGCCATCGATCGCTTTCAAGAAATTCGGCATCTCGCTCAATTTTACACCGGTGGTGCTCACGGAAGGCAAGATCAGCCTGCGGGTGATGACCGAAGTATCCGAAGTATCGAGCGACAATTCGATCAACATCAGCGGGATTTCCGTTCCTTCGGTCAGGACCCGCCGCGCCGAAACAACGCTTGAAATTCCGTCCGGTGGCTCCCTGGCAATGGCCGGGTTGATTCAGGAGCAAACCAAGCAGGCCGTCAACGGATTGCCCGGCATAGACCAGTTGCCGGTCCTTGGGCAGCTTTTCAGGAGCCAGGACTTCGTCAACAACCAGACCGAGCTGATGGTCATCGTGACGCCCTATGTCGTTCGGGCTGTGGCGCAGAAAGAGTTGTCGCGCCCCGACGACGGATTTGCACCTGCGTCGGATGCCCAATCGATGCTGCTGGCCCAAATCAATCGGATCTACGGCATTCCCGGTCGCGTCGAGCCGATTGGAAGCCATCAGGGCAACTTTGGCTTCATCATCGACTGAGACGGCGGGACGAGGACGAAAACGATGACAAACAGAACATCGGTCGGTCGCCATCGAACCCTGTGCCTGATGGGCGCGCTCGTTGGCCTTTCGATCACGCTCGGTGCGTGCACGGACAGCACCGGAGAAATCGTGACCGCGCGCATACCGGAAGATTACCGGCTGCGGCATCCGATCGCGATCCAGGAGGCCGACCGCTCGGTCGTGGTTTTCGTCGGCCACGCGCGCGGCGGCCTGTCCGCTTCGCAACGCGCCGACGTCATCGGACTTGCCCGGATCTGGGTTAGCGAAGGAACCGGCGCGATCGTGGCCGATGTGCCGGTCGACACGCCGAACGCACGGGCTGCGGCGAGCGCATTCGGGGAAATCCAGGCGCTGCTTGCGGCGGGCGGCGTGCCTCCACGCGGAATTACATTGCGTCATTACCATCCTGACGACCCGCGGACGATGGCGACGATCAGGCTGAGCTATCCGAGGATCACGGCGGTGGCCGGACCGTGCGGGCTGTGGCCGGAGGATCTCGGTCCCTCGATCAAGGACAAGAGCTATTTCGAAAACAAGTCGTACTACAATTTCGGCTGCGCCTATCAGCGCAATATGGCGGCGATGATCGATAATCCCGCGGACCTTGTTCAACCGCGTCCCGAAACCCCCGCCTATACAATGCGGCGCACGGAAGGCTTTGAGAAGTATCGCCAGGGCACCACGACCGCGACCGCCTATCCCGAATCCGACAAGGCCAAACTGAGCGAAACAGGCAAATGATCAGCCACGCGCGCCAAGATTCCGAAGGGCAGCCGGATGCCCCGCCGCCGCTAACGGACGATTACATCGCTCCGGCCCCGCGCGTGTCGGTGCAGGCCTTCTGCGAAACCGCGCGGACCGCCGAGGCGATACAGTCGGCCGGCGTAGACCGACGCCTCGGCAAGGCGCATCTCACCATCAAGATGGGCGGCATGGCGGCCGCCATCGAAGCCTATCATACGGTGCCCACGCCGAACGTGATCATTCTCGAGACCGAAGGCAGCACCGATATCCTTGCCGGCCTCGATCAACTCGCAACGGTGTGCGACGCCGGAACGCGGGTCGTCGTGATCGGCAATGAAAATGATGTCGCGCCCTATCGCGAATTGGTGCGCCGCGGCGTCAGTGACTACGTGATCGGACCGGTCGAAACCCTCGACGTGGTGCGCTCGATCTGCGGCTTGTTCTCGGCGTCGGAGGCGGTCGCCGTCGGCCGCATCATTGCCGTGGTCGGCGCAAAGGGCGGCGTCGGCGCCTCCACCGTCGCGCACAACGTGGCCTGGGCCATCGCACGCGATCTGGCGCTGGATTCCGTCGTGATCGATCTCGACCTCGCGTTCGGTACCGCGAGTCTCGACTACAACAAGGATCCGGTGCAGGGAATCGCAAACGCGGTGTTCTCGCCCGACCGGCCCGACACCGCCTTCATCGAACGCTTGCTGGCGAAATGCACCGACCATCTCAGCCTGCTGGCGGCGCCGGCGACGCTTGAACGGGTCTACGACTTCGGCGCCGACGCCTTCGATGCGATCTTCGACACGTTACGCATGACAACGCCGTGCATTGTCCTCGACATTCCCCATCAATGGTCGGGATGGACCAGGCGCGCACTGGTCGGCGCGGACGATATTCTGATCGTTGCCGAGCCGGATCTCGCCAACCTGCGCAATGCCAAGAACATGCTGAATATGCTGAAAGCGGCGCGGCCCAACGACCGGACCCCGCTTTATTGCCTCAGTCAGGTCGGCATGTCGAAGCGTCCGGAAATCACCCCGCGCGAATTCGCCAAGGCGATCGAGAGCCAGCCGATCGCGTCGATTCCGTTCGACCCGCGCATGTTCGGCACGGCGGCCAACAACGGCCAGATGATCGCGGAAATCTCCGCCAATCATCGCGCCAGCAAGATGTTCGTACAGATCGCGCAACAGCTGACTGGCCGCGGCGAGAACAAAAAGCCGCGAAGTTCGTTCCTGTCGCCGATCATCGGGAAACTGCGGGCCAAAAAGGCCTAAAGCCTCCGTTCCGATTGAATCGGAACGAAGGCTCTAGCTTTTTGTCTTGACGCGTTTCATTACGCGAACCGGGGCCCACTTCGCTGAAAACGCTTTAGGCTCGGGCGCGGCGACGTTTCGCGCTGTGCTCAGTCAGGCCGCGCGACGCCTGTCACCGGGGTGTTATCCGCGTCGCTCCGCGCATTCGCCTTCCGCGACAACACCCGCCTGAGATAGGCGACATCCGCCGCCGCTTCCTGGGGCGGCCGATCGGCCGTCACAATGCTTTCCGCCTCGGCGACACGGCCCCGCAGGCCGACCACCAATGCGAGATTCTGCCGAACGCGCGGATCCGCATCCGCGCGGCCATACGCGCGGCGCAACGTCTCCTCCGCCTTGGGGAGGTCCTTTGAGAGGACATATGAAAGTCCCAGATTCGACAGCACCGAGGGTTCCTCGGGCGAGATTCGCAGCGCGCTCGCATAGTACTGCCGTGCTTCCTCGGTCCGGCCGAGCTGATCGAGCGCGGCTCCTTGAGCCGAGAGGATTCGCCAATCAGGATTATCAGGACTATGGGCGCGGCTGAGGACATCGAAGGCCTGTTGGAAATTGCCGTTGTCCGCCAGCGCTCGCCCATAACCGGCGAGGAGGGCTTTATCGCTGGGGTGAGCGATCGTGGCCTGTTCAAGCACGGCGGCGGCCTGGGACCGCTGCCCGGCGGCCCGGAGCGCCTTTCCGTATTGTAGCGCCGCATCGGCGTCTTCGGGGTTTGCGCGAAAGCGATCGCGATAAAATTCTACCCCGCGCTGGGGTTCGGCGGCGCTGCTTTTTTCGGTTTTCTCACCCAGCGACCCCGTAATATCGGACATGCCATCGGTCTGGCAGCTGCAAAGCCCCAGGACCAGAACCGCCGATGACGCCGTCGACGCCAGAAATCTGGTGAAGCTATATTGCTGGAGCGACTGCCGGGGCATTTCTTTGATCTCTGGTCGGTGACTGACCAGAATTACTCACAGGTTAACCCTAAATTCCGGTTAAGCCGGCCGCGGGCTCCCCCCTTTGCGGTAACGGGGCAGCCTGAGCGAGTTCGTCGATGCCGAATTCGCGCATAGGGACGAGAGCGCCGGATCGCCTCGGCGTGTTGAAGGTCTCTTCGATCGAGAGCCTCGGTTCTGGTTGAATCAGGACCGAGGCTCCATATTTCGGCGCGTTTTCTTTACGCGAAGCGGTATCCACTTCGGTCGAAAACGCTTTAGTCGACGAATTGTGCGCCGAATTCGTAACCGATCCGCCAGGCCAGCCGACATTGGCGCGGGCGGCCTTCCGACAGGATGATGGTGAACTCGGTGGGAATGTCGATATGTTCGGCGATCACCTTCACGCCGCCTTGCGATATGTCCGTGATGGTACAGTCGCGCGGTAACGAACCGGTCCCGAATTGGATCTTCGCGAAATTCCTGCACTGGCGGCGTTCGCTTTGACGTCGATTTACTAACATGTCGATCCTTCACCCGTTCCGAGTATGGCCCATCCGGCACTGCAGCCGTTCTACAGAGGAATTATTGGAATCTGCCTAGCGGGACCGCTCGCAATGTAGTTGTTCTTTTTGAATTTCTTTTACCGAGTTCCGCGGGGCTGCCTGAAACGGCCGTGAATGGCCGTGAATGCCGGCCAAAACCCCGCGACGAATCCCCATCCGGCAACTATCCCGAATGCGGAAATGATTCTTTACCTTCAAACCTTAACGCTCGCTTCCGCCTTAGGCCCGGATTTCTGTTTCGGTCTTTTCCGCTGATTGGCCTTTTTTGGCTTTTCCCCTCGGACCAACCCGTTGCCGCCAGCCCGGCACGCCACCGTGCATGCCGGTCCGGTTGGCCTTGCGGCGGCGCGGGCGCGCTACACGTTTCGGTCGAATGTGCTACAGGGTCGCATGACCAAGCCGGAGACCCGAGCATGACATCCTCGCCTGAACGCCTTGAGGGCACCGTCGATCCCAAACTGCTGGAAATTCTGGTCTGCCCGGTGACGAAGGGCCCGCTTGAATTCGATTCCGCGCGGCAGGAGTTGATCTCGCGCGCGGCAAAGCTGGCCTATCCGATCCGCGACGGCATTCCGATCATGCTGCCGGAAGAGGCAAGGAAGATCGAGTAGCCATGCGCCTTCGCATGCTGATTGGTGCGCTCGCGATCGTCGGCTTTAGCGGCGCGATGGCGGGCGCCTCCGGCGAGGAAGCCAAAATTCGCGTCGGCAATATCGATGCCGTGCTGACGACGCCGCCGGATGTCGAACACCCGCCCGTCGCGCTCTTGATCGCGGGCTCCGGAACGACCGACCATGACGGCAACGGGCCGCAGATCAAACCGGCGACCTTGAAGAAACTCTCCGAGCAGCTGGCCGCGCGCAAGATAGCGACGCTTCGCTATGACAAGCGCGGCGCCGGCGGGTGGAAACCGGAATTCGGGCGGCCGGAGGATTTTCGCTTCAAGGATTACGTCGACGACGCGGCCGCGCTCGTGAATTACCTCCGCAGCAGCGGGAAGTTCTCGAGGGTAATTCCGGCCGGGCACGGCGAAGGCGGCCTGGTTGCGATCCTGGCCGCGCGGCGGGTGCCGGTTGACCGCCTGGTTTTGCTGGTCACCGCGGCCCGGCGGCAAGGCGATCTCCTGAAGGCTCAGCTTGAAAGAAAACAAATTCCCCCCGACATGCTTCAACCGATCGTGAAAGCGATCGACAGCATCATGGCCGGACAGATCGTCGATCCACCGCCGCCGGGTCTGCCGATCGCGCCCTCGATGCAGCCCGGTATCGCTTCGGCCTTTGCCGAAGACCCGATTGATCCTTTGAAACTGGTCGAACGGCCGACGCTGATTGTCGGCGGCGGCCGCGACCGTCAGGTGGCGCGGCTGGATTTCCTGGCCCTTGCCGCGGCGGCGCCGCTGGCGAAGACGCTTTGGTTGCCGGACATGAATCACGTTCTGGTCGATGTCGCCGATGAGGACGACGATCTGGCCGCCTACACCCAGCCTGAGCGGGCGCTCGACACCGACATGATCGATGCGATCGCGGCCTTCATCCTCGCCAACGATACCCGCTGATCCCTACAGCGCCTCGCCTTTCAGAAGCCGCGGCACCTCGCCCACCAACCCCGCGGCCTGGCGGATGAAGATGCTTTTCAGCGGCGGCGCGCGATCGACCAGCCCGAGCCCGATATCGCGCACCGTCCGAAGCAGCGTCGATTCGTTCGAGAACAGGAGATTGAGCGAGTTGGTGGCAAGCCCCATCGCCATGGTGTCGAACCGCCGCCAGCGTTGATAGCGATCGAGCACGTCGGCCTGGCCGAGATCGATGCCGAGCCGCGCGGCGTCGACGATCACCTCGGCAAGCGCTGCGACATCCTTCAGGCCCATATTGAGCCCCTGCCCCGCGATCGGATGAATCACATGCGCGGCGTCGCCCACCAATGCCAGCCGCTCGCCGATGAACGAGCGCGCGACGAAATAGCCGAGCGGGAACGCCCGCGGTTTGTCCAGCGCCTTGACCTCGCCGAGATGCAGACCAAAGCGCCGCTCGAGTTCGCTGTGAAATTCCTGTTCGTTGAGCGCGACGATGCGCGCTGCCGCGGTGCGCTTCTCGGTCCACACCAGCGAAGAGCGCTTTCCGGTCAGCGGCAGGATCGCGAATGGTCCGGAGGGGAGGAAATGTTCTTCGGCGCGGCCATGATGATCGCGTTCGTGGCCGACCGTGACCACAATGCCGGATTGATCGTAGTCCCAGCCATGGGTGACGATCCCGGCCCGCTCGCGCAGTTTCGAGCGTGCGCCATCGGCTGCCACCAGAAGGCTTGCCTCAATCACACTGCCGTCGGCCAATGTCACATCGACGCCATCGCTGCGCGAGGCAAAATCGGTCACCGCGTGGCTGCGAAGCTCGACGCCATCAACGGCGGCGCGCTCGACCAGCGCATCGATCAGATAACGGTTTTCAACCATATGCGCGAAGGGTTCGTCCGGCTCGACATTCCCTGCGAAGGTCAGGAACACCGGACGGGTCGCATCCTCCAGTTTGGAATCGGTGACGACCATGTCCAGGATCGGCTGCGCGCCGGCGGCAACCCGATCCCACACGCCGATGGCGTCGAACAACCGGCGGCAGGCGGCGACGATGGCGGTGGCGCGCGGATCGCGGCTCGGCCTCGACCCAAGCGCCGGATCGGCGACGATGACGGGAAGATCGGGGCCAAGGCCCTGGCGCAGCGCCAGCGCCAGCGCCAGCCCTGCAAACCCGCCGCCGCCGATGACAATGCTTCGCTGTGCCGGCATATTGGACCTTGCTCACGTCATGAAACTATACTTGCTACCTGATTATAGCTGGGCGAAACAGATGGGCGAAACAAGGGGCTTTCTGCCCTCAAGCGGACATTCCAGGGCGCGCCCGTAGCGCGAATCCGGAATCTCGCAAATATCGGCTCCAGATTCCGGGTTCGAGGCTTTGCCTCGCCCCGGACTGACGAGAAAATTGAAAGCGCTGCAATGTCCAAGGGATTGATCGACCTGATTTCCATTCTCGATCTCGAACCGATCGAGGTGAACCTGTTTCGCGGCAACAGCCCGAAGACGAGCTGGCAGCGGGTGTTCGGCGGACAGGTGATCGGACAGGCGATGGTAGCGGCATGCCGCACGGTCGAAGGCCGGCTGCCGCATTCGCTGCATTGCTATTTCATCCTGCCCGGCGATCCGCTGATTCCAATCATCTACGAGGTCGAACGCCTGCGCGACGGCAAGAGCTATTCGACCCGAAGGGTGACCGCGATCCAGCACGGCAATGCGATCTTCTCGATCATGGTGTCGTTTCATGTCGAGGAGCACGGCGCGTTCGATCACCAGGACAAGATGCCCGAAGTACCGCCGCCGGAAAAACTCACCGCCGAGGAAGTGGCAAAACAGCCGATGTTCCGTGAGATGCCGGAATTCATCCGCCGCTACTACGAATCCGACCGGCCGATCGAACTGCGGCCGGTCGAGCTTAACCGCTATTTCGGCCAGAAGATCGAGGACGGCCGTATCCATGTCTGGATCCGCACCGCGTCGAAACTGTCCGATGACCCGGCGCTGCATATGTGTGCGCTGGCCTATGCGTCGGACTTTTCGCTGCTCGATGCGGCGATGGCCCGCTACGGCCGGACCCTGTTCGACAAGCGCATGATGCCGGCAAGCCTCGATCACGCTATGTGGTTTCACCGGCCGTTTCGCGCCGACGAATGGCTGCTTTACGCCCAGGATTCCCCGAGCGCGCAAGGCGGGCGTGGCCTGACCCGCGGCATGATCTTCAAGCAGGACGGCACGCTGGTCGCTTCAGTTGCGCAGGAAGGCTCGTTGCGCGAGCGCAAGTGAGCGATGTCATGCTTGTGCGTAAGCGCTCCGCTCGACCAGGGCAAACTGCGACACATACCACCGCGCGTACCAGCGCAGCACCCACGGTATCGGGATCAACAGCGCGCACCCGATGGCGAACAGCAGCGTGCGCCACAATACCTCCAGTCCCGTCGCGTTGAACACGATCTCGCGCCGAGTGCCGCTGATGTTTCGGCAGATCCAGCGCATCCAAGCGGTGATGACCCACGCCCAGCCGATGATGGTAATGACGGAAACATACATCAACACATACCAGCCGATGTAACCCCATGCGCTGCCGTTGAACGTGATCGGAAGCTTCTCGCCGTTCGGGCTTAGATTTGAGGCGATCCACCGCACATTCATCCAGGACAGCGCCGCTTGCGCGACCATCGCCACGAGTTCGAAGGTGGAGCTACCGCTCGCCCCCGCATAGCTCAACAACCCCATGGCGACAAAGACATACCAGATGTCGCCGGGCTGGCCGGTGAAGGCGATGTTGGATCGCCCCGGCACCTCGATGCGCGAGGCCAGCCAGCGATAGAAACCTGTCGCCGCCCAAGGCGCTGGAATGACCAGCAGGATCCCGATGGAAAACAGCAGGCACCAGCCCAGGAGAGACCATAGACCGACCTCGATCGAAAACTGTCCGCCGTGGCCCGTGCTCGTCAGCGCGCCGCCCCGTTGCGGCAGGGCCGGCGGACCCGAGGCGCCGGAGAGCAGTCCCGGGATGTCGGCCGCCTTTTGCCAGTTAGCCATGCCCTCGGTCCAGACCAGCGTGTCGGCGCCGACCACGCCCTTGGCGATGAATTCGCGGAGTTGGGCTTCGGGATAAGGGCCTTGCTGCTGGCCCTGGGACGCAAAAAACCAGGATCGGTCGGCCATTTTGTTCCCTCGAGGTGCTATGGCGAACGGCGGGGATCGCTGGCTGAAAAATCGATTATGGGTGCAATGGAACGGCCCCGAGGCGGCAGGCTATCTAACGAAGGTCGTTCGCGGCAATCGTTTTTCGGTTTTGCCCGTAATCTTTTTGTGCCAATTGCTTAAAAAGATGCCAGTGTTGCGGGGGGCGCTGCGCCGACCGGTATCCGAAAGAAAAGAAATGAAGGCCTGAACATGAAGCTCGTTGTCGCCATTATCAAACCCTTCAAGCTTGACGAAGTCCGCCAGGCGCTGACCGCCATCGGCGTCCACGGCATGACGGTGACCGAGGTCAAGGGTTACGGTCGCCAGAAGGGCCATACGGAGATCTATCGCGGCGCCGAATATGTGGTGAATTTTCTGCCGAAGTTGCGGATCGAAATCGCCGTCGCCTCCGACATCGCCGACAAGGCGGTCGAAGTCATCACTTCCAGCGCGCGCACCGGACAGATCGGTGACGGCAAGATATTCGTGACGCCGATCGATCATGCGTTGCGCATCCGGACCGGCGAAACCGACAGCGACGCGCTGTAAGCTTTCTTCGTCGCAGCCGGCAACGGCGCCAGGCCTGCGATCAACAAAATCATATCTGGTTGGGGAAATGCCAAAATGGGGGCGCTCTCGTGCCGTGCAGCGAAGTTGGCTGCGCCGATTAATCTTGCGGCCATCATCTCGTTTGCGACACCGGCTTTTGCCGGAACATCCGATATCAGCGCCGCCGACACCGCATGGATGATCGTCGCCACTGCGCTGGTGCTGATGATGACGCTCCCGGGCCTGGCGCTGTTCTATTCCGGCATGGTGCGGAAGAAGAACGTGCTGGCGACGATGGCGCAAAGCCTGGCAGCCGTTGCCGTTATATCCATACTCTGGGTGGCGTTCGGCTATTCGCTGGCGTTCGTCGGCGACGGTCCGTGGCTTGGCACGCTGGATCGCTGGTTTCTTTCCGGGATGACCATGGACAGCGTCAACCCTGCGGCGAAGACGATTCCGGAGAGCCTGTTCATGCTCTACCAGATGACGTTCGCGATCATCACGGTGGCGCTGGTGGCGGGCTCCGTCGCCGACCGCATGCGGTTCTCGGCCTATCTCTTGTTTTCCATTGGCTGGTTCACGTTTGTCTACGTGCCGCTGGCACATTGGGTTTGGGGCGGCGGCTTCCTGGGCACCGCGGGCGTGCTTGATTTTGCCGGCGGACTTGTCGTGCACCTCAGCGCCGGCGTCGGCGGCCTGGTCGCGGCCAGAGTGATGGGCCGGCGTCACGGCTATGGCACTGAAAATCTGTCGCCGTTCGATCTGTCGCTCGCCGTGATGGGCACCGGCCTGTTGTGGGTCGGCTGGTTCGGCTTCAACGGCGGCTCGGCGCTCGCGGCGAACTCGCGCGCGGTGATGGCGATCACCGCGACCCATCTGGCGGCCTGCGCCGGCGCGCTGACCTGGGGTGCGATCGAATGGTCGATCCAGCGCAAGCCGTCGGTGCTGGGCATGATCTCCGGCGCGGTGGCGGGATTGGGCACGATTACGCCAGCCTCCGGATTTGTCGCGCCGTGGCATGGCATCGTGATCGGCGTGATCGCCGGACTGGTATGTTTCTGGGCCTGCACCTGGCTCAAGCGCCGTTTCAACTATGACGATTCGCTCGACGTGTTCGGCGTCCATGGCGTCGGCGGAATGACCGGCATCCTGCTGGCAGGCGTATTCGCGACGGCCTCGATCGGAGGGACCTCCGGCCTGCTCGAGGGCAATCCGAAACTGCTGCTGATCCAGCTTTACGGGGTCGCCGT
>Ga0210396_10006111_pt1 | contig 11573 bp, 11 predicted proteins | sample IncBWH17OmetaG_FD_155466 | JGI IMG/M metagenome (GOLD analysis project Ga0210396, IMG submission 155466) | Forest soil microbial communities from Barre Woods Harvard Forest LTER site, Petersham, Massachusetts, United States - Inc-BW-H-17-O ...
CCGGGAAGTACGTCTGCAGGAACGCGCCGACGACATCGGCCCGCTGCTGCGCGCTCACCTCCGGGAAGCTGCCGTCGTTGAGGCAGAAGAAGTCGAACGTGCGCTTCTGCAGCAGCTTCGGCAATTTCGCCAGCCCGGACCCCAACGTTGTGTCGACGTAGAGCACCTTGGCGGACTCGTGCTGGACCGCACGTCCGGTCATCAACGCGTAGTAGTGGTACAGCGAGTTGGTCACCGAGATGTCCGTGCTCGCGCGAAACCGGCTGGCCTGCGTGCGCGCGAAGTCCTGTGCGAACTCCCCCTCGAGTTCGCACAGCACGCTCTTACGCAACGGCGCAGCGGTGTGCTCGAGGTGGCGGGTGATGATCTTTCCGAACCTTTCCCACAGCAGTTCCCGGTTGACCCGCGCCGCGTTCTCGAATCCGCTGCGCTCGGGGTGGTTGACCCCCAGTCCGATGCGCGTGCCCGCTTCGATGAACTTCGTCACCCCGCCCGGCGAGAAAAACATGGTCGGCGAGAGAGCCCGGCCGAAGAACATGTCGTCGTTGGAGTACAGGAAATGCTCTGCGAGACCGGGGATGTGGTGCAGTTGAGTCTCCACTGCATGGCTGTTGTAAACCGGCAGTGCCGACACGTCGGTGAAGTGATCCGCTGCGCGCACGACGGTGACCTTGGGGTGCGGCGCGAGCCACTGTGGGACCGGCGAGTCCGTCGCGATGAAGATTCGCCGCACCCATGGCGCAAAGGCGTGTACCGAACGCAGCGCATACTTCAACTCGTCGATCTGCCGGATCCGCGCGTCGGCGTTATCGCCCTCGCCGACAACGTGATTAGCCATCGCCGCCGCGCGGCGTGCGCCAAACTCCGGGTCGTTGCCGTCCACCCAGGAGAACACCATGTCGATGTCGAACGTGATGTCGCCGGCGTGCGGGGCGAACATTCCGGCGATCGTCGGCCAATTGCGGCCGTGTAGTTCGACGTCGGTGTACACAATCTCGCTCAGCGGCAACGCTTTCCGCGTGAGCGAATTCTCTATCGGGCAGATCGCCTGCTGCCCGTCGAATACCCAGAACTGCACCTCCACTCCGGCCGAAGCGCCGTAACGCAGGCCGGAACGCGGGCATTCGCGGCGCCGAAACACCCGCAGAAGCCGCGGGTCCGGTTCTGCCGACAGCAGGCCGTCACCCAGGTACACCGAGCTGCGCCCGGTCCCGTCGAGGATCTTGGCACGCAGCGGCGATTCCAGGCATGCGGCCATAAGCGTTTCAGCGAATCGGGCGCGCAGGCCAATGTCAACGACGAGTGCCGGACGCCCGTCGGCACCGCGGATGAGCAGGAACGGAATTCCCGCCATTTCCAATTCGGTGCGGATGAACAGCAGGTCGCGCACCATCGCCTCATAGGGAGTCAGGCGCAGCCCATCGGCTGAGCCGCCAATGTCGACACGGGCGACGTCGATCATGCTGGTCATGGGAACACCTGCCTTCCACAGTCGATGTCGGTCAAGATGCGCACAAAGAGGGACTCCGGCGGACCGGTGGAGCGGCGACGATGCCCTCACACGTTGAGCTTTGGCACTGAACGACGTATCCCCGCACAGCCGGGAAAGCCACTTGGGACCACCCCTTAAGCCGGGGAGATCTGTCCTGATCTTGGGCGTCTCTCGACGTCGTCAGATCAGTGGCCTGTGTTCGATTCAGAAGCCTCGCCTAACGAGGTGCTTTCGCAGGATAGCGCCGAATCCGGCTTCCGGCAACGCGAGCGTGGATAGACCGCGAACAGCGCCAGAACGGGTGCTGCCGCTGGGCTTTGGACGTCGGTCAGGACTCGGCGGGGCTGGGCGCTTCGCCGAATCGGCTCAGTGCCAGCGTCGCGGCGACCGCTATGACGAACCCGGCCACCACCATCCAACTCAGACCCTCACGGGTCCGGTCGCCCAGCCACGCCACCCCGACGATTGCAGGCCCAACCGTTTCGCCGACAACCATCCCCGCGACGGCTGTGGTCACCGATCCGCGGCTCAACGCAGAGGTGAGTAGAAGAAAACCGAGCGCCCCGCCTGCGATCACCGCGTAGACAGCGGGGTTGGTGTAAAAAGCGGCCTTGGTCGGATCGATCGGATCGATCAGGCGGACGGCGACCTCGACAACTCCGAAGCCGCCGCCGGCGCCCAGCCCCAGGACGAGTGCCCGGGAGCGCACGCCCAAGTGGCCCGCGGCCGCACCGGCAACGAACAACACGGCGACTAGCACCAGCAGCGCCCAGCCCAGCCCGGCCGGCCCGTGCCCGGAACCCTCCGGCCCGGCGGCCAGGCCGAGCATCCCAAGGCTCGCGCACACCACGGCCACGGCAACCCACTCCACGGTTGACAGCCGCGTCGACAGCACCCAGGCGGCCACGATCGCGGTGACCGCGAGCGACGCGGCGATCGCCGCGGCGACGACGTAAATCGGTACCAGACGCAGCGCCGCCACCTGCAACAAAAAGCCCAGGCCGTCAAGCCCGATGCCCACCAGGTAGCGCCACTGCCGCAGCGCTCGCAGCAGCAGGGCCGCGTCAACTCCAGAGTCGCTGCCGGGATCCACCGAGCGCGTCGCTGCAGCCTGCAACACCGTCGCCGTCCCGTAGCACACCGAGCAGCCCAACGCGAGCAGCAAGCCGATCAGCACACACCGACAATACGAGACAGGTGCGCCGGGTCCGCAGCGGCTATTTCGACGATTTCTCCGCCGAGTCGTCCGCCGACCCAGAGCCATTGTGTTCGGGCAGCAACCGCTCCAGCGCAGAACCGGTAATTCGCCGGAACGCTCGCCGCGGCCGGTTGACGTCGAGGATCGCGACCTCCAACGTCGACACCCCCAGGGTGGGCTGATCGGTGCCGTTGGCGCTCCCCGCCTGCAGCGCGTCCACCGCAATCCGCACAGCGTCCGTCAGGTCGGCGTTCTCGGTGTAGGAGTCCTTCAGCGCGGTGGCGATCGGCTCAGTCGTACCGCCCATCACCACGAAATGCGGCTCGTCGTTGATCGACCCGTCGTAGGTAATGCGATACAGCTCGGGCGGTTTGGTCTCGCCGTAGTGGGCGACTTCGGCCACACACAGCTCGACCTCGTAGGGCTTGGCCTGCTCGGTGAAGATGGTGCCGAGCGTCTGCGCGTAGACGTTGGCCAGCTGCCGGCCGGTCACATCGCGGCGGTCGTAGGCATAACCGCGGGTGTCGGCGAACTGAATCCCGCCGCGCCGCAGATTGTCGAATTCGTTGAACTTCCCGGCGGCGGCGAAGCCGACGCGGTCGTAGAGTTCGCTGATCTTTTGCAGCGAGCGCGACGGGTTCTCGGCGACGAACAACACGCCGCCCGCATAAACCAGTGCGACCACGCTGCGGCCGCGTGCAATGCCTTTTCGCGCGAGCTCGCTGCGCTCGCGCATCGCCTGCTCAGGCGAGATAAAGTACGGAAAACTCATGAATCACTTCCCGCGCGTTCCGCGTCCGGGCCGAAAGTATCAGCGCGGGTACGCCTTTCGATGACCTCTCGCGCCAACTCGGCGATGCGCTGCTCGCCAACGTTGGCTGCACCGTCCGCACCGATCGTGATTGCGGTCGGGTAGATCCCGCGGACCAGATCGGGCCCCCCGGTGGCGGAATCGTCGTCGGCCGCGTCGTAGAGGGCCTCAACAGCGACCCGAAGCGCCGAATCGGCATCCGTCACTTGCGAATACAACTTCTTGATCGAAGATTTGGCGAAAATCGAGCCCGAGCCGACCGACTGGTAGCCCTCTTCCTCCAGGTTCCAGCCGCCCGCGGCGTCGAAGGAGACGATGCGGCCCGCCTTCTCCGGATCAGCGTCGTGGATGTCGAAACCGGCGAGCAGCGGCAGCGCCACCAGACCCTGCATCGCGGCACCGAGGTTGCCGCGGACCATGATCGCGAGCCGGTTGACCTTGCCGGCGAAGGTGAGCGGCACGCCTTCCAGCTTCTCGTAGTGCTCGAGCTCGACGGCGTAGAGGCGGGCGAATTCGACAGCGATGGCCGCGGTGCCGGCAATGCCGGTCGCGGTGTAGTCGTCGGTGATGTACACCTTCTGCACATCCCGTCCCGCGATCATGTTGCCCTGTGTGGAACGGCGGTCGCCGGCGATGACGACGCCGCCGGGATGTTTCAACGCAACAATGGTCGTTCCATGCGGCAGCTGAGAACTGGGCCCGATGGCGTCCGCGCTACCGATGCGACCAGGCAGCAACTCCGGCGCCTCGCGGCGCAAAAAGTCGGCGAATGAGGAAAGGCCGCCAGAGGCGGTTCCGGGAAGTGCTGAATGGGTGGCCGGGCGATCGTGAAAAGGCCAGGTCACTGTCCGCCCTTTTGGACGTATGCGCGGACGAAGTCTTCGGCGTTCTCTTCCAGAACATCGTCGATCTCGTCGAGTAGATCGTCGGTCTCATCGGTCAGCTTCTCGCGACGCTCCTGGCCCGCGGCCGTGCTGGCGGTGAGGTCGTCGTCATCGCCGCCGTCACCGCCGCGCTTGGTCTGCTCCTGGGCCATCGCTGCCTCCTGCATCGTCATCGGCCGTGAAACACGCCCGTAGGTTTCTCCAGCCTACCGGTCAACGTCGCTAATGCCCCGGCTGAAGCCCCATGTCCGGCTCCTCAGGTGGTCAGTTGCTCCACCAGCTCGACAGCGCTGTTCACCGAATCCAGCAGCGCGCCGACGTGCGCCTTGCTGCCACGCAGCGGCTCCAGCGTCGGGATACGCACCAGCGAGTCGCCACCCAGGTCGAAAATCACCGAGTCCCAGCTGGCCGCGGCGATGTCCGCGCCGAAGCGGCGCAGGCATTCACCGCGGAAGTAGGCCCGGGTGTCCGTCGGCGGGTTGTCGACGGCGCTGATCACCTGCTGTTCGGTGACCAGACGCTTCATCGAACCGCGCGCCACCAGCCGGTTGTACAGGCCCTTGTCCAGCCGGACATCGGAGTACTGCAGATCGACCAGGTGAAGTCGCGGCGCCGACCAACCCAGGTTCTCCCGGTGCCGGAAACCCTCCAGGAGCCGCAGCTTGGCCGGCCAGTCCAGCAGCTCCGCGCACTCCATCGGGTCGCGCTCGAGTAGATCGAGCACGTGCGCCCAGGTCTCCACGACGTCGGCCGCCCGCGGATCGTGGTCGCGGCCGTCGACCAGCTTTGCCACCCTGTCCAAATAAATCCGTTGCAGCGCAAGGCCGGTCAGTTCGCGGCCATCGGCCAGGGCGACGGTGGCGCGCAGGGAGGGATCGCGGCTGATCGCGTGGACGGCGTGTACCGGCCGGGCCAGCGCCAGGTCGCTCAGGTCGATCCCGTATGCCGCGCCCTCCTCGATCAGGTCGAGCACCAGAGCGGTCGAGCCCAGCTTCAGATACGTCGACGTCTCGGCGAGGTTGGCGTCGCCGATGATGACGTGCAGCCGCCGGTAGCGGTCAGCGTCGGCGTGCGGCTCGTCGCGGGTATTGATGATGCCGCGTTTCAGCGTGGTCTCCAGCCCGACCTCGACCTCGATGTAGTCGGATCGCTGGGAGAGCTGGAAGCCGGGCTCGTCGCCGGCCGGCCCGATCCCGACCCGGCCCGAGCCGGTCACCACCTGACGGGACACCAGGAACGGGGTCAGCCCGGCGATGACGGCCGAGAACGGCGTCTGACGGCTCATCAGATAGTTCTCGTGCGACCCGTAGGAGGCGCCCTTGCCGTCGACGTTGTTTTTGTAAAGCTGCAACTTGGCCGCACCCGGCACGCTGGCCACGTGCCGTGCGGCGGCCTCCATCACGCGCTCGCCGGCCTTGTCCCAGATCACCGCGTCCAGCGGGTCAGTGCACTCCGGTGCCGCGTATTCCGGGTGTGCGTGGTCGACGTAGAGCCGCGCACCGTTGGTCAAGATCATGTTGGCGGCACCGACCTCGTCCGCGTCGACCACCGGCGGCGGGCCCGCTGAGCGGCTCAGGTCGAAACCACGGGCGTCCCGCAGCGGCGATTCCACCTCGTAGTCCCAGCGAGTGCGTTTGGCGCGCTGAATACCTGCGGCGGCGGCGTAGGCCAGCACCGCCTGTGTCGAGGTCAGGATCGGGTTGGCGGTCGGGTCCGATGGCGACGAAATGCCATACTCGACCTCCGTCCCGATAATCCGTTGCATGCCCTAAAGCCTAGGCGTGGCAACGATGCGATCCGCGCTGGGGGAACCGCCCAGGCCGCGTAGCGGCGAGGGGGACGGGGCCAGGAGAACTGCCGTCAGGCCATTGACGCAGGTGATTGAAGTGATTAACTTCACCCTGGTGCCCGCCGATGCTGTGCCTCAACCCATCACCGGCTTGTCCGGAAAACGCTACGGCGAAGTCCTGCTGGTGACGCCGGGCGAGGCAGGGCCGCAGGCCACCGTCTACAACAGCTTTCCGCTCAACGACTGTCCTGCCGAATTGTGGTCGGCGCTCGACGCGCAGGCGATCGCGACTGAAAACGGTGCTGCCACAGCCCTGCTCAACGGACCGCGCTACTGGCTGATGAACGCCATCGAGAAGGTGCCCCAGGGCCCGCGGATGATTAAGAACTTCGGCGGAATCGACATGCTGCTGCAGGCCACGGTCTTGCTGACAGGGGTGAACCCAGCGCCTTACACCGCAAATCAGGTCAACCGGCACACCGTCTTCACCTTCGATGCCGGAGAAGAGGTCTACGAACTGCTAGACGCCGCATTCCGGCGCTGGGTGATGCAGACCTGGAGCCAGATCGTTGATCCCAACTTGTCACGGGCCGACCTGCCCGGCCTGGGCGAGCGGCTCGACCTGCCGGACGGATGGACCTACCAGTCACGAGTGCTGACCAGCCCGCTGCGCATTGACACCACCACCCACGCCGCGCAGGTTCTACAGGACGACCTGGCCAACAGCTATTCGCTGCTAGCCGTCTGAGCCCTACAGGTACTGGCCGAGGTTGGACTCGGTGTCGATCGCCCGTGAGGCACTCGAGCTCTTGCCGGTGACCAGCGTGCGGATGTAGACGATCCGCTCGCCCTTCTTGCCCGAAATCCGGGCCCAGTCATCGGGATTGGTGGTGTTGGGCAGATCCTCGTTCTCGGCGAACTCGTCGACGATCGAATCGAGCAGATGCTGGATGCGCAGCCCCCGTTGGCCGGTCTCCAGCACCGCCTTGATCGCGTTCTTCTTCGCGCGGTCGACGACGTTCTGGATCATCGCGCCGGAGTTGAAGTCCTTGAAGTACATGACTTCTTTGTCGCCGTTGGCGTAGGTGACCTCGAGGAAGCGGTTGTCGTCGATCTCGGCGTACATCCGGTCGACGACTTTTTCGATCATCGCCTTGATGCACACCCCTCGGTCACCGTCGAACTCGGCGATGTCGTCGGCATGCACCGGCAGTTGCTCGGTGAGGTACTTGGAGAAGATGTCCTGTGCCGATTCGGCGTCCGGGCGCTCGATCTTGATCTTCACGTCGAGGCGGCCCGGCCGCAGGATCGCGGGGTCGATCATGTCCTCCCGGTTGGAGGCGCCGATCACGATGACGTTCTCCAGTCCCTCCACCCCGTCGATCTCGCTGAGCAGCTGGGGGACGACCGTCGTCTCCACGTCCGAGGAAACCCCGGTACCGCGGGTGCGGAAGATCGAATCCATCTCGTCGAAGAACACGATCACCGGCGTGCCTTCGGACGCCTTCTCGCGGGCCCGCTGGAAGATCAGCCGGATGTGCCGCTCGGTCTCACCGACGAACTTGTTCAGCAGCTCGGGGCCCTTGATGTTCAGGAAGTAGGACTTGGCCTCGCGGGCGTCGTCGCCGCGGACCTCGGCCATCTTCTTGGCCAGCGAGTTGGCGACGGCCTTGGCAATCAAGGTCTTACCGCAACCGGGCGGGCCGTAGAGCAGCACACCCTTGGGCGGGCGTAACGCATATTCCCGGTACAGGTCCTTGTGCAGAAAGGGCAGCTCCACGGCGTCGCGGATCTGCTCGATCTGCCGGCCCAGCCCGCCGATGTCGTCGTAGGTGACGTTCGGGACTTCTTCCAGCACCAAGTCCTCGACCTCGGCCTTGGGGATGCGCTCGAAGGCGTACCCGGCCTTGGTGTCCACCAGCAATGAGTCCCCCGGACGCAGCTTCCGCGGCCGCTGATCGTCGTTGAGGGCGTCGGGGTGCCCGTCGGGCAGATCCTCGGCGACCAGCGGGTCGGCGAGCCAGACTATGCGTTCCTCGTCAGCGTGGCCGACAACCAACGCTCGGTGACCGTCGGCGAGGATCTCGCGCAAAGTTGAAATCTCGCCGACTGATTCATACGTGCCGGCCTCGACGACGGTTAAAGCCTCGTTGAGCCGAACTGTCTGCCCTTTTCTCAAAGACCTGATGTCGATGTTGGGTGAGCATGTCAGGCGCATCTTGCGTCCTGAGGTGAAGACGTCGATGGTGTCGTCCTCGTGCGTGGACAACAACACGCCGTAGCCGCTAGGCGGCTGTCCGAGCCGGTCGACCTCTTCGCGCAGCGCCAGCAGTTGTTGCCGGGCTTCCTTGAGGGTTTCCATCAGCTTGGAATTGCGCGCGGCGAGCGAGTCGATTCGCGCCTCAAGCTGGTGAACATCGCGGGAACTGCGCGCGGCGCTCTGCGCTCCCACGGTGTTCTCTAGTTGCTCCCGCAGGATCGCCGCCTCACGCCGGAGCTCTTCCAACTCGGCGGCATCCTCGTCGGAGAGGTCTGGTTCGCGCGGGCTACCGAACGCTTCACGCTCAAACTCACCCATGTTGCGCTCCTCTCCCGCTCCGCATGGTGGTGCGGCGGATACCTCAACGCTACCGGCGATTTCCGATTCATGCGGGATCTCGAAATGGGGCACACTGGCATCAGCGTTAACATCATGTTGAGTTGGTTTTACCGAGAGGACCTCTGTGACCGTGAAATCCCTAGCCACAGGCTTGGCGGCACTGGCCGCCATCGGTGCGGCGGCTGCGGGTGTGACCTGCATTGCATCCGTTACCGCCGCGTCGCCTCAAGTTCAGCCGGTAGTCTTCGGCGCGCCGCTGCCGCTGGACCCGGGGGTGGATGTGCCAACCGCCGACCAGCTGGTCACCGTCCTCAACACGTTGCAGGACCCCAGCTTGTCCTTCGCCAACAAGGGCTACCTCGTCGAGGGTGGCATTCCGTATCCAGCCTCCATCGCCGATCACGAACTGCAAAAGGCCGCCGCCAAGGGCAGCCTGCCGCTGACGTTCAACATCACCAACATCGTGCCCGCGGGTCCTGGTGCGGCGTCGGCTAGCATCACCGCGGCGGGTCCGCACCTGGCGCCGACGACCGAGAACCTCACCTTCGTCGATCAGGGTGGCTGGAAACTGTCGCATGACTCGGCGATGACGCTGATCCAGTCGGTGCGTTCGTCAGGCCACTGACGCGGCTGAATGAGCCGACATCTCACTGCAGTCGTGAGCGCCGTCGCATTTGCGGCGGCGTTCGGACTTTCCGGGTGTTCCGATGACGAGCAGGACGCGTCGCCGGGAGCAACAGCGCCGTCGACGTCTGCGTCGCTGAGTTCGACGGCGGCCGCCCAAGCTGCGCCGCTGCCGTCCCCCAATGCCCTGGCTGCCGTGCTGTACCAGCTGGCTGATCCCGCGGTGCCCGGCACTCAGAAGCTGAGCCTGGTCGAAGGCGCTACCCCGGAAAACGCCGGCGTCTTAGACCAGTTCGCCAACGCGCTGCTCAACGGTGGCTATGCGCCGGTGAAGGTCGATGTGCGCGACATCGGATGGTCTGACCGGGACCCGGCCGACGTAGTAGCCAACATCAACGTCAGCTCACCCAATCGGGGCGGTCCCAGATTCTCTTTTCCGATGGAGTTCAAGCCGTGCCAGGCCGGTTGGCAGCTATCGGCGCGGACCGCCGAGGTCTTGCTGGCGTTTAGGACCGAACCGGTTACGCCACCAGCGACACCGGGCCGCTGAGCCCGACCATGTGGATCGGCTGGCTCGAGTTCGATCTGATGCTCGGCGACGTGCGCTCACTCAAACAGAAGCGATCGGTGGTCCGGCCGGTGGTGGCCGAGCTGCAACGCAAGTTCGGCGTGTCGGCCGCCGAAACGGGATCGCACGAGCTTTACCGGCGGGCGGGCATCGGGGTGGCGATGGCCTCGGCCGACCGCCGGCACGCCGTCGATGTCCTCGACGCCGCCGAACGCCTGGTCGCCGCGCACCCGGAGTTCGACTTGCTGTCGGTGCGCCGTGGGCTGCGACGCAGCGACGACTAGAGACGACTGGACGGGGTCGGCGTTAGCGCTTTCTACGCAGCGGGGTCGGGGTGACGGTGCCCGGGGCCAATCGGCGCGCCGACACCAGGAACGCGGTGTGGCCGCGCATGTTGTGCTGGGGGCGCACGGCCAGCCCGACGACGTTCCAGCCTCGCTGCAGCGTCTCCCACGCGCGAGGTTCGGTCCAGCATTGCTGCTCACGCAGCGCCTCCACAGTCTTGGACAGCTGAGTGACAGTGGCCACGTAGATGATCAGCACGCCACCGGCCACCAGCGCCCGCGACACGCTGTCGAGCACATCCCATGGCGCCAGCATGTCCAGCACTACCCGGTCGACCGAGCCGGCGGGCAGGTCAGCATCCGCGACATCGCTGACGACCAACTGCCAGTTGTCGGGGGCGCAGCCGAAGAACGTCTCCACGTTGCGACGCGCGTGTTCGGCATGGTCGGCACGCACGTCGTAGGAGATCACCTGCCCGTCCGGCCCGACGGCACGCAGCAGCGAACAGGTCAGCGCGCCGGAACCGGCGCCGGCCTCCAATACCCGGGCGCCCGGGAAGATGTCACCCTCGTGCACGATCTGGGCAGCGTCTTTGGGGTACACCACCTGCGCACCGCGGGGCATGGACATCACGTAGTCCACCAGCAGCGGACGCAGCACCAGAAACGGGTCACCGTTGGCCGATTTGACCACGCTGCCTTCCTGCAGTCCGATCACCGTGTCGTGCGCGATCGCGCCGCGATGAGTGTGAAATTCGCTGCCTGCGCTGAGAAGCATCGTGTAGTGCCGACCCTTGGCGTCGGTGAGCTGGATTCGATCACCGATGGCGAACGGGCCGGTTGCAGACACAGCTGTCAAGCCTGCCAGCAGACGCGCCGAGATAGGTGCGCGGGGTTGTCCGACCTGGCCCCTAGGCTGCGGATATGAGCGGTGAGCCGGGCAATCAAGCCAGGAAACGGCCGGCCCTGTCACCGTCGCGGGCGGCCGACTTCAAACAATGCCCGCTGCTCTACCGCTTCCGGGCCATCGACCGGCTCCCCGAGCCGCCGTCAACCGCTCAACTGCGCGGATCAGTGGTACATGCCGCGCTGGAACAGCTGTACGGCCTGCCCGCGGCCGAACGCGGCCCGCAGGCCGTCGACGCGCTGGTCAACCCGGCTTGGGAGCAGGTGATCGCCGACGAACCCGAGCTGGCCGGCCAGTTGGACACCGAGCAGCAGGCCCAACTCCTCGACGAGGCTCGCAGGCTGCTGTCCGGCTACTACCGGTTGGAAGACCCGACCCGGTTCGACCCGCAGAGCTGCGAGCAAAGCATCGAGGTCG
>Ga0210396_10006112_pt1 | contig 11573 bp, 10 predicted proteins | sample IncBWH17OmetaG_FD_155466 | JGI IMG/M metagenome (GOLD analysis project Ga0210396, IMG submission 155466) | Forest soil microbial communities from Barre Woods Harvard Forest LTER site, Petersham, Massachusetts, United States - Inc-BW-H-17-O ...
CGACTGGGCTATCGTGACCCTCCCCGATGGCAACACGCGCCGCAGCCTGGGCGCCAGTGTCGTCGACTTCGACAAGGTCTTTCAGGCCTATCCGCAGCTTGCCCCCATGCGCATGGATCCGCTTCGCCGCAATATCGAGATTCCACCCGGCCAGTCCGTGGACGGCTTGCTGGTCTTCAGTTATCCGCTCTCCCAGGACGAGTGGAACAAGCGCAAATCCATGCAAGTCACCGTCACCTTCAAGGGCGCGAAGGACGTCACACTGAACGCCCCAAGCTGATCCAGAGCTGACGCCACCGCTGCACCTCCACATCTCATCCCGCTACAATCGAATGTCATGCGGCAGCCGGAACACATCGCGATCGCGGGCGGTGGCATCATCGGCCTTGCCTGCGCACTGCTTCTCACCGATCGAGGGCGAAAAGTCTCGCTCTTCGAAGCCGGCGAAGCGGTAAGGGAGGCCTCCTGGGCAGCCGGAGGCATGCTCGCCGTCGAGGATCCGGAGAACCCCGCGATTCTGCTGCCCTTCTCCCGCTACAGCCGCGCGCTTTATCCATCCTTCCTCGAACGGATTGAGGCGCTCTCCGGAAGCCGCGTGCCCTTTCGCACCCACCAGACCGTACAGATTGCCGATCCAGCGCGGCCCACCTCCGCCGGCACCCCGCTCTCCCGCGACGAAGCACTCCGTCTCATCCCCGGTCTCGCGGACGGAAATCACACCTACCTGTTGCTGGAGGAAGCAAGTCTCGATCCCCGCGAGCTCTGCACAGCCCTGCGCTCCGCTGCTGCCGCCGCCGGGGTGGCTATCTACGAATACGAGCCGGTGCTGTCGGTCGTGGCTGCGGGCGAAGCAGCTCTCCTGACCACGCCTCGTCGGGTGCTTCACGCAGATGCCTTCGTCAACTGCTGCGGCGCCTGGGCCGCCTCGCTTCACGCCTCTGCTCCGGTCGCCCCATCGAAAGGGCAGATGCTGGTCATTGCGCAGCCGGCGGGTGAACCACTTACCCACGTCCTGCGCTCGCCCGAGGTCTATCTCATCCCCCGCGGTCCGTTCTCAAATAATGACGACAGCCGCATCGTGATAGGCGCCACCGTCGAAGATTCCGGCTACTCCAAGCTGGTTGAGCCCGCTGCCCTCTCGCTTCTGCGCCGCCGCGCCGCCGCGCTCTGGCCGCCCGCAGCCGATGCACCCGAGCTCGAAAGCTGGGCCGGTCTCCGCCCCGGCACCCCCGACGGACTCCCTTTCCTCGGCCAGATCGGCGGAGACGATGGAGAGGCACCGCACTTCCTCGCCGCCGGACATCATCGCAACGGCATCCTGCTCGCTCCCGGCACCGCACACGTCATCGCAGATCTCGTCTCGGGCCGAATCCCCGCGATCGATCTTGCGCCTTTCTCGCCGCACCGCGCGTCTCCATCGACAGCATGTGACAAGCACTTTGCGGCTGCGCTATAACGATTAGTTCGCACTCAGTCCGCATAGGCACTACGTCCGGCACTGAGCATCACACAAATACGTAAGGCCGGATTAAGGCGAAGGAGACTGACGGATGGCGACTGCTGTTGCGACCAAAGGCCTGGAGGGCATTGTAGCCACCACCTCCAGCATCTGCTGGATTGACGGCGATGCCGGAGTACTCGCCTATCGCGGCATAGACATCCACAAGCTCGCCGAGGAGTCGAACTTCGAGGAGACCACCTACCTGCTGTGGAACGGCCGGCTGCCCAAAGCCGCTGAGCTGGAGACCTTTCGCAAGGAGCTGGCCAAGGCGCGCGTCGTCGATCCGAAGGTCATCGAGCTGCTGCGCTCCTTCCCCAAGGACGTAACGCCGATGGAGGTCCTCCGGACGGCGGTCTCCGCGCTGAGCTGCTATGACCCCGACGAGGCGGAGAACTCCCACGACGCGAACCTGCGCAAGAGCTTCCGGCTCACCTCGCAGATCGCCATGCTGGTAGCCCTCTACGATCGCGTCCGCAAGGGCAGGCCGCTGGTTGAGGCCGACGCCTCCCTCTCCCATGCCGGCAACTTCCTGTGGATGCTCAACGGCGAGAAGCCTTCCGATACCGCCACCCGCACCATGGACATCGCGCTCATCCTTCATGCGGACCATGAGCTGAACGCCTCTACCTTTGCCGCGCGCGTCATCGCCGCCACGCTGTCCGATATCCACTCCGCCATCACCGGTGCCATCGGCGCGCTCAAGGGCCCGCTGCACGGCGGCGCCAATGAAGCGGTCATGCACATGCTCTTCGAGATCGACAAAAAGGGCGAGGACGCGGTCGAGCACGTCAAGGCAATGCTCGCTGCGAAGAAGAAGGTCTCCGGCTTCGGCCACCGCGTCTATCACACCGAGGACCCGCGCGCGACGCACCTGCGGCGCATGAGCGAGGCGCTCGGCAAATCTGCGAACAAGACGAAGTGGTTCGATATGTCACGCGCGATCGAGAAGTTCATCAACGCGGAAAAGAAGCTGAACGCGAATGTGGATTTTTACTCAGCCTCCACCTACACCACGCTCGGCATCGACATCGATCTCTTCACGCCCATCTTTGCCGTAAGCCGCATCGCCGGCTGGGCGGCACACGTCATCGAGCAGCACGACGACAACCGCCTCATCCGGCCGCGCGCCGACTACATCGGCACCGAGTATCCCGCCGAGTACACGCCGATCGCACAACGCTGACGGGCGGACCGGCCTCCCATCCTGAGCGAGGGTAGAGTGTGCCATGTCCGCCGGAAAGGCGGACGTGTCAGGATTCAAGGGCGCTAAGCGCTCTCTCAATCGCGTATCGGACTTCTTTGAACAATTCCACAAGGAGAGCGGAGAAGTCCGATCTATCCGCTAGGGGGTTATCGTTGCCCTCAATGCGCCCATGCCGCAGGGCGAGGACCATTTCAAATTTTGCTCCCCTGATCACCTTGAGTTCCGGATCGGGTTCACTGGATTGTATGAGGCACACTACCGATTCATGTTCGATCTCACCGGGATTGACTATAACGTCACGCCGAATTGTCTTTGGTCCCGCCAGCTGAAAGTCATAGCTGGAAATTGCAGAGAATACCGGACGGAGCAAGTGATGCTTATCGGCATTGGCAAAATCACGAAGGATACCGAGCAATGGAGGGATGAGCGGTTGCTTTCTTGCGAAGGGTTGGACTCCTCTAATGGCAGCCCTAACCTTATCGGGAATGTGCTTCAGACATGTTCTCGACCAGTTGTCGAAGTCGGCCTCTTTGTCGCAAATCAAGAAAGAGACTCGGTCTTTCTTGGCGGTAGGATGATTTCTCGTTTCCTCGTTGGCGATGGCGTAGAGCAAGTGGTCAAGAGCGGCCCGGAGATTGACAACACAATCTCCGATGATCAACGCCCATCGTTCGTAGTTGGGCTTAGAACCGGGCATCTGAGCAACGAATGCCCTCTGAGTGAAGTCCTCGTTGCGACGAATACGGAAAGTGTGAACGTGACTTTCCACCCACTCATGGACCTCACGCTCGACACATTTGAAATGCTCATCGGCGCGACGAAGCTTGGCCCAAACGCTTGAATAGTCGGGAGGCACTGTGCCAACTGTCTACCCCAAACCGGACAACAAGCGCGGCTTGCCCGGTTTCGGAGGATGTGAGCCCCTAGCGGACTCTGTTATTTAGTTCACCTGATTAGGCGGCTGCGTCGTTTGTGGAATGGTCTGCGGGATCGGTAATACGCCAATCTGTCCTAACAATTGGCACGTACGCTGCGCCTCATTCTGGAACTTGTATTGACAGTTCTCGAATGAGGTTTGCTCCATCTCGTACGAGCCTCCAGCGAAAAAGATCGTACAGTTCTTCAGAACGCAGTTAACGAACCAGCATTCTTCGAGTTGAAATGTTTCGTTTGTGAATGATTGATTCTGATATTTTTTAATGGACATTGGGATAGCTCTCCTATGTTGTAGTTCGTTGATGATTCCTCCAATTGCGTGCAGTGCTCGCAACACTGCACGCACGGAGGGGCATACCTGCTCCTGTTGGAGACAGGAATCTCCCAATGCGCCAGAGGCGCTTTTTTCTTGACTGTGTGGGGATAGAGCGATACGCTCAGTGAAGAGAAAAGCCCCACTAGGCCAAGAAGTAACCCGAGATTTACCGAACGCTCACCTTGCCCGGTGGGCGTTCGTGTTTTGGCTAACTACTTTTTTCGCCAATACATAAACATGCGCCAGAGCATCGCTTCAAATCAAGCGAAAACTTACATTATGTGGGGGTCGCGGCTAAATGGGCCAGCTATGGGTGGGGTATTACTTGTAATTGCCCTGAAAATCTTGACACTCGCTTCAAAGTCAGTCAAGTATGTTATTCCAGCCATAACCTGTTGAAATAAAGCAACTTAAACCGAGCCTCTCCCGGTACCGCTGATCGCCCTCCGCAGGGAGGAGGTGCGATTAGCGTTTGTAATTTTTGCGGCATCGCCTTTAGGCGATCGCTTCCCAAATTGAGAATCAAACCAAACGACCCGCAAAAACCTGCCGGTTCTGACCCTCCAATTCGCTACACTGGAAATAGAGCCATAACTCCGAAGCCGATCCTCACCGGATCGGCTTGCGTTTTTTGCGCAGCTTTTTCTAGATTCGGATGGCTTGACCGCAGGCTAAGTCCCTTATCTGGACAAATTTGCGTGTAAGTCCTTTACTTGGACGAATTTGGTCGCGGGAGAGGCCCTAACCGGTTGAAAGAAAGCAGCTTAGAGCGATCCTCTCCGGTACGGGAGGGGGGAGGGGGAGGTAGGCCAACGAGTAGTTTGAGAATAGGAAAGGCGCAGCCTGAGCTGCGCCTTCGCATGCGTGCGACCCAAACTGGCAGACTTAGTCGCTGCCACCCTTTGGCGGCTTCGCGCTTGCCGGCGGGACGATGCCGTTCATGCGCAGGTACTCGACCATCTGACCGTAATGGTCCATAGAGTGGAACAGGCAAATCGACGCCCACCCGGCACGGGTCATCTGCATCTTGCCCGAGCCAACGGTGACGAACGCATTCTGCGCTGTCATGGAGTCCATGCCCTTCTGGGCAAAAGCATAGGAGTCCTTCAGCGCCTGCACCAGTTCGTCTTTGCCCTTCAGCGCCTTGAGCTTGGCATCATCCGGTGCACCACTCAGGCCGAATCCGGAAAAGAAGAAGTAATTCGCCTCCGCGATATGCTGCACCTGCGCGCCAAAGGTGCGCACGCCGTCGAACTTGCCCGCCGTCGGCGCGAAATCATACTTCTCGGCTGGCATCGCCTCGGCCGCGTCGATGACCTCGCCCGACACGTTCTTGAGCAACTGGTTGTAAACCTCTGACGGCGGTTGCGCCTCGCTCGATGCCGCCGCTTTCGCCTTCGCCGCCGCCTGGGCCTCGGCCGTCGCATGCATCATCAGGCCCCCGCCCAGAATCGTGGCCGCCATCGCGAATGCTCGTAACTTGCTTCCGTACCCTTGCCTACAGTTCATCGTTAAAGCCTCCAGTGCTCTCGGCACCGGCAAGAAGCCTAGCAGAACCACATCCACTCCCGCGACAGGAATGGGTTCGAGCCACCTGCAGGCCGTGCCTCATCACCGGAGTCTGGGACGAACTCCATATCGCAGGCCTCTCGCAAGCGCAGCGTAAACTATAGGAAGCCATGCATCGTGTCTACATGGACGCCAACGCCACCACCCCTCTCGCGCCAGAGGTCTTCGCGGCCATGCGTCCGTGGTTTACAGAGCAGTTCGGCAACGCATCTTCCATCCACTTCCACGGCCAGCGGGCACGCGCCGCCGTCGAGCGCGCCCGGGAGCAGGTCGCCCGCCTGCTGGGCTGCCGCCCCGCAGAGGTCGTCTTCACCAGCGGCGGCACGGAGAGCGACAACCTGGCTCTCACCGGCGTCCTCAACCCCGGCGACCACCTCATCACCAGCTCCATCGAGCACCATGCCGTCCTCCACACAGCGGAGCGGCTGCGCGACCGCGGCATCGAGGTCACCTTCCTACCCGTCGACGCGGGCGGGGTGATCGATCCCGCCGACGTCCGCCGTGCTCTGCGGCCCAACACCAGACTGATCTCCGTGATGATGGCCAACAACGAGATCGGCACGTCACAGCCGGTGGCAGAGGTCGGGGAGATCGCGCGCGAGGCCGACGTCTACTTCCATACCGACGCAGTGCAGGCCGCGGGCAAGCTGCACATCGACGTGAAGGCGATCGGCTGCGACCTGCTGACCATCTCGGGCCACAAGTTCCATGGCCCCCAGGGCACCGGTGCGCTCTACGTCCGCCGTGGCACACACCCCGTGCCCCTCCTCTTCGGCGGCCCGCAGGAGCGGCAGCGCCGCGCCGGCACGGAGAACCTCCCAGGGATCGTCGGACTGGGCCATGCCGCCGAGATGGCGGCGGCCTTCCTCGCCGGCAACGGACCGGCTCGGCTCGCCGGACTGCGCGACCGGCTGGAGCAGGGCATCCTGGCGCGCGTAGACGAGGCCGGTATCTACGGTGCGGGCTCGCCAAGAGTGCCCAACACCACGAACCTCTGGTTCGATCACCTGGAGGGGGAGGCCCTGGTCATTGCGCTCGATCTGAAGGGGCTGGCCATCTCAGGCGGCTCGGCCTGCATGTCCGGCGCCACCGAACCCTCGCACGTACTGACAGCAATGGGTGTGCTGCCCGAGCGGGCGCGCGCCAGTCTGCGCTTCAGTCTGGACACAGGTGCAACCGATGCGGATGTGGACTTTGCTATGGAACTGGTCCCGGCGGCAATCGCTCATCTGCGCAAGTTGTCGCCGGTATACAAGAGCGCGGCGACGGCCGAGCCGGCCGCAAGCGGAATTGCGCGGTAAGTTGGATTTGTGACACACACAGTAACCAATTCGAATACGGATAATCTCCGCACGGGGGAGGCGCCGCGAACCATTGCGGTCGCAATGTCGGGCGGAGTTGACTCCTCGACCGTAGCAGCCATGTTGCAGGCCCAGGGGCACATCCTCATCGGACTCACCATGCAGCTCTGGAACCAGCGCCGGCTTGCCGGGCGCGAGGGCATGCCGGAAGAGGTGCAGGGACGCTGCTGCTCAGTCGATGATGTCTATGACGCACGCCGAGTAGCGGAGCGGCTGGGTATCCCCTACTACCTGGTCAATCACCAGGAGCGCTTCGAGCGCGAGGTGGTGAAGCCGTTTGTGGCCGAGTACCTCGCCGGCCGCACACCGATCCCCTGCAGCTTGTGCAACAACCATCTCAAGTTCGATCAGTTACTGCTGACCGCGCGGCAGATCGGCGCTGAACTGATCGCGACCGGGCACTACGCGCGCAACGAGTATGACGAGGGGAGCGGGCGATGGCTGCTGAAACGGCCCGCGGATGCCAGCAAGGACCAGACCTATTTCCTCTTTGGCCTGACGCAGGAGCAACTCGCGCACACGCTCTTCCCCCTCGGCGATTACACCAAGCCCGAGGTGCGGGAGCAGGCGCGGGCCTACAACCTTGGCATCGCCACCAAGCCCGATTCGCAGGAGATCTGCTTTATCCCCGGTGGCGATTACAAGCGCTTCATTGATGCCTATCTCGATGAGCAGGGTGAGACGATGCCGGATTCAAGCGGCGAACTCGTCACCACGGCAGGCACAGTTGCCGGACATCATGAGGGCATCCACCAGTTCACGGTTGGACAGCGCAAGGGACTCGGCGTCGCGTCGCCATCTCCGCTTTACGTGCTGGCGATCCATCCGGAGAGTCACCAGGTCACCATCGGGAGCGAAGACGAGCTGCTGAGCAGCACTTTAGTGGCCCGCCAGCTCAATTGGATCTCGGTCGCGGACCTCATCGCGCCAATGCGGGTCAAGGTGAAGATCCGCCATCGCCACGAGCCCGCATTCGCGATCATTGAAAAGACCGGCCCGGATGAGGTGACTGCGACATTTGGCGAGCCCGTACGAGCGGTCACGCCCGGACAAGCGGCGGTCTTTTATCAGGAAGATATGGTCGTTGGCGGCGGCTGGATCGCCGCGCGTTGAGCTACGATTCGCCCCTGACAAAAGCAAATCTCTAATACGGGTCCTGCTCCACCTTCCGCACGATGCTGGTGCCATTCGGGTGATGCCGTTTGCGACGCAGTGACCCGAGACCTGCACGCAGTCCATCGAGCACATTGGTGATGTGACGAATCGGTGTGGCGATCCCTTCCTGCACAGCCGCTGTCGCGTGGCCAATACCGTTGAGAGTGCTCGATACGATATGGTCCACTCGGGCTGCCTGCTGGTGCGTCCGCTCTACCACATCGCTCACCGATACCGAGATGTGTTGCGCCTCGCTACGCAAGATATCGCTCACCTCAACCATATTGGCTGCGATGTGTTTCAGCTTGGGAGAGAGATCCTCCACCAGTGAATGGGCAGATTGCACCATCGGGCCGATGTGCGGTGCGATGGATGTCTCATACTGCTGCGTTAACTGATGGACTCGCTTGCGGGCATGGAAAAGCGTCTTGGCGAGCACCAGCAAAACTACGATGAAGACCAGAACACCCACGCCAATGACGATGGTGAGTGCCAGCAATACACCACTGAGTGAGTCCTGCATGTGCGCCGCTTCCTTGGAATAAAAGTGACCGGGGAAGGGCCGCCGACAGTGTATCCTGTGCGACCCGTGACCTGGAGACAGCCAAAGCTCGACTAGGCGGCTATGTCGTCCGATAGGCCTGCTGGCCAGCCTCGACCGCACTCGAGATGCGGTCGGCGTCTTCGCCCGAAGCGCTACTTTGATACGCGCGCTTTCCTTCGGTGACAGCGTCGTTCACTTTGTCGACCTGCTCACTCACCGCCTGGCGCCCGCGATCGACATACTGGTTCCATTGCGCGCGTCCGCGGTCCACAGCATCCTTGCCCCGGTCGACATACTCATTCAGATGGTCGCGCCCGCGGTCAGCGAAATCCGTCACCTTCTCCGCCGCTTCCCGCGACCGCTGCCGTACGTACTCTGAGCCCTCTCGCGCCGAGGAAGCCAGCTCTTCCCGGGTTTCCTGGCCAGATTTTGGCGCATACAACACGCCAACGGCAGCCCCGATTCCCAGGCCGATAAGAAACCAACCAAAACCACCTCTGTCAGCAGACATGTACGTCTCTCCCTTGGGCTGCACCGCGTTTGCCGCAGACAGCACTTGAATTTGCGCACGGTCTTTATACCGTACGCGGTCCTCGCAGTGTCCTACCCACTAGATGCCCGGGGGCCGGGAACTGCTGCCCTACCGAACCACTCATCGTCTCATGAACAGGCGATGGCCGGCCTTCGATCTTCCTCCGGGGCACTCTGGACGTGGCGCTGGGTCTCGATCGATGAGAGAGAAATTCGTTGAAGTGGCAGGACATGAAGCCAGGCGGGCGTTCAAAATAGGAATTGTCACGGACCGCCTGCAGGCAGGGCGGGTCCGGCCCGAAAGGATATTGCAATGACAACTCGTTCGCTTACTCGTCGACGGCTGCAGACCGGACTTCTCGCCGGTTCTCTGCTGGTGACGGGAGGCTGCAAGCAGCTCTCTCGCAACACCGGTGAAACTCCTCAACCGGCTCCCGCGCCCGCCGCGGCAACGGCACCTGAGCCCGCGCCCCGCAGCGATCAAGAAATCGCCAACGACATCCAAAGCCGTATTGACGCCGAGTCGGCATTGAACGGTCAGAACATCAAGGTGACCGTGAATGGGGGCACCGCAACCTTAAACGGCTCCGTGAATAACGATGCTGCCCGGGCCCTCGCCGCGGCAGATAGCGGGGCTGCAGCCGGAGTGCGCACTGTCATCAACAATTTGACGGTGGCTCCCGAACGTGCCGCAAGGCAGCAGCCGCAACCGAAGCCGGAGCACCGCCATCGTCCGGACCGGACTCCGCCGTCGGACCAGCAAGCGATGACTCAGCCCGCGCCTCCGCCTCCGCCTCCGCCGGCACAGCCCGCAGTGCAGCCTGAGCCGGCGCGGCCGCCTCAGCCACCACCCCCGGTCGTCCGCACCGTCTCGGTACCGGCGGACACAACTCTGCCAATACGGCTGGCCGATGCGCTGGACACTGCTACCACGCAGACCGGACAGACAATTCACGGCACTCTCGCAGCCGACATCATCGCAGACGATATGGTGGCCATCCCGCGGGGGACGCCTGTACTTGGCCGCGTGGTGGATGCGAAGGATGCGACGCACTTCTCCGGCAGTTCCCTGCTTTCGATCGAGCTCACTCAGATCGAGTTGAAGGGGCAGTCAATTCCAGTAAGCACCTCCGCCTTTAGTCAACAGGGCAAGGGACGTGGCAAGAACACGGCGGTGAAAACCGGCGGGGGTGCGGCTATTGGTGCCATCATCGGAGCCCTCGCTGGCGGCGGCAAAGGAGCGGCGATCGGGGCGGCATCTGGCGGCGGTCTAGGAGCGGGCGTCAACGCTGTCACCAGGGGCGAGCAGGTAAAGATTCCTGCCGAAACCCTGATCAACTTCAAACTGCAATCGCCGATCAGCGTCACGACATCGCGCTCCGCCAATGGGCCGGCTGCCCGAACCTTCAGCGATCCGAATGCCGACTCAAGTCAACCGCAGCAGTAGAAGCGGGTAGCGCCCTAGCTCGGTGACGGGTCTTCCGTTGCAAAAGCAGACAGGCCGCTCCTCCCGGAGCGGCCTGTCTGCTTTTGGCTGACTACCGATTCGCTTACTGGACGGTCGCCGTTATGGTGGAGGTCTGGGTGATGGTGCCACTGGTCGCGGTTACCGTCACGGTGTAAGTTCCCGCTGGTGTCGAACCACTGCCACCCCCACCGCTGCTGCTGGTACCCCCGCATCCGACAATCCCGGTGGCCACGATCAACAGCATCAGGCTGAGCATGCGCTGCCAGGCACGCCGGCGGCGAGGCAGACCAAAGAGCAGGATGCCTGCTAAGGCTACACCACCAGCCGCATACCAGGTGCGCTCCGAAGTTTTGGCCACTGTGCGGACGGCCGAGCCGGAAGAGACGGTCTGAACGGTGAGAACGTCTGTCGCCGCTGTCGTCCCGCTGATCGTAACGGTAGGCGCCGCCAAAGCGCAGGTGGGCGCCGGCGTTCCGGTGCCGGTGACCGCGCAGGACATACTCACGGCACCGGTGAAACCCGCGGCCGGGCTGACGCTTATCTTCGTCGTAGCTGAGCCCCCGCCGGGCACCGTTATCGTCGTGGGTGTGGCGCTCAAGGAGAAGGAAGCGGAACCGCCGCCACCGGAGAAGGCTGCACTGCCCGAGAGGTAGTTGGTATCTCCGCCATAGCTGATGTTTGCGGGGGTTCCTGTGGTCGTGATGGTGACCTGGGCAGCCTGGCCACCGGACACACTGACCAGGGACAAGGTTCCGGTTCCGACCGACGCGCCGCTACTGTTGGTCAGCGTGACGGTGCCGGTGGGCAACGCAAGTCCGCTGTTGGTGAAGAGGTTGCCAGCGGCGGGATCGACCTCAACCACGACGGTTCCCGCGACAGTTCCAGCCGCCTGTGCGATCGACACATTGTTTTTGGTTACGGTGAATGTCTGCGCTGCGGCAGAGCTTGCCGAAAAGCTGGGGTCGCCGGAGTAGCTTGCGCTGACGCT
>Ga0210396_10006114_pt1 | contig 11571 bp, 5 predicted proteins | sample IncBWH17OmetaG_FD_155466 | JGI IMG/M metagenome (GOLD analysis project Ga0210396, IMG submission 155466) | Forest soil microbial communities from Barre Woods Harvard Forest LTER site, Petersham, Massachusetts, United States - Inc-BW-H-17-O ...
TTCACCACCCCCAGCAAATTCACCCCCGCGCAGACCCCCATCGATCGCCACGCATTGGTCAGCCGCCATAACCCCGTGAACGAAAAAGTCGACCCCCTAAGCGCGCTCTCCGTTGGCAACGGCCGCTTCGCCTTCACCGTCGACGTCACCGGAATGCAGTCTTTTCCCGAAGCCTATGACAAAGGCATTCCCATCGGCACCGAGTCGCAATGGGGCTGGCACAGCTTCCCCGACTCCAACCAGTATCGCTTCGAAGAGACGCTCAAATCGTACGAGATCCACGGAAGAAACATCTCCTACTCCGTTCAGGGAAAAAACCCCGCCGTCGAATATTTTCGTGTCAACCCGCACCGCCTCCAACTAGGCAATATCGGCCTCGAGCTGACTAAAAAAGACGGTACGCCCGCAACCATCGACGATATCAAAGACATCCGCCAGGGTCTGATCCTGTGGAGCGGCGAGATCAAAAGCCATTTCACGCTCGAAGGCGCACCCGTCGACGTCACGACGGTCGCCCATCCCGATGCCGACGAAGTAGCATTCAGCATCCGGTCCCCACTGATCGCCGCCCATCGGCTCCACATCCGGTTGCGCTTTCCTTATCCCACCGGCGCCTTTACGGACGAAGGCGATAGCTGGACCCACGAATCCGATCATAAAACCATCCTCGTCAATGCCACCACCATCCGTCACGACCTGGATACGACGCATTATTATATAATAACCACGACGCCGATCCAGGCATTCAAACCGCATTATTTTCTGATGACCCCCTCGGGCGAAGCCGATACTTTCAGCTTTGCCTGCCGTTTTAGCCCGACCCTCCCGCAAACGCCCGACGGCGAAGCGCAATCTCGCAACGGCGACGTGCACACGCCCGACGACTACACGTGCACCCAGCAGCTATCCACAACCGCCTGGCGGAATTTCTGGCAGCAGGGCGCTGTCGTCGATCTCTCCGGCAGCACCGATCCCCGGGCGGGCGAGCTCGAACGGCGTATCGTGCTCTCCCAATACCTTACCCGTATCCAGGACGCCGGCGACTATCCGCCGCAGGAGACCGGCCTGACCTACAATAGCTGGTATGGCAAGCCGCATCTGGAAATGCATTGGTGGCACGAGGCGCACTTCGCCTTGTGGGGCCACCCCGAACTCCTCGAACGCTCGCTCCGCTGGTATGGAAAGGTCGTCGACAGCGCGAAATCCATCGCAACCCGGCAAGGCTACCGTGGCGTCCGCTGGCAAAAAATGACCGATCCGCAGGGCCATGAATCGCCTTCTTCCGTAGGCGCCTTCCTGATCTGGCAACAACCGCATTTTATCTATCTGGCCGAGCTCTGCTATCGCGCGGAGAAAAAGCGGTCCCCGCAAACCGCCGACAGCCTCCTGAAAAAATACGCGGCCCTCGTCTTCGCCACCGCCGACTTCATGGCCTCCTATGCCTTCTACGACACTGCCATCCAGCGCTATGTCCTCGGCCCCGGCCTGATCCCCGCCCAGGAACGATTCAAACAGGACAGCACGGTCAACCCCTGTTTCGAACTGGCCTACTGGCGTTGGGCGCTGCAGACAGCGTTACAATGGAAGACCCGCATGGGTCAGCGGCCCGAAGCAGCCTGGCAGGAAGTCCTCGAAAAACTCGCACCACTCCCGCAACACGACAGCCTTTATTACCCCGCGGAAAGCGCCACGGATGCCTATACCAACCCCCGGTATCGCGGCGACCACCCCGTGGTCCTGGCTACCTATGGGTTCCTGCCTGCAACAAAAGGACTCGACACGGCCCGCATGGCTGTCACCTATCGCTGGATAGAAGAAAATTGGGACTGGCCTTCGACCTGGGGCTGGGACTATCCCCTCGTCGCGATGTCGGCCACCCGCCTGGGTCTTCCACAAAAAGCCGTCGACGCGTTGCTGATGCCGGAAAAGAAAAATACTTACCTTTCTAATGGACATAACTTCCAGGACGACCGCCTACGGCTCTATCTGCCCGGTAACGGCGGCCTGCTATCGGCGATCGCGCTGATGTGCGCCGGCTACGACGGCGGCCCCGGCCCCAATCCCGGTTTCCCGCAGGATGGAAAATGGAGAGTGCATTGGGAAGGATTAAATCAAATGCCATAGCCATGAAATATATCTTATCATCGATCATCTTCACCCTCACCCTTACCGCAAGCGCCCAAAAGATCCAGGCGCCACAACAGCAGGACATCCTGAAAGCGATGACCCTGGCGAATCATTATTTCATGGCCCGATGGCCCGATGCCGGCGCGGCCATCGTTACGAATGTCGCCCGACCGAGCAATATCTGGACCCGCGCCGTCTACTACGAAGGTCTGATGGCGCTCTATTCGATCGACCCGCAAAAGGACTATTACGACTATGCCGTTAGCTGGGGAGCCAAACACCAGTGGATGCCCCGCAACGGCGTGACGGGTCGGAATGCCGACGACCAGTGCGCCGGTCAAACCTGGATCGATCTGTATAACATCGACCCGCAAGGCGAACGCGTCGCCAATATCAAGGCTTGTATCGACAATATGGTCCACAGCGATAAATGCGACGACTGGTATTGGATCGATGCCATCCAGATGGCCATGCCCGTGTTCACCCGGCTGGGTGTTCTCTACCACGATACGAGCTATTTCCGGAAGATGTACGACCTCTACCATTTTACCAAGACCATCCATGGCGGTCATGGCCTATATAGTTCCGATCAACATCTATGGTGGCGGGATAAGGATTTCGTTCCCTCCTATAAAGAGCCTAACGGACAGGATTGCTTTTGGAGCCGCGGCAACGGCTGGGTCCTTGCCGCGTTAACGAGAACCCTTTCGCTACTCCCGCTAAGCGACCCGCATCGCCCTGAATACCTGCAAGACTACCTGGACATGGTAAACGCGTTGACACCGCTCCAACGTCCCGATGGCTATTGGAATGCCAGTCTGCACGACTCCACCCACTTCGGCGGCCCCGAGCTCACGGGCACTGCCCTTTTCACCTATGGCATCGCCTGGGGTATCCGTGAAGGTTACCTGGATAAAAAGGTCTATATGCCTGTGATCACCAAAGCCTGGAATGCCATGGTCACGGTGTCGCTGCATCCCGACGGCATGCTGGGCTATGTGCAAGGCACAGGCAAAGAGCCCAGGGATGGTCAACCGCTGAGCTATGACAAGATCCCCGATTTCGAAGACTATGGACTGGGCTGTTTTCTGCTGGCCGGGAGCGAACTCTACCAGATCGCCACACCACCTGCTGCCAACCTCGATAAGACGCAGATCCCGCCTTATAAGGAGCCCGAACTCCATCTGACTACCGTGAAGGACTGGGAGACGATCCAACGGCCCGCCATCTATCAGCTCTTCCAAAAGAATGTGTACGGCCGTATTCCCGATGTCCAGATCCCCGTGGCTTACACCACCGATCTCGTGGACGAGAATGCATTCGACGGCACCGCCACAAAACGGATCATCACCATTCATTTTTCTCCCACCGATACGGCCGCCCGGCTGCATCTCATGCTTTATCTACCCAAACAACAGCGCAAGACGCCCGTCTTCGTAGGCTATAGCTTCACCCCCAATGCCGTCACCGATACATCCAGTCAGTGGCCGGTTAAAGAGATCCTCGCCCGTGGCTATGGCGTGGCCGTAGCCTGGTACTGGGACATCGAGCCGGATCGGGCAGACGGCTGGCAATCCGGCATCCGCACCCGCCTCGCCGGCGCCCTGCATATCCAGCCGTATGAGTGGAGCGCGCTGGCCGCCTGGGCCTGGGGCCTGGAACGTATGGTCGATTATCTGCTCACCGAACCGCTGGTTGACCCGAAACGGCTCATCGTCATCGGCCACTCGCGTCTTGGCAAGGCAGCTTTATGGGCCGGGGTCAGTGACCAACGTTTCGCCCTCGTCGTCTCCAACGAATCGGGCGAAGGCGGCGCGGCGCTCAGCCATCGCATCTATGGCGAGACGATCGCCATCATCAACGACAAATTCCCCTGGTGGTTCGCCCCGGCCTATAAACAATACGGCGCCGATCCTGCGTCGATGCCCTTCGACCAGTTCATGCTGCTTTCCCTGGTCGCCCCACGCCCCCTTTACGTCGCCAGCGCTGTCGGCGACCAATGGTCGGACCCGGACGGCGAATACCTCAGCGCCACGCTCGCCAATCCCGTTTACCACCTGTACCACGAAAAAGGCATCGAGGCCCAGGGCATGCCGGCCCTGGAACAGCCCGTAGGCGAATACATCCGTTACCATATCCGCCAGGGTAAACACGATATGACCCTGTACGACTGGCAGGAGTATATGAATTTTGCCGACCGGCGGCTGCGCCACTTGCGCAGTCCGCCGGCCAGGACCCAGCCCATAAGGATCACCTACAATTTCAATCCCGGCTGGCTCCTCTACGTCGGCGATACTACCGGCGCCGAATCCCCGCGGTTCGACGACGCGGCCTGGCGGCCCATCACCCTCCCACACGCCTTCAACGAAGACGATGCCTTTAAAAAGGCCATCCAGGACCTCACCACCGGTATCGCCTGGTATCGCAAACATTTTCGGCTGTCGGCCGGCGATCAAAACAAAAAGGTCTACCTCGAATTCGAAGGCATCCGCCAGGCCGGCGATTGCTGGCTCAACGGTCATCACCTCGGCCTCCACGAGAACGGCGTCATGGCCTTTGGCTTCGATATCACTCCCTGGCTGAGACCCGATTCCGACAACGTCTTCGCCGTCCGCGTCGACAACCACTGGGACTATCACGAAAAAGCGACGGGCAGCACCTTCGAATGGAACGATAAAAATTTTTACGCCAATTACGGCGGCATCAACAAGAACGTCTGGCTCCACGTGATGGACCCGTTGCATCAGACCCTGCCGCTTTATTCCACCCTCGGCACCACGGGTATCTACATCTATGCCCGCAATATCGATATCCCGAAGAAAACGGCTATCATCACCGCCGAAGCACAAATAAAGAACGAAAGCGACCACCCGCGGACTTTTCGCTATATCGTTGGCATCCGTGACCGTGACGGCCGCCTCCTCCAACGCATCCGGACAAACCCACAAACGCTAAACCCCGGCGATACCATTACCGTCCGCGATAGCTTAAAGCTCAGTGGTCTGCACTTCTGGAGTTGGGGCTATGGCTATCTCTATGCCGTCTCCACCATGCTGGAGGAAGACGGAAATCTCGTCGATTCCGTCACCACCATTACCGGCTTCAGGAAGACGGCCTTTACCAACGGCATGCTCACGCTAAACGACCGGCCCATCCAGATCCATGGTTATGGCCAGCGGACCACCAACGAATGGCCCGCCATTGGTCAATCCGTGCCACCGTGGATGAGCGATCTCAGCAATCACCTCATCGTGGAAAGCAACGGCAACCTGATCCGCTGGATGCATGTCACTCCCTGGCATCAGGATGTTCTTTCCTGCGACCGGGTGGGGCTCATGGAGGCCATGCCCGCGGGCGACGCGGAGAAAGACGTGGAAGGCCGCCGCTGGCAGCAACGTGTCGGGCTCATGCGCGATGCCATCATCTACAACCGCAACAGCCCCAGCATCATCTTCTACGAATGCGGTAATAAGGGGATCAGCGAGGACCACATGATGGAGATGAAAGCGATCCGCGACGGGTTCGATCCCTATGGCGGCCGCGCCATCGGCGCCCGGGAAATGCTGGCATCTGCCAACGCGGAATACGGCGGGGAGATGTTGTATATCGACAAGAGCGAACGTAAACCGTTGTGGGCCATGGAATATAGCCGCGACGAGGGACTCCGCAAATACTGGGATAATTATTCTCCGCCCTATCACAAGGACGGCGACGGACCGGCCTATAAAGGCGAAGACGCCTCCATCTACAACCGCAACCAGGACTCCCACGCCATCGAAGATGTCGCCCGCTGGTACGACTACTGGCGGGAACGTCCCGGCACCGGCAACAGGGTCAGCGCCGGCGGGGTCAACATCATTTTCTCGGAATCGAATACACATTACCGTGGGGCGGAGAACTACCGGCGCAGCGGTGAGGTAGATGCCCTGCGTATCCCCAAAGATGGCTTCTATGCCCACCAGGTCATGTGGGATGGCTGGGTCGACGTCGGGAAGCCGCGTCTGCACATCCTGGGTCATTGGAACTACAGCCCCGGCACCAAAAAAGATATCTATGTCGTCTCCGGCGCGGAGAAAGTCCAGCTCTTCGTCAACGGTCATTCGCTGGGTTGGGGGCGACAGCAATATCGCTTCCTCTATACCTTTAAAGATGTCCAATGGCGGCCAGGCACCATCAGCGCCGTCGGTTATGATAGCGCCGGCCATCAGCTCTGTTCCGACAGCCGCCTCACTGCCGGCCGTCCCACCGCCATTATGCTCTCCCTGCGTACCGGCCCGCAGGGTCTCCGTGCCGACGGCGCCGACCTCGCCCTCGTCCAGGCCGAAGTCGTCGATAGCAACAGCCGGCGCTGTCCTATCGATCTCTCACTGATCCATTTCGAGCTCGAAGGACCTGCGGAATGGCGTGGCGGCATGGCTCAGGGTCCCGGCAACTACATCCTGTCGAAAGACCTGCCCCTGGAATGCGGCGTCAACCGCGTCCTCATCCGCAGCACCACCCACCCCGGAAGGATCGTCCTCAAGGCCTCCGCCAAAGGCCTCCACACCGCTACTCTTACCTTCACCTCGAAACCGTTCGCGGTGGAGAACGGCCTCACGCTGCGAATGCCCGATAGCGGCCTCATCGCCCCGCTCGACCGGGGACCAACCCCCGAAGGGCCATCTTACCATGCTTCCCGCGCCATGCTGCCGATCGCTTCTGCTACCGCCGGCATCAACGCCGCCCTTACCCTCGATACCTATGATGACGACGAGACCACCGACTGGCACAATGATGGTGACCTCGCGACGGCCTGGATCGAATACAAGCTCCAAGACCCCGTGAGCGTCGACGAAGTCGTTCTGAAGCTGAATAATTTCCGGACCAGGTCATACCCTTTGCGGATACTGGTCGATGGACAAGAAGCCTGGAGGGGTACCACGGAAAAAAGCCTGGGCTATGTTCACCTGTCATTCAAACCCATTACCGGTCAAACCGTTCGCATCCAGCTGACCGCGCCCCCCATCCAAAAAAACGCAGCCGGCGAAGAGGTCAATGGCAAAACGCTGGATGACGGCCCCGGTGATCCCGCCATCGCACCCGGCACAGGCCAAACCACCGCCCCCGCCCGCTTGAGCATCATCGAAACCGAGATCTACGGCACCTAGAAAAACTAGGGTATACGCCCAAAAAGCCGTTTCTTTGGCGTTTCGGCGCGGGCCAAAAGGTTCTCCGCCTATTTGCTTTACGTATGGATCACAAACGAATATTTGCCTGGACGCTGCCATTGTTCTTCTTTGCCCGCCTTTGTGGACAATCCCTGCCTGCCAACGCCCATACCCTGCTTTGGAAGATCAGCGGAAAAGGGCTGACGCAGGAATCGTATATCCTGATCAACACGACCAACACCTGCGAAACCAGGATCGACCTTAACGGGAAGATTGCTACCGCGCTCTCGAAGGTCAGGTCCGTCGTCTTTGAAGCCGCCGCGACCAACCGCGCCAACGAAAAGGCTTTTCTGGCCGCATCCCTGGCTATCGACGACGACTATACGGCCAAACAGATGCTCTCACCCTTCGTCTATCTGAGTCTCAAAGAAAAGGCGCAGGAGATCGGCCTCAACGAGGCGTTCCTGAATCAACACAATCTTTTTTTCGTGAAGGTCAAGCTCGAGACCGCCTGTATCTCCTGCGACCTCTCGGGTGTCGTGCGGTTCGAGGACGTCGTACGCGACACGGCCCGGAAGCTGGGATTACCCGTCACCGAATTGCTGAGCATCGACGAATTCTTCGACATGTATCATCATTATCCCAGGGCATTCTGGGATAAAAGCATCTCCTTCCTGCTCGACCATCCGGAACAGGTCACCGATGCCATCAACAAAAAAGCCGCCGCCTATAGAGGCGACGACCTCGCCGGCCTGAAAACGGCTGTCGGCAGGGACGAATACTACGGCATCCGCTACAAATTCCCCGACCAGGAGTCCAGCCGATCCGCCCTCCTCACTACCCGGATTAAAGAGCAGATCACCCGGGCGCCCGCCCTCATCGTCCTCGACGTCTCCGAGGTCGCCAACGACCCCACCTCGGTCTTCAACATCCTGACAACCGAAGGTTATACGCTTACCCCGGTTTTTCAGTAAATTCACGCAAATAACCCCGCAAAGATGAAAAGCGCCCTATTCTCCCTGATGGGCCTGCTTGTTGCAGGCTTCTTGTACGGCCAAACGAAAGTCTTCAAAGAGGTCGGTGAGGATATCTCGACCCAGGTTAAAGCGATAACCCAGGACAACGCCCTGGTGGGTTACCTGGCGTTCACCCGGCTGGAAAAAGCCGTTGCGGATTCCTTTAATTATCGTCTTACGATCATGGATGAAAACCTCAACGACATCGGAACGCTCAATTTCCGGGAACGAAATCTCGATCTGCAGTCGGTATCGTTCGAGCAGGATGTATTGTGCCTGGGCTATATCGAAAGTGCCTTGGCGGGAATGGTCACTGCCAAAGAAGCAAGAAAGGCGTACAAGGAAGGTGCCGCCAACCTGGCCCTCGTACAATTCATAAGCCTGCAAGGAAAGATCATCAATAAATATGCAACTCCCGTCGATCTCACCAGCACATCCTATTACTCGGGGCGTGGTTTTTCCACCAGCATAAGCATGGTGTCCTACCTGAAATACGGTATGCACATTAAGAATATTGCCGGGACAGGCTTTTGTCTGTTCTATGGGGACGAAAACAAAAAAGAACTGCTGATATTCGGCGCCGATGGTAAGCTGATCCGCAAGAAAAAGATCGCCGCCGATGCCTCGGATTATTATCTGCTGACATCCGCCCCAAACATGTACCTGCTCACAAAAGACAAGGAAGACGCCCCGGAAGGTGGCTATAGGCTGTACACCTACTCCGTTGCCGACTCGATCAAAGAATATAAGCTCGATCTCAAAGACAAACAAGGTAACCCGTTAAAAGTGCTGTCGTTCGAGAATGATCCAACTACCGGCAAAGCCTTTTTGGCCGGCTGTGTCATCAACCCGGATCGTACCAAAGATTATATCACCGCACACGACTATTCCCGGAATCCTTATCTGGGTGTGTTCACCCTTGCGCTGGGCAATACTCAAAAAGAACTAAAACCGGTTTACAGCTATTGGTATGACCAGCGCATGCCCGGCATATCCCAGGACGGCTTGTTTGCCGACAAAAACTTCTACGTAAAATATGCAACCGCCTTCAAGGACTACAATGGCAATACCGTTTTTGCCGGCACCGCCCTTGTCGAAAAGAAATTGCTGGGCGCTGCAAAATATAAACTGGCGGACGGGGTCTTTGTTTTTCAGGACCCGGGCGGAAAATTAAAACTCGACAACAACATCCCTTGCGATGAGACCAGCTACTTTGGCCCCGCCGGCCCCCTCTACCAGATGGATAAAAAAAGCTTCTACAAAGTCGTCAATTCCGACACGAAAACCAATTACATGATCATCGACGATGAGCAGAATACCTACATCTACAACGTCAACAAACAAAAGACGATGCGGGTCATCCAGCACAAAGATGGGAGTATCCGCACCAGCGTCTACCCGGCCAAAGAAGGTCATATCATGGTCTCTGAATACAACAAGCGCGAAAAATACACCCGCTTCTCCATCGAAGCCCTCACCGATTAGCCCCCGCTCCACAACGTGCCAATAAATTATTGAAAATCATTTAATTGTATTTGGTATAGTCGCCTAAATTATAACCCTTGCGCATTGGAAATTTCGTAAATTTGAGAAAATTGTCGAAGCATGACTACCCTCGTCATTGAAAATAAATCGTATGTCGTAGTCCCTACAGAGGACTATAAGGCTCTGCAAAAAAAGGCTGCGCTAAAGGCCAGGCCGGAAAAAACGCTGACGATCAAAGAAGCACGGGCACACACTAAAAAGCTGATCAGGAAGTGGGCCAGCGAGAAATAGTCATTAAACAATCCGTTGCCGACAGTATTGCCGAAATCGCCTGGTATATTGAATCAAAAGGCTTGGTAGCCACCGCCGAAAAATTTGCCGACGACGTATACGATTTCTTCATAAAACTTTCCGATTCACGTAGAAAGCATGCTCTTTGCAGAGACGCCACAAGAGCGCTCGTCGGATACAAATGCATCCCCTACAAAAGAAAATACACCATAGTATTTCTGGAATCGGACGAGGAACTGATCATCTGCGAATTCCTCCCCTCAAAAAATATTTATTGGTAATTACGTCTGGCGAAGACTCTTCCCCGACTTTCAAACATATTCCTCAAAATCCCATAATATGTGTATAATTATGTTAAAATAACTTAATACTCTGATAACATCCTACCGCCAAACCCGCCCAAAAAGCCTTTTCTTTGACCTTCTGGTGCGCCATAGGGTCTACCGTTTAAAGCTTGCTAAATGTCAAAAAACAAATTCTTATTTCCGTTTATTTTGATCTGTACGCTCTTCTTCCTCTGGGCGTTCCTTCACAACATAAATGGTATCCTCATTCCGCACCTGAAAAAGGTCTGTCAGCTCAGCGACACGCAATCCTCCCTCATCGATTTTGCCGTCTACTTCGGTTATTTCGTCATCGCCATTCCCGCCGGTCTCTTCAGCCATAAGTTCGGCTATAAAAAAGGCATCCTCATGGGGCTCTTCCTTTTTGCCGCGGGCGCGTTGTTATTCCTGCCGGCGGCCGATGATCGCAACTTCATCTTATTCCTGGTAGCGCTTTTCGTCGCGGCCAGCGGAGCCACCTTCCTCGAGACGGTGGCCAACCCTTATGCGGCGATCCTCGGCTCGCCGGAGAATTCGGAACAGCGGCTCAATTTCGCGCAATCGTTCAACGGCCTGGGCGCCGTCGTCGCACCGTATATCGGCACCCGCTTCATCCTCAGCGGCATCGAGCATTCCAAAACGGAGCTCAATGACATGAAGGCGCACGGCGAACTCACCGCCTATCTGCAACAGGAAGCGAGCACGATAAAAGCGCCTTACCTGGTTATCGCCTGCGTGCTCATCGTAGTCGCCATCGTCTTCATCTTTACCAAATTACCCGAAGTGAAGGCGGAGGATGGCGGCGGCCATGGCGGTACCGAATTCTCGTTCAAGGTCTTTCGCATTCCGCGCGTCCGCTGGTCCGTCATCGCTGAATTCTTTTATGTCGGCGCGCAGGTCGGCGTCACGAGTTTCTTTGTACGTTTTGCACGATATACCGCCGACATCCCGGAAAAAGACGCGGGGACGATGCTGGGCAACGCGATGATCGGGTTCATGGCCGGCAGATTCCTCGGCACCTTCCTCATGCGCTATGTCAAGCCGGCCAGACTGTTGAGCATCTATGCCATCGCTAATATTGTGCTGCTTTGTGTCGCGCTGAGCGCACACGGTCGTGTCGCCGTTTATGCTATGATGGCGATCCCCTTCTTCCTCTCGATTATGTTCCCGACCATATTCGCT
>Ga0210396_10006115_pt1 | contig 11571 bp, 7 predicted proteins | sample IncBWH17OmetaG_FD_155466 | JGI IMG/M metagenome (GOLD analysis project Ga0210396, IMG submission 155466) | Forest soil microbial communities from Barre Woods Harvard Forest LTER site, Petersham, Massachusetts, United States - Inc-BW-H-17-O ...
ATGCCAGATAGCTCCCAGAGATCCCCAGCACGGCGACCACCAGGATCACCAACGCCACCGAGAACCGGCGATAAAGGAACAGGATCACCCCGAATACTAACAGCGACGCCGTGATCAGGATGGTCAACAGCTCGCTGAACGACTGCTGCTGCTCCGCATAAGCACCGCCATAGGCGATATGATACCCAGGGGGCAGACTGATCTTCGAACCCACGACCTGCTGGATATCCTTCATCACGCTGCCCAGATCACGTCCTTCCAGCCGCCCCGTAACGACCCCCATCGATTGCAGGTTCTCCCGCTGGATCTCGGCATCACCGGCCTTCACCGTCACTGTAGCCAGGTCGGTGATGGGTTTCAGCTTCCCGTCCGGCAAAAAGATCTGCATCCGCTCGATATCGGCGACGCTCAGGGTCCGGCTGCCGGGATAGACCATCCGGATAGTACTGAGCTGCTCCTTCTCCGGCAACGTGCCGATGATATTCCCTTCGAGCGCTGTTTGAAGCTGGTACTGCAAATTGGCGGGTGTCAGCCCGAACTGCGCCAGCCGGGCATAGTTGGGTTCGATGCTCACGGAAGGTCCCGCGATCACGATGCCGTTAAAAACATCCGCCGTTCCATCGACCTTCCCGATCACCTCCGCCACCTGTTTGGAGAGCTCATGCAGCTTCGCCTGATCATCGCCAAAGATCTTAACCTCGATGGGCTGCACCGAGGCCATCAGATCACCCAGCATATCTCCGATGACCTGCCCGAATTCGACCCGCAAGGCAGGTTGCGTCGCCTCGATCTTCTTCCGCAGGTCTTCGGAGACCTCGTCGGTGGTCTTGTTCCGATCCGTCTTCAACTGTATCAGGTAATCGCCCCGATTAGGCTCCGTGATAAAAAATCCCATCTCCGTCCCCGTCCGGCGCGAATACGCCTGTACCTCCGGCGTGGCGACGATCAGCTTTTCCACCTCGCGCAGCATCCGGTCCGTCTCCTGAAGCGTCGTGCCGGGCGGCGAATTGTAATCGAGCACAATGCTGCCCTCATCCATGTCCGGCAAAAAGCCCGTCTCGAGCTGCGGCAGGATATACCAGATGCTCCAGGCCAACGCCCCCATGATGATGACGCTTAACCAGGGCCGGCGGATAAAAAAAGCCACCCAGCGCTGGTTCTTCACATTATGCGGCTTGACTACCCGCGCCTTCTTCCGCTCCCTGGTCAACAACAGGTACACCACCGGCAATCCGATCCACGTCACAAAGAAAGAACACACCAGCGTAATGATCATGGTATTGGTCAGCACCTTGAAATAGGCACCCGCCACGCCGCTCATCAACACAAAAGGTACAAAGATGACGATGGTGCTTATCGATGAGCCCAGCATGGCCGGGAAGAGATAATGGATGGCCTTTTGCACCAGCGTGGTGGACGATTCCTCCGGATGTTCCTCATGGGTCCGGTGGATCTGCTCCACGACGACGATAGCATCGTCGATGATCAGGCCGATGGCCGCGGCGATCGCACCCAGCGTCATGATATTGAAGGTGTAGCCAATGGTATACAGCACGATCAGCGTCAGACAGATGGTCACGGGTATGGTGATCAGGATCGTGGCGCTGGCCTTGAGCGAACGCAAAAAGATAATGGCGACGATGATCGCGAGCCCCAGCCCGATCCACAGGCTGTCCGTGACACTTTTTACCGACGTGTTGACAAAATCCGCCTGGATATAGTACGGTTTGATGGTCACCCCCCGCGGCAGCGTCTTTTGCAGCTCCGCGACCTTGGCTTCCATCGCCTTCGACATGTCGACCAGATTGGCGTTGGGCTGCTTGATGACGGCCACCAGCACCGCATCCCGGCCGTTCGCATTGATCCGGACGTATTCTACCGCTTCCCTGATGTCCACCGCCGCAATATCTTTTAACAGGATGACCCTTTTCCCCGTGTTGCGAACGACGATATTACCGATATCCTCCTTGCTGTGCACCGTCGCATCGGTGACCGTGAGATAGAGGAAATGATAATCCGACATATACCCGTTCGACTTGATGAACCCCGTCTGCCCGATCGCCGTATTGAGCATGTCGGGAGTAATGGACAGCGTGCTCATCTTCTGCGCATCCAGGACCACCCAATATTCCTTGGTCTTACCTCCGATGATCCTTACTTCCGATACCCCGTCGACCTGGGACAAAAAGGGCTTGACCGTATAGTTCGCCAGCATCTTTAGCTCTATCGGCGATCTGTCGTGGCTCTCCAGCGTATACCCCATCACCGGCAGGATCGATGGGTTCATCTTCTCCACCGTGATCTGTGTCTCGGCCGGCAGATCATTCTTGATCTCGTTGATCCTGCTTTCGATGCGTTGCTGACTGAGATCGATATCCGCTTTCCAGTCCATAAAGGCCGAGATCTCGCAGCTTCCGCGGCTGGTCGTGCTGCGAACATATTGCAGGTCCGGCACCCGTTTGATGGCATTCTCCAACGGCTTGGTCACTGTGACCATCATCTTATCCACCGGCTGCAGCCCGGCATCCGCGATAACCTTGATCTTGGGGAACGTTACCTCGGGGAACAACGAGGTCTGTAACTTGCTGTACACGAATAACCCGCCCAGGATCACAAGCACCAGGGTCACGGTCAGGGGATTCTTATAGGAGACAAAGAAGTTTTTCACTGCTGGGAATTTTGATTATTGCGCCACATCGGGTTGTTCCACTTTTACTTTTGCCGTGTCCGGCAGACCGTAATTCCCCGTGACCAGGATCTTGTCGCCGGGCGCAAACACCGGCTGTAGGATTTCCACGCGATCCCTGGTCTCGATCCCTTTCTTTACCGGGACCTTGACGGCCGTGGCGCTGTCGATGAGCTTCATGACCCAGAAATTGCTTTCGGTTTCATCGGTGAGCACGGCCTCTTTGGGCAGCGACTGCGTGTTGCCGCTTTTCTGCGTTTTGAGTATCCTGACCTTGGCGATCAGGTTCTCGGGGATGGAACCCGCAGCGGGAACCCTTATAACCACATTCTGCGTCTGCGAAGCGGAATCGACCGTGGGCATCGTCGGACCGACTTCTCCCGTGAGCTTCGTACCATCCGGCAAGACCAGCTCCACCGTTTTTTTATTCAGCACAAAAGGCCGCAGCTCATAGGGCAGATCCAGCAAAAAGACAAAACTGCTGCGGTCGCTGATCACCGCCAGCTGCTCCCCGTCCTGCACATAGTCCCCCGGCTGATGATTGAGCTGCGTGAGATACCCATGCTGATTCGCCTTGATGGTCGTCACCCCGGAAAAATGCAACGAGCTGTCGAGCTGCTGGAGGGTATTCCCGATGCTTTTAGATTCCTTGGTCTGCATAGTGAAAAGCGTCTGCCCTTTTTCGACATATTTCCCGGGATAGACATCCGCCGACTCCAGGTAGCCATTGGCGATGGCCTTGACATAGCTTTTTTGCAGGAAAGCGCTCACGGCGTTGAGCTCGATATAATCGTCGAGCCCGCCCCGCTCCACCGGGGTTACCGTCACAGGCGTCCGGGCGTCCACACTGTCCCCCCCTTCCGCTGCCGCCGCCTTATCCGCGGCGGCTCCTGTCTTCTCCGAAGCCGTCGCCGCGGAATCCTTGCCGCCGCCGGCCGCTTCCCCATCCTTTCCATGCGCTCCGCATGCGCTGATGACAACCGCCAATAAGACGTATAAAAATTTGTTCATCGGTTCCAGTAATTGATTTGATTGATGATCTGCATCCGCGTTATATTATTCTGCGTCAGCAGGTTCCTGGCATTGAGATAATTGGTTAGGGCAATCACGTAGTCCGCGATCTTCGCATCGCCGGTACCCAGCAGCTTCTCATTGACTTCAATAAGGGTCTGGGAATATTTGACCTGGTCGTCGATCTGCCCGATGAGGGCCTCCGTCGCCCTGAGCTGCTGCGTGAGCTGCGCGATCTGCTGGTTGTATTGGCGGGTAAAAAAATCCTTATACCCCGTGCGCGTGCGTTCAGCGATATCGAGTTTGCTGTATTGCATCTTCCGCTGATGTCCGTCATAGATCGGCATCGTGACCATAAAACCGAAGCTCACCCCGAAATTTTTATAGGGTTCATATTGAAGCGAAGAGGACCAGCCGCCGTCGGCATACACACTGGCCTTGGGCCGGTAGCTGAAATCGATGAGGCTCCGGTCGTTCCGCAACTTGAGACTGTCCAGCCCGAATTGCCGGAAGAACACCGATTTGTCGATATCCGGCAGCTCCTGCAACCGGATGGCGGGATCATCCAGCAACGCGGCGCTGGTGTCATTGATCCCGCAGAGATAATTCAATGTGCCATGATCGTTCCGGTATTGGATGTCCAGCTGCTGGAGCAATAGCCCTTCCTGTTTCAGCGTGACGAGAAAGGTGAGATAATCCGTTTGCCGGTAGACATTTTTTTCCGTAAGGTCTTTGAGGACCTGCTCTTCCCGCTGCAACAAGGTATAGATCTCCCGGTTAAAACGAAGCTGTTGCAGATCACCATAGGCGGTAATGTATTGGGCAGTGACACTTTTTTTAAGATCTTGTTCCGAGACCTTCGAGGTATTCGTGATGCCCTGATTTTGTAAGCGGATGGTCTGATATTGGGCATCCAGGTGCTTTTGCCCTACCAGGGTCTTGGTGACGGCGACGACGGTGGTGAAATTCCCCCCATTGGAGATCGCCTGGTCATACCCATATCCTTTGATAGAAGGAGCATAGATATTGGTGCTGTTGCCGACCACCTGCGGCAGATAGCTGGCCTTGACCAGGGCGCTGTCGACCTGCCCGGCCAGGACCTGGTTCTGATAGTCTTTGAGCAACGGACTGCTTTGCAAAGCCTGCCCTAAATAAAATTCCAGCCCCATAGACGGTGCTCCCGGGTAACCGGTCTGCACGCCCATGGTTCCGGCGGCCCCGGCAAGCTGACCGCTTGCCGCCCCCCAACTGGCCATTCCCAGGAGAAATCCATAAAAATATCTTAACATGCTATTTACCAGGCTCTTATCAAAGCCCAGCAAATCTAATCCCCCATCCTGAAGGAATTCTGGAGCATCTGCTCGCTCCGGCGAAATCGGATCTCGACCGTATGCATATCGCCCGCATAGGTGTAACCGACCCCAAACTGGTAGTTATCGCAGATCTGCCGCACGATGGCCAGCCCAAGCCCTGTGCCCCCGGAGTGCGACCCCTTGACGAACCGGTCGAAGATCGTCGCCGGGTCAAAACTGGGCGCCGGCCCGGTGTTGCTGATACGCAGGCTGTCTTCGCGCAGCCGGATATCCACCTGCCCGGCAGTCATATTGTGCCTTATAGCGTTGATTAATAGATTATTAAGAAGGATATCTGCTAAATAACTGTTGATAGCCACTTGCATCGCATTCAGTTCCCGGTGGACCTGCAGCTGCCGGTCCTTTAACGGGTCTTCCAGCTGCGCCAGCTTTTCCTCGATAAGCGGCGCCAGGTCGACGGATTCGGTCTGGGAGAACTGATTGTTTTCGATCTTGGTCAATAACAGCAGGGACTGATTGAGCTGCCTTAGCCGGCCGATAGCGTCGTACATGGCCTGTACCGGCCGGTGATGTTCTTCCCGCATCCGCGGGTCCTGGATCAGCAGGTCCAATTTGGAGTTGATGATCGCCAGCGGGGTCTGCATTTCATGAGAGGCGTTCTCGGTAAAACTCTTGAGCATATCGAAGTCACGGCTGATCTGCGTAGTCATCTGCCGTGCCGCCTCATGAAGTCGCTGGAATTCTTCGATCTCCGTAGGCTCCGCCGGCAACAGCTGCCGGCTGGACAGATTAAAGGCGCGGATGCCCTCCAGCGTGCGGTAAAAAGGCTGCCAGATACGGCGTAGCAACAACCGATTCGCCAGGAACAAGACCCCCAGCATCAGCAGGATCATCCCGGCCGTGATACACATAATGACTACGAGAAGATCTTCCGCTTCCTCCTCGGATTTGGACACGAAAGCCGTATAATATTGATTGTTGACTTTTACGGTAAAGATCAGCAGCCTGCAGGGGTCATCTACGTCCCGTTTTCGCGGCCGCTTCCCGATCACCGGCGTAGCCGCCGCGGGGTCATCGCCGCCGTCGTCTATGGTGATGGCATTGCCGATCTCGGCCTCCAGCTGGCTCCAGCTGGCATGCATAAACTTCCGTTTCACTACCTCGTTCGCCGGGACAAAGGCGATCTGCTGATCCCGGTAATTGGCCGGCTTGGGCAACCGGTTATGGCGCGCTACGTGGTCCAGGATCTCTTCTTCCTCTATCTTTAGGGTATCGTCGAGCTGATGCAGCAACACATAACGCACGGCGAAGAAATAACCAACGCCCCCCAGCATCAACGCCAACACACTGGCCAGGATACTCACCCGGGAGTATTTGGTAAAAAGTCGCATTTGTTTGTAAATTAATCAATTTATCCCTACCTTTGCAAGCTCTTTAAAAAGCACTCATGAGCAGCCGCCGGGAATTTGAAATAGCGTTTGTGGGCCTTAAGGCTGGTATTCACGAGTTTAGCTATAGGATCACGGACAAGTTCTTTGAGGCTTATCAACAGCAGGACTTCCGCCGCTGCGAAGCCCAGGTAAAGCTGACGCTGGATAAAAAGAACAGCTTCATGCTCCTGAAATTCGAAGTGGATGGAAAGATCGAGATCGCCTGCGATCGTTGTGGGAACCAGCTTCCTCTGAATCTCTGGGATGAATTCAACATCCTGGTGAAGCTGGTGGAAGACCCCGACATCATGAACCTGCAGGAGGAAGACCCCGATGTATATTATATATCCAAAGGGGAAAGTCATCTGTACCTGTCCGATTGGATCTATGAGTTCATCAACCTGAGCATCCCTATGCAGCGCATGTGCAAACCCGAAGAGATGGGTGGCCCGCATTGCAATAAAGAGGTGCTCGAGATGCTGAAAAAGCTCGACCGGGAAAAGAGTCAACCCGGTAACCCGCTGTGGAAAGGCCTCGAGAAATTCAAGGATCTGCCTCCGGCGGAGTAAAATTTAAAACAGCCCGCCCCGCGGGGGCTCAAGACAAAGATTAAAGACTAAGTATATGCCAAATCCGAAAAGAAGACATTCCCAGCAGCGCAGTGCCAAGAGAAGGACACATTATAAGGCTGAGAAAGTGACGTTGAGCAAAGACAGCACCACCGGTGAAATGCACGTTCGCCATCGCGCACACGTTAGCGAAGGCAAATTGTACTACAAAGGAAAAGTTGTTACCGAAACCGCTCCCATTAAGTAATTAACGTCAGCCAATGAATATTGGTCTTGACATGATGGGAGGCGACTTCGCACCGCTCGAAGCGGTCAAAGGCGTCCAGCTTTATCTCCGGGAAGTAAATAGTCCGGTGACGCTATGGTTGGTAGGGGACGAGCACCAGATCCGGCCTTTGTTGCAGGAGCATGCTGTTCCGGCAGCGTCGATCCATGTAGTCCATGCCCCGGAGGTGATCGGAATGAACGAACACCCTACCAAGGCCCTGAAGGAAAAACAAAGATCCTCCATCGCCGTAGGATTCCATCTTTTGGCCACCGGTAAAATGGACGCCTTCATCAGCGCCGGCAACACCGGTGCGATGCTCGTAGGTGCGCACTATAGCCTGAAACCCATCGAAGGTATCCAACGTCCCACCATCTCCACCGTCATCCCCAAAGAGAACGGCGGTACAGGCGTCCTGCTCGACGTAGGTCTCAACTCCGACTGCAAACCGGAGAATCTGAACCAATTCGCGGTATTGGGATCACTTTATGCACAGCATATCCTGGGTATCGCCAACCCGCGTGTCGGTCTCCTCAATATCGGTGAAGAAGAGGGCAAAGGCAATATCCTGGCCCAGGGTACCTACCCCCTGCTGAAAGAGAACAAGCAGATCAACTTCATCGGCAACGTAGAAGGCCGTGACATTCTCATCGATAAATCCGATGTCATCGTCTGCGAAGGATTCACGGGCAACGTCATCCTCAAAATGGCGGAATCCCTCTACGAGATCGCCCGCAAACACAAAGCGGAAAGCGAATACTTCGACCGCTTCGATTTCGAATACTACGGGGGCACTCCTATATTGGGTATCGCCAAACCCGTGATCATCGGCCACGGCATCTCCCACGGCAAATCGTTTTTGAATATGCTCAGGCTGGCGCAGAAAATGCTCGAGACAGATCTCCTCGGTAAAATGAAAGAAAGCTTTGTAGCATAATGCGTGCCTTCTTTCGTTATCTCGCCGATTATTTCCGCAGCATCTCCCGCCCTGCCCTGGTTGTCACCATCCTCTTCGTCGCTGCCCTCATCGCCGGCAACTACCGCCTGGGCATCGAATCCCGCATCCAGGCCCTGCCCTGGTATGCCGCCCTCGGCACTTTCTTTGCCTTTTTCGCCCTTGTCCTCGCCCTCACCTGGGGCCTCCAATATGAATGGGGCTACAAAGACAAAGCCCTTACGCAGACCCCCACCCTGCGCGGCGCCCGCCGCAAGACCCTCCGGGTGATCTCCGCCGCCAACCCCGCCGGCTATTTTAAACCTAAGATGATAGGGCTGCTGGCGCTGGCCTGTCTCTATTTTGCGCTTAAGATGATCCATTGGGATATCTATTCACTCCTCTCCCCTGCTATCAAGGCGCCCTGGGACCGCTATACCGCCCTGGTGTTACAGCTGCCGCTTAAACTTCTGCTGCTCTTCGGCTTCCTGTACGCCTTTTACAAAGCCGGTCTCTTCGACGGCGAAAGCTTTACCAGTGCCGTAGGACTCGACCGCCGCAACAGCAACCTGGGCGTCTATTTTCTCCTGCTCCTCGTCGTCCTGCCCCTGGTCGCCCTCGCCGCCACCCAACATGATTTCCAGCTGGTCTATCCCAAGCTGCAAAACCTGTCGTTCCTCGATGGGGTTGCCCGCCCGACCTGGCCCTGGAAACTGCTCTATGAGCTGTCTTACGGACTCGATTTCCTCGGCATCGAACTCTTCTTCCGCGGCCTGCTCGTCATCGCCCTCCTCCGGTTTGCCGGCACCGACGCCATCCTGCCCATGGCCGCGTTCTACTGTACCATCCACTTCGGCAAACCGCTGGGCGAATGCATCTCGTCGTTCTTCGGCGGCCTCATCCTCGGCGTCCTCGCGGCCCGCACGCGCACCATCTACGGCGGACTGATCGTCCACCTCGGCCTCGCCTGGGCCATGGAACTGGCCGGCTGGATCGCCCACCTATTCACTACGCAGTGACCGCACGGGGTTCCGCAATGCCACGCCCAATGTCTGAACCGCGATCAGTACAACCATGATCACTGCCAGAACGCCGATGGCCCCGATGAATGGCCAGGGTGTGATCACGATCTTCGTGGCGTAATCGTTCAGCCACCGCGAGAGGAGGAAATACGCGATGGGCGTTGCCACCAGCCCAGCCATCAACAACACCGGCACATATTCACGCAAAAACAGCCGGATGATGCCGGTGACGCTGGCGCCGATGACCTTGCGGATCGCGATCTCCTTGTTGCGCCGCTGCACGCTGCTCGAGACCAGCCCCAACACCCCCAGCAATACGATGACAAAGGCCAGCACCGTCGCCGTCGAAGCCGCCTTCCGCAGCCGCAATTCGGCGGCATAAATATGTTGGAGTGTCTCATCCATGAACTTATATTCAAAAGGCGCTCCTGGCATCAGCATAGCCCATTTCTTTTGTACGGCATCGATGGCAGCCTCCATGTTTCCAGGCCGTAGCTTAAATACAAGATACCGGTAGGTCGGCACAAAACTCTGGTACACCACGAGCTCGGGTTTGACGGCCGTATTCATGGCGTCAAAATGGAAATCCCTCACGACGCCGCTCACCGTGAGCACCCCGGCGTAGCCTGAGAGACGGATTCGCTGACCGATCGCATCCTGCGGGCGACGCCAGCCCAGCGCCCTGGCCCCCGTCTCATTCATCACGACCCGCGAGGAGTCCTGCAGGGCGCTCTGGCCCGGTGCATTGAAAAAAACCCCCGCAGCCAGCGGGATCCGGTAGGTCGACGCAAAATGCTCGTCCGCGATCAGCAGGTCCGCAATAACCGCCTGGTTGGAATCCGCGCCCTCCTGATAGGTGCCGATACCGCCAGCGGAAAACCCATTGGCAATATTCCAGGTGAGCGAGACATCGCTCACCTCCGGCATCCGGGCAAAGACATCTCGGATCGCTGACATGCGTTTCACCCCCGCCTTCGACCAGTCCCGCGGCAACTGCGCGCTCAAGACATATTCCTTATCATAGCCCAATCGGTCGCTGAAGAATAAGGCGATCTGTTGCGTCACGATGATCGCCCCGATAAAGACGATCGTCGCCGTTGCGAATTGAAAACCTACCAGCCCTTTCCGCAAGACCACCCGCTCCTGTACCGTACCCGCCTTACTTTTCAACGCATCGATGGAAGAAAGCGAAGACAAAAGCGTAGCCGGATACAACCCCGCCAGCCAGCCGGTGACAAGGGCGAAAACGAGGATCAACACCCAGCTGGCTGCCGGCAAGGTGCCCAGGGCCGGGACCTCGCTCCCTACCATCTCGCCGAATAACTGCCGGGTGAACACATAGATCAGTAAGGCAACCATGGTCGATCCGAGAGACAACAGGATGCTCTCGGTAAGGAACTGTCTCCGCAGCTGGCGCCGCAGCCCGCCGAGTACTTTGCGGATGCCGATCTCTTTTAAACGCGCATGACTGCGACTCACCGATAAGTTAATAAAATTGATGATCGCCATGCCCAGGATGAAAAGGGCCACGAAGGATAGCGTATAGATCATCTTTCTGACCGTTCCCCCGTCGCTTTCGAGGTAGTAGTCGGTCAGCAGCACCGGCTCGACCCGCAGATTGTCCCGGATATTCGCCGGCGTATTCACTTGCAGCAGATGCTTCATGGGCCCTTCGAGCGCTTCGGGTCTTACTCCTTTTTGCAGCTCGACATAGCTCACGATCCCGGGATTGGTCCAATCCATATTCCGGCCAAAAAAGCTCAGATTCGAAGATGGCACAAAGATGCCGATATGATTGTTATCGTTGAACTCCGTCACGGAATTGCGGGATGGCTTTTTTAAAACGCCTGTGACCTTGAAGGGTTGTCGTGAACCCGAAAAATTATCGATGGTCAGCTCCTGGCCGACGACGTCCAGCCGACCGAAATATTTCATCGCCTTGTCATCCGTGATCACCACCGAGAACGGGCTGTTCAATGCCGTCCGGGCATCGCCATACAACAACGGAAAACCATAGACCTGCAGGAGCGTGCTGTCGCCGATCTGGATGCCTTCCCGGAAATGCGCATCCCCGCGTGAAACGGCCGACGTGATCGCATCCCAGCGGTAGTAGTTGGCTACCAACCCAGGGTAGCTGGTCTTTAGCGCCAGGGCCAGAGGTCCCATCGTCGTAATTTCGATCCCCATATTCGGGTCTCTCCACCGGCTGGCCAGGAAATATTGCCGGTCAGCATTACGGAGCTGCCGGTTGACTTGTTTCTCGCTCCAGCAATACGCCGCAATCAGCAAGGTAAACGCGATGCCCATGGACAAACCCGCGATATTGATGACCGCATGAACT
>Ga0210396_10006118_pt1 | contig 11570 bp, 10 predicted proteins | sample IncBWH17OmetaG_FD_155466 | JGI IMG/M metagenome (GOLD analysis project Ga0210396, IMG submission 155466) | Forest soil microbial communities from Barre Woods Harvard Forest LTER site, Petersham, Massachusetts, United States - Inc-BW-H-17-O ...
ATCGTCACCCGGTCGCCGGCCAGCGTCTTGATCCGGTTCTTTTTCATCTTGCCGGCGGTATAGGCGACGATCTCGTGTCCGGCGTCTAGCTGCACGCGGTAACGCGCATCGGGAAGGATTTCAGTCACCAGTCCTTCGAACTGGATCAGCTCTTCTTTAGCCATAATTGTCTCCAGAGCGATCGACTGTTAGCGTTGCGGCCGTTGTGTGCGATTGGGCCGGGTATTCGGACGGCTTTCGCGGTGCAAAAAAGCGACGCCCTGCATCCCTTCAGCCTTGCCGCTTGCTTGCGACGGACGCTGCGGCTCGTGCCGACTGACCTCATGCCGGTTGGTTGGTGGAGCGGTATTATTACCACCGGGACGGCGACGACGGCGAGGGCCTTTCGATCCGGGCGCGCCGTCATTTGCTCTCGCCGCGTGCGCGCGCGGTGCAGGGCGCCCGCTACGATGCTGCGAGGGCGCAGGCGCCGCGTCGCGGAGACCGGGTGTGCGGCGGTCTTCTCGCGGTAACGCGATGCGGATCAACTTTTCGATGTCGCGCAGATAGGCCATCTCGTCGGCTCCGGCGACGAGCGAGATCGCGATGCCGTCCGCGCCGGCGCGCGCGGTGCGGCCGATGCGATGGACGTAGGTCTCGGGTATGTTGGGAAGATCAAAATTCACCACATGGCTGATGCCATCGACGTCGATGCCGCGGGCCGCAATGTCGGTGGCGACCAGGGTGCGGATCTCGCCGGAACGGAAAGCCGCCAGCACCCGCTCACGGTGATTCTGCGACTTGTTGCCGTGGATGGCGTCGGCACTGATGCCGGCCCTTTCGAGGCCCTTCACCACCTTGTCCGCGCCATGCTTGGTGCGGGTGAAGATCAGCGCGCGATTGACCGGCTCCTGCTTCAGAAGCTGCGCCAGTAACGCGGGCTTGGCCGAATGGTCGACCTGGATGATACGCTGGGCGATGCGCTCGACCGTCGAGGCGACCGGCGTCACGGCCACACGGGCCGGATCGCGCAACATCTGTTCCGCCAGTTCGGCGATATCCTTCGGCATCGTCGCCGAGAAGAACAGTGTCTGCCGCTTGATCGGCATTTTGGCGACGATTTTTCGGATGTCGTTGATGAAGCCCATGTCGAGCATGCGATCGGCCTCGTCGAGCACGAGAAACTCGACCTGTCCGAGCTTCAGCCCGTTGCTCTGCACGAGATCGAGCAGGCGGCCGGGCGTGGCTACCATGACTTCGACGCCCTGCATGACGGAGCGGACCTGGCGTCCCATCGGCACGCCGCCGATCGCTAGCGCCGAGGTGAGGCGCATGTGACGGCCATAGGCGTTGAAGCTCTCGAGAATCTGTCCCGACAATTCACGCGTCGGGCTCAGCACGAGGACGCGGCAGGTCTTGGGCTGCGGCTTGATGCGGTTCTCCAGAATCCGATGCAGGATAGGGAGTGCGAAGGCTGCGGTCTTGCCGGTGCCGGTCTGGGCAATGCCGACCACGTCTCGGCCGGTGAGTGCAAGGGGAATGGTTTGAGCCTGGATGGGCGTGGGCGTGAGGTAATTCTCTTCTTTGAGCGCACGCGAGATGGGATCGGCGAGGCCGAAATCCTGAAAGGAGGTCAAAAGGCGGGTTCTTTCCATTGTGAAAGGCAGGCGCCCGGCGTTAACGGCCAGGAGCGCGCGAGGGGTGTCTAGAGACACCCGCGTGTTTGGGGCGTCGGTTTTGGTTAGCTGAAGGGGCAAGCCAGAAACCGTTAAACGGGCTCAGAACACGCGGCTCGCAGTGACCCGATGATTTCCGGGGTCGTGCCGCTCATATGGAACAGGAACACGGCGCTTTCAAGGTGAATTGTGAGCCGTCGCGTGAAGCGGTTAAAAACCGGCGCAAAAGGCTCCATTTGCGACCAAATCGGGCGCTAATGCGGTCCAGGATTGCTAAAAATTTGTGCCGTAAATTTAGACAGATTACCATATTTGCTTATAAAATAAGCATTTTGTCGGAAAGGCATGCATTTTTTGGGTCTAAATATTAGGCAAAACAGCAATTGTGATCGTCGCCGAAGCCAAATTCCTTAGCAATTCCAAATTGTTATACCATTTGCGCGTCGTGGCATGGTTCTTGCGATTCCATTAACGCAGGCGGCCGTGGGGCCGTTTCGCAGCGTTCAAACGCTTGCGTCAGGGAGATGACACCACATGCTTACTCAATCAACTCACGATATAGCGACGTCTCTGAGCCGTCGCCGCTGGTTGGCAGCGACCGCCGGCCTGGTTCTGGGCCTGGTCACGTTCACTTCGGCCCGCGCGGCGGATGACACCATCAAGGTTGGCGTTCTTCACTCGCTCTCGGGCACCATGGCCATCAGCGAAACCACGCTGAAGGATACCGTCCTGTTCATGATCGATGAGCAGAACAAGAAGGGTGGCGTTCTCGGCAAGAAGCTCGAGGCTGTGGTCGTCGATCCCGCGTCGAACTGGCCGCTGTTCGCTGAAAAAGCCCGTGAATTGATCACCAAGGACAAGGTTTCCGTGGTGTTCGGCTGCTGGACCTCGGTGTCGCGCAAGTCTGTGCTGCCGGTATTCAAGGAATTGAACTCGATCCTGTTCTATCCCGTGCAGTACGAGGGCGAGGAGAGCGAGCGCAACGTATTCTATACAGGTGCTGCGCCGAACCAGCAGGCGATTCCCGCGGTCGACTACCTGATGAAGGACGAAAAGGTGAAGCGCTGGGTGCTCGCCGGCACCGACTACGTTTATCCGCGCACCACCAACAAGATCCTCGAAGCCTATCTGAAGTCGAAAGGCGTCAAGGACGAAGATATCATGATCAACTACACGCCGTTCGGTCATTCCGATTGGCAGACGATCGTGGCCGACATCAAGAAGTTCGGCTCGGCCGGCAAGAAGACCGCGGTGGTATCGACCATTAACGGCGACGCCAACGTTCCCTTCTACAAGGAACTCGGCAACCAGGGCATCAAGGCGACGGATATTCCGGTTGTCGCTTTCTCGGTGGGTGAAGAAGAACTCGCCGGCATCGATACCAAGCCGTTGCTCGGCCATCTCGCGGCCTGGAACTACTTCGAGTCCATCAAGACCCCGGCGAACGAGAAGTTCATCAAGGACTGGCAGGCCTACACCAAGAACCCGAAGCGTACGACCAACGACCCCATGGAAGCGACCTACATCGGCTTCAACATGTGGGTGAAGGCGGTCGAAAAGGCGAAGTCGTTCGATGCAGACAAGGTGATCGACGCGCTCCCCGGTACCAAGACGCCGAATCTGACCGGCGGCGTGTCCGAGCTGCTTCCGAACCACCACATCACCAAGCCGGTGTTCATTGGCGAAATCAAAGCCAATGGTCAGTTCGACGTGGTGTGGAAGACGCCCGGTCTGGTGGCGGGCGATGCCTGGTCGAAGGAGTTGCCGGATTCCAGGGACCTGATCGGCGATTGGGTTGGCAAGAAGTGCGGCAACTACAACACCAAGACCAACAAATGCGGTGGACAGGGCTCCTGATTCCGTCCTGAATCCAGACCAACCAGGGAAGGCGGCGATATCCGCCGCCTTCCTTCTGCTTTTGCCGGGGTCGTCTAGTGCTTACCAACGTCTTTCGAAACTTCCACGTGCTCCCCTTCGCCATTTTGTTGATTGTCGCGACGGCGCTGCCAGTCATGGCGGGGCCTTTTGAAGACGCGGTCAGCAAGTTCGCAAACGACGAATTCTCCGATACCGAAGAAGCCGTGGGCGCGATCGCGACCGGCGGCAATCCGCTCGCTTACACCATCATCAGTGCGCTCCAGGACGGCCGGTTGATGGCCGATCCCGAGACCAGGAAAGTTTATGTCACCCAGCCCGACGGCAAGATCATCGATGCCGCGACCGGCGCGCCGGTCGCCAGCGTTCCCGACAGCGCCGCTGCGGTGCGCCTCAACAACCGCCTGCGCCGCACCGTCGAGGCCGCGCTGGGCGGACTGACCTTGCTGTCGCCGGATCCCGCCAGGCGGATCCAGGCTGCGCAGTCGGTGTTCAAGACCCACGACGAGACCATGCTGCCGGCGATCGACGGCGCGCTCCAGAAGGAGACCGACAAGGGCGCCAGGCTGGCATTTACCGAAGCGCGCGCGGCGATCCTGCTGTTCAAGGAAGACGCCACCGATGCCGAGAAGCTCGAAGCCATTGCCACCATCAAGGCGCGGGGCGATCAGGAAGCGCTGGCGCTGCTGACCGGGTTGACCGGAGAGCAGCCGCCAGCGATCGCGCGCGCCGCGGCCAATGCGACGGCGGCGATCCAGAGCAATCTCGCGCTATGGTCCATGGTGCAGAATGCCTGGTACGGCCTGTCGCTCGGCTCGGTGCTGCTGCTCGCCGCGATTGGTCTCGCCATCACCTTCGGCGTGATGGGCGTCATCAACATGGCCCATGGCGAGATGGTGATGATCGGAGCCTATGTCACCTTCGTGGTGCAGGAGGTCATCCGCACCAGCTATCCCGGACTGTTCGACTATTCGCTGCTGATGGCTGTTCCGCTGGCCTTCATCGTCGCCGGCGCGATCGGCATCCTGATCGAGCGAACCATCATTCGCTTTCTTTATGGCCGCCCGCTGGAAACCTTGCTGGCGACCTGGGGCCTGTCGCTGGTTCTGCAACAGGCCGTGCGCACCATGTTCGGTCCCACCAACCGCGAGGTCGGCAATCCCTCATGGATGAGCGGCGCTTTCGAACTCGGGCAGATCACCATCACCTACAACCGGCTGTGGATTCTCTGCTTCACAATGGCGGTATTCGCGATCCTGCTGGCGATGCTGCGCTACACCAGCCTTGGGCTTGAGATGCGCGCGGTGACGCAAAACCGCAGGATGGCGGCATCGATGGGGATCGCAACCTCGCGCGTGGATGCGCTGACATTCGGCCTCGGCTCGGGCATCGCCGGCATTGCCGGGGTGGCGCTGTCGCAGATCGACAATGTCAGTCCCAACCTCGGCCAGAGCTATATCATCGACTCCTTCATGGTGGTGGTGTTCGGCGGTGTTGGTAATTTGTGGGGCACGCTGGTTGGCGCGTTCACGCTTGGCATCGCCAACAAGTTCCTCGAACCGGTCGCCGGCGCCGTGCTGGGCAAGATCGCCATTCTGGTCCTCATCATCCTGTTCATCCAGAAACGCCCGCGCGGCCTGTTCGCGCTGAAGGGGCGGGCGGTGGAAGCATGATGCCACACGTCCTCACACGCTCGCTGGACCGCGGCGCGACCGTGTTCCTGCTCGTGGTGGCGGCGGTTGGGGTTCTGATCCCGCTGTCGAACCTGCTGCTGCCGGACGGCTCCCTGTTTCAGGTGCCGACCTATCTGATGTCGCTGTTCGGAAAATATGCCTGCTACGCCATTCTGGCGCTCTCGATCGATCTGATCTGGGGCTATTGCGGCATTCTCTCGCTCGGCCATGGCGCGTTCTTCGCGCTCGGCGGCTACGCGATGGGCATGTATCTGATGCGCCAGATCGGTAGCCGCGGCGTCTACGGCAACCCCACTCTGCCGGATTTCATGGTGTTCCTGAATTATCCGAAGCTGCCATGGTACTGGCACGGCTTCGACATGCTCTGGTTTGCCGCGCTGATGGTCTTGCTGGTTCCGGGTCTGTTGGCATTCTGCTTCGGATGGCTGGCCTTTCGCTCCCGCGTCACCGGCGTCTATCTGTCGATCATCACGCAGGCGATGACCTATGCGTTGCTATTGGCGTTTTTCCGCAACGATTTCGGCTTTGGCGGCAATAACGGCCTGACCGATTTCAAGGATATTCTCGGCTTCAATGTGCAGGCCGAAAGCACGCGCGCGGCGCTGTTCGCGCTGAGCTGTCTCGCGCTGATTATCGGCTTCCTGTTATGCCGCGCGGTGGTCACCTCGAAACTCGGCAAGATATTGATCGCGATCCGTGACGCCGAATCCCGCACGCGGTTTCTCGGCTACCGCGTCGAAAGCTACAAGCTGTTCGTGTTCACGCTGTCGGCCTGCATGGCCGGTGTCGCCGGCGCGCTCTACGTGCCGCAGGTCGGCATCATCAACCCCGGCGAATTCGCGCCGGGAAACTCCATCGAAGCGGTGATCTGGGTCGCCGTCGGCGGCCGCGGCACGCTGGTCGGCGCGGCGCTGGGGGCTGTGGCCGTCAATTACGCCAAGACCGTGTTCACGTCCGGTCCGCTGGCGCCGTACTGGCTGTTCATGCTGGGCGCGCTGTTCATCCTGGTGACGCTGCTGTTGCCGAAGGGAATTGTCGGCACCTTCAATGCATGGTGGCAGCCGTGGAAAGCGCAACGCATTTCGCCCAACACCGAGAGTGCCGCGCGTGAAGATGGCGTCAGCGAACCGAAATTGGCGGAGTAGCCGGATGATTGTCAGGGACTCCCGTGCCACGTCCGCGCTGCTCTACCTCGACGGCGTGCACGTCTCGTTCGACGGCTTTCACGCCATCAACAATCTGTCGTTGACGCTGGCACCCGGCGAAATGCGCGCGATCATCGGCCCGAACGGCGCCGGCAAGACTACGATGATGGACATCATCACCGGTAAAACCAAACCGGATGAGGGCGAAGTGCTGTTCGACGGCGTCACCGACCTGACCCGGCTCGATGAAACCCGGATTGCCGAACTAGGCATCGGCCGGAAGTTCCAGAAGCCGACGGTGTTCGAAAGCCAGACCATCGAGGACAATCTGCTGCTGGCGCTGAATGTCGATCATCGTGTCAAAGGCACGTTGTTCTGGCGGGAAACCAAGGCCGAATCCGAACGTATCGAGAAAGTTCTGGAAACCATTCGCCTGACCGACGCGCGTGACCGGCTGGCCGGAAGCCTGTCGCATGGCCAGAAGCAATGGCTCGAAATCGGAATGCTGTTGGCGCAGGATCCGAAATTGCTGCTGGTCGACGAGCCGGTCGCCGGCATGACCGATGTCGAAACCCACCAGACCGCCGAACTCCTGAAGGAGATCAATCGCGAGAAGACGATCATGGTCGTCGAACACGACATGACCTTCGTTCGCGAACTCGGCGTCAAGGTGACCTGCCTGCATGAAGGCACGGTGCTGGCTGAAGGAACCATCGATCAGGTTTCGTCAAACGAGCGGGTGATCGAAGTGTATTTGGGAAGGTAAGCGGCGAATGGCGAATGGAAATTTCTTTAACTACTCGCTATTCGCCATTCGCTACTCGCCCTTTTAAGGACGTGCCACATGCTCGACGTCAAGGATATCAGCCTCTATTACGGCGCGGCCCAGGCGTTGCGCGGGGTCTCGATCTCGGCCGAACCGGGCAAGGTGACGTGCGTGCTCGGCCGCAACGGTGTCGGCAAGACCAGCCTGTTGTGCGCGATGGTCGGCCAGTATCCGATCGCCAGCGGCTCGATCACCTTCGACGGCACCGACATTTCCGGGCTCAAGCCGTATGAGCGGGCGCGGCGCGGGATCGGCTTTGTGCCGCAGGGCCGCGAGATTTTTCCGCTGCTCACGGTGGAAGAAAATCTCAAGACGGGCTTTGGGCCGTTGAAGCGCCAGGACCGCTATATTCCGGATGACGTGTTTTCTCTGTTTCCGGTGTTGCAATCGATGCTCGGCCGCCGCGGCGGCGATCTTTCCGGCGGCCAGCAACAGCAACTCGCGATAGGACGGGCGCTGGTGATGCGGCCAAAGCTGCTGCTGCTCGACGAGCCGACCGAGGGCATCCAGCCGTCGATCATCAAGGACATCGGGCGCGCGATCACCTATCTGCGCAGCCTTGGCAGCATCGCGATCGTGCTGGTCGAGCAATATCTCGACTTCGCCTGCGAACTCGGTGACACCTTCACCGTCATGGACCGCGGCGCCGTGAAATATGCCTGCGATCGAAGCACGCTCGATCCTGGTGAAATCAGCCGCCAGATGGCTCTGTAGGGCTTTGTGAAGCGACCGGCATGGGTCGCGCCGGTTTTTGAGGAGCGTTTGGGGGACGATGCGGACGGACACCACGAGCGCGACTTCGGCGATTTTCGCGGCCAACCGTGCCCAGGGCGCGGTGACTTTCGATGTGCGCCAGGTCGAAGGCGTTACCCGCCGCGGTCGCCTTCATGAGTCCGGCTCGCTGCGTGTGCGCTTCCCGTCCCCGGAAGCCGAAGGCCTTTCGGCGGTTTTCGTCAATACCGCGGGCGGCGTCGCCGGCGGCGATCGGTTCGACATCGAGATAGCGACCGGCGAAGCATCGCGCCTCGCGGTGACGACGGCGGCGGCGGAAAAAGTCTATCGGGCCGAGGGGGCGCCCTCGCAGCTCCATATCGCCTTGAAGCTTGCCGCGGGGTCGCATCTGGCCTGGCTCCCGCAGGAAACTATTTTGTTCGACCGCGCGCAGGTGTTGCGCCGGATCGATATCGATGTGGCGGAGAGCGCGTCGTTATTGCTGTGCGAAATCGTGGTGTTTGGCCGATCCGCGATGGGAGAGCGCATGCTGTCCGGCCAATTCGTCGATCGCTGGCGCATGCGGCGCGGCGGCCGGCTGGTGTTCGCCGAAACGGTCCGGCTCGACGGTGACATCGGCAAAAAGCTCGGGCAACCGGCCATCGCGAAAGGCGGCGTGGCCATTGGTACCGCGCTGATCGTGCCAGGCGATGAGGCGCTGGTGGGGCGGATTCGCGCGCTTTCGGAATCCTTCGGCGGCGAGGTCGGCATCTCCTGCTGGAATGGATTTGCAATGGCGCGCTTCTGTGCCCAAGATGCGGCGAGACTTCGCGCCGATATGATGGCGGTGTTGGGCCGTGCCAGCGGCGCGATGCTGCCGCGACTTTGGCTCAACTGACACGGTTTGGCTGGATCGATCAGGATTATCAGAGTGCCCGCATGAATCTGTCTCCCCGCGAAAAGGACAAGCTTCTGATTTCGATGGCGGCCATGGTGGCGCGCCGGCGGCTGGAGCGCGGCGTCAAACTCAATCATCCGGAAGCCATCGCCATCATCTCCGACTTCATCGTCGAAGGCGCGCGCGATGGCCGTACCGTCGCCGACCTGATGCAGGCCGGCGCGCAGGTGCTGACCCGCGCGCAAGTGATGTCGGGCATTGCGGAAATGATCCACGACATTCAGGTCGAGGCGACATTTCCGGACGGCACCAAGCTTGTCACCGTTCATGAGCCGATAAGATGAGAAGCGCAAAGCCTTCATTTCCGTCATGCCCGGCCTTGTGCCGGGCATCCACGTCTTTCGAGCGACGAGTTAAGACATGGATGGCCGGGCACAGGCGAGCGGAAGCGACGCCGTCCTTCAAACGGCTATGCCCGGCCATGACGCAGCAAAGCGTTGTGAGGTAGCGAGATGATTCCCGGCGAACTCTTCATCAAGGACGGCGAGATCGAACTCAACGCCGGCCGCAAGACGGTGACAATCACCGTCGCCAACTCAGGCGATCGTCCGATCCAGGTCGGTTCGCACTATCATTTCTTCGAGACCAATCCGGCATTGAAGTTCGATCGCAAGAAAGCCCGCGGCATGCGGCTGGATATCGCGGCCGGCACCGCGGTGCGGTTCGAGCCGGGGCAAACCCGCGACGTGCAGCTCGTGGCGCTCGCCGGCAAGCGCGTCGTCTACGGTTTCCGCGGCGATGTCATGGGGAAGTTGTGAACATGCTGGAAGCAGTCGGGGCCAGATCATGTCCGTAAAAATCAAACGTTCCGTCTATGCCGACATGTTCGGGCCCACCACCGGCGACCGGGTGCGGCTGGCCGATACCGATCTCATCATCGAGGTGGAGAAGGATTTCACTACCTACGGCGAAGAGGTGAAGTTCGGCGGCGGCAAGGTGATCCGCGACGGCATGGGCCAGTCGCAGGTCACCAACAAACAGGGCGCGGCCGATACCGTCATCACCAATGCGCTGATCGTCGATCACTGGGGAATCGTGAAGGCCGATGTCGCCATCAAGGAAGGCTATATCAGCGCCATCGGCAAAGCCGGCAATCCGGATATCCAGCCCGGCGTCACCATCGTGATCGGCCCCGGCACCGACATCATCGCGGGCGAAGGCAAAATCCTCACCGCGGGCGGATTCGACAGTCACATCCATTTCATCTGTCCGCAGCAGATCGAGCACGCGCTGATGTCCGGCGTTACCTCGATGCTCGGCGGGGGAACCGGGCCGTCGCACGGCACCTATGCGACGACCTGCACGCCCGGCCCCTGGCACATGGCGCGGATGATCCAGTCGTTCGACGCGTTTCCGGTCAATCTCGGCATTTCCGGCAAGGGCAACGCCTCGCGCCCGGCATCGCTGGTCGAGATGATCAGCGCCGGCGCCTGCGCGCTCAAGCTGCATGAGGATTGGGGCACCACGCCCGCCGCGATCAACAACTGCCTCAATGTCGCCGACGATCACGACGTTCAGGTGATGATCCATTCCGACACGCTGAACGAGTCGGGTTTCGTCGAGGATACCGTCAAGGCCTTCAAGGGCCGCACCATCCACGCCTTTCACACCGAGGGCGCCGGCGGCGGCCACGCGCCTGACATCATCAAGATCGCGGGCCTGAAGAACGTGCTGCCGTCCTCGACCAATCCGACGCGCCCGTTCACCCGCAACACCATCGACGAGCATCTCGACATGCTGATGGTGTGCCACCATCTCGATCCCTCGATCGCCGAGGATCTGGCCTTCGCCGAAAGCCGCATCCGCAAGGAAACCATCGCGGCCGAAGACATCCTGCACGATCTCGGCGCGCTCTCGATGATGTCGTCGGATTCGCAAGCCATGGGCCGGCTCGGCGAAGTCATCATCCGGACCTGGCAGACCGCCGACAAGATGAAGAAGCAACGCGGCGCGCTGCCGCAGGACAACGGCGACAACGACAATTTCCGCGTCAAACGCTATATCGCGAAATACACCATCAATCCCGCGATCGCCCACGGCGTATCGAAGCTGATCGGCTCGGTCGAAAAAGGCAAGCTTGCCGACCTCGTGCTGTGGTCGCCGGCCTTCTTCGGCGTGAAGCCTGAATGCGTCATCAAGGGCGGCTCCATTGTCGCGGCCCCGATGGGAGATCCCAATGCGTCGATCCCGACGCCGCAGCCGGTGCATTACCGGCCGATGTTCGCGGCTTTCGGCAAATCGCTGACGGCCTCATCGGTGGTGTTTTCCTCCAAATCGGCGGTAGCTTCGGGGCTGGCGAAGAAGCTCGGCATCGACAAGAAGCTGTATCCGGTGGAAAATACCCGTGGCGGCATCTCCAAGAAGAGCATGATCCACAACGGCGCCACGCCGAAAATCGAGGTCGATCCCGAGACCTATGAGGTCCGTGCCGACGGCGAACTCCTCACCTGCGCGCCGGCCGAGGTGCTGCCCATGGCGCAGCGCTATTTCATGTTCTAGAGTCTCTCCCGGGCACCCAAAGCCAGAACAAAAGCCCGGGAGGATTTCGTGATTTACGTTGTTGCCACACTGTCCGTGAAGCCTGAAACGCGCGCCGAATTCATCGCCGGTGCGATCGCCTGCATCAAGGAAACCCGCAAAGAGCCCGGCAATATCGCTTATGATCTGCATGAAAGCGTCACCGATCCCTCAAGAATGGTATTCGTC
>Ga0210396_10006119_pt1 | contig 11570 bp, 10 predicted proteins | sample IncBWH17OmetaG_FD_155466 | JGI IMG/M metagenome (GOLD analysis project Ga0210396, IMG submission 155466) | Forest soil microbial communities from Barre Woods Harvard Forest LTER site, Petersham, Massachusetts, United States - Inc-BW-H-17-O ...
GCGGTGCTCATGACCCAACCGCTTCCCTTCTGCGACCATGGCTACATGCGCGCGCACGAGGCATACGAGCGGCTCGTGTACCAGCTCTGCGGCTCCCCCGCACATGCCCCTGGCTCGACCGCGACTGCCGCCGCGCGGTAGTCGCATGTAGCGCTCATATCTTCACTGGGCCAGACGCGAGTCGTGTCTCGTGCCCGGCGACGCCGGCCTGAGGGTGTCGCCGGGCACGGCCATGCCGACCCGCCGTGCCCTCAGCTGCATGGCAGCCTTGACCATGAAGGCGTAAGAAACTAGATTTATGTCCAATATTGGTCTTGAGTCCAATTTTAGTGACGGTCGAAGGGAATTGCGTGATGCCATCAGCGCCCGGCCCGCTGGCAGGGGTACGGATCCTTGATGCCGCTTCGCTCTTGGCGGCGCCCACCGCCGCGACCCTGCTGTCGGAGTACGGCGCGGAGATCATCAAGGTCGAACAGCCCTCAGGCGACACGATGCGCCGCTATCCCCCCTTCCGGGGTGATACGTCCCTCCTGTGGAAGGTCGTAGCTCGGAACCGACGCAGCATCACCCTGGACCTGCGGCAGCCCGAAGGCCGAGAGGTGCTCAAGCAGCTGGCCAAGTCCTGCGACGTCGTCGTGCTCAACTACAGGCCAGAGACCCTCGCCAAATGGTCCCTCGACTTCGAGGACTTCGTCGCCGTGCGGAGCGACATCATCGTGCTCCAGCTGACTGCCTTCGGGCGGACCGGTCCCTATGCGAACAGGCCGGGTTTCGCACGGGTGGCGGAAGCCTTTGCGGGTCTGACGTTCCGCACCGGCTTTCCCGACAGCATGCCGTCACAGGCGGGCTACCCGATGCTCGGCGACGGCGTGGCCGGTCTCTACGGCGCGTTCGCCGTCATGTTGGCCCTGCGTCAGCGCGAGCGCACGGGCGATCCGCAGTTGATCGACCTCGGCCTGTACGAGCCGATACTGCGGATCATCGAGGACCAGGTCGCGGCCTACGACGAGGACGGCACGATCATGGAACGGGTGGGTAATTCCAGCCCACTGATCTGCCCCAACGGAATGTTCCCGACGAGAGACAACAGGTTCATCTGTATCCCTGCCTCTACGGAGGCCCTGTGGCACCGTCTGGCCGGACTCATGGGCCGCGAGGATCTGCTCGTCTACGACAGCAACAGGGTCCGCATCGAGCACCGGGAAGAGATCGAGGGCGCCGTCGCGGCCTGGACCAGCACCCATGACCTGGTCGAGTTGGTCGACATCTGCGCTGAGGCCGGCGTCGCCTCCGGCCCTGTCTATTCCTCCGCCGAGATCGTCAGGGACCCGCAGATCGCGGCGCGGGCTCGATCATCTCGGTGCCCGACGCGGAGACCGGGCGACCTGTTCGGATGGCATCGCCCGCGGGACGGTTCTCAGGCTTCACGGGCGAGGTGCGCTCGACCGGGCCACGGGTTGGCGAGCACACCGACGAGGTGCTGTCCGAGTTGCTGGGCTACTCGGCAGAGCGAATCGGGAAGCTTCGCGACAACGGTGCCCTCTGACAACTGGAAAGGGAAGTTCTTTTGACAGAGATCCAGGGCGTGTACGACCCGCGTTTTGAACGCATCGCGCAAGTGCTGGCCGACAACCTCGAGTCGGGCCGCGAGGTGGGCGCGAGCCTGTACCTCAACGTCGACGGCGAGGACGTCGTCGACGTCTGGGGAGGATGGAAGGATCGCGAGCACTCTGCGCGCTGGGCCGAGGATACGATCGTCAACGTCTTCTCCGGCTCGAAGACCGTTACTAGTCTGGCCGTGCTGATGCTGGTCGATCGCGGCAAGATCGACGTGAACGCTCCCGTGGCCGACTACTGGCAGGAGTTCGCGCAGAACGGCAAGGAGAAGGTGCTGGTTCGCCAGCTCATGAGCCACACCGCTGGGCTCTCCGGCTGGGAAACGCCGTTCAGTTACCAGGACGCCATCGACATCGGGGCGTCAACGGCGAAGCTGGCTGCGCAAGGCCCTTGGTGGGCGCCCGGAACTGCCAGTGCTTACCACGCGAGCACGTACGGCCATCTCGTAAGCGAACTCGTGCGTCGGGTTTCTGGCATGTCCCTGCGCGAGTTCATCGCGACCGAGATCGCGGCCCCGCTTGTCGCCGACTTCCTCCTGGGTGTCGCCGATGCCGACTTCGGGCGGGTGGCGACGGTCTATCCGGTGGAGGACGGCCCGGCGCCCGAGTCTGCTCAGAAAGCGGCACCAGTGACCCAGGCCGAAATCATCAACGCCAAGACGCGCGCCGGGTCCTTCGCCGGCACTATGGGAGACCCGTTCCCCGTGTTCAACTCGCCGGAGTGGCGCCGGACTGAGTTCGGCGGAAGCAGCGGGCATGCGAACGCGCGCGGTTTGGGCCGGATCGTCTCGGCGCTGTCGAACGGCGGCACGTCACGCGGCGTCCGGCTTCTGTTTCCGACCACGGTCGACCTGATCTTTGAAGAGCAGGCCAACGGTATCGATATGTACTACAACAAGCCGATCCGGTGGGGTATGGGCTACGCCCTTGCGGACGAGCACGACAACAGGCGCGGTCCCCTTCCGTTCCTGCGACCTGGCAAGAAGACGGCCTACTGGTACGGCACCGGAGGGTCATGCGCGATCGCCGACGTGGAGCGGGGAGTCACGTTCGCCTATGCCATGAACCAGTGCTACTCCGGCCGGGGCCAGCTCAACGGCACGTACTACAGCGCGGCCTACGAGATTCTCGCGGCACGGGACTAACGAGAGAGCGGAACGATGAAGGATCTTATCGATCGCGAGAAGGCCCTGAGGCTGGAGATCGAGCCAGTCGTCTTCGACATGGAACGAGGCCGGCTGCGGTTCTTCGCCGAGACGATCGGACTGACCGACCCTGTCTACCTCGATTCAATGGCGGCGCAGCGGGCCGGCTATCCCGACATCCTCGTCCCGCCCACGTTCCTCGGGAATGCCCTCGAACTCGAACTCCCGCAGCCGCTCTCATGGCTCGCGGCGCTTGGCGCCGACCTTGAGCGAACTACGCACGGTGAGCAGACGTTCGAGTACCACGCGCCCGCCTTCGCCGGTGACCGGCTGACCTTCAAGCGGAGCATCGCCGACGTCTACGTAAAGAAGGGCGGCGCCCTCGAATTCGTGGTGAAGCGTACGGAGATTACCCGCGACGACGGTACGGCGATCGCCGACGTTCTCTGCTCGCTCGCGCTCTTCCACTAGGAGACGAACCACGTGACATTTAACGACATCGCGGTCGGAACCGAGATCCCGCCGCTGAGGATCGACCGGATCAGCCGACGAACGCTAGCGCTCTTCGCGGGTGCCTCCGGTGACCACATGCCGGTGCACATCGACATCGACGCGGCTAAGGCGCGGGGGCGCGACGACGTGTACGCCCAAGGCATGCTTTCGATGGCCTACCTCAGCCGGTACCTGACCGAGTGGGTTCCGCAGGAGCGGCTCCGCTGGTTCAAAACGCGCTTCGCCGCAATCACTCCCGTATACGCCGAGCCGGTGTGCACTGGCCGGGTGACCAGTATCGAGAACGGTCTCGCGACGGTCGCGCTCGAGATGACGCTGGCGGACGGCACCACCACAGTCAAGGGTGAAGCCGTCATCGATGTGAGCTAGCCCGGCAACCGGCCAATCGATACCCGCAAGAAATGGAGCGCGACGATGGCAGACGACCGTCCTACGGGCGACGAGGTGATCCAGCGAATCCTCGATCGCCGGGGCCACACCTGGCCGCTGCACTACCTGATGGCCGAGCTCGACCCCGGGTTCCTCGACGTGTTCGATGAGGCGTATGTCCGCACGCTAGGGGTTGACCCGAAGCCCGGCCCGGATTCGCTGGACATCAAGTACCGCGAGCTCATCTGCGCCTGCGCCTGCGCGATGATGCCGGTGCCCCTCGATGTCACCGTTCACCATTTGAGGCGAGCGTTCGAACACGGACTGACGGAACGCGAGGCCATGGAGGGCTTCAGCGCACTGATCATCCCGGCCGGCGGTATCGCCGTATCGAACGGTGCCCGCGCCCTGCTGGCCTGGCGTGAAGAGAAGGCAGGCCGCACGGAGAAGCGCGCGGACTAGTACATAGTCGAGAGGACGCGATCTTACACGACTGTGGATCTCTCTTGACCGGCGTGCTGGCGGCCGATTGGCCCGGGTCGCCAACACGGCGTCGCAAGCCTAGGCGTCCGCCGCGTCGCCGACGGTGCCTGGTCGGTAGGTCGAGATCCGTGGTGAAGAGGCATCTTGGCTGGTTGATGACATTTAGGACACGACTGGTGATTGACCTCTTGACCGTTACCCCGGTCACGCATAGTTTCATCTGGACGAGAATCCAAACTTAGTCTAACGTCCAAATACTTACGGGACTCGCAGCTAGGAGTACATCAATGCCGATGACCAGGGGTGGAAGACGAAGTCGGGTGCTACTGACGGCAGTGGCGGCTTCGTCGCTGGTGGCGCTGGCCGCCTGTAGCAGTAGCGGGGGCAGCTCGAGTTCGAGTACCGCGGCGGCGTCGAAGCTCAAGGGCTCGCCGGTGCTGCTGTACACGATCGCTGACACGGGCACCACGCTGCAGAATGAGCCTGAAGTCTACGGAGCCGCGCAGGCGGCTGCTCTGTCGATCAACAACAGCGGCGGCATCAACGGCCACCCGATCAAGATCGAGAATTGCAACGGCCAGGGGCAGGCCAATACCCAGGCCGCCTGCGCCAGGCAGATCGTGGCCGCCCACGCAACCGCCGTGGTCGGTTACCAAGAGGTCTACGGCGACAACATCAACCCCATCCTCCAGGCGGCCAACGTTCCGATGGTCGGCAGCACGCCCGAGGAAGCGACCGATCTCACCAGCCCGATCACGTTCTCCTACAACAGCTCCATTGGTGACCAGTGCGCCGCGGTCGCGGTGCAGTTCGCCAAGATGGGCTTCACCAAGATCGGCTACCTGGAGCTGAACAACCCGCTCGCCGTGGCACTCGGCAATCAGGTCGACAAGGTCCTCAAGCAGCTGAAGACACCGAGCGGCCAGTCGCTCAAGTCGTACGTCGTTTCCGCCCCGCTGACCGCGGCTGACTACACCCCGTACGTCGCCGAGTTGCAGAAGGACGGCGTGCAGGGCGTGATTCTGCTGACGGCGGCATCCGCCGGCGGTGCGACGATGACGGCGGCGAGCAACGCCGGCTACAAGATGGTCTTCGGATCCACCGCCATCGACTTCACCAAGCAGGCCGTTCTGGGTTCCCTCGGGAGCATCGCGGACGGCTTCATCGGCACCAGCCCCCTTCCCGACACCAGCGCGAACTTGCCGGGGGTGGCGAAGTTCAAGACCGATATGACCGCGGCCGCCGAAGCCGGCATCGGTAACACCGGAACCGCCAACGAGGACGCCTACTCCCTTAATGCCTGGCTCTCGGTGTACGCGGTGGCCGAGGCGGCCGCGCCGATCAAGGGCGACGTGACCAACACCAGCCTGATCCAGGCGCTCAACAGTGCAAAGGGGCTGACCCTGCAGGGACTCACGCCTCCGTGGACACCGACGAAGCCGGGCCCGGCCGCTGAGCCGCGCATCTCCAACCTCGGGGTCTGGGCGAGTCAGTACAAGAGCGGTGCGTACCAGCTGCTCGGCAGTTCCGCCCTGGACCTCGCCCCGTACATGGGCGTGAGCTAAGGCTCCTGCCCCGATTCCGGGTGCCCTCCGCCACAGGCACGAGGATCTCGTGGCGCGGGGCACCCGGACCTCGTTCGGCTTCGGCCTGATCGGGACGATTGTGAAGGTGAGTAGGTAGTGGAAGAGTTCATCGACTTCGCGGTGCTGGGCCTGGGGCTGGCCGCGGCCTATATTCTCCTCGGCAACGGGCTGGTAACCATCTACCGCGGCTCCGGCGTGTTGAACTTCGCCCACGGCGCGATTGCGATGGCCGCGGCGTACATGTTTTATGAGCTCAACCAGAACCACGGCTGGCCGTTCTGGGCTGCGTTCATCGTGGCGGTGATCTTCGCCGGGCTGATCGGTCTACTGACACAGATCCTGGTGATGAAGCCGCTGCGTCACGCCTCGCCGCTGTCCCGGCTCATCGCGACTCTGGGTCTGCTGCTGTTGCTCGAGGGCATCGGCACGCTCAGGTACGGGTCGCAGTACCTGCACGTGCCGGACTCGCTGCCGGGCAAGGTGTATCACTTCGGATGGCTCACCCTGCCGTCACCTCAGCTCATTATGTTCGGGATCGCGGTGGCGCTGACCCTGGCTCTGTGGCTGGTCAGCCGGTTCACCGTGCTCGGCCTCGCGATGACAGCCGTCTCGGAGAACCAGCGCAAGGTCGCCATCCTGGGCCGGTCTCCAGAGGTCGTCGCGAATGCGACGTGGACCCTGGGCGCCATGCTGGCAGGCGTTGCCGGAATCCTCGTTGTCCCCTTGTCGGGTCTGTCGGTGACGGGCCTGACTTTGACGATTGTCGCGGCGATGGCGGTAAGCATGCCGGGGCAGTTCTCGTCCTACTGGCTTACGCTCGCCTTCGGTGTCATCATCGGTGTCGCCCAGTCGGAAAGCGGCAACTATGCCCCGAGCGTTCCGGGACTGAATGACGCGATTCCGTTCTTCGTCATTCTGATCGTGCTTCTCGTGCACAGGAACGCGCTCCCGGTTCGTGAGTTCCTCCTTGAGCGCAGGCCCCGGCTGGGCAGCGGTCGTCTGAAGATCAGAGCCATCCTCATCGTCTCTGCGATCACTGCGATCCTCGTTCTGACTGTCTTGCCGAGCGCAGTGATCGCCTCGGTGACCATTCAGGTCACCTTTGCCCTGCTCCTGCTGGCCACCGTGGTGATCACCGGCTACACGGGCCAGCTCTCCCTCGGGGCATTCGCCGTGGCCGGGATCGGAGCGTTCTTCGCCGGGCGGCTCGTCGCCTCCCAGGGCTGGCCGTTCATCCCTGCCGTCATCGCCGGAGTCATCGGCAGCTTCGCCGTCGGCGTAGTGCTCGGTCTGATCGCCCTGCGTGCCCGCGGGATCGGGCTCGCGGTCGTCACCATCAGCTTTGCCCTCGCCGTCTACGCGATGCTGTTCAGCAACTCGAACTACACCGGCGCACTCGCCGGAACCAACGTGAGCAATCCGACGCTGTTCGGATTCAACGTCGACCCGGTCGAGCATCCCGAGCGGTTCGCGATCTTCTGCCTGGTTTTGTTCGTGCTTGCCTGCGTGGCGGTGGCGAATCTCCGCCGCGGACGGGCGGGCCGGAGAATGATCGCCGTCCGCGCCAACGAGCGCGCTGCGGCATCGCTCGGCATCGCGGTCTCCCACACCAAGCTGTTCGCGTTCGCGATCTCTTCCGGAATCGCCGGCCTGGCCGGCATCTTGATCGGCTTCCAGGCGGACACGATCACGTTTACTAACTTCGATCCGCTGACCTCAATCAACGTCGTCGCCTGGGCGACCGTCGGGAGCATTGGCTCGGTCGTTGGCCCTGTCGTCGGCGCGAGCCTGGCCCCCGACAGCGTGGTCGGCTACATTCTCAACCGCCTCGGCATCGACTCCTGGTTGCCCGTCATCGCGGGCTTGTCCGTCATCTTGGTGCTGATCCAGAACCCCGACGGCATCGTGATGGGCATTGTGGAGGGCCGTGGAGACCCGCTCACCAGGTCGATCGCCCAGCAGGTCCGAGGCCGCGGCCGGAAGGTCACGTCCAGCCCGAAGGTGGAAGCGGCGGTCGCGTCGACCGACTTCGATGCTCATCGGGTCCGGCCGGTGCGCCTGAAGGTGGATCACCTCACCGTGCGCTATGGCGGTGTGACCGCCGTGTCGGACCTGAGCCTCGACGTTCAGCCCGGAGAGGTGGTCGGACTGATCGGCCCCAACGGTGCCGGCAAGACCAGCGTGATCGATGCCGTCAGCGGATTCACGTCATCCGCGGGCTCGGTAGCCTTGGATGACGTCGAGATCAGCGGACTGTCCCCGTACAGGCGGGCGCGCGCGGGGATCACCCGCTCGTTCCAGTCCGTCGAGCTGTTCGATGACCTCTCGGTCCGCGAGAACCTCCAAGCGGCCTCCGACCGTAAAGACGTCGCGGCCTTCGCCAGCACCGTCATCCGGCCTGGAACGCAGGACCTCCCGCCGCTGGCCGCGGTCGCGGTGGAGATCTTCGGTCTAGCGGACTCGCTGGATCTTCGTCCGGATCAGTTGTCCTATGCCCACCGGCGGCTAGTAGGCATCGCCCGAACGGTAGCGGCCCAGCCCTCGATCCTGATGCTGGACGAACCAGCGGCCGGTTTCGATGAGCGCGAGTCGGCGCGCCTGGGCGAGTTGATCTCCCTCCTCGCGAAGCGCCTGGGTATCGGCATCCTCCTCGTCGAGCACGACATGAGTTTGGTGATGACAGTGTGCGACCGGGTCGCTGTCATCGAGTTCGGCAACCGCATCGCTCTCGGGACACCCTCCGAGGTTCAGCGGAACCCCCGGGTCATCGAGGCCTACCTCGGAGCCGGATCAGCCGGAGCAGCAGCCGAAGAGCAGCTGCGCCAAGGACACAACGTGGAGGCGTGATGGCCGCGGTACTCGAAGCCAAGGACCTGTCCGTGGGGTACGGGCAGTTGCCGGTGGTGCGTGACCTGAGTATCGAGATCGCCGCCGGCGAGGTCGTTGCACTGCTCGGACCGAACGGCGCGGGCAAGACCACGACCCTGATGGGGCTCTCCGGGGCCCTGCCTTGCTCGCACGGGGAAGTGCTCTGGGAAGGACAGCCGACCAAGGCACCGGTCCACGCGAGAGTGCGGCGAGGGCTGAGCCTGGTCACTGAGGACCGTTCGGTGATCATGCGCCTGACGCTGAAGGAGAACCTCCGGCTGGCGCGCGTGAGCCTCGATCGCGTGATCGACACGTTCCCCGAGCTCAGGCCGCGCGTGAACGTACGCGTGGGCAATCTCTCCGGCGGCGAGCAGCAGATGCTGAGTCTCGCGCGTGCGCTCGCCAGCGATCCCAAGGCTCTGTTGGCTGACGAATTGTCTATGGGCCTGGCCCCGTTGATTGTGGAGCGGCTGCTCACTGCGGTTCGCCGCGCGGCGACGGACCAGGGCGTCGCTGTGCTGATCGTGGAGCAGCATGTGACCGAGGCGCTGAATATTGCCGACCGCGCCTATGTCATGGCGCGCGGCCGCGTTGAGATGGCTGGTTCAGCATCCGAAGTGCGCGACGCCGCGGCCGCGATCGAGGCCGCCTACCTGGGTAAGAAGGCTTCGTGACATGCAGTTCGTTTTGCTGCACGGCGGTCGGCACGGCGGTTGGTGCTGGAAGCGCGTCACGCCCCGACTCCGGGGCGAGGGGCACGAGGTCTTCACGCCGACCCTGACCGGCCTAGGTGACCGCTCGCATCTGCTGCATCCCAGCATCGGCCTGTCGACTCACGTCGAGGACCTGGTGGCGCTGTTCGAGTACGAGGACATCCAGGACGCCGTTCTGGTGGCCCACAGCTACGGCGGCATCGTGGCCAACGGCGCGATGGAAGAGATAGCGGATCGCGTGCGGTACCTGGTGTACGTAGATGCTCAGCTGCCGCGAACGGGAGAGTCGATGCTCGATCTTGTCGGTCCCGAGGGAGCGGAGAAGATGCGTGCCGTCGTGGACGAACAGGGGGAAGGCTGGTACCTTCCGCCAACCGACGCTTCCTACTGGGGAATCACCGACCCGGCGGATCTCGCGTGGATGAACAATCGGATTACGGCGCAGCCCTTCAAAACGTATACAGACCCGGTGGGCCCGACCGACCGGGCCTGGGCTCACCCGGGACTCTTCATTGAGTGCGCCATGCCGCTCCAGGCCTTTCCCATCCCGCTGGATCGAGCGCGGGAGCGAAACCGGGTCGACGAGCGCTTCGACTATCAGGTTCTGAATACCGGGCACGACGCTCCGATCACGGCGCCGGACGAGCTCGCCCGCATGCTGCTCGCGGCGGGGAAAGCCGCGGTCGGGCCGGGGTGCCGGCAAGGGGTTGGCGGATGAGAGAAGGCGTCAGGGAAGGCTGCCAACGATGACGTACGAGTCCTACGAACTTGTCAGAGTCGCTGCCCGGGGCAGGATCGTCGTCGTAGAAGTCGACAATCCGCCGATGAACATGATCACGGCGGAGCTGCTCGGCGAGCTCGACCGGCTGACCACCGAGCTTGCGGCGGACCCCGAGCCGGTCGTCATAGTGATCAGGAGCGCCACGCCGGGCTTCTTCATATGCCATGCGAAGTACGACGACTTCGACAAGTTGAAGATGCCGCAGGTCCCCGTCACGCGCGATGAGGTGCCACTGAACGCCGTGCACCGGATCACGGAGCGGCTCCGGTCGATGGACAAGGTCACGATCGCTCAGGTCGAAGGACGCGCCACGGGAGGTGGCGCCACCATCGTCATGGCCTGCGATCTGAGGTACGGGGCCCTCGGCTCTGCCGTCTTCAACAGCTTCGGCGTCCCGATGGGCACCGGTCTGGGGGGAGGAGCGACCCAGGTGCTGCCCCGGCTCGTTGGGCGGTCGAGAGCGACAGAGCTCATCCTCGGTGCGCTGGACCTTGACGCCGCGACCGCCGATCGATGGGGATACCTGACGCGCGCACTTCCGGATGACGAGATCGCCGGATATGTCGATGCCTACGCCGAGCGGATCGCCCGCTGCGTGCCCGACGTCATCAGGCGCACCAGGGGCCTGATCGCCGCGTTCGACACCCTCCCGCTCGCTGAAGGCCTGCGTGACGAGAACTTCGTGCTCCAGCAACTGGCCGTTCGCGGTGAGGCGGTCGAGGCCATCCGAACGTTTCTCGAGATTGGCGGCGAGACGATCGAAGGGGAATCTCGGCTTGAGACTCTCCTGGGTGAGTTGCTCCTCCAGATGAAGTGGTAGGTCATGACCAGACTCGACGGGAAGATCGCGTTCGTCACCGGGGCCGCCGGCGGCATCGGGAGCGCTGTCGTCAGGCGATTCCTTGAAGAAGGTGCCACTGTCGCGGGTACGGACCTGGATGCCGAGGCGGTGACGCGGAGCGCCGGGGATCTCGCCGACCCGAAGCGGTTCCTCGCGCTTACGTGCGACGTCACGGACACCGAGCAGGTCGAGGCGGCGATTGCTCGCACCGTGAGCGAGTTCGGCGGTCTCAACACGCTCTGCAACACGGCCGGCGGGTCCTCCCAGCGTGACGGCCGGGTCTCCGAGGCGCCCATCGAGGAGTTCTGGCGAGTGATCAGCGTCGATCTCTTCGGCACCGTCTTGGCCTGCCGTTTCGGGCTGCCCGAGCTCATCAAGGCCAAGGGTGGTTCAGTCGTCAACCTGACGTCGATGACCGCCCTGATGGCGATCCCGCAACGTGACTTCTACTCGGCGGCGAAAGGCGGCGTCGCCTCGATGACCCGGGCGATGGCGCTCAGCTACGCGCAGGACAACATCCGCGTCAATGCGATCGCGCCCGGGACTACCCTGAGTCCCCGCGTAGCCGCGCGAGCGCAGACCGAGCGCGCGAAGAAGCTCGCCGAGCGGCACCTCCTCGGCGTCTTGGACCCGGTCGACGTCGCCAACATGGCGG
>Ga0210396_10006120_pt1 | contig 11570 bp, 9 predicted proteins | sample IncBWH17OmetaG_FD_155466 | JGI IMG/M metagenome (GOLD analysis project Ga0210396, IMG submission 155466) | Forest soil microbial communities from Barre Woods Harvard Forest LTER site, Petersham, Massachusetts, United States - Inc-BW-H-17-O ...
TCTTTTGAGTCGGTATACTCCCACGCGCTGACGAGGCTAGCTAAACGGTTCAACGTTTCCGGATCGAAGGAGAGTACCTTGCCAATTTCGCGAGCCGCGGAACGGCCACGATAGGTAATGACGTTGGCGGTCATGGCCGCGCCTAGTTTTCCGTAACGTTCGTAAACATATTGGATGGCACGTTCGCGCTGATCTCCGCTGGGAAGATCGAGATCAATATCGGGCCATTCACCGCGCTGGTCGGATAGGAAGCGTTCGAAGAGAAGGCCCATGCCAACAGGATCGACAGCGGTGATGCCCAGTGCGTAACAAACGGCGCTGTTGGCGGCCGAGCCGCGCCCTTGCACGAGAATATTTTTTTCGCGGCAGAAACGGATCATATCCCAAACGATGAGGAAATAGCCGGCAAGATCGAGTTTTTCGATTACGGAGAGTTCGTGAAGAATTTGCTGTTCGGCTTTTTCGTTGCCGGTGCCATAGCGGTGCAGCATCCCTTCCTGGGTACGGGCGCGCAGAAAACTGATTTGCGATTCTTTGTTGGGCGTGGGATAGACGGGAAACTGATAGCCAAGATCGCTGAGAGTGAATGTTAAACGGGATGCCAGCTCTTCAGTGTTGGCGATAGCTTCAGGCAGATCCGCAAAGAGGGCACACATTTGTGTGGAGGATTTGAGGTAGCGCTCGGAATTGTAAGAGAGCAGGCGTCCGGCGTTGGCCAAAAGGCGATGGTGGCGAATGCAGCAAAATACATCGAGAATTTCGCGGTCGTCAGGAAATGCGTGACAAACGCCATTGGTGGCGAGTAGCGGGAGATGCATACGGCGAGCCAGTTCGATGGCAACTTGATTGTGGCGTTCTTCTTGCACAGAAAAATGGCGTTGCAATTCGACGTAAATATTTCCTTGGCCGAAGATTGATGAGAGTTCGCGGAGACATCTTTCACCGTTCTTTGCGCCGCCGGTTTTAAGTGCGTGTGCTAAAGGGCCTTCATCGCCTCCGGTCAGGCAGATCAGACCCTGGCTGGCATCGCGCAATTCATCGGGTGCAACGGCGCCCTCCCCTTTTTTGGCGCGCATCTTCATGCGGGTAACCAGGCGGCAGAGATTTTGATAGCCCTGGCGCGACGTTGCTAATAAAGGATAGCGGCCACCGGTGGTGGAGGTGATTTCTGCGCCGATGTGAGCTGTCAACTTAAGCTTTTGGGCTGCTAGATAAAATCGCGGGGAGCCGTATAGTCCATCGCGATCGAGCAGCGCGATTGACGGCATACCGTGGATAGCGGCGGCGCGAATCAGGTCTTCGGGCGTAGAAGCGCCCTCCAGAAAACTAAAAGCGGAACGAGTGTGAAGTTCGATGTACATCAATCGTAAGCGCCTTGAACGAACCATTTTTTCTGACGCGAATCGAAACAAATTCGATAAAGGCCCTGTGCGGGTGGCGTTTCGTAGGGAAAAGCAAGTTCGAGATCCCACGCATCTTGTTGCCATGGATCGTCTTCCCACCAATCACCAGAGGTGCGCCACGGACCGGAAGCATTGATCACATCTCCGGAGCGACCAAGAAAATCAGCGTGGATGGGACGAGCGCCGCGCAATTTTATTTTTGCGAGAACTGGCGGACGATAAGCGCGAAAGGCGATTTTCGTTTCTGATTTTGTTTCGAGGGCCGGCGACGGAGTGGGAGAAACAGAAAATCGCTGCATGCGGAAGGAGTCGGGACGATGGGAATCCTGCAATTGCGGCGAGCCTACGTTATTTTCACCGACTACGTTGGCGATACGCGCGATGGTGAGTTCCAGCTTTTCGGGATCTGGAACTTCGGGGACGAACAAGCCGCCTTGCATGACACGCGTATGTGCGGGCTCTGCAGTCAGGTGAATCTTCTGGATGGGCGCCTTGGGGAGCGTGGATTGCAGCCGCAAACGCACAAGTTTTAAGAGCAATTTAGAGTCGCGAGACGGCACCGGTAATTCGAGAGTGCACGCATAGGCGCCGGGAAGTTGCCTGGTGCGTACAAATTCACTTGCTGAATCGAAGGCATCCTCGAATGCCGGCTCTAATTCAAATTGCAGATGAATAGCGCGAATCGCGAGAGACCTGGCTACAAAGCGAACGCAGAGTTGATCGAGGAGTCTGCCAAGAAGGAACGAGAGCGGCTCTAATTCTTCGACAGCATCATCGAGTTCAAGAGATTCCTCGAAGGAGTGGGCGAGTTCCGAGATGACCAGAGAGCGCATGCCTTTTCCCGAAGCGATGGCATGCAGGCGCACACCTTCTTGCCCGACACATTCGGAAAGGGAGATCACGGGGAGAGACGCGAGAGCTTTGCAGGTTTTTACGCCCCAGCGTTCGAAAACTTCGGAGAGTTCCTGGCTCAACGAAAGCATGGTGATCGGCAAAGTCTCGAGATATTTTGCTTCGTGCCCTTGGGGAATAACGGTTGCGCCCGGCAAGGCGCGGGCGACCACGCGTGCGGTTTCCACATTGGCGGAAACGGCGACTTGAACGGTTAGTCCCACCTCTGAACATTTCGAGACGACAATTGTGGCGATATTTTCGTAAGAGCCGAGCAGTGTGGTGAGCCCGCTTAGATCCGCGAGAACGGTGTCAGGCGCGGTATTTTCTACGCGTGGCGAAAACGACCAAGCTACATCCAGCAACGCTGAATGCGCAGCGACTTCTTGAACTTTTGCGATGGGACGAATTTCCACGCCGGGAAACTGAGTGGCGGCGGCTTTGGTCATGCCTACGGTTACTCCTAAAAGAGCAGCGAGATGGTTGAGCGCGACGACGCGATAGGTGGGAGGTGGGCCGTCAATCAGCGCGAGTGGACGAACTCCGAGTTCGGGTTCAGAGCGCAAAACGGCTTGCACTGTGAAATTGGGAACGAAAATAGCACCGAACGCCATTGCGGTTGTGAGCGAAGCCCGTGCTGGAAAGTAAATGGTTCAACCGGGGTTCTGCATCCTTTCTTTTTCGAGTTCAGAGAATGGGATGACGCGCGCGGGCGCAGCCTGGCTTTGACTGTGACGAGCGGAGAGCGGAATGGAAGCGGAACCCAGCGCGAATCGGACGCGGTCTTTGCTGTCTTCGCATGCAGCTATGGCTCCGGTTCGTTCGTGATGGGGAGAAGAAGATGCGCGTTGCATGCGGGAACGAACGATTTCTGCGGCGGTGGTCCAGCCGTCCAACAAACAACTGGGCGTGTGAACAATACGGCTGGCACTTCTGCGGCATTGTAATGACCAGGCGGTGCTTTCGTTTTCTAAACGAAGCACTAACGAGGCGCATGTTTTCGCGTTGGATTCTTGCGACAGGACCAGCAGGATTGTTGGCGTACTTTCTACCGCGCGACGCAAACGAAACCAGACGTTCAGCGGGATCTGGCGGACCAGGCGCGCGGGAACATCGCTTAAATCCATGGCAATGAGTCCGAATCCTCCGCCATGCAGCAATAAATCCGTGGAGCGAAAGGCTTGATCGAGACCGCGACAACGAATCCACAGCAGCCGTTGCAAACTAACTCCGGCCGATTGCGCGCGGCTGGGATCGAACGCATCCTGGGCATCGACCAACGCGCAAACTTCGGCGTTGGTGGTGCGCCCGGCGAGCGCCGAAAGAAGAATAGAAGTTTTGCCGGCGGAGACCGGTCCATAAATTTCCGTAAGGCTACCGCGTGGCAGACCTCCGGTACTTTCATCCAGGGCGGGTATGCCGACCGGGGCAGTGGGAGTTGGCTCCGGCTCGCGCAAACGAAACGGAGAAGCAACGCGCCCAGCGAGAGCGGATTCAACTTGGAGACGTAAGGCGGCAGAAGTAAGACGCATGGGAAGCCTGAGGCGAGGGAGAGGAAATTCATACTTCGCTTTTTGTTCGCCATTGATATTTTCGCTCCGCTTTTGGCCTTTGTCAACTTTCTGGATTGGGCCCGCATCTACGTGGCATGACGATGAGTCCGTGCCTGAAAGAATGAAAGAGGCAATCCAAGGCGAAGAGTGATGTACGAAAGGAAAAATCGAGAAAACCCACACGCGAGAACGGCGTGTGGGGCCGCCCGAAGAACGCGCGGATTAGGCTTTGGAGGCTTTTTTTGCCTTGGATTTCTTGGTAGTTCTTGCGCGGGGGTTGGCGGTGGCAGATTTGCGCTTTGGAGATTTTTGCTGAGGATCGCCGGTGGCAGCTTTCTCGACATCGCCACCTTCATCGCGCGCGATTTCCACCATCAAGCGTTTGCTTAAGACGGAGCGTGGCATTTCTTCGGTTACATCTTTGGTCGACGCATATTGATCGCGATGTTTGATGAGCAGCCAGGTTTTGTCGGCCTTACTGCCATAGCCGCGGGTGCGCACCAGCACCCAAGAGCCATGCAACTTTTTCCCGTAGAGAGTGAATTTCAAATCACCTTTTTGTAGCGCCGCGGCGATATCTCCATTTTCTGGAGCCCATTCACCGCGATCCCAGACCATGACGGTGCCGCCACCATATTCGCCTTCAGGAATGATGCCTTCAAATCCACCGTATTCGACGGGGTGATCCTCTACCTGCATCGCCAGGCGTTTGACGGAAGGATCAAGCGATGGACCTTTTGGAATCGCCCAGGAAAGCAACACGCCATTGAATTCAAGGCGGAAATCATAGTGAAGCTGCGTGGCACGATGCTTTTGAATCACAAAGGTCAGGCGATGTTTCGGGTCCGCGCCGGAGTGCTCCTTCCCTGCCGGCTCGGGAGTCACGCTAAAATTTCGTTTCTCTTTATATTTGCTGAGAGTCATTCGATCCTCACATTCGGATGATAAGCCTAAAGCTGTTTCAATTGCTTGAGGGCGGTGGTGAGAGCTTGCCGGCTCTGGAAGAAATCGGCCCACGGATCTTTTTTCTTCATACGGAGAGCAAAATTGCCGATGTTGAAGCTGGCGGGATCCAAGGAAGTCTTAACCTCGGACCAGGAGAGTGGAGTGGATACCGGCGCGTGAGGTTTGTGGCGCACGGAGTATGGGGTGACGACGGTTTGCACGGAGCCATTGCGAAAGGGATCGAGGTAGACGCGTTGGCCGCGGGCCGCGATGGAATGTTCCACGGTGAGTTGCTTGGGGTGAGCAGCGGCGAGGCGCTGCACGAATTGCTCGGCAAATTTCAGCACATCGTCGGCAGTTGGTCCGATACGAATGGGAATGAAGACGTGTAAACCACGGCTGCCGGATGTTTTGGGAAAAGAGACCAGCTTGAGCGCGTCCAACGCTTCTTTCACCAGCTTGCCAGCTTCGGCGGCGTCGGCAAATTTTTCAGAGCCAGGGTCAAGATCGAAGCAGATCCAATCGGGCTTGGGAAACGTTTTGGCACGACTTCCGGTGGCGTGGATGGCAATGCAGCCAAAGTTGACCATTGCGAGTTGAGTGGCGAGCGAACCGCCCAAGACATAGTTTGTGGCGCTGCGTTTTCCGGTAACGTTGGCGATTTTCTTTGTGGGGGTGCCCGGCGGCATGCCTTTGGGCTTTTCTTTCTGATAAAAACATTTGCCAAGCAGGCCGTCGGGACAACGCTCCAAAGTCAAAATGCGATCTTCTACATAAGGCTGAAGAAGAGGAAAGACCTGCTGGTAGTAGTTGGCGAGATCTGCTTTGGTATAACCTTCGTCGGGCCAGAAAACTTTTTCCGGGTGCGATATTCCCGGTGGAGATGACTTAGATTTCGGCGCCATTCAAGCCTCCGCTCGCACAACTTCCTCAGGCCGCTTATCGTCACGAAGTCCAAGAAAGACTGGGTGACGGAGTTTGCTATCCTGGGTCCATTCGGTGAACGAAATTTGCGCAATCAATTTTGGGGCAAGGAAAGTTGCTCTGCGTTCTCGGGCATCGGTAGCAAAAGGCGAGCGAGCGCGAATGAGCGGACGGAACTTTTTGTACAAAGAGGCGAGTGTTTTGTCGTCGAAGCCGGTGCCTACCTTGCCGGCATACGTCAGTTGCTTTCCGGAATAGACACCGAGAAGTAGAGCGCCGAAATACTGGCGAGAGCCGGAAGGCTGTGTGAAACCGCCGATGATGAATTCATCTTCCTGATGGACTTTTACTTTCAACCAGTCGGTGGAGCGCCTTTCGACGTAGCCGGATGCGAGATTCTTGGCAACTATGCCTTCAAAGCCGCGCTTGGTGGCGAGTTGAAATGCTTTAATTCCGTTCGTTGCGAGCTTGGTGGAAAGTAAAAGTAGAGGCTGTGGACTGACAACCGATTCAAGAACCGCACGCCGCTCGGACAATGATTTCTTGCGCAGATCTCTGCCGTTGTAATAAGGGCAATCAAAGACTGCGTAGCTGGCGTGGCCACTTCCCTGCTGGAGCGCCTGGAAGCTGGAAACATTTTTCTTGTTGAAGACCACGACTTCGCCATCGAGCAGTAACGTTTTTGGTTTCAGTTGCGCCACGGCGGCAGCGATTGCCGGATATCTTGCGGAGCGATCGATGGCATTTCGTGACATGAGGGTAACTTTGATGCCTTCTTTATAGGCCAGCATCCGCACTCCGTCGTACTTTTCTTCGTAGATCCAGTTTGGTTTGTCGAAGGGTTCGGGGACCAGGGTGGCGAGCATCGGCGAAATGCGAAAAGGAATCTTATTCGTCGAGTCGTTCATGGCTGTGAGGTGCAGCAGAGAGCGTGTGCTTGGCCCTTAACTTTCTCACAGCCGGTTCCTGTTTTTGAAGGATGGAATTTCTTCTTCCTCGGGTTCGGCGGAACCATGAGTTCGTACTGCGCCCTGATCGGCGGCGGGAGCGTCTTCGATGCCCTCGAGCAATTCGCCTTCCAGGTCTTGGCCTTCCTCGGCTAATTCCTCGACGCTTTCCGAGGTCGTTTCTTCGTCTGAAAGGCTCTAAAGATCACCGGAGAGCCTTCCGGAAACACTTTCAGAAGTCCCGTCTTCGGTGCGAAAGGTGCGCGAGCGCCGCGGATTAAGCGTGCTGCGTTCCGAGCCGGAAGTGAGCTCGTCGCGAGAAGAGCGTGAGGGAGCAGCGGTTCGATTTCCGTTTTTGCTGCCGCGCGCGTTCGACTTTGTGGATGAGGTAGTTTTGGCAGTGTGGGTTTTTGACTTTTTCTTTTTCATCACGGCTCCTAAATCCTTGGTTGCGGTGTAGTGCTCGACTTATTAAAGGCTGTGGGCCGGGATTATGCCTCTCCGGTAAGTTCTGTATATCGGTAGTTGGTGCTATTTAGCGTACAAGCGAAGGTCTCCAAGGCACTTTATAATACGAATGTGGCGGAAGAAATTAATTCCAGAATTCAGAGTGCGGTAAGCGGTGGCAAGCGCATTGTTCTGAACGGCCATGCTCCGTCCAAAACGAAATCGCCCGGAGTGTCGACGGCAGATTCTGGCGCGGCTCCGAAGAGAGTGTTTTTGATTTCACCTGCTAATGTCGCTGGCACGCGGGGCAAGCGCCTGCTGGACGGAACGTCACCGTCAGAGCTTGGGCGAAGGCTCAATGCGGATGGGGCTCCGCTGCACGAAGTGTTTACCTATATGAGTTCCCTCTATTTTCGCGGGAAACTCCTATATGCCCGGAAATTCTGCAATCCTCCGCCTGGCTTGCCGGGAGTTCTAATCATCACGCCATCGCGCGGATTGCTGCGGCCGGAGGCGCTGATGACCAGAGCTGAGATGGCGGAAATTTCGTACATCCGCGCACTGCATACGAATCCGGGCTTCAGAGATCCGCTTGATCGCGATGCGCGACTGCTCGCTGACAAATTGGAGGCGGGAACGGAGGTAGTGCTGCTGGGCAGCATTGCTACTTTGAAATACGTGGAACCGCTGGTAGCCATTCTTGGCGTCCGCCTGGTATTTCCCCAGGATTTCGTGGGTCGCGGAAACATGAGCCGCGGGGGATTGTTGCTGCGATGCTGCCGGGAAGATCGCGAGTTGAAATACAGCCCGGTGATGAATGCGGTGTTACATGAAAAGCGCCCGGCAAAACCTCGGACTGCAAAATTGCGTCGTGGCGAGTAGCTGCTTTATTGGGCGACGGACTGTGGCCGCTTCACCTGCTGCGGAAACCCATCCGGTTTGGTCTTGGGTTCCTTCTTCTTCACATCAATTTCGGTAGCGGCGATCTCGACGCGTTCGTGTTTGATAAGACGATTAGCAAGTTCAATTGACGCGGTTATCGGTTACGGTGCTTTCCCGATCCACCAGAGCACGCGGGCCAGAATCTTCCAGCGCTGTTTCGCGCTGAGGGTGATGGATTCATAGCCATCATTTTCGGGGACCAAAATCTCGGTGTGATCGTAACGGCGGAATCGCGACACCGTTAATCCTCTATCCTTGTGCCAGGCGATGACGATCTTTCCATCTAATTGATCATGGTCGCTTTGCGAGGAATCAACCGCCACGATACAGCCGTCTGGGATAAGCGGCGTCATGGATTTTCCGCGAACCTGCAAACAACTAGTCGAGCCAGGGTTCGGACACCATTCCTTCGGCGCGGCAATCATGTTTTCGACGGGACCGGAGAGCATACTGGACGAGTGACCGCCTTTTTCACCGTGCGCCGCAGCCGTCACCTTAAGCAACGGAATCGCGACCAATTGCACCTTCTCCGGATTGAGCTTTTTTCCGCTAACCCCGGCACTAACAATTTCGAAGTCGGCCAGCCTGCTTTTTTGCATGCGCTGGCGCATTTCGGGCATGACGCGCAGCAAGTTTTCGTTGTGCAAACCAGCGCGTCCCCAGAAATACCAGCAGGTGGGATCGCCAGCCAGATTACCAAGCTCGATATAACCGCGATCGGTAGGCTCTTGCTCGCCGCGTTCCCAACGGGAAATGGCCATGGCGGAATAGTGGAGCCTGCGGCCAAGCTCCGCCTGATTGAGGTTAAGTTTATTGCGGAGCTCGCGAATGGGCTTGGTCCACTCGGGCCCGGGAGTTTTGGATTTTTTCACGACTCTAGGCATAGACGGCCCGCGCCTTCGCTCCGGGAAGGACCCATGTCAACTGTACGCCAGCGTACACCTTTTGCAAGTAGAAAATTGCTAGAATATTTCCCTAACGGTTTGCACTAGTCGCCCTTGGTAATAGAGAGTACATTGGGGGTGTCCAATTAGCACGCTTCCGCTCAAAGCTTCAAACAGCGGTCCCCTGCCGAATGAGACAGCGTAACGCTGTGAGGCTCGCTATGGCGACACGTCAAAAATCGTTTTCCCGCCTAAAAGATGTTCGCAGTTTTTTCGATGGCTCGACAAATCTGGCCATTCACAATTCCATTTTGCAGAACTTACCTAACAAGGAATGTGATTCGCTGTTCGCGAAACTGGAATACGCGGAACTCCCGAAACACACGGTCCTATGTGAATTTGGGGAACCGATCAAGTTCGCGTACTTCATCAATTCCGGATTGCTCTCGTTCCTGAGCGTGATGACGGATGGGAAAAGCGTGGAAGTAGGCCTGGTGGGTAAAGAAGGATTTGCTGGTGCGCCACTGTTGGTCGGTTTCACTACCAGTCCAACGCGGGCAGTGATGCAAATTTCTGGAACCGGATTTAAAATCGCCAACAATGATCTTGAGGAAGCTTTGCAGGATTTGCCCGCACTAAGCACTAGTCTGCTGCGCTTTTCACAAGTGCTGGCAATGCAGGCAACGCAAATTGCGGCGTGCAATCGTTTGCACGAAGTGGATCGCCGCCTGGCGCGTTGGCTGTTGATGAGCCAAGACCGCGTGGGGGGCGACAATGTTTCTCTAACGCAGGAAACGCTGGCGAATATGCTGGGCACGCGACGAGCTAGCGTGACCGTAGCGGCGGGCGCGCTGCAAAAGAAGGGCTTGATCACCTACCGGCGCGGCGACGTGAAGATCGATAACCGGCAAGGACTAGAGGAAGCTTCCTGCGAGTGTTATGAAACAATGAAGCGCCTAGCCGAGAAGTGGAAGAACGAAGGCGCCTCCAAATAGTTGGTGCGTGTCCAGGTCGAACACGCACCTTCGGAAACTCCGACTAAGCCGAAACACAAGGATTTTGTACGATTCCGTACATTAATGCGGGTATTGTGTACCAGTCCAGACGCGATATTCTGCCGGCCTGATACCTCGTCCGCCCGACCACCCCCGTTACTTCAAGGCTCGGCAACATCGCTCCAAAGCTGCCCATGGTGTTGTTCACGCTATACGCGTCGGTGCGGCCACATAAAGAGGCGCTGGCTGCAGGGCTTAAAGATGTGTTGTCTAAATCGGCGGGCGGGACGGAGCAGTTGCTTGCGTCCCTGAAGATACTGTTGGCCGACGCTGGTATCCCGTAGAGTCGGTTCCCACTTACAGTCAACTTTAACTGCCAAGCGGCCTCGCGCTCGGGTGTAGTGTGCGCAGTTTCTGGTGCGATCGCCGACTCGAAATCAGACGAAATTTCGCCTCGACAGCTAGGAGTACTGGGATTATAGTGCAGGCCAAAGATTGCTTTCCGAATCTCCTAACGCAGGTAACAAGATGGCCACTGGCCTCGGGAGCTAAGGAAATGGTACTCCGGGCCTATTCTTATAATTAGATTAGGATCAGTAGTCTACGGTTAGTTCTTCCACGTATATAGGCGCGACAGCTGAGGGCTAATTGAGGCTTCGCACTAAATTCATAGTGTCGCTTGCGGCGCTGACTGCCGCGTTGACTTGCGCCACTTTGCTGATCGTCCGCCGCACCGCAGAGGGACGAATCCAGCGCGAAATCCAACAAGAATCCTTGAACGCCATGATGACCTTTCAGGTGCTGGAGCATCGGCATCAGTTAGCGCTAAGTCACAAAGCGGACTTGCTTGCCTCGTTGGTTTCCATGCGGAATGGAGATGCCTCGGCAATCGAAGACGTGGGTAAAGACCCATGGCAATCTGACGACTGCGACCTATTGCTGCTGTCGGACGCCGCCGGCAATATTCAGGCTTTGCACGCGACCATGGCGGAATTCCCCATGGCTACCGCTCAGGAATTGCTAAGCCACTCTTTGAAAGAGCACAGCACCACAGCCTGGTGGTATAGCGGCACTCGTCTGTATCAGGTGGTGCTGCAGCCCTTCTACGAAGGTGAACCCGGGAAGAGCAATGTGCTGGGCACGGTGATCGTGGGACGCAGCATCGATCCCGCCGCCAACGAACTACGGCGGCTGTCGTCGAGTCACGTGGCATTTCGCTATGGGAATGAGATTGTGGCGAGCACGTTGCCGTTGTTTGAGGAGCGGGAATTTGCTCATCAGCTGGGCTCGGGCCCATGGCAGGAGCACGTAACGCTGGAAGGCGAGCGTTTTTTTGCCAGCGCGGTGGAACTGGCGTCGGGACCGCATCCGGTGAGCATCATCGTTCTGAAGTCGTATAACGATGCGCTGGCGTATCTACAAAAAGAGAATCAGATGCTAAGTGCGGTGGGTCTGCTGGCGGTGTTGCTGGGCGGCGTGATTGTGTACGTGATTTCCGACAAATTCACGCGTCCCCTTGGTTCGCTGGTGCAAGGCGTTCGCGCGTTAGAGCAAGGAAATTTCGAGTATCCGCTGAAAACGGATGGAACAGACGAAGTAGCGCGAGTGACCCGGGCGTTCAGCAGGATGCGCAGCACGC
>Ga0210396_10006124_pt1 | contig 11567 bp, 9 predicted proteins | sample IncBWH17OmetaG_FD_155466 | JGI IMG/M metagenome (GOLD analysis project Ga0210396, IMG submission 155466) | Forest soil microbial communities from Barre Woods Harvard Forest LTER site, Petersham, Massachusetts, United States - Inc-BW-H-17-O ...
CTGCCGTGCTGACGCCAGAGAAGGAGATCGTGCGCTGGTTCAGCTGGCGCTGGCTGCTGCCGGCCGACCTCGCCGGCCAGCTCATCGACCGTGGTCTGGCGATCCGCCCGGCGCCCGGCTGGCTTGCAGCCCCTGGTTGATCTTGGTACGCACACATTGTTTCCCGGCTGGGAGCATGACGGGCTAACTCCTTGCCGGGAGTTTTCTGCTAACCGCACTGACGTGCCACTGCGGCGCGCCGTCGATATCCTCGCCAAGCTCGTACTGCACGGTTACCTGAGACACCCGTTGCCAGAGGAACCTCTGGCCGCTCCTGGTCACTCATTGCCGCCGCCTAGTCTCCTGCGGCGCGCCCGAAGCTCCGCCGGCCCGATGCGCTGCTCCCGAAGCTCCGCCGGCTCGATGCGCTGCTCCCCTGATTCCACCCCAGCTAGCCACTGGTGAAGCTCCCGCAGCATGACGGCTGCTCTGCTTTCTGCTTGCCGCGTAGGCCAGGTCGTGCGGGCGGACTCGCGGAGGTGGGCAGCCGCGGCGGGTCCTGCGCCGACGTGGTCGAGTCCCAGGAGGGCAGCCCCGGCCACCGGCGGGACGTCGACGATACGGATTTCCGCGCCGGGCAGCTCCGCGGTCAGCTGGTCAGAGATTGTCTGGCTGAGCAGCGGATCACGCGCGGTCATCAGGCTGCCGCCGAGCACCACCGGCACGCCGCGCGTCGCGAGCAAGTCCAGGCGCCGGGCCGCCACCGTGACCATGAGGCAGATCTCCGTCGCCTGGCGCAGCACGATGTCGCGAGCAACTTTGTCTCCCTGGTCCGCCACCGCGAACAGCAGCGGCACGAGCCGGTGCCGCTCCGCGTAGTCAATGGTGCCCAGGTGCATGCCGATGACGACGTCTTCGACGCGGTCCAGCCCGAACTGGGCCGCGACCGCGGTGCGCAGTGCGGTCTCCGGCCCGCGGCCGTCCTCCGCGCGCACGGCCCACCACAGCGCCTGCGGCCCGAGCTCGCCGCCACCGCCCCAGTCGCCGCTCAGTTCGCCGAGCGAGAGGAACCTGGTCGTGCGCCCATCCGGGGCCACGCCGACGCAGTTGATCCCGGCGCCACAGACGATCCCGATGCCCCAGTGCGGACCCGCATCGGCCAGCCCGGCGCGCAGCACCGCGAACGTGTCGTTGACGACGGTGCTCGTGACTGACCAGCCGAGCGACTGCACCAGGCGGTGCAGGTCCGCTTCCTCGACCGGCAGATCCGCTCCGGCCAGGCACGCCGACGTGTGCTGGGCGACAGGCCCGACGGCGGGCAGTCCGGCGATCCCGGCAGCCGAGGCAACCAGGTTTGTCAGTTCGTTCGTCGCCCGTTCGGAGCCGATGACCTGGTGGTTGGACGGCCCGCCGCGGACGGAAGCTAGCAGGGTGCCGTCGGCGGCGACGAGGGCTACGTCCGTCTTGCTGTTGCCGCCGTCGATCGCGAGCACCGCAGCCCTAGGCTCGGTACTTATTGGACCATTGCTCACTTGCTGGCCGCCCAGGGCAGGAAGGCGGCGTTTTCGGCCAGCAGCCGGTCGGTGAGCTTCTGCGCCAGGTCGTACTGCCCGACCAGCGGATGCGCGAGCAGCGCCGTCGCGACCCTGTCCCGGCCGCCGTGCAGCGCCGCGTCGACCGCCAGCTCCTCGTACGCCGATACGTGCGCGATCAGGCCGCTCATCAGCGGGCTGACCGGCGCGACGGGGACGGGCACGGCGCCGCCCGATCCGATCGTCGACGTCACCTCGATCACTGCCTGGTCAGCCAGGAAGGGCAGCGTCCCGTGGTTGCGCACGTTTACTACCTGCCGGTCCCCGGTGTCTGTCAGCAGCGACGCGAGCAGGGCCACCGCCGCCTCGGAGTAGAACGCCCCGCCCCGGTGCGTCAGCAGTTCCGGCTTGGTGTCGAGGGCGGGATCGGCGTACATCGCCAGCAGCTGGCGCTCGATCTCGGCGACTGCCTGGGCCCTGGTCTCACGGCCGCGCTCTTCCTCGACTACCGCGTCGTGCGCCCAGAAGTACCGCAGGTAATACGACGGCACCGCGCGGACCTCCTGGGTCACCGCAAGCGGCAGCCCGGTGTGGCCGGCGATCTCTTCGCCGTGCGCAGCGAGCAGCGCAGGAAGCTGGTCCACGCCGTCGACAAAAGCGGCGCGCTCCCAGGTCAGGTGGTTCAGGCCGACGTGGTCAAGCTCGACAGCGGACGGTCCCACGTCCAGCAGCGAGGCGAACAGCCGCTGGTAGCCGATCGCCACGTTGCACAGGCCGATCGCCCGGTGCCCGGCGTCCAGCAGCGCCCTGGTGACGATGCCGACCGGGTTCGTGAAGTCGATGATCCAGGCGTCGGCGGCCGCGCGCTCCCGCACCCGCGCGGCCACGTCCAGCACGACCGGCACGGTCCGCAGTGCCTTGGCGAAACCGCCGGCCCCGGTCGTCTCCTGGCCGATACAGCCGCACTCCAGCGGCCACGTCTCGTCCCGGTGCCGGGTTGCCTGGCCGCCGACGCGAAGCTGCAGCAGCACGGCCCCGGCGCCGTCGACGGCCGCGTCCAGGTCAGAGGTCCAGGAGACGGTGGCCGGGTGGCCGTACTTGGCCATGATCCGGGCCGAGAACGGCCCGACCACCGCCAGCCGCTCGGCATCCGGGTCGACCAGGACCAGCTCGGAGATCTTGATATCGCCAGTGAGCCTGGCGATCCCGTCGACGAGCTCCGGGGTGTAGGTCGAGCCGCCACCGACAACTGCGAGTTTCATTGGCCATCCTTCACTGGAGTTAGAACGCCTTCACCTCGGCACCAGACTGGGCGACGAAGCAGGCGGCGCTGTGACCGGGGGAGAGCTGCAGCAGTTGCGGGTCCTGGGTGTGGCAATCGGCGATGGCGACGGGGCACCGGAATCGGAATCGGCAGCCCGGCACAGGGTCGATCACCCGTGGCGGCTCGCCGCGGTCGGTTTCCGCACCGACGTTCAGCTCCGCCTTCGGGTCGGGTACAGCGGACAGCAGCAGCTGGGTGTAGGGGTGCTTGGGCGAGGCGAGCACGTCCTCGATTGGCCCAGCTTCGGCGATCTGGCCGGCATACATGACGATGAGCCGGTCCGCCACGTACCGGGCGCTGGCCAGGTCGTGGGTGATGTAGAGGATTGACACGCCTTCTTCGTCCCGCAGCCTGGCCATCACATTGAGCAGCCCGATGCGGATTGACACGTCCAGCATGGAGACAGGCTCGTCGGCGAGGATCAGCTTGGGCCGCATCGCTAGTGCCTGGGCGAACCCGACCCGCTGCCGCTGCCCCCCACTGAGCTCGTGCGGATATCGCTGCAGCACCTCGGCGCCCGGATTGAGCCCGACCGCGTCGAAGACCCGCACCGCCTCGGTGAATCGCTGCTCGCTGGTCAGCTCGGGGCGGTGCAGCTTCAGCGCCCGCATGACCCCGTGGGAGACCCGGAAGACTGGGTGGATTGAGGAGAACGGGTCCTGGAACACCATGGGGACCAGGCCGCTGTAACGGAGCTTCTCGCGCCGTGACCGGATCGCCGAGAGCGGCTTGCCCTGGAAGTAGGCCTCTCCGCTGGTGGGCTTGTAGATCTTCGCGAGCACCCGGGCCACAGTGCTTTTGCCGCTGCCGCTCTCTCCGGCTATGGCGACGATCTCGCGCTCTCCGATGGTGAAGCTCATATCGTCGACGGCGTGGAGGGCGCTGCGGGACAGGGCGTTGCCGATCTTGAAGTGCCGGCTCATCCGGTCCACGCGCAGCAGCGGCTCCTGGCCGAGGCTGACGTCCTGTGGACCTGGCTGTGTCTGCAGTTCAGTCACTGAGAACCTCCGGCGCGTCATAGAGGAAGCAGCGCACCGACGTGCCTTCCACCTGGTAGTCGGGGGGCGGGTCGGTTTCGCAGCGCGACATGACCTTCGGACAGCGGGGTGCGAATCGGCAGCCCGCGGGCGGCCTGGCCAGGTCGGGCGGGCTGCCGGGGATGCCGGTCAGCTGCACTCGCGGCCCCCGGATTGACGGGAAGGCGTCCATCAGGCCGACCGTATAGGGGTGATGTGGCTGCTCGAAGAGCTGCTGAGTGGGACCGACCTCGGACACCTGACCCGCGTACATGACCATCAGCCGGTCGGAAAAGTGCCTGACGAGCGACATGTCGTGCGTGACGAAGATGACGGCGAAGTCGTACTCCCGCTGCAGGTCTTTGATCTGGGCCATCAGCGAGCGCTGGGCCACCACGTCGAGCGCCGACGTGGGCTCGTCCATGATGATCAGCTCGGGGGTGAACAGCATCGCCATCGCGATCATCGAACGTTGCCGCATGCCGCCGGAGAGCTGGTGCGGGTAGCTCTTGAGGTGGACCGGGTCGATGCCCACCATCTTGAGGACCTCGACCGAGCGCCGGTGGATCTCCTCCTTGGACGTCACGCCGTGAGCGCGCATGGCGTCCCTGAACTGGGCGCCGACGGACGTCACCGGGTTGAGCGCGTTCATAGCGCTCTGCATGACAACGGACATGTCCTTCCACCGGACCGCAGCCAGGTCGTGCTCGGTGAGCTGGACGAGATTGCGGCCCTTGAACGTCACGCTGCCGCCGCTGATCTCGGCGGGCGGGTTGAGCAACTGGGCGATGCCGAAGAGCAGGGTCGATTTCCCGCAGCCCGACTCACCGACGATGGCCAGGAACTCGCCCGGCGCCACGTCGAAGCTGACATTGTCGACGGCGCCGACGATGCCGCCCTCGAGGACGTACTCGACCGAGAGGTCCCGGATCTCCAGGACGGGGCCGAGCCGCGACGGGCTGTCGAGGCCGTACTGGTCGTCAGCGAGCGCGTGCGCCATAGCTGCCAAGCCTCCTCTTGGTGCTGGCCTGCGCGGCTTTGCGGGCCTTTGCTGCCGTCAGCGGGCGCAGGGCCGGGTTTCCGATCTCGTCGAAGGCGTAGTTGATGAAGGCGAACGCGGCACCCATCAGGGCGATGCACGCCCCGGGCACGATCGCCCACACATAGAGCCCGCTGCCGAGCGCGTTGTTTTGCTGTGCCCAGTACAACGTGGTGCCCCAGCTCACGTTGTTGCCGTTGCCAATGCCAATGAACTGCAGGCCGGAGCCTGCCAGGACGGCGTAGAGGGCGTTGTTCAGGAAGCTGGCCAGCAGTAGTGAGGTCATGACGGGAAGGATCTCCACCACGATGATGTACCGGGGCCGCTCACCCCGGACCCGCGCTGCCAGCAGGTAATCCCGGTTACGCAGGGACTGCGCCTGGGAGCGGAGCTGCCGGGCGGTGTAGGACCATCCCGTGAAGGCCAGCACCAGGATGAGGACGTTGTTGCCGGCATTGGGGAGATAGGCAGCGATGATGATCAGTAGCGGGAAGATCGGGATGACCAGCAGCACGTCGGTGACGAAGTTGAGAACGCTGTCCCACACCCCGCCGAGGTAGGCGGCGGCGACGCCGATCAGCATGGCCACGACGGTGGTGAGAAGCCCGACGGCTAGGGCGAGGATCAGCACGTTGCGGGTGCCGTCGATTACCTGGGCGTAGACGTCCCTGCCCAGGTTGTCCGTGCCCAGCCAGTGGGCGGCTGAGGGATGGGCGAAGACGTGGTTCGTGATCGCATTCGGGTCCTGGTGTGCAAGGAGGCCGGGGAAGAGCGCCACGAAGATGAAGACCGCCATGAGGAAGACACCGATCGTGGCCTTCCGGTTGGTCCGGATCGCCTTCGTGATGCGGTGCGGCGTGCTTCGGCGGCGCGTCCCGCTGATTCCTTCGGCCGGCTGGGGAAGCCCAGTCGTGGTGATGGGAATGGCCATGTTTACCCTCCCGTCCTGGTCCGTGGGTCGAGTATCGCCGTGGCGATGTCGGACAAGAGGATCGCGATGAGGACGCAGATCGTGATGATCAGGAACAGCCCTTGCATGAGCGGGTAGTCGACGTTGTTCACCGCGCTCAGCAGCATGTTCCCGAGTCCCGGATAGTTAAAGACATATTCGACCAGGATCGCGCCACTGACGACGAATCCCAATGACATGGCAAAACCGGTCAGGTTCGGCAGGATGGCGTTACGCGCCGCGTAGCCGACCATGATCTTCGATGAGGGGAGGCCCTTCGCGCGTGCCATCCGCACGTAGTCCTCGGTCAGCGTCGTCACCATGGTATTTCGCATGGTGAGGACCCAGCCCCCGATGCTTGTGATCAGCAATGTCAGCGCTGGCAGGATCGCGTACTCCAGGACCTGGCCGATGAAGGCAAGGCTGAACGAGGGTGTGGTGCCCAGGGCGTACGCGCCATAGGAAGGCAGGAACCCCAGGATCGAGGAGAAGATCAGGATCAGCATCATGCCAACCCAGAAGAACGGGATGGCAGTGGTGAAGACGAACAGCGGTGGCAACGCGCTGTCTAGGCGGCTGCCTCGGCGCCAGGCCGCGATGGCGCCGATCGCGGTACCGATAATGAAGGCGAGGATCGTGGTGATGCCGATGAGGCCCAGCGTCCACGGCAGCGCCTGCTTAATGAGTTCGCTGACGGGCTCGCCGCCATTCCCAATGGAGAGTCCGAGTTTGCCCTGTGCCGTGTTACTGACATAGGTCACGTACTGCTGCCAGATGCCCGCCTTGTTGTTGATTCCCAGTGATCGTTCGATCGCCAGTTCCTGGGCCTGGGTCACGTTGTGGAGCTTGGAGATGATGTTGTTGATGGGATTACCTGGCATGATCCGCGGCAGGAAGAAATTCAGCGACAGGGCAGCCCACAGCGTGAGCAAGAAAAAGCCGGCGCGGCGGATGATGAATCTCATAGTCGTCGGCTACCTTTCGGTCTCTGTCCTCGCGGTGGTGGCAGCGGCACCTGGTCGGCGCCGCTGCCACCACGCCCTTCTGGCCCTTGTTATGCGGTGGGCTTGATGTTGAGCAGGTCCCAGCCCCAGTCGGGATAGGCGGTCTGGCCCTGCGCGTACGGGTCCGCCGCGGTGGGCCAGCCTGTGAACTGGGCGGAGTTGTACTGGTCCCAGGAGACGGCGGTCAGGACCGGAATGTACGGCACGTCGGCCAGCACGACCTTCTCCAGCTTGTCCACGATGGACTGCTGAGTAGCCAGGTCGTTAGTCATGCCATACGCGTTGAAGAGCGCGTCCGTCGCCGGGTTGCTGTACCGCCCGAAGTCGGTCGATGCGGCCTTCCCGATCGGCGCGGTGTTCCCGGAGAACAGCCACTGACGCATTTCGAACTCGGGGCCCGGACCGCTCGTCTGGTCGTTGATCCCGAGCTCGAAGTGGCCGAGGCTCATGTCGGAACTCCAGGCGTTCCCGCTCTCGTTGTGGGCCGTGACCTGAATGCCGACCTTCGCGAGTTGCTGGACGATGACGGTGCCGTCGGCCACCCAGTCGGAGTAGCCGCCGTTATTCACCAAGGTGAACGCGAGTTTCTGGCCAGCGGCGTTTTCGCGGACGCCACCGACCATCTTGGAGTAGCCGGCCTGGTCCAGGAGGTGCTCGGCTTCTGTTGTGTTGAACGCGTAGTCGTTGTAATACGACTGCGCCTGCGCCTGGTCCACCCAGCCGCCGCTCCGGAAGGAGGCCGCGACGCCGTCCTGGAAGGCGGCCCCTTCACTGCCGGTCTCACCGATGGCGCCGACCTGGGCCCGGTTGATCGCTAGCGCCATCGCCTGCCGCACGCTGACGTTGTCCAGCGGGCTGTTTGTCAGCCCCAGGTTGATGTCGAGGGTCACTGAACTCACTGACGGGGCCCAGTTGTGGTACGCGCTAGGGCTCTTGGCGATGTAGGTCTGGTTGATGTTGGGGATGTACTGGCCGCCCCACTGGCACTGGCCGTTGATCAGGCAGTTGTTGCCGGTGGTGTTGTCCAGGTAAGCCGGCCACTCCACTGTCTTGACGGCGGGCTTGCCGGGCTGCCAGTAGTCCGGGTTGGCCTTGTAGATGAGGTTGGTCGAACTGCAACTCCCGACCACGTACGCACCGGTGCCGACCGGGTGGTTGTCGGGATAGGTCGGCATCTTGGACGCCGGGATCTTCGACCAGATGTGCTCCGGGAGGATGGGCTGCCGGCCGGCCACGTAGTAGAAGTACGTCGGCGACGGCGCGTCGAAGTTCAGCGTCACTGTGTCGCCCGAAGTGGTCACGCTCGTGAGCGGGCCGCCCTCGGCCTTCCACAGCGATTGCAGGTCCAGCGCGCCGTTTTCCTTCAGGACATTGAACGAGAACGCCACGTCCGCAGGCGTCAGCGGCGTGCCGTCGTTGAACTTGACGCCCTTGCGGATAGTGAAGGTGAGCGCCGTCAGATTGGAGTTCCAGCTGTAGCTGGTCGCCAGCCACGGGTGGATTCCGGCGTTGGCCTGCGTCCCCGTCTGCAGTGCGTTCACGAACATCAGTGGCTCGTAGATGACCCCCGTCTCGCTAGGGCCTCCTTCTGGCCAGTTAGTACTCAGCGGGTTGAACTGGCAGTTCCAGTTCGCCCCGGTGACGTCGCTGATGATCAGCGGCTTGCCGGCACCTCCGCCGGTGGTGCCGCCGCCGCTGCTGGCGCTGCTGCCACAGCCCGCTATCAGCCCGGCGGCGGAGATCGCCGCGGCGAGCACGATTGTTCTACTGCGTCTCACGACCGTAGTCCTTCCTTGAGCATGGTGGATGGGCACGTCAGCGCCCCGGACGACCCCGACGTCTTGGGCGAGGTAGGCGCCGGGAAACTGCTGCTAGCGGCCGCCTGCCGGCGTGCTGCCAGCACGGCGACGATCGTCTTGGGGGGTCTCATGCTGTCGCCCTTCACGGATGAGTTCCGCGCCGTACCGGGCCGGACTGGCCCGCTCGGCGCAACGGCGGGAATGACGGTGGCCGTCGCAGGTCCGGCGGCGCAGGGCTGGCATAGGGCACCGAATTATACGTTTTCATGCCGAATTGCCAATAGTAGTTGTCGTAGGTGCTTTATCTGCATATCTGACTGATCCGGCCTGACCGTCTGGGTGCGGGATGTCCAGGCCGGACCCCGGCTGCCCTCGGCCAATCCCGGTAGCGGCGTCGACGGCGAGGGCGACAGCACCGAGTAGTGGTGCGTCGTGCGGAAAGTGCGCGAGGACAAGTTCGGGCGGGTACGGCACGCCGACCCGCAGTGCCTCGGCCAGGCGAGGCTGGATCCGGTCCCAGGACCTGGTCATGCCACCGCCGACCGCGATCTTGGCCGGGTTGACCAGGATCGCGAGGTTGACGAGATGGAACGCCAGCTCATCGACGAAGGCCGTGATCAGGTCGTCCAGGCCGGCCACGTCGTCAGTGCTGTCGAACACATCGGCTGCCGTGAGCTGCCGGTCCGGGCTGCTGGCCCGGCGGCGCAGCGCCATGCCGCTGACCATGTCCTCGAGCATCGTTCGGTGGCCGTTAGGCTGCCCGACGTCGGACACCTCGCGCAGGTTGTAACCGATCTCGCCCGCCGCCCCGTCGCGGCCGGCGAGTACTCGCCCGCCGATCACGATGGCGGCGGCGAGGCCAGTGCCGAGATTCAGGTAAACGGCCGGGTCCGCGCCCGCCAGGGCCCCCCACCGCGCCTCGGCCTGAGCGGCAGCCTTGGCGTCGGTCGCCAGCTCGACTGTCGCGCCAGGGAATGCGGCGCGAAGCTCGCGGCCGAGCTCCAGCCCGTCCCAGTCGGTGATGGCCGGTGCGAGTTCGACGCGGTCATCGAACGGGATGCCGAAGGTCGCGACTCCGACGGCTGCCAGGTCGGCGCCGCCGGCGCTCTCAGCCAACAGTGCCTTGGCGGTCTGCACCCCGTGGTCGAAGCTGACCCGGGCGCCGCGCTCGCCGAGGCTGTCGACGACGGCGGACCCGAGCTTGTTGCCCGCGAGATCGCATACTGCCGCCGCGATCTTCGTGCCGCCGAAGTCGATGCCGAGTACGACTGGGGGATTGCGCATTGACGTCCCGATTAGGGTGGTTCCCGAAAAGTTAGTTAGGACAGTATCCTAACTATGTACAGGCGACAAGCACGGTTTGATCTCGCTTCGATAGCGTCGTGCCCGCCAGTCTGGCGGCCGTCGCACGGGGCGGCCGCTAGCCCTGTGACCTGCGGTGCGAAAGGATAAGAGAGTGGTCGCAACGACATCCGCTCAGCCGTCTGAGCCCGCCGAGGCGTCCGGCATGCCGGTCCCGGCTGGGCCGGACACTGCGGAGGTCGCCGACGCCGCAGGCCCCGCGCAGCTCGGTCAGCTCCGTCCGGGCCAGGCCGCCCGTCCCCAGCTGCTGCGGGCGCTGAACGAGCAGCTCCTGCTCCGGCACATCCGCCAGCTCGGCCGGTGCTCCCGCGCCGAGCTGGCGCGGCTGTCGGGCCTGTCCAAGCCGACGGTGTCGCTGGCGCTGGCGAATGTGGAACGCTCCGGACTGGTCCGTGAGGCCGGCCAGCGGACGGGCGTACCTGGCCGGTCGGCTGTGCTGTACGAGATCAGCCCGCAGGCTGGCTACGTGCTGGGCCTGGACATCGGCCACCAGTACCTGCGCGGTGCCGTGGCCGATCTGACCGGCGAAGTCATCGCGCGCTCAGCCGTGCGGACCAGGGCATCCAGCACAAGCGGCCGGGTCGCCGAGCTCATCAGGCTCGCCGACGGGCTGTGCGCGGAGGCGGGCATCACCAGGTCCTCGGTCAGCCAGACGGTCATCGGCAGCCCCGGTGTCTACGACCCGCGGCACAACTCGATCGCGCTGGCAGGCGGCCTTGCGGGCTGGGGCAGGCCAGCCGTGCTGGCGGAACTGCGGGCCGCGTTCGGTCAGCAGCTCGTGGTGGAAAACGACGTGGATGCCGCGACCCTGGCCGAGCGCGAGCACGGCCACGGGCGACAGGTCCGCACGTTCGCGTTCGTCTGGATCGGCACCGGCATCGGCATGGGCCTGATGATCGAGGGAAACCTGCACCGCGGCGTGCATGGGGTGGCGGGCGAGATCGCTTACATGCCGATCTCCGCCGGCCAGGGCTCGGATCCCGAGGACGCGAGGCGCCGCGGCACGCTCGAGGCGGCTGGCTCGGCGGCCGCAGTCGTCCGCGCGGCCCGCCGGACCGGCATGCGGGGCTCGGTATCGGCCCGCCGGGTTTTCGAGGCCGCGGCGGCCGGGGACGAGCGGGCGACCGCCGTCGTGGCAGACGAGGCTGCACTCGTGGCCAGGGCCGTCTGCGCGATCGTCACCGTGGTCGATCCCGAGCTCGTGGTGTTCGGCGGCGGCATCGGCCAGGCGCCCGGCTTCGCCGCGGCTGTCGCTACTGAGTTGCGGAAGCTCGCTCCGGTGATGCCGGAGGTCCGTGTGAGTGCGCTCGGCACGGAGGCCGTGGTGGATGGCTGCCTCGCCTCCGGGGCCGAGCTCGCCTGGCAGCGGCTGACCGCGCTGCTTCCGTAGTCGCAGTCAGCGGCTACAGTCCTGTGGTGACCGCCGGTGATAACGCGCAGCCACCTGGCGCCCATCCAGATGATGCCCATCCGAATGCTGCCCAGCCAGATGCTGCCCAGCCAGCCGAGGCCGCGCGCGGGACGCTGAGCCTCCCGCCGCCGAAGTATCTCCGCTGGGAGATC
>Ga0210396_10006125_pt1 | contig 11564 bp, 11 predicted proteins | sample IncBWH17OmetaG_FD_155466 | JGI IMG/M metagenome (GOLD analysis project Ga0210396, IMG submission 155466) | Forest soil microbial communities from Barre Woods Harvard Forest LTER site, Petersham, Massachusetts, United States - Inc-BW-H-17-O ...
CACACCCGACGTGACCCAATAGGAACTCCATCCACCCTCACACAATCGCCTCGAACCGGTAACCCAATCCCGAAAAATGCTCCAGCACAGCAGGCAACGCCAGCCGTAGCCGGTCGAACGCCTTTTCACTATCATGGAACACGACGATCGAGCCCGGTCGTGCATGCCGGATCACATTCCGCGCACACCGAGGGCCGGACAGCGTCCTGTCGAAATCCGCGCTGAGCACATCCCACATGATGATCTTGAAGGGACGCGGCGCCTCCTGCAACAGCCGCGTCTGAAACGCACCGATCCGCCCATACGGCGGACGGAACAGATCGCTGTCGATCACCTGCGCGGCCTCGCGGATATTGTCGAGATATTTTCCCTCATCCGTCTTCCAGCCGTTGAGATGATCCTGCGTATGATTGCCCACCCGGTGCCCCTCCAGCAAGACCCGGCGATAGATCTGCGGGTACTCCTTAACGTTTTTCCCGATACAAAAAAATGTCCCGCGGGCGCCATACTTGCGCAGCTCGTCCAGCACCCAGGGAGTAGCGACAGGATGCGGCCCGTCGTCAAAGGTCAGGTAGAGAACACTCGATTTTTGCGCCGGCATCCGCCAGATAAGAGAGGAGGAGGAATAATAGATCTTCTTCAGCCACCAGGGCATCCGTACCAAATAGAACATAAGAGCAAGTTAGTCAAAAAACACCGTAGCGTCACTGCACCGGCGTCTCCTTCGTATAGGTATTGACATGGATCACGTGGCCGCCTTCCTTGAAGATCTTCCCCTTGTCCTTCACAAAAGCCTCCTGGCTGGCTTCGTCCTTGAGCAGCTGATCCATGTATCGCTTGACAGGCGGGTCTTTCAAGGTCACCGGCTTCCCGGCTTCCATGGCCTCGTCGATATAACCGTGCAGCAACGGGTCCAGCTGCGGATAGAAAAGATCCGTCCCGTCGAAGATATCGGTGCCGATGATCTTATCGCCGGTGATGGCGACAAACCCCACCACATTGCTGTCCGTCCGGGCAAACTTGTCCCTGAAGAATTTAAAATACGCATCGCTCGCCTGGATGTATTTCTTATCCTGAAAACGCGAGAGATAAGCCAGACTGTTATTCTTGAACTTCCCGTCCTGCAGCTGCCGGTCGATCTCGCGCCAGATCATCACCTGGCTATGCGTCGAATCCAGCGTCTTACGGAGATCATTATTCGCAAAATTCCCATAGCCGAATTTCTTCTCCTTCTCGCTCCACCGGCCCTCTTCGACGCACATCACGGGAACGTATTGGTCCTTGTCCATCGGCTGCAGGATGGTATCGCGCACGATCATCCGGTCCTGGCGGCCTCCCGAGATGATCTCCCCGCCGGCGATATACACCGGCGTATTCCCATGGGTGTTGAACCGCAGCCAATGCACATTCTCGAGCGCCGTGGTGCCCCGTTCCGTCACCGTGACAAGCCCTTTGTTGAGTGCGGAATAGAGCGGCACGATCTCTCCGCCCGGACGCGGCGCACCCCCTCCGCCCTTGCGGCGCACAGGGATGATCTTTAGATTCTTGAACGTCCAGGCGCTGTCATAGTCTACGTACAACGACTCATAAGTAACCTGCGCTGAGGCCGACAGCAGGGTGAAGAGCAAGCAGAAAGTTAAAAAAGATTTCACGATCGGACATTTTAAAAGGTACTTGGGTCAGCGCGGTGTCTAAGTTGTAACGTCAAAAAAGAGCGTTTAGTACGTGGGGGGTGTGGCCGGCCGTAGTACCTTGATTAAGCAGCCGTTGCGACGCTCCGTTCAACCGCAGAATGTCTCCCGATCTGCTTACCTTTGCCGTATTATGAGCAAAAGAGTCAGAGTCCGCTTTGCCCCCAGCCCCACCGGTGGCCTCCACCTCGGTGGCGTCAGGACCGTGCTTTACAACTATCTCTTCGCCCGCAAACATGGCGGCGACTTCATCCTGCGTATCGAAGATACGGATCAGGGCCGGTTTGTCGCCGGCGCGGAAGAATATATCCTCGACAGTCTCAAGTGGGCCGGGCTGGAGCCCGACGAGTCCCCCGAACGCCCCGGCGCCTATGGCCCCTATCGCCAGAGCGAACGGAAACCCCTCTACGCAAAATACGCCCAGAAGCTCATCGAGGCCGGGCATGCTTACTATGCCTTCGACACCCCCGAAGAGCTGGAAGCCATGCGCGAAAAATACAAGACCGCCGACAACCCGTCGCCGCAATACAACCATACCCTGCGCAAAAAAATGCGCAACTCGCTGCAGCTCGATCCCGCGGAGACGAAGGCCCTGCTGGAAGCCGGCACGCCCTATGTCGTGCGTATCAGGCTAGAGCCGGACCAGGAAGTGCAGTTCACCGATATGATCCGCGGCGAAGTGAGCTTCAACACCACCAGCGTCGACGACAAGGTGCTCCTCAAGGCGGATGGGATGCCCACCTACCACCTGGCCGTCGTCGTCGACGACTATCTCATGGAGATCAGTCATGCCTTCCGCGGAGAAGAATGGCTGCCCAGCGCCCCCGTGCATATCCTGCTCTGGAAATATCTTTTTGGCCTGGAGCACATGCCCTTGTGGGCGCATCTGCCGCTGATCCTGAAACCCGATGGCAACGGCAAGCTGAGCAAACGCGATGGGGACAGGCTGGGTTTCCCCGTCTTCGCCATGAACTGGACCGATCCCCGGACTAACGAGCCGGCCACCGGTTTCCGGGAGACGGGTTTCCTCCCCTCCGCCTTCGTCAACCTGCTGGCGATGCTGGGCTGGAACGACGGCACCGGCCAGGAGATCTTCTCGCTGGACGAATTGATAGAAAAATTCAACATGGACCGCGTCCATAAGGGCGGCGCCAAATTCGATTACGAAAAAGCGAAATGGTTCAATCACGAGTGGATCAGGCGCCTCCCGGCCATGGACTACAGCGACCGGGTCCTGCCGTTGTTCCGGACCGCGGGCATCCCCATCCCCGACGCCGATCTCGTCCAGCCGCCCATCCCCGGACCCGACCTGGTCGCCAACTTCCCCCCGGTCTTCGGTGATCCCGCCCTCGACCCGCAGCCCTTCGGCATCGAGGGGGTCATCCCGTCCGACCCGCTGCCCAGCCGCTTCGAGCAGATCCTCGACCTGGTAAAAGACCGCTGCACCCTGCTGCCCGAGTTCGTACAGCAGGCCGGCTTCTTTTTCGTGGCCCCCACGACCATCGATCTCGACGCCATCAAACCCAAGTGGACGCCGGCCAAACAACAGTTCTTCGCCGAGCTCATCCGCCAGCTCGAACTTACGACAAGCTTCGAGGCCGCCGCGCTCGAGACCAATTTCAAAGAGATGGCTGCCGCCGCAGCCATCAAACCCGGCGAGCTCCTGATGCCCCTAAGGGTGATGCTGGTAGGCGCGAAGTTCGGACCCCATGTCTTCGACATCGCCGCCTTCCTCGGCCGCGAAGAAACGGTCCGGCGTATCCGCCATACCCTTCAGCTGCTTTAACCACCCGGCGGCCCCCATTTTTCCGTACTTTTGTCGCGTCCATCAAAAAAATTGCTCCCATGTATAAAACCTTACTCACCGACCTCGCCGATAACATCCTCACGGTGACGATCAACCGCCCGGATAAGCTCAACGCCATCAACAAAGACGTCATGTCGGAATTAGGAGAGGTCGTAGAAGAGATCTATAGCAACAAGGATATCCGCAGCGCCATCATCACCGGCGCGGGTCAAAAAGCCTTCGTAGCCGGCGCCGACATCAGCGAGTTCCTGGGTCTCGACCAGGAACAGGGACGGGAGCTCTCGGCCAAAGGCCATAACATCTTCTTCCGTATCGCCTCCTCGCCCAAACCTATCGCCGCGGCGGTCAATGGCTTTGCCCTCGGCGGTGGCTGCGAGCTGGCCATGGCCTGTCATTTCCGGCTTTGTGTAAAGACCGCGAAATTCGGTCAGCCCGAAGTCAACCTCGGCCTGATCCCCGGCTATGGCGGGACACAGCGCCTCGTCCAGCTCGTAGGGCGCGGCCGCGCCATCGAGATCATGCTCACCGGCCGTATGGTCGAAGCCACGGAGGCGCACACCATGGGACTGGTCAACTATATCGTCGAAGAACCCGACGAGCTGCTCACCAGGACCCGCGAACTCCTGTCGATCATCAACGAAAAGGCGCCCATCGCTATCGCCCGCGTGATCGAATGCGCCAACATCGCCGCCGGCGACGGCATCGCCTACGGCGGCCTCAATGGCAGCAGCGGCAGCAGTAGTGGCAGCGACGGCATGCGGCACGGCCATAGCACTACCGGCGGCCACGGCCGCAAAGACGCCGCACCCAAGTCCGATGCGGGTGCCGATGCCGGTTGGGAAGCCGACCCCTTTGGCGGCGATGCCCGGCCCGGCGACAACAGCAGCGCCCAGGCCGCCCACCACACACACGCCGGCGCCCAGCCGGGCGCCGCCAACGGCTTCCTCCGCGAACAAGCAGCCTTCGGCGAATGCTTCGCTACCCTGGACATGCAGGAAGGCGCCAACGCCTTTCTCAACAAACGCAAACCGCATTTCACCGGCCACTAACCCGCACCCCCAGCCCGCCACCCGATCCCAAACGCCACCCACCCCCACGCCGCCGGCCCGGCCCAAACGCCACCCGGCCCGCCGGCGTGGCCCCAAACAACTACGCACCGGTTAAGTTATTGTTATTCGGCCCCGGCACGGTCCGGCCGCAAAAAGAGTTTCCTAATTTCATCGCACAAACACCAAAGAAACCTTATGCGATTGAAAATTCTGCTGCCCCTCCTGGTGCTCACCGGGGCGGCCTGCAACAAGGGGTCCGACGTCAACCTGCCCAAACCCACGGCCGGCTTTTCCGTGAACGGCTATACGGTTGACAGCGTGATCACCATCGGCACCTATGATCAGGACCTTCTTATCAATACCTCCGGCAACGCCACCTCCTACTTATGGAACTTCGGCAATGACAGCACCTCCACCGCAGTAAGCCCGGTACTCTGGTACCCCAAGTCCGGCACCTACACCCTCACCCTTACGGCGCTCAACGAGGCAGGGGCCAAGGCCTCTTTCTCTATGAAAGTAAAAGTGCTCGACCGTGTCATGCAGCAGGTCTCTATCACCGGCCTGCTGGCCGCCCTTCCCATTCCGCATAGCCTTATGCATGCCAAAGTGTGGGCCGTCATTAAGCTGGGGCAAAACGGTGTGACCTATCCGCTGCCGACCACCGCCGGCCAAAGCCTGAACGCCCCGGTGATCTACCAGACGCCCGTCATCCCGGACTTCGATTCCACCCGCATCCCCTATACTTTTTCCATCCCGGGAAAGATGATCGTCAACTTCCCCGCCCTGGCAACATTGTCCGAGCAGGGGCTGGGCTATACCGGCGTCGGCTACGGGCTGGAGATCTATGCCCAGGATGCCACCGGCACCTATCTCGTATCTACCTCCTACCAATTTTTCTACGTCGGCCAAAGTGGCTCCATCAGCTGGCCGGTGGCGGACATCGCCAGGGACCTTTTCATATTCAAGTACTCGAGCATGCAGGTGCTCTGCGACTACGAATAGGACGCGTAGGCCCAAAATCAATACATTTGGATCATGAAATATATCCTGCTGGTGATACTACTCACCGCCAATGCCGTAGCCCGGCTCACGCCTGCCTCTTCCGGCCATACGACACGCCAGGGCCACCCGCCCCTGACCATCACGCACCTCACCGGCGACTGTTACGTATATACCACCTACGGTCTTGCGGGCGGCGAACCATATCCCGCAAATAGCATGTACCTTGTCACCGGCAAGGGAGTGGTCATGTTCGACGTCCCCTGGGACTCCACCCAGGATCAACCGCTCTTCGACAGCATCTATAGCCGTCATCACCAGCGCGTCGTTCTTTGTATTTCCACCCACTTTCATGAAGACCGCACCGCGGGTTTGTCCTATCTCAGGCAGCAGGGCATCCCCACCTGGTCATCGGCGCTGACCAGGGAACTGTGCCGTCTGCACCACACCAACGAGGCCGCCAATGTCTTCACAAAGGATACCACCTTTACGGTAGGTAACTATTCCTTCCAAACATTCTATCCCGGTGCGGGGCACACCAAGGACAACATCGTCATCTGGGTGCCGGAAGTCCGGGTGCTCTATGGGGGCTGCTTCGTCAAGAGCATGGAAGCGCCCGACCTGGGCAATCTCGCGGATGCCGATCCCGTCGCATGGCCCGCCGCCGTCCAGCGGTTGATGAAAGAATTTCCCGACCCCGATTTCGTCATCCCCGGCCATCTGGCCTGGACAGACAAGCGATCCCTGCTCCATACCGCCAAGCTATTAGAAGAATACAAAGCGGTTCACTAAAAACAAATTATTCCCCCGGATGTAAGGCTGCGGCACAAAAAAAACGCCGCCGGCTAAGCCGGCGGCGCCCAAAAGACTTCCGCCGCTCCGCGGCGGAAGCCTCAAAAAACTCAACTGACCGGTATCGCCTGCGATACCCGCTCCTTCCCGGCAACCACCGGCAAAGACACGTGCAAGACCCCATCCACATACCTGGCCTGGATCTGCCCCGTGTCCACCGATTCATCCAGGGTAAAACTCCGGACAAAACCACCGCGGCTATACTCGCGATGAACCCAGTCCGGCCTCGGAAAATCCGCCGGCGGCGCATAGGAGATCAACAACTCGCTCCCCCTGACCTCCAGCTGAAAATGCTCTTTGATCCTCCCCGGCGCAAACACCAGCATCTCATAGCTGTTGTCCGTCCGGTAGATGTTGATGGCGGCTCTTTCCATTGACCGGGCATACAGGTGCCGTTCCCTGCCGCCCCCTTGTTGGTGGTGATGATGGCCTTTTGCGGCCCATGACGCATGATGATAGTTCATGTCTTACCTTTTAGCGGTTAAAAAATAATAGCACCCCGCCGCCTCCGGCGGCGGCGCTATAAAGGAAGACGAACCAGCCGACAGAATATTTTAAACCGCCCCCACCCCACCCCTACTCCTCCCGCTCAAACGCCTCCAGCTCCTTCAACAGCCCGATAGCCCTGCTCACCCTCCGCGACCCCGCACTATGGATCAGCGCCGCCACCCACTTCTTGTGCTGCGCCTTCCTCACAGTGATGTTCAAATAAAGAAAGACCGCCACCCCAACCAAACACAAAAAGACCGGCACCTCGACAAGATAGAACAGCCGCCCGCTACTCCGGATAAACGCATTGCTCACAAAAAAACTGGCCCAAAAGGGTAATTGCAACCATACCAGTCGGATATCCCGCACCATCGCACTCTGCATCGCCGCCAGCTTCCGCTGTGTCTCCACGACATTGTCGGCAAAATCAATGGCCAAGATCACCGACACATCCCGGATATATCCCACGATCCCGATGAAAGTACATACACAAAAGACGCCAAAAGAAACGGCCATCACCGGCTGCCTCCGGACAACATACAAACAAAACCCCATCAACACCATCCATACGATGCCTACCACGATTCCGAAGACCCGTGACCGTATCAAAGGCCGCAGCTCCGACCCCACCTTTTGTTGCTGCACATCCGTGAAAAGCCGCCGGCTTAAAGAAAAGGACCGCTCCAGCTTCGCATCGTACTCCTTCCACAGATTCTGAAACTCATCCGCACTCATAAAAAAAAGTTTATCCGGCACCCGAGACAGTCCCGCGACAGCCCCGCGGCAGTCAGCACCCGCCGGTCGTTAAAAATTGTTGTTTCAACCGCGCTTTGACCCTACTGAGTTTCGTCGCCACATTCGTCTCCGTCAACCCCAGGATCTCCGCGATCTCCTTATAAGGCCGCTCCTCCAGGTACAGGATCATCAGGGCCTTGTCCAGGTTCCCCAGCGACGCGATAAACCGCTGCAGCAATTCAATGCGTTCCTCCAGCGGATCACCCGCGAAAGACCCCGAACCCGCGGCGGCCCCGCCATCCGCAAGCTCGACATCGGCGCCCAGCTCCACCCGCACCCCGCCGGTACCCGTCTTCCGGTAAAAAGAAATGGCGACATTCAAAGCGATCCGGTACATCCAGGTAGAAAATTTATAGTTGGCATCAAAACGCTCCGCCGACTTCCAGAGCTGATAGATCATCTCCTGCATCAGATCCTCCCTGTCGCTTACATTGCGGCAATAGGAAGCGCTGATCTTGTAAAGGATACCTTTGTTCTCCTCTATCAGCTGCAGAAAAGCGGCCTTGTTCATACTCTATTATTCGCGGGGAAGGTCCGAAAAATCACAGCCCCGCAAAAGATTTTTTGCGGGGCTGCAGATCCAGACGTTTCTATTTAATACCCAAAGACCTCTTCCAGTGAAAGCACCTTTACGTCTCCCACTTTTTTCAGATCATCCTGGCTGATCTTCTTATCACTCGCCACCACACAATAGGTATACGCCTTGCGGGCAAGCTCGAGATCGTGAAACTGTTTCACATCGCCCATCGTCACCGTATCCAGCTGCGCATATTCATCCTTCCGCTGGTCGTAGTCCAGCCCCAAGCGCCTGGCATCGAGGTAGGCAAAGACGATACCATCCCCCGTGAACCGCTGTGTCTCGATATCTTTCTTCTCGCTGGTCCTGGCCAGTTGAAAACCCTGATCGGAAGAAGGCAGATTGTTCAACAGATCGTTCATCCCGCCGATCGCCTCGTTCATTTTATCCGCCTGGCAACCGATATAGGCCAGCACATAGAACGGGTCCAATTTCTTCACCGGCTCCCCATAAACGGCATACGTCGAATAGGCCAGCGCCTTCGACTCCCGCAGGGTCTGAAAGACTACCGATCCCATCCCGCCGCCAAAATAATTGTTGAACAAGTCGACGACAGCCTCCTTGCGGACATCGTACGGGTCCGAGTTGCGGATCCAGCAGATCTCGCTTTGCACCATCTCGTAATTCGCAAACAACACCGTGTTGTTCTGCTGCGTCGCAAAGGGGAAGACGACCTTTGGCGGATATGGCGTCCAATCCGCCGGCAGCACATGCAGTTTCGTAATATCCGCCGTAAACGCATCCAGGGAACGCGGCCCGTAATAGATAATGGTATGCGGATAATCTAACAGCCCATGCAGCACGTTCACCAGGTCTTCCGCCTTCAGGGCTTTTACCTCTTCGGCGCTTAGCGTGGTATTAAAGGGGTTTTTAGCCCCATACCGCGCATAGCTTATCAGGCCCTGCATGATGGCGTTCTTGTTGAGCTTGTTATTGGCGCGGGCCTTCATCAGCCGCTCCTTTAACGCCAGCAGGGCCACTGAATCGGGCAGGCAGTTCCGCATGACATCCTCAAAAAGCGAGACCGCCTTGTCGAAATTCTCCTGCAAACCCGTAATGCTGATCGTCGTCAGATCATTAGTGGTGTTGACGCTGAAATTACAGGCGATATCATAGAACGCCTTGCTGATCTCCGCCGTGGGATGCTTCGCCGTACCCAGGTATTGCAGATATTGCGCCGCCAGCGGCAACAGCCGGTTGTTGAAATTGCCCATGTCCAGCCGGTAGTACAAATGGAAAAGATCGTTTTCCGTGTTGGGAACATACAGCACGTCCGCAATGCCCGCCTTGCCATGACCGATACCGCTCTGAAAATCGAGCCACTGCGGCTTCACGTCCGATACCGGCATGGCCTCGACGGCTTTCACAAAAGCGCTCATCTTACCGGTATTGGTTTCCACGGGAGTGATGGGCGGTTTCTCCACCTTGACGATATTCCTGGCTTCGCCCTTACGTTTGTAGATCAGCACATAGTTGTCGCCCAGGTATTTATTGGCCACTGCCACGATCTCCTGTTTCGAGACCCTGGCCTGCTCGTCGAGCTCGGCTACTTCTTCGTCCCATTTCGTCGCACGGGTCTGAATAAAGGATTCCATGAGATCGCTTACCCGCGATTCATTCTTCTGCAGACCTTCCAGCAGGCTGAGCTTCCCGTTCGCGACGATGGCCTTCACCAGGCTCTCGTCGAAATCGCCTTTTTTCAGCTTCCCGATCTCGGTCATTATCAGGTCTTTCACCTGCTCCAGGCTTTGCCCCTGTTTGGCAGTGCCTATGAAGATCATTACCCCATAATCTTTAAATTGATAAAGCCCCGCCTGCGCACCCTGCACCTTTTGTTGCTTGTTCAGGTCCAGATCGAAAAGTCCGGCCTTGCCATTGGAGAAGATATTGCTGATGAGATCCAGCACCACGGCATCGCGCGTATCCACGGCCGGCGTCCGGAACCCGATCCGCAGGTTCTCGCCGTGAGCTCCCTTTCCGGCGCGGGGTTGTACAGTGCCACGGGTTTCGGTTGCATATAGGCAAAGGCCTTGTCGATCTTTTTGATCAGCTCGTCGGCATCGAAATCCCCGGCCATGATGACGGCCATATTGTTGGGTACATAGAATTTTTGATAATAAGCCCGGATCGCCCGCAGCGAAGGATTCTTCAGGTCCTCGATGGTGCCGATGGTAGTCTGCTGTCCGTAGTTATGTGTAGGGAAGATGCCCGACAACAGCGCTTCCTGTACCCGGACGTTGTCGTTGTCCAGACCCCGGTTCTTTTCTTCATAAACGGCCTCCAGCTCGGTGTGAAAAAGCCTGAAGATGGGGTCGCGGAAACGTTCCGCCTGTACGGCCAGGAATTTATCCATCGCGCCCGTGGGGATGTCCTCCTCGTATACCGTCTCTTCCACGGAGGTATGCGCATTGCTGCCCTGCGCGCCGATATCGGCCATCATCTTGTCGTATTCGTTGGCGATGGCGTAATGCGAAGCCAGACCGCTCACGCTGTCGATGCGGTGATAGATGCGTTTCCTGAGCACGCTGTCCCTGGTGGAATTGTATTGCTCGTACAACGCGTCGATCTTTTCCAGGTAGGGCTTTTCCTTGGCCCAGTCCAGCGAGCCATACGATTCCGTTCCTTTGAAAAGCAGATGCTCCAGGTAGTGCGCCAGGCCGGTGTGATCGCGCGGATCGGTGTTGCTGCCGGCGCGGACGGCGATACGGACGGCCACGCGCGGCTCTTTATGGTTGGGGCTCAGGATGACCGTGAGACCGTTGGAGAGCGTATAGATCCGGGCCGCGAAGGGATCGTTGGTCACATATTTATACGTGTATCCACCGGAACTGGCTTCCTTCCACGCATATCGGTCATCCTGCGCACGCGCCGCGACGGTGGCCAGGAGAAAAACAAGGGTTAACTTAGATAACTTCATAGTGCAAATCAAGCAAATTTCGCCCATTTCGCCCGCGCCGTCTGTCAAATCTTTCTTTGTCCGCCGATAGTGGTCATCTGTCCTTGACCTGGCCACTTCCGGCCCCGCAGCCTGCACCTGCAATTAATGTCGCGACCGCGAGTCCTGCCAATACCGGTTAAAATAAAGCAAGGCGCTGTCCCGGTTGAAGAAAGCCTGCTCCTCCATTTTCCAGGAGAAAAAATAAGGGTCCACCGAGACCTGGTACTGTTTCGAGAATTGGCGGCCAAACATACATTTTATTTCGACAAGCCGGGAGCCGCGGGCACTGTCCAGCGAGGGGCTTAGCGACATGATCGGGGGCAACGCCGCCAGCCGATCACTAAAAACGAGCAGGCAGGTATCCTCG